>Ga0302323_100002794_pt1 | contig 14192 bp, 11 predicted proteins | sample Fen_T0_3_FD_201950 | JGI IMG/M metagenome (GOLD analysis project Ga0302323, IMG submission 201950) | Peat permafrost microbial communities from Stordalen Mire near Abisko, Sweden - Fen_T0_3 | ecosystem: Environmental > Terrestrial > Soil > Wetlands > Permafrost | place: Sweden: Abisko... | reverse complement strand
ATAGAAGCGTGCCAGCTGGTAGACGCGAACGTACTCGCCGATGCGTGGAATGCGCTGGATCATCCGTGCGATGGCAAGGCGCACCGGCTCGCGCGTCAGCGCATACGCGATCGCAGCGATCGCCCCCGCGCCACCAGCCAACAGTTGCAGGCCGTGCGCATGCGCGAACTGGCCCCACTGCAGCAGCAGGCGCGACATGAACGGGATGCGGTCGCCAAGGTCTTGAAACACCTGGCTGAAACGCGGCACCACATACAGCAGCAAGAAGGCGATCACCAAGGTGCCGACACCGAGAATCATCGCCGGGTAGATGGCCGCGCCGATGATGCGCTTGCGCATCTGGTCGGCCTGGGAGCGGTATTGCACAAAGCGTTCGATGGCCTCGGTCAACGCGCCGGTGCGCTCGTTGGCGCGCACGCTGGCCACGTAGAGCGGCGGGAACACGGCAGGCTGGGCTTCGAGCGCAGCCGAGAACGACAAGCCGACCTTCAGCTGGTCATGCAGGCGCGTCAACACCTGCTTCGCATCGGCGCGCGTTTCGCGATCGGCCAAGGTCTCGATGACCTCGACCACCGACAGCCCGGCCTTCAGAAGAATCAGCAGGCTCTGGTTGAAATGCAGCAGCGGAAAGGCCGTCTTGCCGCCGAAGCCGAGGCTGCGCCCCGCCGCCGAAGCGGCCTTGACGGCCACCACGGCGTAGCCCCGTGCTTCGGCTTGCAGACGCGCGTCATCCGCGTCGCCCGCTTCGAGCAGAAGCGAGACCGACTGCATGTGTCGAACTGCCCTGACGGCGTACTGCATGGTTGACCTGTGGGTTGCGCGCGCAAACGTTCACCAGTTGGTGACGTCGGCATCCAGCCCGTCGCCGCCAGGGCGACCGTCGCGGCCGGTGGAGCTGATGTCGACATCGCCATGCTCCCCGGGGGATGCATAGACATACGGGTGCCCCCAGGGATCCATCGGGAGTGCCTTTTCGAGGTAAGGGCCGTCCCACTTGCTGACGTTCGATGGCTTGGTCAGCAGCGATTGCAGACCTTGCTCGGTGCTGGGGTAGCGGCCCACGTCGACCCGATACTGTTGCAGTGCTTTTTCAAAAGCCACGATCTGTGCCTTGGCTGTTTTGACTTCCGACTTGCCGATCTGTGCGAAATACTTCGGTCCGACATAAGCCGCCAGCAAGCCGATGATCACCATCACGACCAGCAGCTCAAGCAGAGTGAATCCGCGGCGCTGGCGGACAGGAATCATGGCGGGCAAGTCTCATGCGTTGAACGGAAATGAAGTGTGCGCAGTGAATGTGACGTGCTGGTGAAGAGCTGCCCTCTGCGCCCCTGTTCAGCGCGCGCGGAGAGCACGATCTACTGCGCCGCTTCTTCGGCGGATGCGGTCGCGCGGGGTGCGGCACGCTGGCGTTCGAAGCTTCTCAAGCGCGTGTCGAGCCGGTCGAATATCGTTTGCGAATCGAGCACGCGCTCGGCGTAGGCGCGGCCGGCCGCGCCGAGCTGTTGGCGACGCTCGGTGTCGCCGGCCAGTGCCGTGATGGCATCGGCGAAACCGCGAGCGCACTCGGGTTCGGTGACGATGCCGCAGCCGGACACGATGGATGCGATCTCGGTGCGCGGGATCGCTGCTGCAATCACCGGGCGGCCGCTCGCCAGCATGCCAACGAGCTTGGACGGCATCACCAGATCGGCAGCGCCGCGAAGCTGTGGCAGCAGGTGAACATCGGCCATGTTGAGCAGCGTGTTCAGGGTCGAAGCCGGTTGCAGGTCCATGAAGCGGACATTGCCCAGCCCGGCCGCGGCGGCCTCAAGGCCCGGGCGCTGCTCGCCGTTGCCACAAATCACGATCACGACCCGCGGGTCTTCTTTGAGCACACGTGCTGTTTCGATCAGCACGTCGAGGCCTTGCTTGCGATTGATCGTGCCGGAGAACAGGCAGACGATCTGCGACGCCGCGATGCCCAGGGTCTGGCGCAGCCCCTGCGACATGTTGGTGGGCCGCACATGGGACAGGTCGACCCAGTTGGGCAGCATCTCGGTGTCTTGCAGCGGGATGCCTTTGGTCGCCAGCTGGCGCAGCATGCGGCTCGAGATCGTCGAGACTGCATCGAAGCGGCGCATCAGAAAGCGCTCGGCGAACAGCGCGCAGCGGCGCATGAAGGGCTTCTTCAGCATGCCCAGCTCGAACGCGGCATCGATCTCGAAGTCTTGAATGTGCAGCCATGCCTTCGCGCCGGAGAGACGCGCGGTCAGCCATGCAGCGGGCGCGCAGAACAAGGCCGGCGCGACCGCAAAGACGACCTGCGGCTGCCAAAGCACAAGCCGAAACAACACCGGCAGGCTCGACACCGCGAAACTCGCGAGATGCACGAGGCGCGTGAGGCCACTCAGGCGCCGAGGTATCCAGACGGGGCAGCGATGAACAGTCAACCCCGGCTTGATCTGCTCGGTTCGGTACGCGTTGCCTGCGTAGCCCTCTTGCACCTTCCAGGTCGGGTAATACGGAGGTGCGCACACCACCCGGACCTCGTGGCCCCGCGCCACCAGGCCGTCGACCATCTCGCCCGAATACTTGCCGATGCCGGTCAGCTCCGGTGCGAAGTTCATGCTCAGCAGAACTATTTTCATGAGATCGTCGGCTCCCCTGTATGGGGGGTGATGTTCGCGGGCTGTCGTGACCGAAGCATGTCGTCGGAACTAGTCCGATGGCTTGCGGTGTCCAGGGCCGCCGTGCGCCCCGAGGCGTGTGAATTCGACATGTCGGCGAAAGTACGAGCGGACTAGTCCGAACGAGCCATGGCCGCTTCCCGGCGCGGCGACAGGCCCAGGCGCATAAGCTATGCGTCTGAGCCGGGAGTGCAGCGATGGACTTGGTACGTCAAATTCGATCCTTCAACGCCGGGCGCGACCCCGAGCGCCTGCAGATGAAGTACGCCGCGATGCGAGACAGCGCCTTCGCGTTTCTGCGCGGCACGTGCCATCTCTTCTACGGCCGGCTGCCGCGCGAAGGAGTGCTCAAGTCGGCGCCGCTGGCCTGGTCGTGCGGCGACCTCCACCTGGAGAACTTCGGCAGCTACAAGGGCGACAACCGGCTGGTCTATTTCGATGTCAACGACTTCGACGAATCTGCCTTGGCACCGGCCAGCTGGGACTTGCTGCGCCTGCTCACCAGCCTGAGGGTGGGTGCCGACAGCATGTCCCTGAGCAAAGCCCAAGCCGAGGGCCTGTGCCAAACACTGATCGACGCCTACGCTTCGGCCCTGATTCAGGGCAAGGCCTACTGGGTCGAACGGGACACCGCGCAAGGGCTGGTTCGGGGCCTGCTCGATGGCTTGCGCGATCGGCAACGCGCGAGCTTTCTCGATTCGCGCACCGTGCTGAAGGGCAAGAAGCGCCTGCTGCGTGTGGATGGCAAGAAGGCCCTGCCCGCTTCAGCGGCGCAGCGCGCGGTGGTCACGGACTTCATGCAGGCGTTCGCCCAAAGCCAGGCCACGCCGGACTTCTATGACGTGCTGGATGTGGCCCGCCGCGTTGCCGGCACCGGCAGCCTGGGTGTCGATCGATTCGCCATTCTGGTCCGGGGCAAGGGCTCACCCGATGGCAACTACCTTCTCGACCTGAAGCAGACCCTGCCATCGTCTCTTGAGCCGCATCTGCGGGTCGTCCAGCCGAAATGGAAGACACAGGCGCATCGCGCAGTGGAATTGCAGCGACGGCTGCAGGCGGTGTCGATGGCCTTTTTGCACCCCGTGATGCTCACGGAGCAAGCCTGCGTGTTGCGTGCGTTGCAGCCATCGGAAGACCGCGTGACGCTGGATCGCTCACGCCACAGCCGGGCCGAATTCGAGCAGGTGATTGCGACGATGGGCCAGCTCGTTGCCTGGGCCCAGCTGCGCAGCGCAGGCCGCGACGGCTCGGCGACCGCCGACGAGTTGATCGCGTTCGGACAGCGCAAGAAGTGGAAGGAGCAACTGCTGCGGGCATCCGGCGACTGTGCCGCCCAGGTTCGCAAAGACTCTGCGACCTACGACGAGGCTTATGACGACCGGGCATTCGGCGGCTAGCGTCAAAAGTCTCCCGCTCGATGCCGGGACCTCGAGACCTTCGTACTGGCCGCCAACGGTGATCCGCGGTTCTGTGCCGCTTTCGACGTCAAAGCCGGCAGCACATCGGGCGCACGTCCTGCACCGTTGGACGACCAGACGAAAGACCGCCCATGATGCGCTGCAGATTTGACAGCGCCGCGAAACCGTCTTGCCCCCTCGACAAACAAGGGTGACAGGGCTGCTTTCGACGGCGTCAGCGCACGCGCACGAAGCTGATGCGGTCGATCAGCGGCTCGGAAGCATCCGGCCGCGTGTGCTCCCTGGTGATCTCGACCAGCCCTTCGCGCGCCATCGACTTGATTTCGCGCGCCACGGCGTCATAGACGTAGGGATTTTCGAGAGAACTGCCTGCACTTTCGAGTTCGGTCAACACGCCGAACTCGGAATCGAGGTAGGTAGAACGGGCGATTGTGGCCATGGGGTCTCTCCTGGGTCTGCACCGACGCAATGGTCGGCTCGGCGGTATCGGGGGATTTGCTTCCACATGGACAACACGACGGATCTCAGTGGATCGACGGTCATCACTTCGCTGCATCCTACAGCGGCAAAAACCTTCCCGAGGACAGCGTGGGGGCTTTTCAGATCGTGGAGATTGAGCGAAGTCGCACACGTAAGCCAGACGGTCGGCAGATCAACGTCGGCCCCAGCCAAACGGCGGCTGGCGCTGCCAGTAGCGAATCACCAGCCAGCCGCCCAGCAAGCCACCGAGGTGCGCAAAATGGGCCACACCGTTGGCCGTGCCGGTCACACCCAAGGTCAGTTCAATCACGCCATAAAGGGTGACGAACACCCAGGCAGGCATCGGAATGGGCGGCAACAGCAGCATGATCTTTCGCTGAGGAAATGCCATGGCGAAGCCGACCAGCAGGCCGAACAGCCCGCCGGAGGCTCCGACCGTCGGCGCTGAGTTGCCAAGAAGGCTTGTCATACCGAGCTGGGCCATGGCAGCGGTCAACACGCTCGCGCCATAGACCAGGCCCAGGCGGCGCGGGCCCCAAAGGCGCTCGAGCTCGGAACCAAACATCCACAGGCCATACATGTTGAAGGCCAGATGCATCAGGCCGGCATGCACAAAGGCGTACGTCACCAACTGCCACGGCATGAAATGGCCCGACGCCAACGGCCAAAGCGCGAACTGGAGGGTCGATGCTGCACCCAGCATCTGTTCGAGCGCGAACGCCAGCACGTTGGCGATGATCAAGCCTGGGACAAGACGTGGCATGGTTGGGGTCGATGGTCCTTCAATGGCATTTCCAAGCACCGCGACCCGCACGGGTCGGCCGATGGTGCACGGTACCAGCAATGAAGCCGCACACGGGGTGGCCAGTCGTCACCGGTGCTGGTGTGCAAGAAGACGGTCCCGCGCCGGTCAGCGCGCGGCCCGGCATTCCACCAACGAGGAATGGCACCCACCCGGACTAGCCATTTCGACCCAGGTGGAAGGCATGGCAAGACATCGGTGCGTCGCCCCTGAGTGGAATCGTCGGAGCGTGTTTCTGAACACGTCCGCAGTTTCTACTTCACGAGGGGTTCCGCCATGTTTGTACGAAATCTTCTGGCTGCAGGTGCGCTGGCACTCGCCGGCCTCACCACGGCCCATGCCTCGCTGGTCAGCGCCGGCACCGATGGCTCGTGGAATCAGTTCGACGTCACGCGCGACCTGGCCGCCGACGGCGGCGTCGGGTGGATCGACATCAACGACGGCAGCGCGCTCTCGTTCCAGTTCACGGTGAATGCCGGTTTCGTCGGCACGTTGACGGTGGTGGACACCGGGTTCGCAGGCGATCGCTTCAGTGTGTCGATCAACGGAAACCCGCTTCTGCCCACCTCCACCGCAGTCAACTCCTACCCGACGGCCATCGGACAAGCCGACTTCGACGCGGCGCTGGCCAACGCCGACTACAGCCGAGGCATCTTCTCGCTTGGAGCCGGCACCTACACCGTGACGGGCGCGCTGTTCGCGAGCGCGCTCGACGGTGCCGGCATGGCGCTCGATGCCACGTCGGGTGGCCTCAAGGTCGACGTGTCGCCCGTGCCGCTGCCGCCGGCGCTGCTGCTGTTGGCGTCGGGACTCGGGATGCTGGGGACCCGCTTGCGCCGCCGCGCCGGCACGAAGTAACACCCTCAACAGGAACACGACACATGAAACTCATCCACATCGCCCGCGCCGCTGTGCTCGGCGTCTTCGCGCTCGGATTCTCCGTTGTCGCCGCTGCGGCACCGGTCAACGTCAAGATCATTGCTTTCAACGACTACCACGGCAACCTCGAAACGCCAGGCACCTTCGGCGTGAACACCTTGGTGCCATTGGCCAGTCGCCCGGCAGTCGGTGGTGCCGAGTACCTCGCAGCGTATGTCGCGGGCATGAAAGCCACCAACCCGAACACGATCGTCGTCGGTGCCGGAGACTTCATCGGCGCGTCGCCGCTGATCTCGGCGCTGTTCTTCGACGAGCCCGCGGTCGAGACCCTGAACAAGATCGGGGTCGAGTTTTCGTCGGTTGGGAACCACGAGTTCGACAAAGGCAAGGACGAACTGCGCCGCCTGCAGAATGGCGGCTGCAAGTTCACCAACGGCGCACCGGACGTCAACAGCTGCAAGGGCTTCGGCTCGTCGGCACCGGGCACCTTCGACGGCGCCAAGTTCAAATGGCTGTCGGCCAACGTGGTCGAGACGGGAACCGGCCGCACCCTGCTGCCGCCTTATGGCATCAAGACTTTCGGCGGCGTGCGTGTTGCCTTCATCGGCATGACGCTCAAAGGCACGCCGGGCATCGTGACGCCGACCGGCGTGGCCGGCCTGAGCTTCAACGACGAAGCCGCCACCGTCAATGCGCTGGTGCCGAAGCTGCGCGCGCTGGGTGTCGAGTCCATCGTCGTGCTGGTGCACCAGGGCGGCTTCCAGAACACGCTCACCGGTGTCGGCAACCAGCCCATCACCAGCGACATCAATGGGTGCACCGGTGACCTGAAGAACAGCGACGGAACCGATTCGGACATTCGCGCCATCGTCGCCCAGCTCGACGATGCGGTCGACCTGGTGATCAGCGGCCACACGCACGCGGCCTACAACTGCTCTGCCAACACCAGCGACGTGCGTGGCACCACGCTGGCCAACGCGGTCACGACAACGCGCTCGGCCGGCATTCCGAACAAGGTGGGGCGCCCGATTCCCGTCACCAGCGCCAGCGCTTTCGGCCGCGTCCTGACCGAAGTGGATCTGGTTCTCGAGACCACGACGCGCAACGTCACCAGCGTCACCCCCCGCAACGTGTTGATCGATCGCACCAACCCCCTGATCAACACCGCCATCGCCAGCAACCCGGAGGTGAAGAATGTGGTCGATGCCTACCGCGCCGCTGTGTCGCCGTTGTCGAATGCCGTCCTCGCCACCATCACGGCCGGGATGACCAACAGCGCCAATGCGGCAGGCGAGATGGAAGCCGGCGACCTGATCGCGGATGCCCAGCTGCTCGCCACGCAGCCGGCCGCTGTGGGAGGCGCGCAGTTCGCCTTCATGAATGCCGGTGGCGTACGCAACCCGGGTTTCGTCAAGCCGGTCGACCAACCCACGGCGACACCGCCGGTCTTCTACACCTATCCGTACAACCTGAGCTACGGCGACGCATTCACGACCCAGCCTTTCGGCAACAGCCTGGTGACGATGACGCTGACCGCGCAGCAGATCAGGGACGTGCTCGAACAGCAGTTCACCGGCTGCAGGGGCCAGGTGGCGCAACGCATCATGCAGATCAGCAACGGATTCAAGTACACGTGGAACCCGGCCGGCGGCTGTGACACACGCATCACCGACGTGTCGTTCACGCCGACCGACCTGACGGGCAACCCGGCGATCCCCACCGTCCAGGGTCCTACCGACCTGCTGGTGATCAACGGCGTGGTGCAGAACCCGACCAGGACCTACCGCGTCACGGTCAACAACTTCATGGCCACCGGCGGCGACGGCTTCACCACCTTCATCGGTGGCTTGAACCAGCTCGGCGGCGCACAGGACATCGACGCGTTGGTCGCCTACCTGGTTTCGTTCAAGTCGCCCGCGGCGGCCTACGACCCGGCCAACCCGCTGCTGTCCAAGCCGCGCATCACCCGCGTCAATTGAGGACCGCGGTGCGGCGATTCCGGTGGGAGCTGGCCGCGGTGCTGTCGGTGGCGGCTTCCTGTGCCGTCGCTCAACCCGCGGCCTCCAGTGCCGATGCCCACCGGCACACCGAAGGTCCGGAACTGATGGCGCGGCACCAGCAGTTCGTTCAAGAGGGCGAGGCCAAGCTGGCCGCGGGCGACGCCTCGGGGGCCCAGCAGGCCTTCGAGGCAGCCACGCAGATCGTGCATGCCGCCGACGTCGAACTCGGGCTGGTGCGCAGCTACATGCAGGCCGGTGACTATCGGCGTGCACTGTCGTTCAGCGCTCACGCGGCCGGTGCCCACCGTGAGCTGCCGAGCGGCATGGCGCTGTACGCCTGGCTGCTGTACGTGGGCGGGCAGCAGGCCGTGGCGATGCGAATGCTCGACGACTGGATCGCCCGCGCACCGGACGATATCGCGCTGAGACAAGCGAAGACCCAGCTCGCGACGCCGACACCGCGCGCCGAAGGCGTGCTGGCCCTCCCGCCATGGCGGATGGCCCCGAACGATGGCTCTGGCCAGGTACCCGCGAACGCTTCGGTCACGGGCAGCGCCGTCCTCGGCGGCGATGGCCGTAGCGCCCTGGCCGCTGCTGCCGCGACCGACGGTGCGCACCGGGTCTGGGTGCGCAACGGGATGGGACGGTCGACAGCCGCGCACGTAGCCCAGCGCTTCGACGATCTCGGCCTGGTGCTGCTGGAACTCGAGAACGCCCTGGTCACACCCGCGCAACTCAGCACCTCGCCGGCAGCCCCTTTTGCCGGTAGCCCGAGCTACATGGTCGAGTTCGTCACCTCGGACGTGGCCGGCCCTGCGTGGCCGCTGCTGCGCCAAGGCTTCTTCGGGCGCAGCAGCGGCCCGTCACTGCCGCCACCCTTGGGCATCGACGCACCACGAGGGGCACGCGGCGGGCCGGTGTTCGACCGCTCAGGCCGGCTGGCCGGTGTGGCTGTCTCTTCTGCCGATGGGGTCGACCGCCTGATGCCGATGGCGTCGATCCATCAGCAGGTCCCCGCGTTCGGAATCGGTGACAGGCCGGACTCGACCGCCGCCCCGATGACCATCGATGCGATGTACGAGACGGCGCTGCGACTTGCGCTGCAGGTCGCGGTCGAACGTTGATCCGCGGTCATCCATCGCTGAACCTGACATTCGAATCCCAGACGATCTCGCACGCAGTGACTTCACTCCGAGACGAGTTCGACATCGGTGTACTGAGCGTGACTCCACAGCAGCACGATGCCGAGCACGTGCTGGGTGCCTGCCTTCTCCTGGATCGAGATCCTGCATTCCAGGCTGACCTCTCCGTCTTCACCCATCAGGCGGGTCTTGCTTCCCGCATCGCAGGCGAACGGCGCGCCATTCAGGGTGGCGGTCAATGACGCCATGGTGTCGTCGTGCCCGCCGGAGAAGTTGGCCTTGAACCGGAAGCGCTGCAGCGTGCCCGTGGCGCCCAGCGGGCATGTGAACGCCCGGAGGTCTCCCCCGGTTGAGGTCGAACTGCAGGCCACGGTTCTCGCGGACTGCGGGGCAGCCGGCTCGGCTGCGGCCCCCGATCCCGGCGAAACGAGGCCGACCCAGGCAGCGGCCCATCCAATCACAAGCTGGCGTTCAATGAGGTTCATGCAGTCAGTCCAGTCAAACGCCGAAGGCGGCAAGGCACAGAGCGGCCAAGGCGGCCGTTCCTGCAGCAAGCATCGCAAGTCCACGTGACAGATCCGCGCCGCCGCGCATCGTCGACAACGGCCCGCTCAGTCGCAGCAAGTCCTCGTGTCGCCATGCCATCAAAGTCAACGAGATCACGATGAATCGCCTTTCGTCGCGTCAGAAGGTGGTCGGCTGGACCCACGGGTCCTGGACCACAACGCTCAGGTTGTCGCGCTTCGCCTGCCGCTTGGCCGACGCGGCGGCGCTCGCCACGTCCTCGGCGTGATCGAAGCGCCCCGGCTGCACCGGAACCGCCCCGATGCACAGCGTGGTGCACGGATGAAATCGCATGTCGCCGTGGCGGTCCTCGGCATGGATGCCCCCGGCGGCCAGCGCTTCCGCGTCGAAGAGCTCCTTCGCTTTCTCGTTGAAGATCGCGACAATTCGATGACAGCGCTCTTGCCAATCGGTGCTCTGAAAAAGGATCACGAAGTCGTCACCGCCGACATGACCGACAAAATCACATCGTGGATCGCACTGCGCCCCCAGCACGCCGGCCACCAGCCGGATCATCTCGTCGCCACGCCAATAGCCGTACTGGTCGTTGTAGGGTTTGAAATGGTTCAGATCGGCGTAGCCGGCGACGAAGTCGCGGCCGCTCGCGAGCAGGCGTTCGATGTGGTCGGTGATCGGGATGTTGCCGGGCAGGAAGGTCAAGGGATTGGCATGGCGCGCGGCCTCGATCCTCGCCTCCGTCACCGCGCGCACCAGCTGCTGGCCCGTACCCAACCCCTTGTAGCGGCCGCCCTCGGTGATGACGAAACCTTCCGTCAGGTAGCGCTGGTCGCCCGAGGTCAGCACATTGGTGAGTTCCTCGATGCCGGTGTGCAACTCGATCGTCAGCGGCGACAGGCTGGCGAACAACGTGCAGGGCTTGTTGCCGTAAAGCTCCTTGAAATAGGGGCGCGCGTAGTTGGCAATGAACTGGCTCCGGTTGACGAGTGCAATCGGCTTGTCGTCTTCCACCACCGCCAATGCATGCAGGGCATCGGGCTCGCGCAGCATCTCGTAGACCGCGTCGTGCGTGGCGGTAGGCGGAATCGAGGGCGCCGTGATCAGCAACCGCGACGCCGTGAAGCCGCTGTTGCTGGCCCGCTTGAGCTCTGGAAAGACGGCAATGTCGGGGCTTGCGAGCACGCTTTGCGCCAGCGGCAACAACTGCTCGACCGGTTGCGGCAACGGGCGACCCAGCGCCCAGCCTTGCCCGAACGTGATGCCCAGGTCACGCGCGAGCCGCAACTCCTCAGCACCCTCCAGTCCCTCGGCGACCAGGCGCGAGCCGAATGTCTCTGCAATCTGCAGCAGCGCCCGCAGGGTCTGAAGCTTGTCGCCGTGGCGGGCCAAGTCCTTCAGAAAGTATTTGTCGATCTTGACGATGTCGGGTTTCAGCTCCGACCACAGGCGCAAGCTGGAACGGCCGTCGCCGAAGTCGTCGAGGGCGATGGTGACGCCATGGCGGCGCAAGGTCGTGCACGTCGCGAGCAAGGCGTCGAAGTCGCGCACCTGTTCATGTTCGGTCAACTCGATGACGAGCATGGACGGCGCGACACCCTGCTCCGACGCGATCTGCAGCACGTCCTTGATGCTGCGCTCTCTCAACATTCGCACCAGCGAGTCGGCGCTGAAGTTCAGAAACAACCGCCCCGTGCGCCGGCTGCCGGACCATGCTCGAAGAGCCTGTTTGACGCTCTCGACCTCGAGTTCGAAGCCGCACCCTTCGTGGTGCGCCACCGCGAACAAGGCATCCGGCATCGCCAGGCGAGAGTCGACCGGGCCGCGTACCAGCGCTTCGTGGGCATGCACACTGCCGTCCCGAAGATCTGCAATCGGCTGGAAGTGGACCTTGAGAAGGTGGTGATCGATGAGGTCGCGAACGCTTCGCCAGGTCAACGGTGCATAGGTGGAAGCGCGAGCTGGGGTCATGGGCAGGCAGCGATCCAGACGCGATAAGACGATGATCTTGGATCGCTGGTTCGCCGCCGATCTATCTCGGAAATGTGGCAGCGAGCGTCATCCCTGGAATCGGTCACACATTTGCTGCGCAAAGACGAATTCGGCGACACCGGGGGCCGCTCAACGGCTGCATTCGATGGCTGCGAACTGGAACTCTGACGCGTAGCGGTTTGTGGGGAGACGGACAGGGCATCGACGTCAAAAACAGTCACGGCTTCAGCCGTCCGCACCGAGCTGCGGGTGGAAGAGCCGCGAGTGCCGTCTCGGCCACTCGCACTCGCGCTCAGATTTGTACGCGCGTACCGAGCTCGACAACACAGTTGTGCGGGAGCCTGAAGAAGTCAGCCACGCTGCCCGCATTGCGAGACATGGTTGCGAAGAGAGCCTCCCGCCAGTGGGCCATCCCTGCGCCACGCGTTGGGACGACGATTTCTCGACTCAGGAAGTAGGAAATGGCACCTTGATCAACCGGCAATCCGTGCTCGGCGCAGAGCTCCAACGCCTTGGGAATGTCGGGCTCGTCCATGAAACCGTAGAAGATCTGTACACGCCAGAACCCCGGCACCAGCGGCTTGACCTGCACGCGCTGAGCGATGGGTAGCTTGGGCACCTCCTCGAACTTGACGGTCATGATCAAGTTCTGCTCATGCAACACTTGGTAGTGCTTGAGGTTGTGCATTAAGGCCTGCGGCACCGTGTCTGGGTTGGCCACCGCATAGACAGCAGTGCGCGGCGTGCGATGCGCCTCGGTGTCCTCGGCCAGCGACGTGATGAACGGCAGCAGTTCCGGGTCGTCACTGCGGATATGTTCGATCAGCAGTTCGCGCCCGCGTTTCCAGGTCGCCATGATTGCAAAGATCGCACCGCCCATGACCAGCGGAAACCAACCTCCCTGCCAGATCTTGAGTGAGCAAGACACGACCAGTACGGCATCGACCATCAGGAACACAACCGTAGCGGCCAGTGCGAGCGTCAGCGAATAGTTCCAGACGTATCGCACGACGAAGAAAGTGAGCAAGGTCGTGATGAACATCGTGACCGTGACAGCGATACCGTAGGCCGAGGCCAAGGCCGAAGAGCTTCCGAAGCCCACCGTGGCCAGCAGCACCGCCACCATCACGATCCAGTTCACCAGCGGCACGTAGATCTGTCCGACTTCCTTCTCCGACGTGTTGAGGATGCGCATGCGCGGCAACAGGCCGAGCTGGATGGCCTGCTTGGTCATCGAGTACGCGCCCGAGATCACGGCTTGCGAAGCGATCACTGAGGCCGCGGTGGCCAGCAGCACGGCGGGTATCAGAAACGACTCGGGGAACAGGCGATAGAAGGGACTCTCCAGCGCCGCGGGGTCACGGATCAGCAGGGCTCCCTGGCCCATGTAGTTGAGCGCCAGCGACGGCAGCACCAGGCCGGTCCAGGCGATGCGGATCGGCCGGGCGCCGAAGTGACCCATGTCCGCGTACAGCGCTTCGGCTCCGGTGAGTGCGAGCACGATGGATCCCATGATCACAAACAGGTGCCAGCCCCGAGCGTTCAGAAACGCCACGGCCTCGAGCGGATTCAAGGCTTCCAGGATGCCGGGCTGCTGAACGATCTGCACCACACCCATCGCGCCCAGCACGACGAACCAGACTGTGATGACGGGGCCGAACAGTTTTCCCACGGCCTCGGTGCCGAAACGCTGGCCCATGAACAACCCCACGATGATGGCCACCGACGCGGGCATCACGTAGGGCTTGAAGGCAGGCGTGATGACCTCCAGACCCTCGACCGCGCCCAGCACCGAGATCGCCGGGGTGATGACACTGTCACCATAGAACAGCGAGGCCCCCAAGACCCCGGTCAACAGCAGCAAGGTACGACGCGCAGGCGTGCTCGTCGCCGCCAGCGCGGTCAGTGCCATGATGCCGCCTTCGCCGCGGTTGTCGGCGCGCAGGATCAAGATGACGTACTTCAGCGTCACGACCACCATCAGAGCCCAGAAGATCACCGAGACAGCACCGATGACGTTGAATGCGTCAAGCGGCACGCCGTTGGCCGGGTTGAACACCTCCTTCATCGTGTACAACGGGCTTGTGCCGATGTCGCCATAGACAACGCCCAAGGCGCCCAGCGTGAGCACCCCCAGGCCCTGACGGGTTTCGTTCGAGTTCATTCTTCTGCCCGCTCGGTGTCGATGTAGCGTTTATAGGCCATCTTGGACATACGCCGTTCACACCACAGCGCTTGCGAGCGAATCTAAGCCTAACCACCGAATACAACGCCGGCTATTGCAGCCGGCA
>Ga0302323_100002788_pt1 | contig 14200 bp, 14 predicted proteins | sample Fen_T0_3_FD_201950 | JGI IMG/M metagenome (GOLD analysis project Ga0302323, IMG submission 201950) | Peat permafrost microbial communities from Stordalen Mire near Abisko, Sweden - Fen_T0_3 | ecosystem: Environmental > Terrestrial > Soil > Wetlands > Permafrost | place: Sweden: Abisko... | reverse complement strand
ATCGCGTAAGGGAAGGTCGCGAATGTTGACGAGCGTGATACGAATCAGCTCTTCCTCATGGACAGTCAATCCCTCACAGGGGGCATTCGTGGCACACGCGGCACGTCTTTTCTCGACGTCCTTCAACAGACCCTCGTATGCGGACCATGCATTGATGGTCGGCGGGGGCGGGCCGCCAGTGCCACCTTTATGCAAACAGCCCAGCTCGCGTCGGCGCGAGAAGAGCCTGGCCCGAAGGCTTTCTGCCCGGGCTTTGTCTGCTTTTGCAATTGCGTTCGTCTTATTCAGGTCCGTCCACAGACGCTTCAACGAAGAACAGTCGGCAGGCGCATTCAGGGCCGCCGCCACTCGATCCAGCAAGCCGGCTGGTGTCCCTTGCGCCTGGGAATACCCGTTCGACTCGGTCATCGTTTCCGCAACGGGAATGGCGAGAAGTGCGACGAGCGTGCGGGCACGGAAGATCTTCATTTCACTCCTCCTGACCTCATTCCTGCGACGGCGAAACACTGGCGCGTGCTGCCCATGGCGGGACAGGGTAGCGGGACCAAGCGGTCTGCCGGCAGGGCCTCGCCCAGGGCCGTCGTGACCGGCGCTTCCTTGCCCAGCCAACCGGGATGAAAAGCCACTGGCCTATCGTCGTCGGACAACCAGGCCGCATGCCCCGCTTCGATGTTCCTGACCGCGGCTGCGGTCTCTGAGGTAGGAAAGCGTCCGACGAATTCGTCCTGAGGCAACTCGTAGACGTGGATGTAGGGCGGTACGGAGAGCACGTGCAGCACGCGTGTAGCCATCAGCCGATCGGCCAGGGCCATTGCCAGCGAGCGATCGCGGGTGGTCAGCACATCCTCGGGCCAGGGAATTACACCAGGTTCGCCTTCGACGTACCAAATCGTGGAGGGACTGTAGGCCAAGCTCCCAGTCTTGGCATTGCGTATCGCCCTTTCCCGCTCGGCGACCGGTCGCGCGGGGCCAGCCCAGGGGGAGAGCAGCTGTTCGATATCCGAAGGCGCCCCGACCTGATCCGAGGCCCGTTCGCCTATAGGAAGGTCGACCCAGCTCTGCCGCCGCAACATCGGGCGAGGGAGTCCGACGGTGGCGGTGCCGATCATTCGCACCAGGGCGCGCAGGAGCTCGCGATCCGTGACGACGCCGTCGTGGTTCCGATCCGCTTGCTCAAGAGCAGGAACCAGGATCTCTCCGAGAGCGGTCTTGCCGTCTCTAGCTGCTCTCACCTCATTCGGGCTGGCAGAGATCACGGACACCGGAGAAGGACTCTTGCGGACGTCGACGTTGGCGGACTGGCACGCATCGAGAATCCAGATGGCGTGAGGTCTGGCGTGATGCGTCGTGGCGAGCAGATCGTCGACCTTTTCCCCCTTATCGTGGAAGCACAACATCGAGCTCTGGGTTGTCTCGTCGAGAAATCCATGGCCGATGAACGCGAACACGAGCGGAACCGATGCATCCTGGGCCAGCACGGCCCGGACCATCGACGACGTGGCCGCCGGCAACACGAGCGGCTGCGTTCCCGTGACCTTGCGGAAGGCCGAGATGATCGTCGGAAGCTCCTGTGAGATGGTCAATTGCAGGGGGGCATCGACCTCACCACTGCGCCCACCGTTGCGGTCAGGGCAGTGACGCCATCCTGTGGCGACGATAACCTGCGGTGAAGTGACTGCAGGCGACTCGGGCGTCGTGTGCTTGCTGGGCAGTCGGCACCCGTTGTTAGCCAGGCAAAGAGCGGCGCAGAAAAGCGCAATGCCAGAGGTTTGTCGTTTCATGGGGCGGCCCGTTGCGATTGTTCGCGTGTGCCTTCGGCGCCGTCCTTCGTGCTTCCGGACGAACGGAGACGCATTTGCGACAAGGCGGATAGGAGGCTGATCACAGCTACGATCGCGCCACCTAAGAGCGAGAGCGTCCGGACGCGATGAATGCGCAGGCAGTTCCGTTTGCGAGCGTGAACGCTGGTATACCTGTCCGTCGTCAATCCGACCTGCAGTGCTTGGCCCCAGGGGGCCGAGGTCACAGCCCTGACCGTGTTGATCTCGAGGTCAGCACCGCCTAGATCGATCTGGTCTCCGGGGCAGCTTTCTTTGCCCAGGTCAGCCGGGGTGAAAGGGTAGACGTCGGTCTGGACCTTTCCAGCCAGAACCCTGCTGGCATGCAGGCCCGAAAAGATGGAAATCTGCTCCTGCCGGCCCACAGTCTGGGCCCGCATGTACAGCGTGTGTCCGGGCGGAATTGGCCATTGCTGAAGCTTGCGCTGACCCGTGTCGCGCAGGATCCACGACGCATCTGTTGCTGGCGTCAGGTAGAGATCCACAGCGTTCGGCTCCGAGCTTGCTCCGACCTCGATCGCGATTTGCGCGTCGTCGCGGGCAGGGGTCACCAATTCGAGTTGGGGCAGAGGACCTGGGCCGATCTGCCACAGGACCGTCTCCGGGGCATCGGTCGCTTCCGGAGAACGTGGGCCGACCAACAGAATGCGCCTCAACGATCGTACCCACTCGTCGTCGAATGCCAGGTGCTGGGGCACCTTGGTCATCTCCTTCTTCTGCCTGACCGATACCAACTGTACGTTCTTCGCAACGATGGTCGTCGCGTGGTAGCTGATGGCCAGCCAGTAGAACAGCGCTAGGGCTCCCGCCGTGCTCAGCACCGGAACGAGCGGCCGCCACACCCGTCGCAAGACTTGGATCAAGGCATAGGACATGATGTGCTCGCCCACAAGCGTTCACCGTTGGTGCATGAACCGGAAATGCTCACCTCGACGATTTTCCCGGAAGCGGGACGGGGAAAGGAGGGCGATTCGAATCTCTGCCTTTCGCCCACTTTCAGCGCGACTGGGACGTCTTCATCAGCCAACGCGGCGTCATCGACCCTGATGGTGATGTGCAGCGGACCGGACGTTGGGCAATCGGAATCGGCCCAGGCATAGAGGTGCGGATAGCCGGGCAGATGCCAAACCGGCGCAACATCGCATGCTGGTTCCCTGACATTACCTTGGGAATTCGCACATGTCCCAGCCCGAGCATGCGTCGTGCTTGGCGTCAGCTTTGTCTGCCGGCAGGGATTGTTCGCGCACGACAACGTCCCCGCAGAAGCTATCAGAATCAACCATCGCATCGATCCTCTCCTTCCGTCTCCTTCCGTCTCCTTCCGTCTCCTTCCGTCTCCTTCCGTCTCCTTCTTCTCTCATCAGTTGGATCTGCTCAGCCGCTCATGGCATGCAGACTCCCGAGCTTTTGTTGCAACGTGGGCGAGTGGGATCTCGGCAATCGCTGTCGCCCTGACAGGTACAGACGCCTCCGGTCAGATAGCGGATCTGCAGGTGCTGGATGGACGCTGCCACGGACGTGCCTTGGCACGTCTCGGCCGTCACCCACAGAGGAACGTTGTCGTAGCCGAGCACGCACTCGGGATGATTCCCGCTGCCCCACACCCCGTTCTCACATCCGGAGCCGCAAGTTGCGGGGAGGCCGGCTTCAGGCGGGCAGATGACATCCGACGGCTTGAAATGCTTCGTGTAGCAACCGTTCGAGACTCCTTGGCTCAGCTCCTGGGTCGAGAAGAAGACGAGGTGCTTTCTGCCCGGGTACGCACCGTAGTAGATCCCCACCCCATTCATCTTTTCGCCGGCATCCAGTCCGGCTACACACAACGAGATTTCGAGGAGCCCTGTGTTTCCGTGGTCCGCATCGAACGCGTTGAGGTAGACACTTTGTACCGCACACTGAGCCCACGGCAAGGGCTGGGTACAAGCACCGAGCGAGTAGTCGATTCCCATCTCCTGCCCCGCGCTGGTGATTGGACACTGTGGGACCGTGCACTCGCGTTCGCCGCATTCCCCGGTCGCTGATGTCACCGTGAGGATCTGTTCTTGGCACTTGCATGTTGCCACGGGAAGCCCGCTCGTCAGCGTGAAGTCGGTAAGCCCGTTACAGTCGTTGTCAATACCGTCGCAGATCTCCACGCCCCCGTTTGTTACACTGCACTCGCAGCCGTTCGTCTCGACCCCGTCCGGGTTTCCGTGGCCGGCCGCGCAGCCACCCAGGTGACAGCTGCCACCCTCGCAATACGCGTGGGCATTGGGGAAAGAGCAGACGTGACCACAACTACCACAGTTGAACGGATCGCGGTCGAGTTGCGTGCAGTCTCCGCACAGGGTGGTGCCTAGCATACAGGTGCACGTACCCGAGGTGCAGACCTGTCCCCCCGAACATGCGTGCCCGCAGGACCCGCAGTTGGCATTGTCGGTGCGCAAGTCGTGGCAGTTGTCGTCGGGGCACAGCTGAGAAGGGGCTTTGCAGGGTGGTTCGATGGCCGGGACACCGCCGTCGCTGGTGTTGGCCGCAGCGTCGTCGCCTATGGCCACAGCATCGAGCGCCTCCGGCCCCTGCTGGTCGAGATCGACCGTGACCACGTCGGGCGCCCAATCGACCAAGCTGCCGTCGGTTGTAGGTGGCTCGGCGGGTGCCGCTTCTCGCGCCACTGTGTCTTGCCGCGAAAGGCTGGTCGAATCACGACTGATGTCAATGGAGCCGTCGATCGGATAGATGGTCTGGCGGGGATCGTCTGCACGATACGTGCAGCTTGCGATCAGCACCCAGACTGTCGCCACGAAGGGTGCCTGGACATAAAGACCTCCACGCTTCTTGTAACACCCACTGCTTTCGGCCATTCGGCCTCCTTGCTGGCGCTCCGTCGAGAATCGCGAGACAAGTGCAATCCACTAGCAGAATTCATTGCGAATTACCAGAGCTACAATACGAGATTGCGTCCGAAGTCGAGACTTGAAGCATCAGCCGCGGCACCGTGATGCTCGTCGAGGCGTGCGACCTCCGGCTTGCTATCGCGGGGGAAGGATTCGCCAACGCCGAGTTGGACTACCAAGCCCCGCTCGCAAAGGGGCCTGATCTCATCCTCAAGAATTCCGCTTTCGGGGATATGGTGGCCTTGGCCCGTCGAGCGCGCAGCCGTGCGTGGCTGGCCAGATCACCACTCCCTCGCCGGGATGCGCTTCCGTCCTCCAATGCTCAGGATTTCGATCCACTCGCCTGTTCGACGCAAGACCCGCGTCCACATGACGGAGGCGAGCGCACCGCCCAGGAACAGCGCCCAGCTCCAGTAACTAGTCCCACTTCCTCAAAACAAGATGCCCTGGGCGAAGAGCATCGACAGTACGTAGGATAGAACGGGCAGTACGACGATAGTCCGCAGTCTTCGGCTTCCCAGAATCACTTGTTACCACTCAACGATGAATGGCATCGAGTCGATCTCCTTGTCGAGAGAGGGGCGCAGCGCCTGCCCCGAACCGCGCCACACGATGCTCAGTCGATTCTCGTCGGGTTCAATGATAACTGAATAGACGTGGTCTTTGATCGAGCCGACTCGACGTCGGTGTAACCGCGCTGGGCGAGACAATCGGTGACGATGCTCAGCGCGGTCTGACCTTCTTCGTTGATCACGCGGCAGTCGCGGGCGTAATCGAAGAGCGCCAAGTTGGGGTTCAGGACGACCTGATAGCGCGTGTGGTGCATTGCCGATCCGGTCTTGGCGAGGTAGGTGATGATGCCCTGGAAATAGCGATAGCGGCCGGGCTGGATCGTGATGCGCACGCTGAGCGGCTGGCCGAGGACCTCACCCACCGGGATGTTGGGGTCGTCGGAAAGCAAGCTCAGCTCGTAGCGATAGGGGATCCCCAGCGTCTCTGTGCCCCGAAAAGTCTCGAGGAGCAACGGACCTGCGGCGATAGGACCGGTGATCAGCGTGTCGCGGCCAAGCAATGCCATGGCAGAGTCCCTAGGCTAGTGGGTTACGGCTATCTGCGATAGAGGGCGTCCGCAGACTAGCACAGCGTGGCGGCCGCGCTGGGGCGCCTAGCACACGATCGACGCGGGAGAATCCCCGGCGCGCACCGAAGAACCCATGATCCGGGCCGCCGACCGCATGATCGCCGTCGATGGATCCACGATCTCAATGCATCGGGCCAGGATCAGCGCCGAAGAAGCTGTGATCGCCGCCGAAGAATCCGCGATCTCAACGCGCAGGGGCGAGGATCGGTCCCGAAGAATCGGCGATCTCTACCGAAGAGCCGGCGATCTCAACGCGCAGGGGCGAGGATCGGTCCCGAAGAATCGGCGATCTCTACCGAGAAGCCGGCGATCTCAACACACAGGGTCGAGGATCTGCGCCGAAGAATCGGCGATCTCTACCGAAAAGCCGGTGATCTCAACGCACAGGGGCGAAGATCTGCGCCGAAGAGCCCACGATCTGTTGCAAAGGGTCGAGGATCTCCACCGAAACGGAGGTGCCGAGAGCGCCGTGTAGCATAGGGGAGGCCATCCAAGAGGTACCCTGTGAGCCGGGAGACGGCTGACCCAGCCGACCGCGTCGAATGGTAGCGTCATCGGCTACGAGACGTCCCCGAGCCTCAATCGACCTTGACGATTGAGTTCAAACGCAACGAAGGGGGACTCTCTCTTGAGGACATCCAGCGAGTAACCCCGTTGCCAATGGCGCTCCGCATTCTCTTCTCGCTTTTTCCGGAAGTCATTCAATCGCAGGCGATCGATGGTGGCTTGAATCTTGTTGCGCGTGGCCTGCGGAAGACTCGGATTGGGCACGATCTGAAATGCGAGGAGCTCAAGTTGAAACCAACGGCGGACCATGTTCGATAGGCTCTATGCCGCCATCGGCAATGCACAACAAAACCGGGCGCAAGTTCTGCTGGGCCCGAGACAAGTCGGCAAATCGACCTTGCTGCTACAAATCGTCGGCAAGCTTTTGGAGGCTCAGGTTGCGCCGTCAAACATCACCTTCTTCGACTTCTCTGACGACAGACTGGCGCCACGAACCGTTTCACCTCGTGAGATTGTTGCGATGGGTGCCCCAGGGGTGGTTCCGCAGGCACCTCGGTTCTTCCTCTTCGATGAAATTACCTGGGCCAAGTCGGGCTGGGATCGCTGGCTCAAGCAGGCCCCGAGCTGGACCAGAAGACCGGGACGTTGACCATTCCGGTTTGATGGTCGCCCGAGTCGGTGCCGCACGCCTGGCGCATCTTTGTGGCGGTGCGGCCCGAACGGGCGCTCTTACTCGGCGACACCTCAGTTATGATACCGAGAGGAGCCTCAACCATGCTTGCATTCCCGAGATCGCCGCAGCTGTTAGCGGTACTGTCGCTGTCCTTGCTGGTGGCGTGCGGGGGTGGCTCGACGGCGCATTTGGATGCGTCCCCTTTGCTGGATTCCCGGGACGGGAAGGACGCATGGGAGTCTTCCCCTGACGGGGTGGTCGTTGCGGACGGGCCCGAGCCCGATGGGACGGTCGTTGCGGACGCAGCGTCGGATGCAGCTTCGGACGCAACGACGATGCCCGACCTCGCTCGCGATGGAAGCTCGGTCCAGCCGGAAGCGCGTGTGGGCGACGCCGAGGTAGAGCGGCCCGATGCCGCTTCGGCGCTGGACGGGTTCGTCGATACCCAAGCTCGCGACACCGCCGCGGCTGAGTTGCCAAGGGACGCCGGCTCGAACAAACCCATCACCCTGGCGGCCTGGCCGGGGGCGAATAGCGTGGCCAACGCCAGCGTGAAGAATGCGTTTGGCCCGAACCTGAGCGGACTTTGTTATCAACCAGCAGCGGCGGCAGCGGCGGGGGAGACGGCGGCGATCTTGTGGGCCGTGCAAAACAGTCCGTCGAAGGTGTTTCGCCTGACCTGGAACGGTACTGCCTTCGTGCCGGTGACCACGGACGGATGGGGCAGTGGCAAGACGTTGGTGTACCCGACGGGATCGGGCAGCCCCGACAGCGAGGGGCTGACCCGGACCGAATGGGACAAGGACGAGCTTTACGTTTCGGCCGAAGAAAACAACGAGGTGAGCTCGACGAGTCGCTTGAGCATCCTCCGCTACGATCTCGGCGCCAGCGCGACCACCTTGGTCGCCACGCACGAATGGAATCTGACCGCGGACTTGCCTAGTACCGACGCGAACAAGGGCCTGGAGGCGATTGCGTGGATTCCGGATGCCTTCCTGGTCGAGCGCGGGTTTTACGACGAGAACGCCAAGGCGGCGTACGATCCCGCCAGCTACGCGAACCACGGCACGGGCATTTTTCTCGTGGGCATGGAAAACACGGGCATGGTGTACGGGTACGCGCTGGATCACACGGCGAAGACCTTCAAGCGGGTGACGACGTTCACCAGCGGCCAGGTGGGCATCATGGATCTGGCTTTCGACCGCGACACGGGAACGTTGTGGGCGCTGTGCGATTCGGCCTGCAACAACCGAATGACCTTGCTCGATATCGACACGGTGGAGGGGTCGACCACGAAAGGCCGCTTCATCCTGCGCGCCACGGTGCCGCCTCCAACCACCCTGACCAGCACGAACAACGAAGGCATCTCCATGGCACCGGAATCGGAATGCGCCAACAATCGCAAGGGCTTCTTCTGGGCCGACGACGACGAGTCGAACGGCTACGCTATTCGCCGGGACAGCATTCCCTGCGGGCGGTTGTTCTAGTTCCGCAGAGTCGGTCAGGCTCGGCTTGGCGCACGACCGCGGAACCAGCCGGCGATGCTGTGACGGCAGCGTGCCGCCGGCAATACCTCGTGCGGAAAGTCCTCGCTCAGGAACAGAACCATCAGGCCGGGTTTGGGTTGGATCTTTGCGATGGCGCGTTGGTTGGCGGCCCGGTAGAGGACCAGCTCGCCGCCGTCGATGGGGGCCCATTCGTTGTTCAGGAAGACGACCGTCGAAAGCAGGCGATTCTTCTGGCCGCTCAGGGTGTCGACATGCTTGTCGTAGTGGGCGCCGACAGGATAGATGGCGTAGTGGCATTCGTAGTCGAGCAGTCCGAGGTAGAGCTGCCGGTTGAGACCGACGCGTAGGCCTTCCATCAGCGCCAGGAACGCACGGTCCGCGGCTTGCGTGTCATCGAGCCACTTGATCACGTCGCCACGGATACTGGTGTCGTGCATTCGCTGCTCGCCCCTTCCCACGGCAGCGGGCACGAAGCCCGGGGCCGCGCTGTCGCGGCAGCCATCGTCAAGACGGGCGCGCAGCTCGTGCGAAAGCGCATCCTCGACAACCACGAAGCCACTGATAGAAAGCTCACCCGCGATTCCCTCCACGTCCATGGCCCGTGACTATCCCACGGCCGCGGCCAATGGCCAGGCTGCGATGAACCGTCGCGATGAACCGTCGCGATGAACCGTTGCGATGAACCGCTGCGAAGAACCGTTGCGAAGAACCGTCGGGATGCACCGCCGATCGCGCGTTCGCGGCCTTCGTACCCACCGGCGGCTATACTGGGCCGCAGGAGATGACGATGACGGTGACGCACATCTGGCGATACCCGGTCAAGACGATGGCCGGACAGGAAATGCAACGGGCGGTGGTAGGCCCCCTTGGCATCGAGGGCGATCGGCTGGTGCACGTGGAAGATGCACGCGGCCGGGTGGTTACGTCACGTTCCCATCCCCGCTTTCTCGGGCTGAAGGCGGCGTCGGACGCCCAAGGCACCATCACCGTCGACGGCCAGCCCTGGCAAAGTCCTGAAGTCGCGGCCCGGGTCGTCGACATAGCCGGGCAGGGGGCCACGCTGGCCCGCTACGAGGGCGCCGAACGTTTCGACGTGCTGCCGTTGCTGGTGGCGACCGACGGCGCCATCGCGGCCTTCGGTCACGACTATCGCCGCCTGCGACCCAATATCGTGGTGGGCGGGGTCGACGGTCTGGGCGAGCGCAGCTGGCCAGGCACATGTCTTCGCCTAGGCAAGGTGCTCATCGGTGTGCAGGATCTTCGTCTTCGCTGCATCATGACCTCTTTCCATCCCGATACGCTGGTGCAGGACAAGGACATCACACGCGACATCTACCGGCGCTTCGAAGGCAAGCTTGCGCTCAATTGCTTCGTCATCGAAGGCGGTGAGATCGCGGTCGGGGACAGCGTGCAACAGGTGAAGGGGCGCGCGTGCACGGCGGCCTTCGAATCATTTGGAAGTGAGCCGGCGGACCTTTAGACTGGCCGCCCCATGAAGTCACGATTTGCCGTTCTTTCGCTTGTCACCTTTCTATTGTCTTCGGGTCTGACCAACGCCAAGGGCGCGGCGAAGAAGGGGCGCGGCAAGGCCCTGTCGACGCCCCTGCCGACTTACGAAGAGGTCGTGAAGACCTACCCCGACGGTGTGCCGTTGTGCGAGACCGAGGCGGACATCGTGGGCGGCAACGACCAGCAACTGGCGCTTGGCGATGGCTACGTTCCCATCGACGAGAACGGGGACCAGCGCTACCAGTGCTACGGAACCAAGCTGACTGTGCGCAAGACGGTCACGCTGAAGGGCAAGACCTACCAGCCGGAAAGCAAGCTGACGGTCGACAAAGATCTCTATTGGGTCGAGGTGTCCGGTTGGCAGCCATCGGCGAAAAGGCCCGCAGCAGGGTCGACGTCCAAGCCCTCGCCCAGCGTCGCTGACCCGCTGAAGGCGCCGGCCGATGTGGCCGCGCCACCCGACGGCGCCGCCAAGACGGCCTCCGGGCTTGCGTCGCGGGTGCTGCGTGCGGGAACGGGCACGGTGCATCCGCACAGCTGGGACACGGTCACTGTCCATTACACGGGCTGGATGACCAACGGACAGATGTTCGACAGCTCGGTGTCCCGCGGCGAGCCGGCGACCTTCCCGCTGGACAAGGTCATCGCGGGCTGGACCGAGGGCGTGCCCTTGATGGTCGTGGGCGAGGCTCGGCGCTTTTGGATCCCCGCCAAGCTGGCCTATGGGGAAACCGCCCGCCGGCCCGGCGCTCCGTCGGGCATGTTGGTGTTCGATGTCGAGCTTCTGGACATCGTTCCAGGCACGCGGCCGATCGAGGCACCAAGTGATGTGGCAGCGCCGCCCAAGAACGCCACCAGGACCGCGTCGGGCCTGGCCTACCTCAACTTGACCAAGGGCAACGGCAAGGTTCATCCCTACGCCAGAAATCGCGTGCGCGTTCACTACTCGGGATGGACCACCGACGGCAAGTTATTCGACAGCTCGGTCGTGCGCGGCCAGCCAGCGGAATTTCCTTTGAACGCCGTCATCAAGGGATGGACCGAAGGCGTGCGACTGATGGTCGTCGGGGACAAGACGCGCTTCTGGATTCCCGGGGACCTGGCCTACGGCAACGAGCCCTCTCGGCCGGGCGTTCCCTCGGGCACACTGGTTTTCGATATCGAGCTGCTCGAGATTCTGCCGTTGGATTAGGGGGCGTCTCCGCTCGCGGTGGCTGATCTGGTCCTCGAAGGTCCCGACTGTCGCCCGCAACGTGTGTGGCTTGCGCGTGGACCGAGTTCGTGTGCACCCTGGGGCTGTGCAGCGCTTGCGCATGACCGAGTTTTTCGCCCCGCTACCGCTGGCTGCGGTTGCGCTGATGGTGGTCAACGATCGCGTTCTCAAACCGCTCTTTCACAACGGCGTGACGGGCAAGCTCTCGGATGTGGCGATTTGTTTCTTCCTGCCGCTCTTCACGTCTGCTCTCCTGGGGCTAGCGTGGCAGGCCCGTCCCGGCGCCAGGCTGGTGGTCGGGACCGGCCTATCGGCGTTCGTGTTCGTGGCGCAGGAGATTTGGCCGGGCTTTCAGTCGGTGTTGCTCGCCTGCCTTCGCTCGGTGGGCCGTCCCCTCGGCTTGCGCCATTTCGCCCTGGTCAGCGATACTTCCGACCTGTGGGCGCTGCTCATGCTTCCCCTCGCGCTTGCCTATGGGTGGAAACGCCTCAAGGCAGCGTCGCCCGCCCCAACCGCGACATCGTCGTCAGGGGGCCGTCGCCCTAACAGCTGGTAGCGCCCGGAATTCCTGTTGGTCCACCTTCTGCATGGAAGGGAGCAATGACAAAGCACCTGTTGGCCGGCATCGTCATCCTAGGCACCCTCGGCTTTGCCTGTTCCAGCTCGGACACTAGCGCGGGGGCGGCCAATCCTTCCACGCCGCCGCCAACCCTGGACCGTCTTATCGAGGAAGGCGACATCGTGTGGCTCGACGATCCCGCGCTCTACGTCTTGAACAAGACGCGCGGGCTCTCCATTGTCGGGCTCGGCAATCCATCATCGCCGGTTCTCATCGGCCGGGTCGCCATCACGGGAACGCCGGTCGAGCTCTATTTCCACCATGGCTACATCCTGGCTTTGCACTCGGGGTTGACGAGCACGTCGTCTACGACCTCCTCGCGGCTTTCCATCGTCGACGTTCGTCGCCCGGAGGCGCCTGCGCTGCTCGGCTACATCGGTCTTTACGGGACGGTCACCAGTTCGCGCCTAGTCGGCGATGTGCTCTATGTGGCTTCGGATTCCGGTGGAACCATAGCGTCCGTGAACGTCGCCGATCCCGGCTCGCCACGGCTGATGGATCGCCTGTCGCTGCCCCTTGGCAGCTACGGTAGCCATGTGCTGGCGACCGAGACCGTCTTTTACGTGGCCAGCGAGTCGTACCAAGGGACGGGCATGGGCGAATGTGCGTCGAGCTACAAGGACAGCGACGGCTGCACCACCATCTTTGCTGTCGACATCAGCTCACCCGTCGGGGCTTTGCGTCTCGGCGCCAGCTATGCGATGGCGGGCTTGCTGAAAGATCGCTGGGGTCTGGATGCCTTCGACGGCGTCTTGCGCGTTCTCGTGGCGCGCGATGGCTGGTGGACGACGACGGGGACCATCAGCGCGATTCTTCGCACGTTCCGATCGTCCAGCGCGGACCAGCTCGATCCGCTGGCCTCGCTTTCCTTGAAAACCGAAGCCGTCGAGAAGGTCATGGCTGTCCGCTTCGACGGCCCCAGAGCCTACGTGGTGACCTTCAGGCAAACCGATCCGCTTTTCACCATCGATCTGTCCAATCCGGCAAATCCACGCGTGGCTGGGCACTTGCAAACGCCGGGATGGCTGGACTTCATCATCCCGCGGGGCAATCGTCTGCTTGGCATCGGTCGCGAGCAGGACACTCAGTTGGGCGGATGGCGTTTGCAGGCTTCGCTTTACGATGTGACCACGCTTGGTGCTCCCACCCTGGCGGCGCGGATTTCCTTCGCCGATCGCTATTCGACCCTGCCCGACCAGTCCGACAATCTGGGCAAAGTCGTGCGGGTCATGGACGACCTCGACGTCGTGCTGGTGCCCTACAACGGCACGTCGGTCGGTTATTCCACGACCGGTGCCGGAGGCCAGGTCGAGATTCTCTCTTTCGCGGGCGACATCCTGAGCACGCAAGGACGCATCGCCAGCACACAGACCATCGTTCGCGCGGTGCCATTGCCACCCGTCTACTTTGCCGCCGTCACCGAATCGGCGGTGGGGGTCATTCAAATTTCCCCCGAACCCGCGGTGGTGGGCGTGGTCGACTTGAATCAAGCGGTCCTGTCGGCAGTCACCACGGATGGAGGTTCTCGTGATTAATCCGGCTCTTCGCTACCGGCTCTCATTGGGCGCGCGTGTGTTTGCGCTGGTTGGGACGGGGTACTTTCTGGTGGCCACGTCCGCGCCGTACACGCCGAGCTCGCACCAATCGTGTACACACCAAGCCCAGACGGTGACCTTCCACGTGACCGGGACCTGTGGTCCCGAAGGCGATATCACCGCTACGTCGCCGGCCAACGATTGCACTATCGCCATCGCAGGGGCGGCAGCCGTCGGTTTGCCGTCGGCGGGCCGCTTCGACGGGGATGGCGCGGACACCGTCAGCCTCAGCCAAAGCGCCTGGACCCTTTCCGGGTATTTGCCCGAAGCCACGATCATCAATACGTCTGCCGACGCCGGCATCTTTTCCGTGGTGACCGATGGCGGTTCGGGAGCCGGGCACCCCGTGAATCCCGATGCAGGTGTTTTTTTCGTCGAGCGGGATGGGCAGGCGGACCTCGCTGTGGCCGACGGCAGGGTCTTCACCATCGTGCAGGATGCTGAGCCGAGCGTCGATCTGGAGGCTGCCATCGACAGCGGCGTCTTCACCGTGGCGCGGGATGCGCAAGCCGGGCCCGACGTGGGAACGCCGAACCCAAGCGGTGCGGGCGGCAGTCCGTCGCCTGTCGCAAGGCACGGCAAGCTGATCTTGCGGTCTTGCACCATCGCGCCGGGGCGTACGTCGTCGTCGGGGGCGTGCGACGACAATGACCGCGGCAGCTGCCGGGTTACTCTCGAGACCGTGCTGAAGGCGTTGTAGCGTTAGGCGGGCGCGGGCCTG
>Ga0302323_100002787_pt1 | contig 14202 bp, 5 predicted proteins | sample Fen_T0_3_FD_201950 | JGI IMG/M metagenome (GOLD analysis project Ga0302323, IMG submission 201950) | Peat permafrost microbial communities from Stordalen Mire near Abisko, Sweden - Fen_T0_3 | ecosystem: Environmental > Terrestrial > Soil > Wetlands > Permafrost | place: Sweden: Abisko... | reverse complement strand
CGTGTATTTCAGGACGTAGCCGTGGCCATGCGGAAACGATTTCGGCCAGCTCCAAACTGGCTTGTGTGCTCAGTTGTGTGTCAGCGGGTGGGGCGGATCCCACAACTTGCGAGATTGCTGGCGTATCCGAATTTTGGTTACCGAGTTCGAGTCTCTTCGCCCGCTCCATTTTCCCGTATCCCAAAAGGATACGGGTTTTTTATTGAACCGAGTCATAATCGTTTTGGGCAAGAGTCATAAATGAATCGCAAAGTGACGAGGACGTTCAGCGAGCGTGCGGATTGCATCCGACTTGGCTCCGACTGGTCGCTATTCCACATGCGAAACGGGTGGCAGGAATCGCTGGTTGAAAGAAACGTACAATCGTAATGACGTGGGCGTTTGGAATATACTCTTGGGGCAGGCGAGCGGCTATATCTGCGTCAAGGGTTAGGGGCATCTGTGGCTGCTGTGGGGTTCGTCCATAACCATGAGAGAACGGACAGAAATTTCCGCTCTAAATAGGGGCTGCCCTCTTTGTACATCATGTTAGGGCGCCACGCTCCGCCTAGGGCACAAACGGGTAGTTGAATACAAACTTGCCGGAGCCTTCCGGCAGAAGGAATTTTACCTGCTTCGACTCAATCTTCCTCAATGGCTGGATTAGCTGCTCAAGTCTTTGCGAGGCCGCAGCGATTGCTGTTTCCGTACCTCCGGTGCCTTCCGTGATGAAGGTGAGCAGAAATTCTCCCGGGCTGATTTCGTGCAAGCGGTAGTGCAAGAGGCCCTCGGTCCCGACAAGACATTGATCGATGTCACGCGTCGTGATGCGGCGGCCGTCGGGTGCCGTCAGCGTATCAGGTGCCCGGCCATGGAGTATGTACGTGGTCCCGCCATCGGTCGCCCTCAAGCGCCGTTCGACGAGATCACCGATGCGGTACTTCAGTAGCGGCATGTAATCGTTCGTGAGCGTCGATACCACGAGTTCCCCGATTCCGCGGTCGTCTTGGTTGATGACGTCAAGGTGGGCGACTTTCGGGCTGGGAACCATCTCGCCGGGACTTTGCTCCATCATGAGATGGCCGGTCTCGGTTGATCCGTAGAGATTGTAGACGGGCACGCCGAACACCCGCGCGAGAATGCGCCGATGTAGGACGCTCGTGTACTCGTAGCTCGTGATGATGAATTTCAGTTTCGGAAAGCTGACTTTCCGGCGTTCGCAGTGGAGGGCGAAGACCGCGGCGTAAACCGGATCGGTGTCAAAAAACACCGGATCCCAATCCAGCGCTTCCTCAACCATCCGGTCCAAGTCGTCGGTGCTTAACAGAAACGGGAAGCGCGAAAGACTCAGGACCCGCGTGTTGCCCAGTGTCCTGCGTTTGCGGGAAGGGGTTCCCTGGTAGCTGATGTCGCCGTTGCAAGCCGGCGAAGAAATCGTCACGCGGCGGGTCCCGGGGTTTTCCGCCAGCACCCGCGCCACGTTTGAATTGAGCGACAAGGCCCACGCCTCCTGCCGCGCCCACCAGCCATACGCAAGCAGCAGATCGGCGCGGTTGTCGGTCGTGCCGGCCGTGTGTTCAATCTCGACCCGTTTCTGGGCGACGAGCTCGTCGAGCGAATGCCCTTCGCGAAGAAAATTCTGCGGGAAATCCCTTTTGATGTCTTGCTTGGTGATGAAGGGGAGGGCAGCGAGCAGTTCCGACCAAGTTGACTGGTCGGTTGCTTTGGCCGCCGATCGATAGAGGGGCACTTCGCGAACGTAGGCGCGCAGCTTTTCGTCGGGGCTGCTCAACGCGGCCGGCTGCTGGCGGATTTCTGTCCCGGTAATTTCCTTTTTCATTTCAAACCGCTAGGGCGACGACTTTGGTCTTGGGGGATCGGGCGGCAGCTCGAGGAGAGGCCGCGGCACGTAACTCGGAAACGACCCGGGGGAGATGGCTCATCAAGTAGGCAACGTCCTCCTCCGAAGTGTCATGGTCGAGACTGAAACGGATCGTGCTGCGCGCTTCCGCCGGGCTCAACCCCATGGCGGTTAAGACATGAGACGGTGCCACGGACCCGGTGGTGCACGCCGAGCCACTTGAGGCAAAGATGTTCAATTGATCCAGAATTAGGAGGAGCGCTTCCGCTTCCACCCCCGCAAATGCGAGGCTTGTCGTATTGGGCAGACGCGGTTCTTTCGCGCCATTGCGCGAGGTGTTCGGGATCGTCGCCAAGATTTCGTTCTCGAGCTTGTCTCGCAGGGCCGCGAGTTTCTGCGCTTGAACCGGAACGGCGCGGGCAAGCTCGGCGGCGCGGCCGAAGCCAATCAGGTAAGGGACATTTTCCGTCCCTCCGCGGTGACCGTCCTCTTGATGCCCGCCAATGATCAGTCCTTGGAACGGGGTGCCTTTGCGAACATAGAGCAGGCCGATTCCTTTTGGTCCGTGGAGCTTGTGCGCGGAAAGCGAAAGCAGGTCGACGCCGAGTTCGTTGGCATTGATCCTCAGTTTGCCGGGCACTTGGACGGCGTCCGTGTGAATGAGAATCCCTCGTTCGCGGCAGATGGCCGCGAGCTGTGGAATGGGAAACAGGACGCCCGTCTCGTTATTCGCCCACATGATGGACACCACCGCCGTCTCTGGCCGAAGTGAATGTTTGAATAACTCGAGATCGAGCGAGCCGTCGTGTTTGACCGGCAAAGTGGTGACGTCGTATCCTCGCCCTGCCAAGGCCGCACAACAGTTCTTGGTTGCCGAGTGCTCGACCGCGGTCGTGACGACATGCCGCTTAGTCGGCTGTGAATAGAGGCAGCTCGTGATCGCGGTATTTATGCTCTCGGTCCCACAACTCGTGAAAATGATTTCGGAGGAATCGGCGCCGATGAGAGCAGCGACGGATTCACGGGCGGATTCGATCGGCTCGACGAGATTCTTGCCGAGGCGGTACGGGCTCGAAGGATTGCCCCACTTTTCGGTCAGATAGGGAAGCATCGATTGCAGCACTTCCGGCGCGACGCTCGTGGTGGCGTTGCTGTCAAAATAGTAGGTCTTGGACTGGGTCATAGCGAAAGGCGTGGTAATACCTGGAAACGACGGATGGCTGGAATTTGGACGACGTATTGAGCCTACGAACGCGAAAAAAATGATCCCGAGCATCTGAAGGTGTCAAATGCGAGGATCAAAAGACAGATCGCTCCATGGATTTTTCTTGCGCCTGCGCTTTTACGGCGAAATCGAACACCTTCTTAAAGACACTTGTTCTGAAGTAGGATGAATGAACCCACGAACGGATTAGCATCTACTTCGGCCGGCACGTGGCGCTAGCCGCAGGCTGCGGCAGTAAACGAGCGAAAGCTTAGAAATGAAACTAAGCAGTATCGCTAATTGTCATAGACTTCTGGTGCGTACTGCCCCCGTGCGCAACTATCCGCCAGCGCCTCTTACCTGATCGATGCGCCTCCCGGTCACCGTTGGGGTCAAGATTCTCGCATAGCTTAGGCCGTGTTTACAAAAGCAAAAGAAGGGCGAACCAATTGGAAGGCGGTGGGTCAGGTGGAGGGTGAATTCCACGAGAATTGTTTTGTTGGAACCGCTGTGGAAGCGGTTAAAAAAATTAACTCAATTCGGTTCGTAAGAGGCGCGTAGTAGCTCTCCCAGCGCGCTGCCGGCGAGGAAGACCGCCAAAGGGAGACCGGTTGCTGCTGGAAGCGACGATCTATATTTTGAGAACAGGTGTGCCTTGGCTTGACCTGCCGGAGTGGTTCGGCAAATGGTCGAGTGATTATACACGATGGCGGCGACGGATTTCGTATGGGTTTTGGGAACGGATTTTGTCAGCACTGGCGCAAGGAGCGCGTGGCTGCACGCGTTTTGTCGAATCCACCTTCATCAAGCTCCACCAAGACGGCACCAATCCTGCCGGTGGACAGCAGGCCCAGTGCATCGGGCTGACCAAGGGCGGACTCAATACCAAGCTGACCGCGCTGGTCGACAGCTATGGTCGAGCCGTCTCGCTGAGTTTGTTGCCCGGGCAATGCAGCGAGATTGAGGCGCTCGAACCGCATCTTTGCCGGCTGCGCGGTCGCACTTTGGTCGGTGACAAAGGGTTTGACGCCGACTCTCTGCGCGAGCGTGTACGCGGTCTTGGCGACGGCACCTGCACTGCATCCCTTGTCGCAAGAATTGTAGCGGACGCCGTCCCTTTCGCCGCAGGCTTTATCACCGTCGCCATCACATCGAAAACTTCTTTTGCACAATCAAACGCCATCGTCGTTTGAGCACTCGCAACGATAAACTTGCCGTCACCTTTCTCGCTTTTGTTCAATTCGCCGGCATCTTCGATTGGCTCAATTACTGATTTTGCAAACACGGCCTAGTACCTGACCCATGCTCCGGCGCACACGGTCGCGGTCATCGACCAAAAGGCCAGTCGGTCGGAGTTTCTTCGCGGTGGCTTCGGCCGGAAACCACGGCCAAGCCGCATCATCGCAACGGTTCGTCGTCGCCCGAGGATCAATTGAAAGTGCAGCCATAGCGATCTCCCGTGCCTAGGCGATGCCACGCGATCGTTGTTCCTTAGTTACTTTTTACCTGAATCCAATGTGGTTTCCAGCGTTCTGAACGGCGACAGCCCGGTCGTTGAAATGCCGTCGTGCGGTCAGCGAGTAACCACCCCAGGTTATGCTGTTTTGGGTATATGACGTGGAGCCCTTTCACTAAGCCCGCACGTTGTTGATCAACCCCGCAAATAAAACCATCTCAAGTATACAGTAAGTACTTTGGAGGTATGAGGTGTGTACGGAGAGGTTTGGGACAGGAGCGATTTATTTACCGTGTTGCGAGCGCTTGCCATTTGGCGCTAGCTTCGAGATCGCCACTTTCTTGATACGCGTCGGCGATGCGAGCGATCACCACAGATCGGATTAAGCGTTCACCGGGGGAAAACTTTGCTGGGCTCTCTACGATGGGATAGCCGGCATTGAGCAATGATGCAGCCTCGCTGTGGTGCCCACCGGCGTAAAGAACCCAACCAAGCGAAATTCGATTCAAGGCTTCACGCCAGCCGCCTGGTTCGAGCTTATTCCAGTGTTCGCCGCTGCGGCGTAATGTCGCTTCGGCGTCAGCCCATTGCCCTGCCTGCCCAAGCATGATTCCGAGCGTATCCAGCGCCGACAGGGTAGGCAGCGCATCCAATCCCGCATCGCGTTCACGAATGTTGATGACCTCACGTAAAATCTTATCGGCGTCGAGACCTGCATTTCGCCGCACCAAAAGCCGGGCAATGTCCATCTTGCACGAAAGCGTACGCTCTTCGGTCGGTCCAAATTGACTTTCGCAGTTGACCAAAATGCGCCGCAGGGCGGATTCGGCCTGCTCATAGTTGCCCTGTAATAGATCGATCTGGGCCTCGAAACGCTGGGCTTGCACGGCTACTGCACTGGCGTCGCCCGATGCGGTGGGCGCAGCCGATTTCACTTCCTGATAAAGTGCCTCGGCCATCTCGTAGTGACCCAGGTCGCGGTGGGCATTCGCGAGCACCAGCTCGGACATCATGCCGAAATCGCTGGCGGGGGCGTGGGCCGCCTTGAACTGGTCCACGAGCGGCTGCGCCAACGCGATGACAGTGTCGAACGAACCCAATCCGGCATAACCAGCGCTAAGGAATAATCTAAGCAGGAGTGTGTCGGGATGATTTGGTCCAAGAAGCCGCTCGTAGATGGCCAGGTTTTTTGTCCCCAGTTCGGTGCCCTCCCGATATTTGCCAAGTCGAGATAAATGCTGGATCAGGCTCGTTTCCATGCGTAGCAAACGCCGGTCCTCCGGAGCAAAGAGCAGCCGCGCCGTCCCCAACCCATCTTTGAAGATTTCATCCGCTTCCTTTAGGTCACCTTGCGCACTCAGGCCGGTCGCAAGGTTGATCTGCGTGAGGAGGGTTTCAGGATGCTTGGGCCCGAGGACACGGATTCTAGCCGCCAGGAGCTCTCTGATTAGGCCCTGGGGTTCGTCCTTCTCGCCCACATTCTCCAAAGCAACGACGAACTCGGACAGGACGAACAAGGTAAAACCATTCTCCACGCCCAAAACGCGACGCGATTTCTCCAAACATTGGCGGTAGAGCGGAAGCGCTTCCTTTCGCTGTTGATCGCCCAGCGCACGAGCCAAGGTATACTCCAACTTGATCGTTTGGGGATGATCTGCACCGAGGTTCTTGGTCGCGGCAGCGATGGCCTCGCGCGCGGTAATCTCCGCCCGATCCGGTTTCCCCTCCTGCTCATAAATTTGAATGAGATCCTGCCAGGTTGCGTAGAGGTCAGGATTCGAAACGGATAAATCGCGGCGTTGAATCGCCAATACGCGAGTCGACAGGCTTTCGGCTTCGGCGAGCTTTCCCTCCATCACATCGGCGTAGGCCTCGAAATGGCGCATCCGCAGGATTTCGGGTGCTTCAGGTCCCTTTTCACGTGCATAGAGAGCGATGGACTTTTCGGACTGAGTCTTCGCCACGGCTTGATCGCCCAAGGCGAAATACGTCCAAGCCAACGTCTCGCGAATCGATGCCTCAACCAACGGCTGCTTGGGAAAACGACCATCAATGGCCTTTGCGGCCCGGTCGAGCACAGTGCGCAATTTGATATCGCGATCCGATTCGGACTCCGGCGAGGCCTGGGCGAGCAGGTCGTTCTGCAAAAACTTTAGAATCTCGCGGCTGGTGTCGGCTTCCTGGTTCGCAGCCAGGCGGGCCGCCTGTTCCTGTCGGCGCAAACGGGATTCGCGCACGCCCACCAGCGACGCGGCCACGGAAAATAATATAACCACAGCAATGCCACCGGCGGCCCAGGGGTGCCGTTTGGTCGCAAACTGGAGACGTTCCCACCAGGGATAAGGTCGAGCGGTGACGGGCTCGCCCGCCAGCCAGGCACGCAAATCGCCCGCCATCGCCAAGACGGTGAGATAACGTTTCTCCGGATTTTTGTGCAGCGCCCGGAAGGCGATGGCCGCGAGATCGGGCGGCACTCCTCGCAACGGCGTCGGTTCATCACTCGCGACCGAGCGCACCAGTTCAGGGATGGACTCGGCCTCGAAGGGACGGTGTCCGCCCAAAAGCTCGTAAAGGATCGCACCCAACCCCCAGACATCGGCCGCCACGGTGGCCGCCCGGATGCCGCTGGCGATCACTTCGGGCGCCATGTAAGCCGGCGTGCCCAGCATCGCAGCGGTCATGGTTACGTTGGATGGTGTGGCCAGCACCCGGGCCAATCCGAAATCACTCACAAAAAGACGCCCATCGTCCGCAAAAAGCAGATTACCCGGCTTCAGATCCCGGTGCAGCACACCGCGCGCGTGCGCATGGGCGACCGCTTCCGCTGCGCCCGCTAGCCACTCGGCAATCTGGCGATACTGCCCGCGAACGGTTGTCCTTCGTTCCGCCAGAGTACCGCCTGAGGCGAGCGGCATTGAATACCACGGCACCCCGTCGATCTCGCCTGAGGCCAGGACCGGCAGGATACCGGGATGGTCCAGTTGCGCCAAGGCCAGTGCCTCCAGCCGAAATCGTTCACGCACTCCGGTGCCATCGGTCCAGATCGGCAGCAGGATCTTTAGCGCCACAGTCCGCTCGGGATCGTATTGCTTTGCCCGATACACCACCGCTGAGCCGCCGCGGCCGATCTCCGCGCCCATCTCGTACCCGGGCACCCGCCAGATGCCCGGCGACGGCCCGTCCACAATCGCTTCATCCTCGGTGGTCAGCAAAGAATGAAACAAGCAGGAGCCACACAGCCCGCCGTGGTCCGTGTGCGTCAGACTCTTCCCGCAGGTGTGGCAACTCGTCGTGGAAGGCATTGGTGCGTGAATAGGTGCGGTTTGTGGTCGCGGTCAAGTCTGACGGAGGTAAAAGGCGTTGCCGTTTTAGATTCAGAGCTTTCGGCTTACCCGATACCGGCGACCAACACCAAGCAGGATGATCGCGAGATAAAACCAACTGCTTGGCGCACCGCCCCCACCACCCGAGGAGCTGGAGCTGCTCGAACTGGAACTCGAGGACGATGAACTGGAGCTGCTGGACGAACTCGACGAGCCAGAGCTGCTCGAAGACGAAGAGGAGGATCCGATGTATTCGTCCGCACCGATATCGTAAGCACTCCCTGTCGGGCGTAGATCGCCGTCGATATCGGCGGTAAAGCCGGCGATCGGAGTGCCGGCGTCGACGACGCCTGGAATAGACGAAACCAGGTGCAGATCGCAGCTCGCGGTAGACACGAACCAAACGGCAACGGCCGGTGTATAATTGGTGGTTAAAGTCGTCACGGGGCTGGCCGATCCAGAGATGGCTTTGCTGACCAAGTTGTTTCGGATACTGACGATGGCGGAGCAGTCGGCATACTCGATCGAGTTCGCGTAACTGCCGGCCTGATACACGGTGTTGTTGTCAATCGCCACGCTCGCCTGCGTGATCGCCTCGACGCTGATGCCGGGGCCAGGGTGACCGGTGGTGCGGTTGTCGGAAATCATGTTGTTGCGGATACTTCCGCCGCTCATGAGATCCGAAGCAGTACTGCCAAAACTAATCCCTCGGTCACAATTAAGGATCAGGTTGTTGGCGACAACCGTGGGTCCAGCTCCCGCATAAAAATAGATCGCCGGTTTAGCGGTAGAATTTGTGCCGGAAATCCCATTGAAGGTGTTGCCCGTGACCGTCCAACCCGCGCAACCACGACCATCGATGGCGGACGTGGCGCTGGGGCCAGAGAAGTTGCAAGTGGCGATAGTGCCCGTGTTGGCTCCGGGCTGGATAGTGATCGTCGCTGCGTTGATGAACTTCAGATTGGCGATGTTCTCGTGATTGCCGGTGACGTTAAAGACGACGCCACCGGCGAGGGCGGCCCCGTCGATGATCGCAGGCGCACCGCCAGCGGCAGGGCCCTTAACGGTCGTTCCGTCTATCGCGAGGTTCGGCAGGGGCGCAGCGCCGAGCGTATAAACGCCGGACCCAACATTGATCGTGAACGTCGCTGACGGATTGGCGTCAGCTTCCGCGAGCGCAGCGGTCAGCGTCGGCACGTCGGTCACGTTGCGAATCTGAGCTCCGCTGAGCTGCGTGGTGACGCTGACCGCGGTCGACTGAGCTGAGGCATTGCCAGCGGCATCCAGGGCAGCAACGGAGTAGCTGTACATCGTCGCGGAGGTGAGGCCGGTGTCCGAGTAGCTCGGCGAGGTGGCGGTGCCGTTCAGCGTGCCGTTGCGGTAAACACTGTATCCGGTGACACCGACGTTGTCGGTCGAAGCCGTCCACGTCAGCAAAATGGCTGTGGGCGAAGTCGCCTGGCCGGAAAGGTTCGTCGGGACAGAAGGAGCAGTCGTTTCATAGCCGACCCTAAAGCTGCGATCGACATTAGGCGCTGGATTATGGTTCGTGTCACCATCCTGGCTGGCGCGGAGAACAACGGTGCCCGTGCCGGTGAGCGTAACGGTGACGCCCGTTGGCGGTACCGTACTGGAAGAGAGGGTTGCCGGGCCGCTGATGCGACTAAAGGACATCGTGAGGCCGGAATCGATGGTCGGCGTCACCGTAAACGGCGCGTCGCCATAGGTCTTGTTGGATATTGGTTCAAAGGTGATGGTTTGGTTCGCCTTGGCGATGACGAGTGTCCCGGTAGCTGAACCCGTGTGGGTTGCATCATTGATGGTTCCAACAACCGAATAGCTGCCTGCCGCAGTCGGAGCCGTGGTGCTGCCGTTGTAGGTAAGGACAACATTGAGCCCGGCGGGGATCGTCGTCGCGGTCGCGGCCCGAGGCGTTCCGGTGTAGGTGGTATTTAGGTTCCCCAAAATCACCTGCGGGGTTCCACCGCCCGGGGTGGTCACCGTGATGGCGTCGGACTGGGCTGAATGGTTGCCCGCGGCGTCGTACGCCTCCACCCTGAAGGTGTAGGCCGTCCCGGCGGTGAGCGTAACAAATGACCAATTTGTCGCATTCGTTCCAGCCATGTAGGTACCGTCGACATAGATGCGGTAGAAGGTCACCGCGACATTGTCGGTGGACGCATTCCACGAGAGCTCCACGTCCGTGGACGTTGGTGATGTGCCGACAAGGCCCGTCGGCGTTGAGGGCGGGGTAGCGTCAGCAATAACGAGCGTGCCGTTGTTGGCACCGCTATAGTTGGCATCACTAATAATCGCGATCACGGCGTAACTGCCCGCGGCGGTGGGGGGCGTGGCGCTGCCGTTGTACGTGATCGCCACGGCCAACCCCGCAGGATTGGTTGTGGCAGAGGCCGCGTGCGGCAGGCCATCGTAGACGGCATGCAAGTTGCCCAGCGTTACAGTCGCGACCGACTGTGTGACCAGGCCACCTTTGCGGATCGTATCGTTTCTGGAATCCGCGACATAAATATTACCCGCGCTGTCCACCGCCACACCCGTGGGATGGTCGAACCGTGCGATATCGCCAGTTCCGTCGACGTAACCCGCGATCCCCGGGCCTCCGCCCAGGGTTGTCACGAGGCCGTCCGGGGTGATTCTGCGAATCGTGTGGTTTCCGGTATCGGCAACGTAGATATTTCCTACAGTGTCGACTGCGACGCCTTCCGGTAAATTGAAGCGTGCGGAGCTGGTTGGCCCGTCGACCGAGCCTGCATTTCTAGCGCTACCAGCATAGGTCGATACATCGCCTGCAGGAGTTATCTTGCGAATCGTACTATTGGTCGTGTCCGCAACGTAAATATTGCCCGCGGCATCCACGGCCACGCCACTGGGACCCCAGAACCGTGCTGTTCGGCCGAGGCCGTCGGTCGAACCAATGTTTACCTGCGAACCGCCCGCTAACGTTGTGACCGCCGCGGCTGACGTAATCTTGCGGATCGTCTGGTTGATTGTGTCCGAAACATAAATATTCCCCGAGGCGTCTACCGCCACGCCCTCGGGGTTATAGAACCGGGCCGCGCTGCCCGTGCCATCGGCCGAGCCCAGGCTTCGAAGCGTGCCGGCAAATGTTGTGACCACCGCTGCGGGTGTGATTTTTCTGATCGCATTGGCGTTGGAATCTGCGACGTAGAGATTGCCCGACGCATCGATCGTGATCCCCATCGGAACGCTGAAACGGGCACCGGTGCCGGTACCATCGACAGGAACGGAAGGTCCGGGAAAGCCAGCAAAGGTCGTGACTACGCCGGCCGGGATGATTTTGCGAATCGCGTTATTACTGGAATCCGCGACGAAGACGTTGCCTGCGCTGTCCACGGCCAACCCCATGGGACGGTAGAATTGCGCTGCGGTGCCCGTTCCGTCGGCCAAACCAAGAGAGTTGGGTGACCCGGCGAGCGTCGTGAAGGTAAAGAGCGGCGTCGCCGAAATGACGCGATCGACGTCTGGTGCTGCGTTGTGGTTCGCGTCACCGCTTTGCGACGCACGGACAACGACGGTTCCGACTCCGATGAGCGTAACCGTATTCCCGGAAATCGTCGCCGGACCGCTCACGATGCTGAAGGACGGAGTGAGTCCGGAGTCAACCGTCGCACTCAACGCGATCGGCGCTTCGCCGAATTTCGCGTTGGTCGGCGGAGCAAAAGTGATGGTTTGATCTGCTTTGGCGATGACGAGTGTACCTGTGGCAGAACCGGTGTAGCCACCATCACTAATCGTTGCCACTACCGCGTAGCTTCCGGGTGCAGTCGGGACCGTGGGGCTGCCGTTATAGGTAAGGGTTACGTTCAGGCCGGCGGGATCGGTGGTCACCGTCACGGGCTGCGGACTGCCCGTGTACGCGGGATTAAGATTACCCAGGGCGATCGTCGCGACCGTGTTCGTGGACTGCGTGCCCACGCGAATAGTATAATTGTACGTATCTGCCACGTAGACATTGCCTGCGGCGTCCGCAGCCAACCCCATCGGATACTTAAACCTCACGGCACTACTCGCTCCATCGGTTGAACCAATGATGCGGGACGCACCTCCGACCGTGGTCACCACGCCGGCCGGTGTGACCTTCCGGATCTTGTCGTCATCACGGTCGACGACGTAGATATTCCCCAGGCCGTCCACCGCCAGGCTTTCGGGAAGTCTGAACTGCGCGCCGCTGCCCACGCCATCGGTTGAACCCACTTTTCCCGGAGTGCCAGCGAGTGTCGTCACCACACCGCCCGAAGTGATTTTCCGAATCGTTGGACCACTGGAGTCAGAGACATAAACATTGCCTGCAATATCCACCGCTACACTCGTTGGATATTCAAATTGTGCGGCGCTGCCCGTGCCATCGGCCCTGCCAATGGAGCCTGCGGTGCCTGCCAAGGTCGTGACCACGCCGCCGGGAGTGATTTTCCGGATTGTACGGTTCTCTCGATCGGCGACGTAAATATTTCCAGCTGTGTCGACGGTTAAGCCATAGGGATAGTAAAACTGCGCGGCACTGCCCGTACCGTCAGCCGAACCGATGATGCCTGCGGTACCGGCGAATGTCGTTACGACACCGGCAGGGGTTACCTTGCGGATGGTGTGGCTTCCGGATTCCGAGACATAGAGGTTCCCTGAAGCGGAGTCCAACGCGATGCCGACGGGATGATTAAATCGCGCAGCGCTTCCGGTACCGTCCACCGAACTATCGATATTCGCTAACCCAGCGATCGTCGTCACGACCCCGGCAGGCGTGATTTTCCGAATCGTGTCGTTGTCGTAGTCGGCGACAAAGACATTCCCCGAAACGTCCACAGCCAGACTGATGGGGACACTGAACTGAGCTGAGTTGCCTGTGCCATCGGCCGGGCCGTAAACGCCCACCTCACCGGCAAGCGTCGTGAATGTATACGGTGTGTAGTTGGTTACGACAGGGAGGGTGACATTAATATATTGAGAAACCAAATTATACTCGTGATTGGCGTCCCATGCCTCGGCGGTGACGACAATATTGCCAGTGCCTGTGATCGTAACGACATTGCCCGCGATTGTCGCGGGACCGCTGAATATTTTGTATGTGATCGGGAGACCGGAATCCACCGTCGCGTTCACCGTGAACGGAGGATCGCCGAGCGCTTTTTCTGTCTGCGGGTCGAAAGTGATCGTTTGGTATATTTTGGCGATTACGAAGGTATCGGCGGCCGAACCGACGTAGTTCGCGTCATTGACCGTCGCGACAACCGCGTAGCTGCCGGGATTGGTCGGCGGCGTGGTACTGCCGTCGTAAGTGAGGGTGACCGCAAGCCCACTCGGAATCGTTGTGACTGTCGCGCTCTGCGGACTGCCGGTGTAAGTCGTGTTCAGGTTGCCCAGTATTACCGTTGCCACTGGTTTGGTTACGGGTGCACCTAGCCGGATGGTGTGATTGGAAACATCCGACACGTAGAGCGTGCCAGCGGTGTCCACAGCCATACCGATGGGGCCATCGAAAAGCGCCGCACTCCCCGTTCCGTCGGCAGAGCCAGGAGTGCCGGCCAGACCGGCGAGCGTCGTCACCTCGCCGGCCGGCGTGATCATCCGGACCGTGCGGTTGCCGTAATCCGCGACAAAGACGTTGCCCGCATTATCCACGGCCAAATCCTGTGGGTTGTTGAATCGGGCGGCATTACCCGTTCCGTCAGTCGATCCCCTGATCCCCGGCGAGCCGGCGAGTGTTGTCACGTCGCCCGCAGCCGAAATCTTTCGAATCGTGTGGTTGGAGCTGTCCGCAACGTAGAGATTGTTCAAGGCATCCACGGCCACGCCCGTGGGCCCGGAAAACCGCGCCGCACTGCCGGCACCGTTGGCCGAACCAACAACGCCAGCTAATCCAGCCAGCGTTGTCACGACCCCGCTGGGCGTGACCTTGCGGATCGTGTTGTTGGATTGGTCGGTAACGTAGAGATTCCCCGAGAGATCCACGGCTAGGCCAGCTGGATAATTAAACCGGGCGGCGGCGCCGGTGCCGTCAGCCGAACCCAAGGCATTGTCCAATCCAGCCAGCGTCGAAACCACTCCGGCAGGGGAAACCTCCCGGATCGTCTGGCCAGCCAAGTCCGCGATGTAGACAATCCCGGAAGCGTCGACCGCGATACCGTTGGGAGCACGAAACCGCGCCGCGCTGCCCGTTCCGTCGATCGAGCCACCGGCGCCGGGAAAGCCGGCGAGCGTCGTGACCACCCCGGCGGTCGTGATTTTGCGGACCGTGGAATTCGCGCCGTCCGCAACATAAACATTGCGTGCGCTGTCGACGGCGACGCCTTGGGGATAATTAAATTTAGCCAATCCATCACTTGAGCCCGTGACACCGGCCTTG
>Ga0302323_100002785_pt1 | contig 14207 bp, 12 predicted proteins | sample Fen_T0_3_FD_201950 | JGI IMG/M metagenome (GOLD analysis project Ga0302323, IMG submission 201950) | Peat permafrost microbial communities from Stordalen Mire near Abisko, Sweden - Fen_T0_3 | ecosystem: Environmental > Terrestrial > Soil > Wetlands > Permafrost | place: Sweden: Abisko... | reverse complement strand
AGAGATTCACGAGGTGCGTCGCCACGTCGGCCGATCCGTAGACGAGCGAGTGGCCTGTCAGGCGCCGTAGTGTGGCGAGAACGTTAGAGCGCTCCATCGTCAATGAAGAGTCGTGTGTCCGCGGCTAGACGATCGAGCGAGCGACCTCACCTGAACGCAGCAGCGCACCCTAGATCCGTCGCTGATCTGAGGTGAAGTACTCGATCACGTTGTCGACGATCGCGTCCAGACCGACTTTGGGCTCGTAACCGATCAGTGCTCGCACCTTTGACAGGTCCGGCACCCGGCGCAGCATGTCCTCGAAGCCTTCTTCGTAGGCCTGCTCGTACGGCACCATCGCGATTTCGCTCTTCGACGCAGCCTGCTGCTTCACGCGGCGGGCCAGGTCCAGGATCGTGACCTCCTCGTGGTCGTTTCCGATGTTGAAGACTTGGCCGACGGCGTCAGGATGGTCAGCGAGCCGTGTCAGCGCCGAGACGACGTCGCTGACGTAGGTGAAGCAACGTCTCTGACTGCCGTCACCGTAGACCGTCAACGCGCGGCCAGCCAGGGCCTGCTTCACGAAGTTGGGGATGACCATCCCGTAGCGGCCGGTCTGACGCGGACCGACAGTGTTGAACAGGCGCACAATGACGACCGGCAGGCGTTTCTCCTTGGCGTACGCCAGAGCCAGGAACTCGTCGATGGCCTTGCTGCAGGCATAACTCCAGCGGCCCTTGAACGTCGGGCCCATGACCAGATCGGCATCCTCGCGGAAAGGCACCACAGTGCTCTTGCCGTAGACCTCCGAGGTAGACGTGATCACAACCTTCTTCTTCTTCTTGTTCGCGAGCTTCAAGACCATCTCAGTGCCGTGGACGTTGGTCTCGATGGTATTGACGGGACTCTCGACGATCAGACGTACGCCGACCGCAGCCGCCAAGTGAAAGACCACGTCGGCGCGATCGATCAGCTCGGCGGTCACAGGCTCGTTCATGACGCTGTCGATCGTGTAATGGAAGAGCGTGTTCGCCTTGAGGTGCTCGATGTTGTCGATCGAACCCGTCTGTAGGTTGTCGAGGACGTAGACCTCGTCGCCGCGTGCCAAGAGCGCTTCGGCCAAATGGCTGCCAACAAAACCGGCGCCGCCTGTGATCAGTGCCTTCATTCCCTGACTCCCTTGTTTTGTTGCGCAGTCCCCAGGACCAGCTCCGCTGTCCGCAGCGCGCCCTGTCCATCCACCAGCGCGCGTCCGCGCGCGCTCATCGCGCGGCGGCGCCCGACGTCGCCGAGAAGCAGCGTCGTTGCCCGTGCCAGTGCGCCACCCTCGACCTCCGTGCCCAGCCCCAAGTACTCGACAGTCCCGTGTCGCGCGAACTCCCGCATACGCCGGTCCTCTTTGGCATTCTGTGCCAGCACGAGGCCCGGAGTGCCCAGGGCCGCGATCTCGTACACGCTCATGCCGCCCGAGCCGACGACGACGTCAGCCTCGAGCATCAGATCCGCGATGTGGCCGCCAGCCTCGTTGATCAGAGTCACCTTGCGGGGCAGTGTGCGCGCCAGCGCGTCGAACTCACCGCGGCCAGAAAAGGCCGGCCCTGCTACTGCCACGATCTCGACTTCGCTCGGGAGCACTGCCAGGGCTTGCGCCGCCTTGAGTGTGAGGCCCTGCGGATCGCTGCCGCCGAAGCTCAGCAGCACCAGCTTCGGCTGAAGGCGTACTTCCTTCTCGCGATCGCGAAAGTGGCTGCGTAGGATAGCGTACTCTGGCCCGCCGTAGAAGCCCTCGGGCGTCTCACGCTCCTGCCCCACGACCGACACGATCACCTGCTTGTAGTGCTCCGTCACGTCGAGGTCGTCGAGCGTGTCCACAAGGTTGACCGTGGTAGCGCCCAGGTGCGACAGGGCGCGCAGATAGGCATCATCGAGCGAGGGCAGGTCGTTGATCAGGATTCCCGGCGCAAAGTCGCGAATGTGGCCGAGAGCGGTCTCGATCCGTGCGTCTGCCGCCACGTGCACGGCATGGCCGCGGCGCGTGACCTCCAGGATGCCGTCTCGGTGATCGGCGCTCATGAGGAAGGCCAGCTCTGCCGGCGAGTGCGCGCGCAGCGCTTCGGCGATCGCGAGCGAGCGGAAGACGTGGCCCATACCGATGCGCGCCGAGCCATCGGTGCGAAAGAGGATGCGCGGCTGACGCAGCAGGCGTTCGGCCATCCAGAAGTCGTCGAGGTCGTGAACGGTCAGGCCGGCACGTTTGTCGAGCACGACGAAGCCGACACGCTCCCCAAAACGACTGGCCGCGTCGAGCACGGTGCGGCGCATGACGACCACGCCGCCGTTCTCGCTGTAGAGCGGCTCCTGGTCTAGGCGGCGGCCAGCGTGCGCTTGCGCAGGCACGAGTTGCTCGCCTACGGCGCGCCAGTTCAGCGCGCGATCCTCGGTCACCGAGATCACCGTGTCGAGATCGGCCGAGACAAGGCGTTCGATGGCCTGCTCGACCGCAGCGGCCGGCCGGAACGGTGTGGTCGCCTGTAGCACCACGACGATGTCGGGACGATCGCCGGCAGCTTCGATCTCGCGCACGGCGTGAGCGATGACCGGCTTGAGGCTGGGGATGTCGCGCGCCAGCTCGGCGGGCCTCAGGAAAGGCGCGTCTGCGCCCGCTAGGCGTGCGATCTCGGCCACCTGCTCGTCATCGGTGGAGACGACCACGCGATCGATCGACGGAGCCTCGCGCGCGGCGTCCAGCGTATGCACCAGGAGCGGGCGATCGCCAAGTCGTTTGATGTTGAGGTAAGGCACGCTGTCAGTGCCACCGCGCGCAGGCACGATCGCGACAACCCGTAGTTCGCCCTTCATCGGCGCTCGGGCACCAGGCGGCAAGGCGGGCCGGACACTACAGCATCTCCCAAGTGAGCGTCGTGTCTGCCGGGATGTCGACGCGCGCGACGCGCCCGACGACCAGTTCGAAGAAGCGGGGGCTGATCCCCGTGCCTGGCCGCTTGTAGGTGAGCATCGCGCGCTGCAGCGCCGTTCCGCGCGGGATGGCGACGGCGGACGTGACGCTGCGCCGCGCGTAGAGCCAGGCCTCGCGCTCCAGCGGCTCGACCCCCTTCTCGCTGCGGCCGAGCGCCTTCTCCACAACGTGAATGGCGTCGACGATGGCGCGCATCTCCGCCGGGTCGGCCGACAAGTGGTGGTCTGGCGAGCCTGGCAATGTCCTGTCGACCGTGTAGTGCTTCTCGATCATACACGCGCCGAGGGCGACCGCCGCGGTCGGTACCGCGACGCCCAGAGAGTGATCGGATAGCCCCACCGGCACTCCGGGGAACGCCTGCATCAGATGCTCCATCATGCGCAGATTGATGCCTTCGGGCGGACAGGGGTACTTGAGCGTGCAGTGCAGTAGCGCGATCTGATCGTTGCCGGCGCGGCGGCATGTGTCGACAGCCTCTTCAACTTCGCCCAGGGTGCACGTGCCTGTCGAAAGGATCATCGGTCGACCGATGCGTGCGGCGCGCTCGACAAGCGGTTGACAAGTTAGATCGGCTGACGCGATCTTGAAGGCCGGAATGCCGAGCGCCGCCAGTGTGTCCACGGCTTCGTCGTCGAAGGGCGTCGAGAACGCCGTCAGACCTGCGGCGCGCGCATGGTCCAAGAGCTCACGAAAGCCCGCTGCCGGCAGCTTGTCCAAGCGATCGAACGTGTCCCACTGTGTGCCGTGTGGATCGGCCGGTTCCTGCCAGTAGCGTGGAGCCACACGCGTCGCGATCTTGCCCGCCTCGTAGCTCTGGAACTTGATAGCGTCGACGCCGGCCGCCTTGGCCGTGTCGATCAGCCGCTTGCCCAACGCCAGGTCGCAATTGTGATTGACGCCTGCTTCGGCGATCACGTAGCACGGCTGACCGATGCCGACGGACCGCCCGGCGATCGCGAATGTCGAGCTCATCCCTTCCTCTTGCTGCGTCCGGCGGTTGCGGTCTTGCGGCTCGGCCCGGTTGCGGCGACGGAGGCGTCTAGCGCCACCGAGCGCAGATTGGCCGGCTTGTGCCGCAGATGCGCGTTAATGCGTGCCAACTCAGGTTCACGATCTAGCAGCGCGATGGCCTCGCGCGTCGTGACGAGCTTGCCGGACGGCGCCAGACGCTCAAAGATGCGCTGCATCAGCTCGACGTCCGCGGGCTCATCCACTGTCAGGCGGTACTCCGGCCGGTACAGCCCCTCGGCCAGCTTCGCCGTGCGAATGCGAAACTCCCGCGCATGCTCCTTGATGTAGAGCGTCACCAGCTCCGAGCGATGGCGCTCGTCCCCCTGCGCCCAGGAGCGCTCAAGCGCGGACTTTGAGATGACCTCGGGGAGAATGCCCATGAGCAAGGCGTCCCCTGGCACATAGGTATAGTCGGCCTCGCTTTGCAGGTGCAGCGTGACCAGCTGCTCGATGGTCTCGAGGTCCGTCAGCGGGTTGTCTCCAGTCACGCGCACGATGTGATCCGCGCGCATATGATGCGCGCAGTCCACGTGCCGGCGTAGCACGTCGTTCTCGTCGCCCTGGAAGGCGGGGATGCCGAGTTTGCGCGCGATCTGCACGAGCGGCTCGTTCTCGGGATTGGACGAGGTGGCCAGTGCCACGCTGTCAAGAACCGGCACGGAGGCGATGCGTTGGAGCAACACCTCGATCAACGGCCGGCCAGCCAAAGGCACCATGGCCTTGCCGGGGTAGCGCGTCGACGCCATGCGCGCCGACACGATGCCGACGACGCGCGGCTCACCGTCGAGCGGGAGCCGCTTCATTCGAGCATGTCCTCGCGAATCGTCTCGTCGGCCTGGATTGGCCGGGCGGCGCGGCGGCCGATGACCCGGTCGCGCTCGCGCGGCGCGAGGCCTGGATCGAAACGCGTGTCGGTGCGCTTGAACGCCAGCATCTCCTCGGTGAGCACTTGGCCGCGTGGGATCAGGCCGCCAGCAACGATCGCGCGACGCATCTGGCGGTGGTAGCGCGCGGCCGCCTCGCTCGCGTCAGCGGCGCCGTCACCCTGCGCCCGCTCCGCCTGGCGCAGGATCTCGACCATACGGTAGAAGTCCTCAGGATTCAGCGACGACTGATAGTCGTACGCCTTCTGGCTGCGGTCGAGCGTGAAGTGCTTTTCTACGAGATCTGCGCCGCACATGGCCGCGAGTGCGGGGGCCACCAGGGCAAAGGCGCTGCCACCGTCGGTGTGGTCGAGGAACCCGACCGGTGCGCGGTAGCGCTCCTTGAGTGCTGCCAGCTCGCGTAAACGGATTTCCTCGACCGGCGTCGGAAACGTCTGGAAGCCATGCAGCAGACCCACGGGGCTGCCGCCTACGAGATCGAGCGCCTCGCGCAGGGCCGCCTCAGGCACCCCGCCGGTCGCGAAGAAGACGGGACGACCGATCGCGCCCACTGCGCGGATGAAGTCCGGGTTCTCCATGTCCGTCGTGTGGATCTTGAAGGCGTCCGCCTGCTCCTCGGCGGCCAGGGCGAGCGAAGGTGGATCAAAGGCCTCGCAAAAGAGCGCCAGGCCAGAGGCCTTGGCTGCACGCAGGACGCGACGCCAATCCTTCTCGGCCAGCTCGATTGCGTCGAAGTCCTTTCGCTGCGGGTGCCGGCGCACGACCAAGCGCTCGGCGCGGAAGAGCTGGAACTTGATGCCGTCCGCGCCCATCTTGAAGGCGGCCTCGAGCATTTTGAGCGCGATCTCCGCCGAGCCGGCGTGGGCCGAGGCCACTTCTGCCAAGACAAAACACGGCTGCCCCTCGCCGATCTGGCGTGTGCTCACTAGAAGCGTCCGCGGCCTCATTGCGCCTCCACAGTAGCATGGCTGCTCGGTTGCACCGCTCCACGCACCAGCGCGAGGACACGCTCCGTAGCGCCACCGTCTGCACTCATGGTCAGGTCGGCCAAGTAGCGCTCGCGCGCCATGCGCAGCCCCTCCAGCGTCGGCCGGTCATCCAAAGCAGCGCGCAGCGCGGGTAGAGGATCCTCGCCCGCAGCCACACCCAGCGCCACGCCCTTGTCCACGAGCTCGCCCAAGTGCGTCGGCAGATTGAGGACCAGCACTGGCTTGGCCAGGACCAGCGCCTCGATAGCTGAGGCAGACTCGACTGTGACGAGCGCGTCAGCAGCGTGCATCAGCTCCGCCAGATTGGCGCTCGCAGGAACAGTGCGCACGCGGCTCGCGGCCAGGCCTCGCAGCACCGTCTCGTACGGCGCGGCCGACTCGGCCGGATGCGGTTTGACCAGGCAGACGACGTCGGGCAGTGCGTTGACGGCGCGCACCAAGTCCGCGAACACCGGGCCCAGCGCCTGGTGCGTGTCACGAATCGCACGGAAACGCGAGGCAACGACGAGCAATCTGTCGCTCGGGCTCAGCTTCCATCGAGCTCGCGTCGCCTGAGCGTCCCACTCGCGAGCGGCACGCGCCAGGTCATCGAACTTCAGGCTGCCTGTAGCCACGAGCGACTCAGGCGCGTAGCGGCCGATCTCCATCAGCAGGCGGCGCGCAGACTCGCCGAAGACCGCTGTGATGTCCGGACGCGGACAGTCGCCTTCGTCGGCGTCGTGGCGTAGCGAGAAGTACTTCGGATAGAGGATCCCGTGCTGCAGCGCCAGCGTACGCACGCCAGCGGCACGGCAGGCCGCCAGTGCAGCGCGGCCCCAGCCACTGGACTCGGCATAGAGGCACATCACCGACGGTGCCGCTGTCCGCAGCACCTCGCTCACCTGCAGCATCGAGCGCACGGCCCACGGTAGCTGGAGCAGCAGAGTCGCAGCCAAGTCCGGCGCTGCCAAGTCGCCGAAGCGCACGTCGTGGTGGCTGAAGGCCGCCTGCACTCCGCTGCCGCGGCCGAGACGCTGCCACAGCTCGCGGATCTCGCGCGTGGCAGACAGCACGCGCCGCGCCAGCGCCGGCCGCAGATAGCGGTTGATGTGGATGTATTGGGCCGTCTTGTGATGGGGCCGCAACCACTCAAGGACGCGGTGCACCAGACGTCGGCGTCTGAAGGCCGCCGAGGGACCCACGGCCACTGTGAAGGCATTGAGTCCCGGGCTGGCTTCCACGTCTGGGATCAGGCGATCGAAGTAGTGCTCGTAGGCGCTCATCTTGCCAGTGGCGCTGCTGCGTCGGGTTCTCCAGAACGCGGCGTGCGAGAGGAACAGCACCGTGCGCGCTGCGAGCGCAGGTGGCCGAGCTGTGGCTCCGCCGAGCCATGCCTTCACCGCGGTGGCCACGGTCTTGGCGCTGTTCCAGCGACTTGCCAGCGACACGCGCCGCGCGCGTACTGCCAGGGCCAGGCGCGGGGGCCGCCGTCGACCGTCAAAGAGTACGCCGAGCGCCGTGCAAACGCGCCCGATCAGGATCTCGTCAAACGGCGACAGGCCCGCGGTCTCTACCTCCTTCGGAAGCTCCGATGCCAGCACGCGCTCCACAGTCTCGATGAGACGCACGGCCTGGGGCACACGCGTGTCGTGGTACAGGTAGAGCTCCGCGAACCACCACAGCGAGACACCCTGCCACTGAGCCAGCTGCCGGAGGCTCTGTCCATCGACGAGCGGCGCGCGGCCAAAGGCCTTGACCCAGGCCATCGCTGCTTCGTCGAGCTCGTCGTCCTGGCCGCGGCCGAGGTAGTCCGCAGGTCTCTTGAAGGACACTCCGGCTCCGCGTAGCGCCTGCTCAGCGCCGCGGTCCCACGCGACGAACGCTCTTCCCGTTCTTTCCCGGCTGGCCTGCCGTGCGGAACGGGCTCCTGCGCAGAAGACGAGAGTCGACACAGCCACCCGCTAGCGCGCCACGCGCGCCGTCCCCGTCGTGATGCGACAGCTACGAGCGCTTCTTGCCAGCGATGCGAACATGACGCTTGCTGCCGACAGAAAGCACGAGCGATGTCTCCGGCCCGATCGTGATCGTGGCGGACGGGTCGACGGCATTCCCATCCAGCTTCATCGCGCCCTGACGCACCAGGCGCATGCCCTCACTGCTCGACGTGGCCAGACCCGTCTGCACCAAGAGCTGATGCGGCCGGAACTCGCCCGAAAGCTCGCGCGTCTCCATCTCGCTCGGTGCCTGGCGCTGCTGATGGACCCGCCGCCACTCGGTCTCGGCCGCCGCGGAAGCGCCGGCTGTGTGGAAGTCGGCGACGATGCGCCGCGCCAAACCCATCTTCGAGGCCATGGGCTGGCCCTTGCCACGCTCAAGCTGGATCTCGGCCGGTGCCAGGTCTGTGAGCAAGGTGTAGTACTTCCACATCAGCTCATCCGAGACCGACATCAGCTTGGCGTACATCGCCTCAGGTGCTTCGGTCACGCCGACGTAGTTGCCCAGGCTCTTGGACATCTTCTCAACGCCGTCCAGGCCTTCGAGCAGTGGCGTGGTCAAAACCACCTGCGGCTCGAGCTCGTAGGCTGGCATGATGTCGCGGCCAACGTTGAGGTTGAAGAGCTGATCAGTTCCGCCCAGCTCGACGTCGGCTTTGAGCGCCACCGAGTCGTAGGCCTGTGCCAGCGGATACAGGAACTCGTGCACTGAGATCGGCTGGCCGGCCTCGTAGCGCTGCTTGAAGTCGCGGCGCTCGAGCATGCGCGCCACGTTGTACCGAGCGGCCAGGTGGACCCAACCGTCAGACCCGAGCGGGCCCAGCCACTCGCGATTGAAACGCACCTCGGTCTTGACTGGATCGAGGATCTTGAACGCCTGCTTCTTGTAGGTCTCGGCATTCGCCATGATCTCGTCGCGCGACAGCGGCGGCCGCGTCTTCGACTTGCCGGTCGGATCGCCGATCATGCCGGTGAAGTCGCCGATCAGAAAGATCACGCGATGGCCGAGGTCCTGAAAGTGCTTCATCTTGCGCATCAGGACCGTGTGGCCGAGGTGGATGTCCGGCGCTGTCGGGTCGAAACCGACCTTGACGGTGAGCGGCTTGCCGCGGCCGAGCTTGGTCTTCAGAGACTCAGTCGTGACCACGTCGACGCAGCCCTTGGTGAGATAGTCGAAGGCCTCTTGCGCGTTCATGCTCACGTCAGGTCTTCCTCCACAACCACGCGCCGGCCTTCGATGCGGCAACGGCCTGAGAGCCAAAGCTCGACGGCGCGCGGGTAGATCTGGTGCTCGACATCCAGGATGCGGTGCGCGAGCGTGTCCGCGTCGTCCGTATCCAGCACAGGTACGGCCTCCTGCACGACGATCGGCCCTGCATCCAAGTTCTCGTCCACCAAGTGCACCGTAGCGCCTGAGACCTTGACGCCGTGCTCAACGGCCTGGCGCTGGGCAGCGAGCCCCGGGAATGCAGGCAAAAGCGCCGGGTGGATGTTGAGGATGCGGCCGGCGAAGGCCTGAATGAAACGCGGTGACAAGAGCCGCATGTAACCAGCGAGACAAATCAGGTCGACAGCCTGTTCCTGCAGGATCGCGATCAGCTCGGTGTCGTAGTCCTCGCGCTTCTTGCCGCGGTGATCGCGGAAGACAGTCGGGACCCCGGCCAGGCGCGCGCGCGTCAGGCCAAAGGCGGTCTCCACGTTCGAGACCACGACCGCGATCTCGCCCCCGAGACGGCCGGCACGCTGGGCATCGATGAGCGCCTGCAAATTCGAGCCGCGACCGCTGATCAGAACGCCGATGCGCTTCACTCGAGGTGCACTCCGCTGCCGGCTTCCACTGCGCCGATTACGTGCGAGACCTCGCCGCGGCGCTCCAGCGAGTGCTCGACGTCGTGCAGGTCCTCAGGCGCGACCACGACGACCATGCCGATGCCCATGTTGAACGTCCGATACATCTCCTCGGCAGAGACGTTCCCGCCGTTCTGGATCAGGCGGAAGAGGCGCGGTACGTCCCACGCGCGCGTGCGGATGCGCGCGGCCAGGCCCTCGGGCAGCACGCGCGGCACGTTGCCAGGGAAACCGCCGCCGGTGATGTGCGCCATCGCGCGGATCTTGCCGCGTTCGAGCAGCGGCTCCATCGCGGCCAGATACCCGCGGTGTGGCTGAAGCAGGGCTTGGCCAATTGTCATACCCAGCCCGTCTACGTGCGCGTCAACCTTGAGACCCATGATGTCGAAGAGCACCTTGCGCGCAAGCGTGTAGCCGTTGGTGTGCAGACCTGACGAGGGCAGGCCGAGCAGGACGTCGCCCTCGCGCACGCGCTCTCCGGTCAGTACCTTGTCGCGGTCCACGATGCCGACGATGAAGCCAGCCAGGTCGTAGTCGTGCGGTGCGTAGGTGCCCGGCATCTCGGCTGTCTCGCCGCCGATTAGCGGGCAGCCGAATTCGGAGCAGGCGCGCGAGAATCCGGAGACGATCTTCTCGACCTTGTCCGGGTCCATCGTGCCGAGCGCGATGTAGTCGAGGAAGAACAGCGGCGTGGCGCCCTGAACGAGGATGTCGTCCACGCAGTGCGCCACCAGGTCGTAGCCCACAGTGTCGTGCACGTCGGCTTGGATCGCGACGTGGATCTTGGTGCCCACGCCGTCGGTCGAGGCCACCAGGATCGGGTCCTTGTAGCGCGACAGATCCGGACGGAACATGCTGCCGAAGACGCCTATCTCAGAGAGTACGCTCGGGTTAAAGGTGGCCCGGGCAAGCCCCTTGATGCGGGATTTGGCCGAATCTGCGGCTTCGATATCGACCCCTGCCTCGCGGTAGTCCATAGGGCAGGGGATTCTACCATTCACGCGCCGGTCGACGCGTTTTCCCGGCCAACAAAGTTGTAGGGGCGATTCATGAATCGCCCCTACACGGGCTCTCAGCCCAACCTTCGCTCGACCCATGTCGTTCACGATCACGTCGCACGATCACGCTGTGCCCGTAGACCTGCTCGTTGTTCGAGCGTTCGGCATGCGGTCCCGTGCAGGCAACAGCCGCGGGCGACCCGCCGTATTACACAGCAGGGCGTCGGACCACGGGAGATTGCATGAACCCCGACAATCGGCCAAGTTCTCGAGACAGACTCGGCCAGCTACTCGCTGCCAACAGATTCGCCGCGTCGATCGAACTGCTCGTCGTGCCGTTGCTGCTGGGCCTGCAAGCGGCCGGCGTGCTGGCCAAGCCGAAACTCCTGCTGTTGCTCTTCGCCTGGATGTCGCTGTGGCTCCGACGTGTGGGCTGGCTGCGTGTCGGCCTGTTTCGGCCCGCGAGCTGGATGGTGACGGTGCTCGCGGCGATCCTGATCGGGCTCGCCTACGACGCTCTCGACATCGAGGTCTTTCTTCCACTGTTGCGGCGCCTCACGGGCGAGCCGTTGGATTTGGCCGCCTTTGCCACGCTGAAGGGCAATACCGGCCTGCTGCTGCTGCTGACAGGGGTGAGTTGGCTGTCAGGGGCGCTGGTCGAGGAGATGCTCTACCGCGGCTACATCCTCAATCGCCTGGCGGATGTATTCGGGCGGACGACCACAGGCTGGGCGCTGAGCGCAACGCTGGCTAGCCTCGCTTTTGGGCTCGCCCACCATGCCCAAGGCATCACCGGCGTCCTGGATAGCGTTCTGGCTGGCCTGCTGTTCGCGGGCCTCTACCTACGCTCCCGCCGCAACTTGTGGCTACCCATCCTGGCGCACGGAGTCATCGACACGGCCAGCATCGTCGCACTCTATCTTGGCTTCAACCCCTGACCGCGGGCGAAAGCCTGCCCCGCCACCTGGCCCCTCGTTCAATCCATGTCGATCACGTTCAGGGCGCACGCTCACGATCGCACCCGCGCGTGCACGGGGTGAGCACTACGTGGCAAGATGCGTCGTCAGGAGCTGATGTGGATCTGGGGCTCGCGAACAAGATCGCACTGGTCACCGGCGCGTCTGGCGGCATCGGCGCATCCGTGGCGCGGCTGATCGCGCAGGAGGGCGCGGACGTGCTCGTCGCATATGGGCGCAACGCGGATGCCGCCGAGCAGACTGCCGCCGCCGTGCGTGGTGCGGGCCGACGCGCGTGGTGTGTACCCCTGGACCTCGGTAGCCCCGAGTCTGTTCAGGTAGCGGTCGCCACCGTGCGCGAGCACGTGGGCGCGATCGACGTTCTGATCTCGAATGCCGGACGCAACGTCGTCACTCCGTTCGACGAGCTCTCCACCCAAGAGTGGGACGAGGTCGTCCGGGTCAATCTGAGCGGGACGTTCTATCTGCTCAAGGCGGCTCGACCACTGCTGCGCGCCGGCAGCGCTGTCGTCATGGTCGCGAGTGTGGCTGCGCACACCGGGGCACCGCAGCACGCGCACTACGCCGCGGCTAAGGCAGGCATCGTCAACCTGGCCAAGAGCGCTGCCCGGGCCCTCGCACCCGATATCCGGGTCAACTGTGTGGCGCCCGGGCTGACGCTCACCCCGATGGGCGCAGAAGCGCTCGAGGGCCGTGAGCCAGAGTACGTGCGAGGCAAACTGCTCGCCGGTCGTTTGGCAGCGCCCGACGAGATCGCGCGCGCGATCGTGTTTCTGGCCAGCCCGGCAGCCGGCTTCGTCTACGGCGCCACCCTCGACGTCAACGGCGGGCGCGACCTGCGCTAGCGCTCTCAGAGGCTTCGGGCATCCCGCGCCAAACCGTGATCAACCTCTACCTGCGGGAGTGTGCTGTTCGGCGGCGGAAGCTGTCGATGGAGTGGCGGGCTTCCGCGTGAGCCCGGGCCTCGCTACTGCGCGACCTTGCCGCCGCCGGTGCGATTGGTGGGTGGGGCCGAGATCTTTGTGAAACGCTCTGCCGCTGCGCTGCCCTTCGGTGAGCTGTTCGTGATGATCGGTGGGGTCGCGCGATGCGAGGCTTCTGTCGGCGCAACCGGCGGCTCAGCGCTGGGACTCCAACTTGTGGGATCGCCTTCGACATCGAAGAGCGCCTCGAGGTCTTGCACGCCGCGCTCTGTGATTTCGGCCTTGGAGACGAGATCGTCAACCTGGCCCGTGATCGAACGCGGGTCCTTGATGGAGAAGCTCTGGTCGCGCAGGAGCTGCAGTGCCTCTTGCACCGCTTCGGTTTGGGCCTCGATGAGCTGCTTGTTCTCAAGCGCTTTGTCGTAGCGTTCCAGGCGCTTCTCGAGCACTTCCTTGGTCTTGGCCTTGATCTGCTGAAGGCGCTCGGGTCCACTGGATATCTCGTGCTCGATCATCGCGATGCGCTCCTCGATGCGCTCGCGATCAGTGCTGGCGAAGTAGGTGTCGTAGCGCGCCAGCGAGTAGCGCATACGCAGGTAGAACGACATCAGCGAGTCGAGCTTGGCAACGAGGTCCTCGAGCAGGACCTGGGACGACTGGTCGAGCCCGCGATAGTTCTGTCGGATCTCGCCAGCCAGACGCACCATCTCCTGGTACTTGCGACGCTCCCCATCCGGAAGGGCGCGCAGCATCTCGGAGGCCTCGACCAGCTTCTTGCCCTGCTCCTCGGCGCGCACCTCAGTGATGTGCTCGGCCTTGACCACGTTCTGGAAGCGCGGATTGCCGGACAGCATGGGCAGCACGACCATCTCCACGCCGGCTGCGACGATCAGCGGTAGCAGGCTGCCCGAGAGGAGAGCGAAGCCCAGGGCTGTGCCCAGCCCGATGAGGTTGTACTGCAGCTTGAATGCGTGCCAGAGATAGTTGGGTTCTTCGCCGTCACTCGCCATCGCTGCTACATCCTACGCGATCGCCCACAGCCCCGCACGACGCACCCTACGTCGTGATGCGTACGTTTCCGCCACGCACCTGCTTCTGCACCTTGTGCAGTACGGTGTCTTCGAGGTCGCGGAAGCGCGGCGTCTCCTTGAGATCCTCGGTGCGGTGGAGCGGCAAGTCCACGGCAATCTCATCGACGATCGTCCCGGGTCCAGCCGAGAAGATGTGAATATTGTCGGCCAGATAGACGGCCTCCGAGATGTCGTGGGTCACGAAGAGGATCGTGCCTTCGATCTCCTCCCAGAGCTGGTTGATCAGGTTCTGCATCTCGAGGCGTGTGCCCACGTCGAGCGCGCCGAACGGCTCGTCCATGAGGATGATGCGCGGCTTACAGGCCAGCGTGCGCGCGATCGCGACGCGCTGCCGCATGCCGCCCGAGAGCTGTTTGGGGTACTTGTTCTCAGTGCCGGCCAGGCCCACCTTCTTGATCCAGGTGTGCGCGATCTGCTCGCGCTCGGCACGCGGCGTGCCACGCAGCCTCAGGCCAAAGGCGACGTTGTCGAGCACGGTGTACCAGGGATACGAGCTGTAGCTCTGAAAGACCATCCCGCGATCCGGCCCTGGCCCAACGACCGGCTCGCCGCGCACG
>Ga0302323_100002784_pt1 | contig 14207 bp, 7 predicted proteins | sample Fen_T0_3_FD_201950 | JGI IMG/M metagenome (GOLD analysis project Ga0302323, IMG submission 201950) | Peat permafrost microbial communities from Stordalen Mire near Abisko, Sweden - Fen_T0_3 | ecosystem: Environmental > Terrestrial > Soil > Wetlands > Permafrost | place: Sweden: Abisko... | reverse complement strand
ACGCAGGATGTCGTTGCAGACGACGTGCCGGCCTTCTCGCGTGGCAGTGGCCGTGGGTCCGAGAGAGCGCGGGCCGCTGTCGAGGGAGATTTGTAGACGCTCCAGATAGCCTGCGGTTGCGCCGGCATGGGCGACAGGCTGAATGCGCCTGGAGGCCGCATCGAGCAGACCGATCCAGGCCATGCGGAAACCACCGTTCTCGACCGCGATGTGGCACGCCTCAACCATGAGGGCCTGCGGCTCGCGCACGCGTACGATGGCCTGGTTGATGCGGCTGAGCACAGCGTAGATGCGATTCAACTGGTGGATACGTGCATCGGCGCGCTGGCGCTCGGTGACGTCGTTCACGATGGCAAAAAAGACCAGGCCGTCGCCCGCGTCGACGCACTGCAGGTTGATCTCGACGGGATACTGGGTCCCGTCTTTACGACGTTGATAGGTCTCGACGACCTGCACCGAGCCCTCGCCGCTCATGAGCGGTGTCAGCAATGAGCGGAATCCCTCGGGCGTCAGGCCGGGCGAGATGTCGAACGGCGTGAGCTTGGTGAGCTCTTCCTCCGTGTAGAGCAGGTTCTCGCACGCGCCGCGATTGACGAAGAGGAACCGCAGAGTCCGGGCATCGAAGACGTAGATCTCGCTGAGGCTGCGGGCGACCGCGTTGCGCAGCCAGGCACGTCCACGCTCGGACTCGTAGCTCGCGCGAAAATGGCGCAGGCGTTGCTCACGCCACAGCAGCACCACGCCAGCCGCTGCCGCGGCCAGGAGACCGGCGACGATCAACGCCGTCAGCCACAACCGTTCGTAGAGGGGCGCATTGACCTCGGACAGGTCCATGCACGCGATGAGGAGCCAAGGCGAATCAGGCACCGCGCGGACGGCTGCCAGGACAGGCACGCGGCTGTGGTCTTGACCAGCGAGGATCCCCTGCTGCCCCAGCGCGGCCTGGACTGCGACATAGCCACGCTCGCGGAGCGGCAGGCGCAGGCTGAGGGCGGCCACGTGTTGGCGGAGCCGCAGGTCGCTCAAGAGCAAGACCTCGTCGCCTTCGCGACGAACGAGCAGCGTCTCGCCGCTCAGCGCGCGCGTCGGCCACGTGTTGATACGGGGATAGAGCGCCGTGGACGGATCGATCCTGAGCGAAACGGCTCCCAGCGCGCGACTCTGTTCGTCGCGGATGGGCGCGAGGACGTTCAGATAGACGCGCTGGTCACGCTCGTTGCGGTAGAAGTCCTCGAAGACCACGCGGGCTGCGCCGAGCGCGGCGCTGACCCGACCTGTGATGCGTGACGAAAGGGGCGTGCGGCCTGCGGGTACGGCGAGGAGCTCGCCGCCGTGTCCGTCCACGAGAGACACACGCTCGTAGGGGTAGTGCGTCTGTACCTTGGACAGCCAGGTCAGAAGCTCCGCTCGCGCCTGCTCGTCATGCGGACGGACCTCGATACGCCGCACCAGGTCCGCAAAGGCCGCATTGCCCAGGAACAGTGAGGCATCGCCCAGCCGCTCGGTCCTCCAGTCTGTCAGCTCGTGGGCCCTCAGCTCCGCGATGGCTGTGAGCTGGCGCTCGACCTGGACGCGGTAGTGCCGAGCCTGACCCTGCAAGTACAGACCACCGACGGTGGCGATGCCAGCACAGAGGAGGACGAAGAGTAGAACGAGCGGGCGGGGCACCGGCGCCGCAAGCCTTGTCGCCGGCATGGAAAGGGCCAGCAGCGCCACACCGAGGGCCGCCAGGCCGATGAGAGTCGTGGCTGCCGGTGGCACGCGGGGCCCACCGTAGAACAGCGGAGTCCCGAGCAGGTAGGCCAAGAGCAGCACGAAGCTCGTGGCCAGCAGCAGGGACGCAGCCAACCAGGAGGCGATGGCGCGCCACCGTCGGGCCGATGAGGCCGGGAGAGACGTGAAGAAAGAGAGCGTCGCAAGCAGCAGGCACAGCGCGGTTACGGGCGACATGTGGCCGATCAACTCCGCGTCTGCGGAATGGGCGACGGCAAACCAGAGATGCTCGACGTCTGAGCGGACACCCAGGAACGCCGAGGACAGCACGGACAGCGCGGCCAAGGCGCCGACGACGTTGGCGGTCTTGCCGAAGAGGCGCACGGCCCGGCTCTGCGGCCATGCGCTGCGCGCGAACACCGCGAGCCCGTACAGGATGAAGATCAGCGCGGTGTCTGGCGCCATCGGGATCCGCTGCGACCCGAGACTGGCGAGGAATGGGCGGCCCAGGGTCCAGCCCAGGAGCGCAACACACCCCGCCGCCGCAGTGATGGTGCCGCCGACGCGCGCGGTCCTCAAGGCTCTGCCCGAAGGGTCGCGGTGTCTGTGATGGGCAGGCCTGAGCGAAGCGGGCGACCACGGTGCCGCGCGAGCCGGGGTTCTGTCTCCGCAGCCACGGTCCGAGCGCTCCAAGCCGACACTGACTGCCCTTTCCCAGCGGGACGGCCAGCGGGGCCTTTGCGAACGAAAAGCGCCCCGGCGGCCATCGCACCACCGTCGATCTTCCTACGTTCAAAGATAGCTGGCCGGTGCCTGCATTTCAACTTACGCAACATTGAGATACGGACAGTGGATCGTTGCGCGTGACCTCAGCCGACAAGCAGATCTGCGAGCTTCAGCACCGTATTCCAGTTGCGCGCCGTGGCACGCGTGCCGAGTGCCTTCTCGATGAGGGCATTTGTCAGGCGCGATCGTCCCATGCCGTCGGGATAGACGGCGTAGAGGTGGCTGTCGCCGCCGCGCACGAGCTCGCGGCCTTTGATCGCTGCCTGAAGCGCCGAAACGTTCGCTGGCCGCGGCGCTTCTCTCAGGACCACTGCCACCAGGTGTCCCGGGTCGCGCCGCGCTTCGTCGCGAAAGGGGTTTCGCGCGACCAGCGCTCGCCAATCCTCTGCCGTGCGCACGAAGAAATCGGTCTCAAGGCCAAGGAGTTTCTTGGCTTTCGCCTCGAGCTGCTGTTCGAGCCGGACAGTTGGTTGCGCCGCTGTCCGAAAGAGAAGGTTGCCGCTCTGGAGCAGCGAGCGTGGATCGGCGAACCCCAGCTCAGCGAGTAGCGCGCGCAGCCCGGCCATTGCGACCGGTTTGTGGCCAGCGACGTTGACGGCGCGCAGGAGAGCGATGTATTCGGTCACGGTCGTGTCTGCGACAGCGGCAGGGCCGGCCGGAGACAGTTTCATGGTCGCACGGATGACGAGTGCACTGCCTGCGCCGCGTCTAGCTGGGCTCCTCGGCCAGGGGCGCGATCCTATTTCCGTATCCGCGGGCGCGCCAAGTGCGCTCTGCGGCCAAGCGCAGGATGCGCTCCAGCGCTACCTGGACGGCTGCGCCCTCGAGCACGCCCAGCGCGCGCGCGATGGCTTCCATCGTACCTACGCGCCCTGGCCGCGGATCGTGTCGCATGGCGTAGAGCGGGGGTTTCGCGGGGACGAAGGCCGACGGCAGGTCGATGAGCCCCGGGAGCCGCCTCCGCGCACGCGCGGCCTGGCTCCAGGTGGCGTCCAGGGCGATCAAAGTGAGATCCGTGTTGCCGCGCCACTCTTCGATCGGACGCGCTCCCTCGTCGGGGAACAGCAGCACGTAAGTTCCCTGGGAGCTCTGCCAAGGGTATGGCGCCTCGGCCACCACGTCGCGCCCGAGCCCAGCCGCGGTCGATAGTCGTCCCTGCGCAACCACGACGCTGTTGGGCAGGCAACGCACAGCCAGGCGACCGGTGTTGCTGCTCTTGTGCTCCTCGCGCTGGTGCAGCACGAGTGCCACGCGCGTGCGCGTCCACACCGTCGGCAACTCGGCGCAGAGACACTGGCCGACGTGCAAGCGGCAGGCAGGACAGCGTGGGGCGACCCTTGGGCTCCGGCGCACGGCCGACATCTTACCTGGCCAAGAGGCCGGACGCAGCGCACCCCGCTGCTCCTGCCACACGTTCCGCCCACCCGCGCGCCGCGCGGCCACTAGGCCCATGCCCGTGGCCACACGCGGCGGCGAATGAGAGCGTCGTCAGGTTGTCAGCTGGTCGCGGCGTGCAGGTCGGTCACGGTCAGCCACTTCTTCCCGTCTTTTTCCGAAACCGTGCCTGTAGCGGTGGCTGCCTTCTCGCCGTGGCAGGTATGTCCGAACTTCTCAAAAGCAGCGTTCTTCACCAGATAGTACTCGCCCGCGTTCTCGCCGGTGACGACGAGCACGTCCTGACACGCCGTCGCGTCCGCCTTCTTGAGCGCGCACTTGGCGCAGGCCACCTTGCCGGTGACGGTCACGGTCTTGTCGGCAGCGGCAGACACGGCCGCGATTCCGACCACAAGTGCCAGACCCAACAGAACCTTGGTCATCGTTCTCTGCATTTATCTTTCTCCTCCCGGGCACACTCTGCCCAGGCTTTGACTGCCACATTCAGTACGCCTCCCGAAGCGCCACTTGATTGCCGGCAGGGAGCGTCGACGCTCGGCGAAAACTGTGCGCGACCCAGGTCCGCCGCGCGGCCCGCGTTGCGTGCAGGCGCCTGCGTCTGCCAGACTGGCAGCGAGAGGTGAGTCATGTCCAGACCGCGCGTCTTCTACATCTTCTCCACTGTCCTAATCCTCGCGCTCCCGCTCGCGGCAGCCGAAGTGCGCCACGATCGCGTGGAACGCCTGGTCTTCAACCGCGCAGCGGTGCGCCTGAACTTGCCGCTCTACTGGACTGCCGACAGCAACGGGAATGGCGCGGTCGATCCAGACGAGGTGGCCAGGCTGCTCTTCTATCCCACGACGCCGAGCTGGGTGGCGGCTGGTCACTTCACGCCGGAGTTCGAGAAGGCGTGCGCCGAGATCGTGACCTGGGCGGGCGAGCCGCCTCTGTCGACTCGCCTGACGCCCGCCGAACGCACGCGCCGACAGCTCGTCATCGCCGATCTCGACCAGGGCCGACCAACGCTGATTCGCAGCGATCTGCGCGCGACCTCGTCTGAGGACAAGACGCTCGTCCGGCACATGCTCACGCTCGCAACGTCGATGGACGCGCTCTACGCTCTCCAGCGGGGCACAGCGTCGTTCGCCGCAGGCGTGCCGGCTGACGATCGCGCCAGCCAGAGCCTGCTCAGGCGCAACGGCAGCCCTGCCTGCGTCGCACCCAAGACAGAGGCGAACCAGCAGTGCTCTGCCGTGCCCGGCGCGCCGAAAGTGCGCTACGGCGGCTACCCGGAAGCCATGCAATCCGACACGGGCTTCTGTGCCGCGCTCCAACACTCTGCCGAGGCCCAGGCCCTGAGCGATCCCTTCACCGTCGTGCGTGAGATGAGCGGCCGCCTCGTGGCTCTTCCGGTCACTGACGCCTACCGCCCGCAGGCCAGCGCGGTCGCTGCCGAACTGCGCGCAGCCGCGGCCGACATAGCAGACCCGAGCGAGGCGCCACTCAAGGCGTATCTCAGAGCGGCAGCCGACGGTTTCGACACCAACTCGTGGTTCGCAGCCGACGAGGCCTGGTCCAAGATGAATGCCACGAACTCGCGCTGGTACGTGCGCGCCGCCCCAGACGAGGTCTACGGTGATCCCTGCCGGCTGAAGGGCGGTTTCCACTTGACCTTCGCGCGCATCAACGCCGACTCCCTCGCTTGGCAGCAGAAGCTCACGCCGCTGCAACAGCAGATGGAGCACGATCTCACCGCCCTGGCCGGCGCGCCCTACGTCGAGCGCCGCGTGGCGTTCCACCTGCCGGACTTCATCGACATCGTGCTCAACGCCGGCGAGGACCGCAACGCGCTCGGTGGCACGATCGGCCAGAGCCTGCCGAACTGGGGACCCGTGGTGGCCGACGGGCGCGGCCGCACGGTGGCCATGTCCAACCTCTCCAGTGACCCGGACAGCCGCGCCGCGCGCAGGTCGGGCGCCGAATCGCTCTTCGATGCGGCCAGCCTCAGCGACTATTCGACTGCGCCCACGCCCGGATTGCTCAACACCATTCTGCACGAAGCGACGCACAACCTCGGACCTGGCGGCGAGTATCGCGTCAACGGCAAGACCGAGCGCGAGATCTTCGGTGGGGCGCTTTCCTCCACTCTGGAAGAGCTCAAGGCGCAGACCGGCGACCTGTGGCTCATTGAGCTCTTACGCAGCCGGGGCGTGATCGATGAGGCGCTCGCGCGTCAAGCCTATGTCGACGCCGTGGTCTGGGCCATGACTCACATCTCGACCGGCATGTTCGAGAACAACGACCGCGCGCGGCCCAAGCCGTACAGCCAGCTCGCCGCAGTCCAGCTCGGCTTCCTGCTGGATGAGGGCGCGATGACCTGGGACGCTCAGGATAAAGCGGCCAACGGCCAAGACGGTGGCCACTTCACGCTGCACCTCGAGCGCATGTCGGCTGCTGCGGAGAAGATGATGCGGGTGGTCGCTGGCATCAAGGCGCGCGGCGACCGGCCAGCGGCCGAGGAGCTGCTCCGCAAATATGTCGATGGCGGCGCCGACCGACAGGCGGTGATAGCCGAGCGCCTCCAGCGCCTACCGCGAGCCAGCTTCGTCTACGCCGTCGAGATGTAGACGGCCGCCGCGCAGTCGCAGCGGAGGTCGGTGCGCGTGATGCGGCAGGGTTTCCACTGGCCGGGCTGCTGCGCGCGCCAACGCCGCTGCGCCCCCGGTCCTCAAGCCAAAGGCGCTCGTTCCGCCAAGGTCGAGATTGGCCAACCAGTCCAGCCCAGGATGCATGAACTGCGGCGCAGGGATTGAAGCCAGCGCGGCGTTCAGGTCCAGCTCTGGCAACACGCGCGCGGCGGCAAAACGCACGCGCTCTTTCACCCGCGCCTCGCCAATGCGGTTGCGCTCGCCCCAGGTCACGATGTAGTCGCGGGCCGTGACCGACGCGCCCTGCGGGTGGTTCGAGACTGCGATGTCCAGGTCGATCCCGTAGCGGTAGCGCAGCATGAGGAAGGAGAACAGCTCGGCAAAGTCCTCGGCCGGGTCTGAGTAGCTGTAGAAGTCAGGGGCGCGGTCCGGCATGAAGAACCCGGCCACGTCTGACGGTTGGTACGCCATCTGCGCCGCCGTGGCTGTCGTGCCGGAAAAGGCCACACTGGCCAGGCCGCGCATCTCCTGGGACGAGAGCGGGTATGCGGCGGTGAGCGCGTCTGAGCTGAGCGTGTTCGCTCCGGCCACGGAGTCGGGCGTCTGAGAGCTGGTCAAGCTGGACCACGTTGACGGCGGGATAAAGTCGCCTGCGTGCGCCAGCTCGTGATAGACGACCGAGGCCAGATCGCGGCTCGAGTCAGTGAGCGGTCGCGGGTCGCGATACTCCGGCGGGTAGTAGTAGCTGGCGTAGTCGTTATTGAACACCGTGCGCCACGGCATGACGAACTGCAGGTCCTTGTCGAAGTTGCTGCGATAGTCCGGCACCTCCAGAATCGTGTCGCGCTCGTCCACGGTCTGCCACAGGTCTTCGGGATCGAGGTAGATCGCGCCCGTGCCAGCCCAGTAGAACGACGGCCGGATGTCGGCAGAGATCACGACCGCCGTGACCGGCCGCAGCAAGCGCCGGATATCGCCACCCGGGTCAGCGTTCGTCAGGAATTCCTGGAAGCGTCGACCCATCCAATCGTGGGAGACGACCGTGCGGTTCATGATGTCCGCGATCGACGGCGCGTTGGTCTCCTGGGCCAAGAGCGGCAACTTACCGAACGTGCAAGGACTCAGCAGGTTATTCGAGTACGCGCACGTCTCAAGCGCGGCCGCATGTGGCGCGCTCGACACGTACGCGTGCACCGGCCCTGTGACCAACGGGCCAGCCTGCCAGAACAACGCTGACTGGTTGATGTACGTGCTCTCCACCAGGACCCAGGCCTCATCATTGGCGCTGCGCCCGTCGCTGGCGGTGACCGTCGCCTGGAACTTGAGCAGCGTGTCGCTCGTGACCGCCGGCGCATCCAACAGCAGTAGGGCCTGGTCTGTTTGCGTGAGCGTCGCGGTCGGGCCAGCGGTCTGCTGCCAGCGGTAAGTCACGCTCACGTTGCTGCCGAAGCCGTGCCCCACACGCAGCGAGGCAGAGCTGCGCTGCGGGATCGCGCGGTCGAGCCGTACGTTGACCAAGGGCTGCGTGCCTTGCGCGGCGAACGAGAGGGTTTGCGTGAGCTGACCATGCTGGGCAGTGGAAACCGTGGCCTCGAAGCTGTAGCTCCCAGCAGACGGAACGTCGAACCCGATCATCTTGCTGCGCGTGGCGTGGAACGCGACCGAGGGCCCGCTGACCTGGCGCCAGCTCACCGACTGAATGGTGTCGGTCGGCGCAGTCACACCCAGACCGATGGACTGTCCAGGCGCGACGTTCTGCGGGATGAGGAGCTGAAGGACGTCGGTCTGCGACGACGACGAAGTCGAGCTGCCGCAGCCAAACAGTACAGCGCCCAGTGCGACAGCGCCGGCCACACCGCTCAGAAGCTTGATAGGGGATCGCATGTCTTCCAGCCTATCAGACCGCGCCCCCTTGGCGAGCGGATCACTTCAAGCAGGAGAGAAGTTGGTCGGGGCGGCAGGATTCGAACCTGCGACCTCTTGGTCCCAAACCAAGCGCGCCACCAGGCTGCGCCACGCCCCGAGACTCGCGATCATAGCAACGGGCCGGCGCAGCCTCAAGCTCGGGTCGCGCAAGCGGGCGGGCTGACCGGACCTGCTACGGCCGCGCTTCCTTGCCCCCGGCCTCTGGCGCGGCCAGGGTGTCGGTCGCCTGCACCAGCGCGAACGGATCCACGCGCGCACCCGCGAGCCGCACGCCCCAATGCAGATGAGGGCCTGTTGCGCGACCTGTCGCTCCTGCCAGGCCGACGACCCCGCCTTTCTCAACGAGGTCGCCGCGCGCCACGCTCACCTTGGAGAGATGAAAGTACATGCTGTACACACCCAGGCCATGGTCCAGCACCACGGCCTGGCCGTAGAAGAAGAATTCGCCGAGCAAAGCGACGCGACCGCGATTGGCCGCGTGGACCTCTTCGCCCAATGCCGCGCGCAGATCGACGCCACTGTGGGCATTGCGCGGCTCGCCATTGATGGTGCGAGCAACCCCGAAAGGCGTGCCGACCTGGCCAGGCACGGGCGTGATGAAGCCACCGCGCCAATACGCCTCCGGCGTCCGCTTCGGCCACAGTGCGGCCAGCAGCGCTGCCTCGCGAGCCACACGCGCCGCTGTTCGCCTGCCGAGGTGGACCATGCCATTCGGCAGTGTCAGGTGCTGCACGCCGAAATCCTTGGCAGCCACCTCCACCGGACGTTGCCAGATAGCGGGCGCTGCGCCTGGTACCCGCACGCTGACCGCCAGCACGTACTTGCCGGGCGGCGTACGGAAGTCGACGCCAACCAAGGCGAGCGACTCCGTGGCGCTGACAGCGACGAACCCAAGTCCGCTGCCCTGCCATGATCCCTCGACGCTGGCCCCGGTCGGCAGTTGCCTGACTGCGACAACGAACACGCCGCCTTGACTGACCGGCGTCAGCGGGATGACGACGTCTAGCTCACCGGCGTGAGCACCGAGCGCCCAACCAGCGAACGCCAGCGCCAGCCCGGTCGTCACCCGGCCGCGCAGGCCGATGCGCTGTGGCTTGCTTCGCGAATCTGCGCCAGAGGGCATGCAGGCATGCTACCTCGTCGTACACACGGCGCATAGCGACGACGCCGGCCTCGGAGCGCGGCGCTAACGCACGAGCAGGGCGAGCCTAGGAAAGGCAAACGCGCCGGACGCGTCGTCGATGACGTTGACCTGGCAGACGTAGAATCCGGGCGCGAGCGCGGAGGCTGGAACAGAGAACTGGAAGATGGCTGCCTTGCGGTCCGCGGCTGCGAGCTGCCGCACCTCCACGGCCGGCGTTTCGTAGCGGCGCTGCTTGCCGCGGAAGAAGGAGACCGTCGTCTGAAGCTGCACCTCCCCGCCCGCAGTCCGGCCCGGATCATAGACCTCGAAGTAGAAGTAGATCGGTTGGCTCGTGGAAACGACGTGCGTGACGCTGGGCACCAGCTCTGAGCCGTCGCGGATCAGCGGATTCGAGGCGTCGCGGTGTTCTGCCTGTCGTAGCTGTGTCCCAAGCACGACCGAGCTCAGCTTGACCGCCGACTGACGCAGGTCCGGCACCACGATGTCAGACTCGAAGGAGCCAAAGGAGCCGCCCGCGTTCTCGCGCACGACGACCTTGGCGCGGTAGCGGCCCGGCGGCAGCACAAAACCGGTCTGATACTGCACGTTCTTGTGCCGAACGTCCTGGCCCCCTTCGGCCGAGATGTTCACGGTCTCGCGCAAGCGCGCCACCGGGCGCTGGGCCTCGTCGCGCACGATGCCGATCAGGTCCAGCGTTGCTCGGTCTTTGTCGGCTTGGCGCGCAAAAGGAATGGCCGATCCGCGCACAGCGATGGAAAGCGGGACATAGAAACGATTCTCACCAACGCGGAAGTACGAGCTCTGCAGCCAGACCGGCAGGTCGGTCGTCGACAGGTCCGAGAGCAGTTGGTCTTCGAGCTGGCTCTCCCGGTCTTCCCGTCGCGCGTGCGCAAAATCCCGCGGCGCGTAGTAGCCCGAGCGGTGCTCGACACGCAGACCTGGACGACCAGCGCGCACCTTGATACGCCGGAACTTCCCATCCTGCGCCGGGTTCGAGCTGCTGTACCCGAGCACGTAGTATGCCGACGTGTCGCTCATCATGCGCTCGTACACGGGGCTGAGGTCGTTGCTGTCGAAAAGCGGGCTCCCGCCTGTGTCGCTGGCCAGTGCCGCGAGCGTGTCCTGAGAGGTCACGCGTTGGTCAAACTGATTCAGCATGCCGCGACCGGAGAAGGTATCGGTGCCGGCGTTGCTCGCCTGTCGGGCCTCGCCGCCCGGAACCACGGCCTCGAGGCCACGCGTGTCCACGGGGTAGACAGCCAAGTTCGCCTTCACCGCGCGGTCGATGGCCGCGCGCAGCTCCACTTGATTGTCCGCCGTGGCGCCGCTCATGCCGTTGTTGTAGTAGATGACCGACTTCTTCTGCTCGACGTGGGAGAGCGCGTCAGCCAGGTCCTCGATGGCACGCAGGCGCCGGTCGATGTTGAAGAGGTCGAGCTCGCTGGTATCGGCGGCGAAGGCGTCGGCCTCGTTGGCCTGATCCGCTGCGCCAGACGCGCTGGCGCTTGCGGCGTCCTCACCGCTCTGCCCGGTGCCGGCAACCCTGCCCAGCGCCCGTCGCAGCGCGACGCGGTCGGCAGTGAAGTCCTGATCGACCCGTAGGCCCGTCGGCCCGATCGAGGTCACTGCCACGAGATCCGCTTGAGACATGCGGGTCTCGACGTAGCGCAGCGCCGATTCGCCGGCGCGCGCGAGCTGCTCCGGCTCCATTTCGCCGGAATCGAACAACAGCACCACCATGCGGCGGCCTGCCAGATCTGCGGGAGGTGGCACGGTCACCGCGCTCCCGGCCGGCGCTGCGGCCGCGCGCGACAGCAGCACCGGCGGTGCCGGCGCGACCGGCGCCTCAGGATCGGCCTGCCGCTCGACCGGTACCTCTTCAAAGTGAAAGCTCTCGATCGCCTGTGGCTTATCGTCCTCGCTGACGACGAAGTCGCGCCGGGTCAGCCCGCGCACGAGCGCTCCGCTCGAATCGCGCACCACCACTGCGACGCGCACCAGCGACACGGCGCTGCCGAAGCTCGGCGTGTGTGGCAGATGCTGCGGGATCGCAGGCGCGGCATAGACAGCACGAGCGAGATAGACAGCCAGCCCGGCCGCGATGGCCCTGCGCGCCTGTCGCCGGGGTCTCATGGCGACACCCGCACCGGCCGCGGTCGCGCGTTCACAGGCGCAACCTCGCCTGCAGCTGCAGCGTGCGCGTCGGCCCAACGGTGACGACCTGACCGAACGTCGGCGAGCTCACGACCGTGTCGATGGCGTTGAACTGCGGCGTATTGAAGGCGTTGTTGGCCTGGATGCGCAGGGTGAGTGTGCGCCTGGCAGCGAGGGACACGTTCTTGCTGAGGCTCATGTTCGCCAGGAAGCTGCCAGGGCCTGTGATCGTGTTGCGGCCCGCGTTTCCGAAGGTGCCGGCCGACGGCAGCGCGAACGCGCCTGTGTTGAACCACTGCGCCGGCGTGGGATCAGAGAGGTTGACCGGCACGCCAGTCACGTTCGCGCGCAACGTGCCGTTCACGCCGCGCGCCACGTCGGCAAAGTCCCCCACCACCCGCGCCGTGAACGGAGGCCCGGACTGGATCGTCACGTTGCCGTTCCACGTCCAGCCGCCGAGGATCCCTGCCCAGAAGCCCTTCTCGATCCAGGGCCGGCCCGGGCCGAACGGCAGCTCGATCGCGTAGTCCGCGCTGAAACGGTGCCGGCGATCGAAGCTCGATCGTCCCCGCTCGGCGGCGAGATCGAGGTCGTTCTGAGCCACGACCAAGGGCGCGCCGCCGATCGACGAGGCATCGTCCAGCGACTTGCCGAACGTGTAGCTGGCACCGAAGGAAATCCCGCGGCCCATGCGTCTGCGCACGCGAAGCATCAGGGAGTGCAAGATCGAGCTGCTGTCCGAGGTCTGCCACAGGAACGGCTGCACGTCGGAGATGCGCAGGCCGGCAGGTCCGCGGTTCGGCGCGCGCTCCCGGTCGAGATCAGAGCCTTTCGCGCCCGTGTAGCCGATGCCGAAGATCCAGACGCGCGCGACCTCGCGTTGCCAATCCACGTTCCAGACCTGCACGACGCCGAGCTGGTAGTGCTTGTCGATGCCGTAGGAGTTCGTCGTGGTGGTCTTCTCGACAGGCTGGAACGCGTCGGACAGCGCGAGCGGCGCTGCCTGACTGCCGAGGCTCGTGTCGCTGACGGCAAAGGGCGGCTGCCCGGCTAGGCCTTGCGCGATGGCCGCGTAGGCGCCCAGGTTGTAGTGCACGCCATAGCCGACGCGCACGGTCGTGGCCGCGCTCGGCTTCCAGGCCACGCCGACGCGCGGCGCGATGTTGTCGTAGTCGCCGTACAGCAGGCTCTTCGGGAACGCGCCGGAATACGGGCCGGCTTGGCCGGCCACGACGGGCGCGGCCGAGGTGAAGCCGGGGGTGACGTCCAGATTGACCAGACGGCCGCTGGCCTCGGTGAATGGCGACACGTACTCGTAACGCAAGCCCAAGTTGAGCGTGAGGTTGCTCCGCAGTCGCCAGTCGTCCTGCACGAATCCGCTCCACGAGTGACCGCGAAAGCGCTCGCGACCCGGCCCGTAACGCACCGAGGCCTGCTGCGGCAGGCCCAAGAGGAAGTCCGCGAAGTCGAGCCCGGTGCCAGGCACCGGTTGCCCGTCCGTGAGCGCTGCGGTGTAGAGACCAGTAAAGACGAAACTGCCGCGCGCGTTCGCGTCGCTCTGGCTGTCCAGGCGCAGGTCTCGATACTCGGCGCCCCAGCGCAGAGTGTGCTTCCCGAGCGTAGCCGTCATCGTGTCGCCAAGCTCGATCCTCTGATTGAGCCGTGAGGCTGGACTCTGATCGTGCAAGCCAGCGATGCTCGTAAAGGAAAGGTCCGGCACTCCCCAGTCGAACGGGTCACCAGACACGCCGCCAATACCGGCTTCCCTGGCCACGTTACGCGAGTACGCATAGAGATTGCGGCTGTCCGATTGATTCCGGTTGTAGTCAAGGCGCAGCTGATTGAAGACGCGCCCTTTCGTGAACGAGAGCGACGCGGGCACGTCCCAGCTGCGTGTGCGTGTCGAGCCGCCCAACGTCGGAAAGCTGCTCGCGTCGTTGCGCGTCGAGGCGCGGTAGGTCACGCCAATACTGATGGTCGGCCGCCGCTCTCTGGCCCCGCGGCCACCGGCCCGCCGCGTCGGTCCTCTGGCGGTCATGGCCCCGCGGCTGGCGCTGCCGAAGCTGTGCACGAGCCTGAGGCTGAGCTGGTCGCTGCTGTCGCTGGTTGTGGTCAGGTAGTGGTAGTTCTGCGTCGCGCCCGGCTGATTGGGCAACGGGATGAATCCGAGCAGCGCACGCGCAGAAGGATCGATGCGCTCCTCAGGGATGACGTTGTCGGTGAACGGCAGGCCGGTCATCGGGTCGGCGATCGTCCTGTCGAACGCCGACAGATCACCATCGCGTTCGTCGGCGGTGGGCACGGTGGAATAGCTATCTTGCGGACTGCGGGAGTGGTTGCCGATGTACGACAGTGTGAACGAGGTGCGCGACGTGCCGTCGTAGACGCCGGGGATCTTGAGCGGCCCGCCGACGGTCCCACCAAAGCGCTGCTGTGCGTAGGACGCCTTCTGCCGCGGTCCA
>Ga0302323_100002783_pt1 | contig 14208 bp, 16 predicted proteins | sample Fen_T0_3_FD_201950 | JGI IMG/M metagenome (GOLD analysis project Ga0302323, IMG submission 201950) | Peat permafrost microbial communities from Stordalen Mire near Abisko, Sweden - Fen_T0_3 | ecosystem: Environmental > Terrestrial > Soil > Wetlands > Permafrost | place: Sweden: Abisko... | reverse complement strand
ACCGCGACCCCGAGCTCACTCGCCTTCGCGATCCCCGCCTCGACGAGGGCCGTCGCCGTCGCCTGGGTCAGGCTCTTCTTCTCGAATGCCTCGATGCTCATCGACTTCCTCCGGTTCGTAGTGTCTCGAGCGGGATCAGCCCGCTCGCCCGTGTCGGCCCCAAGCCCAGCCGGCCGCGAAGCTTCGTCCGCGCCTCTTCGGTGGCGCGCTCGTCCGTCCAGAGCTCGTCCCAGCGAACGGAGACGACGGCCGCCGTGACACCCGGAACGGACAGGGCGGCGAGCCTGACAGAGCGCTCGATCTCCACCATGTAGAGGCAGGTCGGATCGTCGAGCAGCAGCGAGATGTGCGCCTCCCCCTCGTCCGTCACCTCGACGGCATCGATCATCCCGAGCTCGCCGAAGCCCATGTTCGAGCCGATGAAGCGGCTGCAGGGGTCGATCACTGCCGCGACCGCCTCACGGACGGCCTCCGCGGTGACCGCGACCGCCATCAGCGCTCGCCGCGGAGGCTCGACCAGGGGGCCGCGAGACCTTCGGCCTGGGCCAGTGAGACCGCGTCCCCCGCGATCCGCGCGCGGAACTCGTCCGGGTCGATGCCGTGCAGCCGCAGGTAGTTGAGGCCCATGATCCCGTCCATCAGCTCGGGGGTGATCTCCGGGTAGCCGAAGCCGTCGACGAGGTCCTGCGGCATCTCGAGCTTCATGAACTCCTCGATCACGAACCTCGGGTGGAGGAGGCAACAGGTGGTCGAGAACAACATCCTGTCGGCGCCGCCCATCGTCGCGAATGCGCCGATGAACTCGGCCACCCGGCGGGGAGCCTTGGTGACGAGCGCGGCCGAGAACTCGAGGTTCAGCCAGACGTTCGGGAACCCGGCGAGGAACGCCGTGTCCTCGATGAATGCGAACCCGGCGTGGACGATCTCGAAGTTCATCTCGGGGAAGACCGCGCACACCTCGGGCAGGTCGCGCATGCCGTAGGCCTCCGAGCGGACCGGCCCGAACGGCACCGCCTTGTGCGTGGCGATCACGCGCACCCCGAGCTCGAGGCACTTCTCGATCATCGGGTAGCCGAACTCCGGGTCGTCGAGGCGCTGCTCGTATGTCTTGCCCTGGTCGTAGCGCGCGGCGTAGACCTTGATCCCGTCGACGTGGTGCTCCTCGACGAGACGCTGCACGTCCTCGAGGCACTTCTCGCCGTGAAACGGGTTCACGGCTCCGTAGACGATCGTCCGGTCGGGCTGGAGCTCGCGGAGCTCGAAGCCCTTGGCCGTGTCGCTGTGGCCGTCCTTGTAGTAGTCCCAGATCGGGGTGCCGTGATGCGAGGCGAGATCGACCGGAGACTCGAAGAAGAGCGCCTGCTCCAGCTCGGCCGCCGACCAGTTGCGCCTGAACTCCGCCTCCGTGAGCTTGCTCGCCTCGTCGGTCGTGAGCCAGCCGTGAAACCCGAGCCCGGCTGCCGTCGTCATGGAAGCGATCGGGATCGCGTAGTTCTCCTCCGACCAGTTGTACGCGTGCACCGTTGCGTCCGCGATGATCGTGTCTCCGACCATGTCTCCGCCCTTTCCTGCGAGTTTTCGTGCTCGGCCTCGGGTCCCGGTCGACTATATAGACCACCGTTTGGTAGGTAAAGCGGCTCCTTGCCGGCGCGACCATGCTTGCGCGACGATGGGCTCTCGCGGTATACCTCCAAACGGCCGGTTGGTAGACGAGAGACGGGAGAAGCAGATGGCATCGGGAATGGTTGATCGCGTCGCGCTCGTCGTCCCCGACGTGCACGCAGCCGCGGCGGAGCTCAAGCGCCTGTTCGACGTCGACATGCGCGTCTTCGACGTGAAGGCGATGAACTGCCGGGTCGGGCTCTGTGACGAGGGCTTCGAGCTGATCCAGCCTCTCTCGGACGACTCGGGCAGAGAGGCGCTCTGGAGCGGCGCCCTCGCAGCGGTCGGGGTGCGGGTGGACGATCTCGAGGCTGCGCGGGCCCGGCTCGCCGAGAGCGGGCTCGAGCCGACGAGCGAGGTGGTGACGCCGGGCGGCGTCCGCGAGCTCTTCTACGGCAAGGGGCCTGCCGGGCTCCCGATCGTCCTCGCCGAGTACGGGGACCGGGGGTTCCTGGCGGAGATCGGCGTCGGCGACGGCGACGCGTACGAGCCGCGCTACGTCGTCCCGCCCGGATCCGAGACCTGAGCGAGCGTTACCCGCTCAGGCCGGCGCCGGGAGCTCGAGCGCCAGGGCCAGCCGGCGCCATTCCGCCACGGCGGGCACCGAGGGGTCGGCGGTGACGACCTGGACGGGAACGTGGTCGGCGCCGGCTGCGAGATGCTCGCGCACCCTCCGGGCAACCTCGGCATCGGTGCCCCACGCGACGAGAGCGTCGACGAGGCGATCGCTGCCGCCGTGCTCAACGTCCACCTCGTCGAACCCGAGCCGGCCCGTCCACGTGCTCACGTAGTTCGGCAGCTGGAGGTAGACCTCGAGCCGTAGTCGCGCGAGGGCGCGGGCGCTCACCGGATCCGCCTCGAGGGCAACGGTCTGCTCGGGCGCGAGGAGAGGTCCGGCACCGAGGATCCCGCGGGCCCAGCTCGTGTGCGCAGGCGTCACGAGGTAGGGGTGGGCGCCGCACGCGCGGTCGCGGGCCGTTTCCAGCATCCTCGGCGCCAGGGCCGCGATCACCCGCGCGTCGGGCGGCGTTCCGGCAGCATCGAGCTCGTCCAGGTACGCGCGCATCGCCGTGAGCGGCGCGCGGTACTGCTCCGCGAGCGGAGCGTGGCTGACGCCGATCCCGAGCAGGAAGCGTCCCGGGAAGTCCGCCTCGATCCTGTGCCGGACGGCGGCGAGCTCGGGGGCGGGGATGCCCCAGATGCTGACGATGCCCGTGGCCACGACGAGCGTCTGCGTCGCTTCGAGCAGCCCGCGCACACGCTCCTCGAGGTCGGCGGGGCTCCGGCCCGGGATCCAGGCGGCTCCGAATCCCAGGGCTTCCAGCTCGGCGGCCGCGTCCGCGGCGACGGCCGGGTCGGCCGTGCGCAGAGCGCTGCTCCAGACGCCTATCTCGCCGAGGTGCACGCCCCGATCGTACAGTCGCGGTTTGTCGCCCGTCCCCGTGGCTGGTACGTTCAGCCGTCGTGTCCTCGGTCGCGCCGATCCCGCCTCAGGACGACGTCCGTGACGCGCTGTACCGCTACTGCGAGGCCCTCGACGCGGGCCGCCGTCGCGAATGGTTGGACTGCTTCACCACCGATGGGGTGTGGGAGGTGCGGCGCCGTGACGGGAGCACGTTCATGCGCTTTCGGGGTATGGAGGAGCTCGCCGGGTACTTCGACGAGCTGATGGCGACGGTGCCTTCCGGGACGCAGAAGCACCTGACGCTGAATGCCCGGGTCGAGATCGCCGGGGAGACCGCGGTCGCGTCGAGCTACTTCGTGACGGTCGTCGGCAGGGACGGGGCACCCGTGCTCGGCGCGGCCGGAGAGTACGTCGATCGTCTCGTCCGTGGCGGCGACGGGGTGTGGCGCTTCGAGGAGCGCCTCGTCTTCTCGGGCCCGCCGGACCTGATTCCGGACGCCGGGCCGGCGTGAGCGGCCGGAGCCGCGGCGCGACGTAGACAAACGTTTGGTTTATGATCGGTGTGTCTCGCCCGCGCGACCGAGAGGAGAACGCACGATGGAGGTTCGGCGCCTGTTCATGGGGAGCATGAACGGATTCCTCGGCGACGCGATGCCGTTCAACGGCTACGCGATCCTGCACCCGGACGGGGTCGTCCTCGTCGACACCGCCTTCGGAGCCGTCTTCGGGAAGGGCCCGAGTGGGGCCTTCGTCTACGGGCCCGATCGCTGGGAGTGGATGGCCCGCTCGACCCTGGCGGGGCTGGCCGACCACGACATCGAGCCCGGCGACGTCAAGTACGTGATCAACACGCACCTGGGCGACCATTCCGGGGAGAACTACCTCTTCCCCGATGCGACCTTCATAGTGCAGCAGCCCGAGGTGACCTGGACGCGGCAGAACATGCCGCAGGAGTGGCTCGAGCCGTGGGACTTCCCCGGTGCGAAGCTCGAGCAGTTGCAGGGCGAGGACGCCGAGATCCTGCCCGGGATCACGTGCCTCTTCACGCCGGGGCACACCCCGGGGCACCAGAGCGTGATCGCGCACGCGGACACGGGAAAGCATCTCTTCGTCGGCGACGCGGTCTACAACTCGGACATCTGGGACGACCTCACGACGATGACCGAGGAGCACCCGGCGTGGGAGTCGCAGCAGGGCCCGGGCGGCTACGAGACCTGGCTCGCCTCGGCCGAGAAGCTGCGGCACGCGTCCGCGGACGTCGTCCACTTCGCCCACGACACGGCGATCGTCCACCGGCACTAGCGCCCGAAGGGAGCAGCCGGATGGGGAGATCAGTGGCTCGAGGCCGACGTGTCCGGGTCGCCGGCGACGAAGCGGCCCGTCTGCGCGCAGCGTCGTCGTGGCGGCCGCACCCTGGCCTCGCCCCGCTGGCGTGCCCGCAACCCTGCCGCGGTGACGGCGGCGTTCCAGGTCCCGAAGGTATTCCAGACGGTCCAGGAGGAGGGGTGATCGCGGCCCGCCGTGTACCACTCGCGCGCCGAGGGTGCCCGCAGGTGGGTCGCGTGCCAGCGGTCGAAGGCGGCGATGATCTTCTCGCGGGTCCATCGCTTGCGGCGCCGGCCGTCCACCGGCGGCCTCGCCCGGCGCGTCTCGGCCGGTGCCTGTTCGAGGGCAGCCACGACGAGAACACTACCAAACGACCGTTTGTATTGACAGCGAGCGAAGAGGCATGAGAGGGGCGATGTCGTGAGTGCTTCCGATCCATCTTCGCCGGCCTGGGACGACGAGCGCGACGTCGTCGTGATCGGATCCGGCGCCGGCGGCCTGACGGGCGCGGTCGTCGCGGCCACGGGTGGTGCCGACGTGCTCGTGCTCGAGAAGACGTCTCTCGTCGGCGGCACGACGTCCGTCTCCGGCGGCGGATTCTGGATCCCGCTGAATCACCACATGGCCGAGGAGGGGGTCGACGACTCGCGGGACGAGGCGCTGGCGTACCTCCGCGCCTGCGCTGCGGGCCGTACCGACGACGACATCCTGGAGGCGCTCGTCGACAACGGCGCCCCGATGGTGCGCCTGCTCGAGGACCGGGTCGGCCTTCGGTTCCGCCCGTGGCCCGCGGGAGCCGGCGCGAGCGATTACCGGCCGTGGCTGCCGGGCGCGAAGCCCGGGTCGCGCACGCTCTCCTCTCACAGGGTCACAGCCTCCGATCTCGGGGAGTGGGAGGAGTCGCTCCGCCTCGGGCTCCTCTCGGCCTGGACGATGGACCCGATGAGCTACTACCGCGAGCGGATGCACCTGCTGGCCCCGAGCCCGGACGCCCCCCGGCGGGGGTCGACCGACGGCTCGCGGCCCGAGCACCTCGCGAGCGGGACGGCGCTGATCGCCCAGCTCCTGCTCGGCTGCCTCGAGCAGGGCGTCACCGTCTGGACGGACGCCCCCGCTACGGAGCTCCTCGTCGAAGGTGGGCGCGTGGTCGGCGTGAAGGCGACGCGCGACGGCGAGGAATGCTCGATCAGGGCGAGAGCCGGCGTGCTCGTCGCGAGTGGCGGCTTCGGTCACGACCCGGCCCTCGTGCGCATGTGGCTGAACCAGCCGCTCGAGGAGACCTGCGAGAGCGACGGCTGTACCGGAGACGGCCAGTTGCTCGGGGCGGCCGTCGGCGCGCAGCTCGGGCAGTTCGACGCCTGGTGGATGCCGCACATCCCGTTCATGCGCAACCCGGACGGGTCGGTGCTCTGGGTCGGCTCGCGCGAGGATCGGATCCTGCCGCATACGATGTGGGTCAACGGCCGGGGCAGGCGCTTCGTGAACGAGGCGACGAACTACTACGACGTGGCGGAGGCGTTCGGCTGGCTGGCCGGAGCCTCGGGGCGAAACCTCCCCGCGTGGCTCGTCTTCGACGAGCAGGGACGCGAGCGCTACATGCTCCTCGCGATCAAGGTGCCGGACGGCGAGCCGCCCGAGTGGCTCGCGACGGCGGCGACGATCGAGGAGCTCGCAGCGAGGCTTCCCGTCGACCCGGCGGCGCTCCGCGCAACGGTCGAGCGGTTCAACGACTTCGCACGGACGGGCGTGGACGAGGACTTCGGTCGCGGCGACAACGAGTGGGACCGCGCCTGGGGCGACCCCGACAACGCTCCGAACCCGACGCTCGGCACGATCGAGAAGCCGCCGTTCTACGCCCTCGAGGTGCGTTCGGGCGCGCTCGGCACCCGCGGCGGCCTGCGGGTGAACGGCCGCGCCGAGGTGATCTCGGCGCGTGCGCCGTTCGACCCGATCCCGGGCCTCTACGCCGCCGGCAACTGCTGCACCGGGGCTCCCGCGGGGTGTTATCCGGGAGCCGGCTCGACGATCGGCGCCGCGATGACGTTCGGCTACCTGGCCGCGCTGGCACTGACCGGAACCTCGATGTGAGCACGCCGCGGACGCCGAACACGAGTGCCTTCGGCTCGATGCAGCAGACGGCGGACGTCGAGCCCTGGGACTTCTACCGGCACGTCGAGGACGCGGGCGGCGTGGTCTGGGACGAGGGGTTCGGCGCGTGGCTCGTTTCCCGCTACGACGATGTCAAGGAGATCGGTCGCCGGGACGAGGATGTCTTCGAGCTCGCAAGCGTGCTCGATCGCGAGCGACCGATGCCGTACGGCCTCTCGTACGAGCAGTGGGTCGAGTTCTTCGCCTACGGCAGCCCGCACTTCATCGCCACGAACACCGGGGAGACGCATACACGGCAACACCGCTGGTGGATGCGGACGTTCTCGGCGCGCATGCTCCAGCACTGGCGCGACTCGCTCATCCGTCCTGTCGCTGATGCGCAGATCGACCGCTTTGCCGCCGCCGGCCGGGCAGAGCTCGTGGCCGACTTCAGCGCCAGGCTCGCCCCACGCGTGATGGCGGGGGTCATGGGGCTCCCGAGTGACGACGCATGGCTCGACCGGCTGGCGGAGCTCCACGACGTCCGGATGGCGCTCAAGCAGTACACGGGGCGATCCGGGGTCCCGTCCGACCTCGTCGGCGATGCGTTCGAGGCGACCCGCGAGATCCACAGCCTACTCGGGCCGTTCGTCGAGGAACGGCGATCGGGCGAGACGGAGGACCTGATCGGGCTGATGTGGCGCGATGCCCCCGAGATCTTCGGGGCGGACTGGGAGGAGGCCGACATCTACGGGTCGGCGATGGCCATGTGGGAGGGAGGGGCAGGCTCGACGCCGCCGAGCACGTCGAACGCGCTGTACCTCCTCGCCAGCCGGCCCTCACTCCAGGACGAGCTCCACGCGGCGGACGAGCGCGCCCTCCGCAACTTCGTGGAGGAGTCGCTGCGACTCTTCGGCCCGCTCTACTTCCGGCCGCGCATCGTCAAGAAGGACGTCCGCCTGGGTGAGGTGCTCGTCCGGGAAGGGGAGCAGGTGCTCCCGCTGACCGTTGCCGGGAGTCGAGACGCGGAGCGCTACGCCTGTCCGGCGAGCGTCGATCTCGCCCGACCGGCGCCGCGGGACCACTTCAGCTTCTTCTTCGGGCCGCGGGCCTGCCCGGGCCACGGCCTCGCGCGCGTCGAGCTCGAGGAGACCGTGCGCGCCATGCTCGACCGGTTCTCGGCCGTCAGGCTGGATCCGGCCGAGGAGCCACCGCGCCTGACGGGGTTGATGGCACGGAGCTGGGAGCCGCTCCACGTCGTGGTCGAGCCTCGCTGAGGCTCGGTCGGCCGTGCGTCAGGCGCCGGGGCCGGGCACGACCGTGGGCACGTACGGCTCTGCGGCGTCGTAGTCGCCCAGCGACCCGCGGACGAAGCCCTCGTCGCCGTATGCGTACACGACGAGCGGGAATCCGTGGAAGCCTGCGTACGAGTACTCGTGGAGGCCGCCCGGTGTCTCGACGCGGCGCGCGTGCAGGAAGCCGGCCTCGGCCAGCTTCGCGATCGCCGCCTCGGCGTCGTCGACCCGGACGCAGACGCCGGCGAGCCGCCCGTTGGCCGCGGTGGCGCCGCCGGTCGGGTCGGCGCCGGCCCACTGCAGGAGCTCGATCCCCTCGTCCGAGAGGGCAACCTTGACTCCCATCACGTCCACGTCGACCGTCGTGAACTGCATCCCGAAGACGTTCTCCAGGTCGGCGGCGGTCGCCTCGAGGTCGTCGACGAAGACCGCGATCCGATCGGCTCTGCCCGTGACGCTCATGCGCATTCCTGCCTTTGCTCGAGTGGACGGTGCGCCCGTTCTGACGCCGGCATCGTATCCCGGAGGCTCAGCCGCCCGGCAGGCTCCAGATCGCCCCCGAGCGCTCGAGCGCCTCGACCTCGGCCCAGTCGAGCCCGAGTTCGTGGAGGACGTCGCGCGAGTCACGGCCGACCTCGGGCGCCGACCGCGGGGAGGGCGCCGCCGTGTGCGAGAAGCGGGGTGCCGGAGCGGGCTGGGTGATGCCGTCGACCGTCACGAACGTCCCGCGCGCTTCGTTGTGGGGATCGGATACGGCCTCGCCGGGCTCGAGCACGGGAGTGACGCAGGCATCCGATCCGGCGAAGACCTCGACCCACTCGTCCCGGGTCCTCGAGGCGAGCCGCGCAGCCAGCGCCTCGCGCAGCCGTGGCCACCCGTCGCGGTCCATCTGCGCAGGCAGAGAGGCTTCCTCCAGCTCGAGCAGGCGGAGCAGCTCCCCGAAGAACTTCGGCTCGAGGGCGCCGACCGTGACGAAGCGGCCGTCGGCGGTGGGGTACGTGGCATAGAACGGCGCTCCACCGTCGAGCAAATTGTGCCCGCGCTCCCAGGTCCAGAGCCCCTGGCCGTGGAGCACGTGGAACGTCGTCGCGAGCAGGGCCGCCCCGTCGGTCATCGCGACGTCGACGACCTGTCCGAGCCCGGTGCGGGCCGCAGCGAGGACTCCGGACACGACGCCGAAGGCGAGCAACATGCCGCCGCCTCCGTAGTCGGCGACGAGGTTCAGCGGCGGCTCGGGAGGACGGTCCGGGCTCCCCAGCATGCCGAGCGTGCCGGCGATAGCGGCATAGCCGTTGTCGTGCCCGGCCGTCTGCGCGTAGGGGCCGTCCTGCCCCCAGCCGGTCATCCGGGCATAGACGAGCCGTGGGTTTCGCTCGAGGCAGAGGTCGGGCCCGAGCCCGAGCCGCTCCATCACGCCGGGCCGGTGGCCCTCGACGAGGGCGTCGGCCCGGTCGATCAGCCGCAGCACGACGTCGCGCCCGGCCTCGTCCTTGAGGTCGGCCGCGAGCGACCGGCGGCCACGACCGAGCGGGTCGAGCGTCGGCCGGCCCTCCGTTCCCTCGCGGCCGTGCCCGGGCACGCGGTCGACCCGGACGACGTCGGCGCCCATGTCCGACAGCATCATGCCGGCGAACGGGCACGGCCCGATCCCCGAGAGCTCGACGACGCGGAGGCCCTGCAGAGGCCCGCCGGGACCGGCACTCGACGCGTGCGCGGAAGCTTCGATAGGTCACCGTTCCCTTCGGTCGTGCGCGGTCGGGCTCTCGGCCCGGCCATGATAGGCAGCTCTCCCTCCGCCCGGAGAGCAGTCTCCTCCGGCCGGCCGAATATCCACCTACTATTTGGTAGTTTAACCGGATGACGACCCCGGCGATCGACGACAATCTCCTCGTGCGTGGTCTTTCCGTCGAGCCGGCCGGGGCGGATGCCTCGCCGTTCGCGTCGATCGAAGCGGCGCTCGAGGACATCCGCCTGGGTCGCTTCGTCGTCGTCGTGGACGACGAGGACCGTGAGAACGAGGGTGACCTGACGATCGCGGCGCAGTTCGCGACGCCCGAGGCGATCGCGTTCATGGCGACGCACGGACGCGGGCTGATCTGCCTCTGCCTCACGGGCGACCGGTGCGATGCGCTCGGCCTGAGGCAGATGACGGAGCAGAACGGAACGCAGTTCGGCACGGCGTTCACCGTCTCGATCGAGGCCCGGGACGGGGTCTCGACCGGGATCTCCGCCCACGACCGCTCGCACACGATCCAGGTCGCGATAGACGCGACGAAGTCCGCGCACGACCTCGTCCAGCCCGGTCACGTCTTCCCGCTGCGGGCACGCGCCGGCGGGGTGCTGCAGCGCTCCGGGCAGACCGAGGCCGCCGTCGACCTCGCCCGGCTGGCGGGCCTGAGCCCCGCGGGCGTCGTCTGCGAGATCATGAACGACGACGGGACGATGGCCCGCGTGTCCGACCTCGTCGACTACTGCACCCGTCACGGCCTCAAGCTCGTTCGGGTCGCCGACCTGATCGCCTACCGACGGCAGCACGAGCAGCTCGTCGAGCGGGTGGCCGAGGTCAGGCTGCCGACGCGCCATGGCGAGTTCATCGCCGTCGCCTTCGAGGAGACCCTCACCGACAAGCACCATGTTGCGCTCGTGCTGGGCGATGTCGTGGGAGCGGACGACGTGCTCGTCCGCGTCCACTCCGAGTGCCTGACCGGCGACGTCTTTCATTCGCTGCGCTGCGACTGTGGCGAGCAGCTCGAGGCGGCATTCGAGCGCATCCGCGAGGAGGGCCGAGGCGTGTTGCTGTACCTCGCCCAGGAAGGGCGCGGGATCGGGCTGATCGCGAAGCTGCGCGCCTACGAGTTGCAAGAGGAGGGCCTCGACACGGTGGAGGCGAACCTCGAGCTCGGCTTCGGGCCCGACTCGCGGGAATACGGTATCGGCTCGCAGATCCTGGCCGACCTCGGCCTGACGACGATTCGCGTGCTCACGAACAACCCGGCGAAGGTCAACGGCATCGCGGGCTTCGGCCTGCGGGTGACCGAGCGGGTGCCGCTCGAGGTGGCGTCGAACGCCGAGAACATCCGCTATCTCGAGACGAAGCGCCGGAAGCTCGGCCACGACCTCCGGCTGCACCGCCAGCGGGCGCGGTTCCCGGCGGGCCCGGCCGCAGATCAGCCCGCCGCGCCGGCCTGAGCCGAAGCCGCCGGCCGCCGCGCGTGCCAGAGCTGGGCCGGCAGCAGGAGCCAGAGCGGCAGCTCGCGGAGCACGGCGCGGACGTTGCGCGGCTCGGGTGGACACGCAGACCCGACGTGCACGTGGCTTCCCCGCAGCAGGAGCCGGAAGGCCGCCTTTGCGCGCGCGGCGTGCCAGCGCGAGGTCACGACGACGACCTCCGTCGCGCCGCTGCGGCGGACGTCGTCGAGAGCGTTCGCCGCGTTGCCGACGGTCGTCCGCGCGTCGGGGTCGACCACGAGCTCGCGGGCGGCGCCGCGCCACGCGGCCGCCATCAGCTCCGCCTCCGACTGCGTTCCCGGGACACGGGCCCAGCCCGACAGCACGACCACGTCGTCGCCGGTGCTGACCTCCGCAGCCCGCGCGAGGCGGGCCGCCGCGATCGGGTGGAGCTCGCCCCGGCCGCCGTCCGAGTAGCCGAGCACGACGACCACCCGGGGAGGGATCACGAGCGTCGCCGGCGCAGCCAGCGGAAGAACAACAGCGTCCCGACGACGGTCACGACGAGCTTGACGGCCTTCTTCCCCTGCAGCTTCGACTCGCCGCTCGCGCGCTCTCGCATGTGAACGGCGACCTCTTCCACCCGTAGGCCTTCCGCCTGCAGCCGCAGCAGAGCCTCCACCTCCGGCGCCCCGCTCACGTAGGGACGGGCCAGCACGGGCATCGCCCTCGCGTTGACCGCCGCCATGCCGCTCGTCGGGTCGTGGAACCGGCGTCCGAGCCGGACGTGCATCGCCTTCTGCAGCAGGCCGATCCCGAACCGCCGGCTCGCGGAGGGCAGGTAGCGCTCGGCGTCGTAGCCCTCGCCTGCCGCGAAGCGCGAGCCGACGGCGACGTCGCAGGCGTCCGCGCGGACGAGCGCCAGCAGGCGCGCGAGCTCCGCCGCGGGGTGCTGGCCGTCGGCGTCGACGCGGCCGCAGAACGCGTAGCCACGCTCGGAGGCTTCGCGGTAGCCGGCGGCGATCCCCGCGCGCAGGCCCCGGTTCTCGCCGAACGAGACCACGATCGCGCCGCCCTCGCGGGCAACCTCTGCGGTGGCGTCCGTCGAGCCGTCGTCGATCACGAGCACGTCCGCCTCGGGGAGCGCCGTCGCGAGCTCGGCGAGCACGGCCGGGAGGTTCTCCTCCTCGTTCCAGGCGGGGACGAAGACCACCGTGTCGGTGCCCGAATGCATTGCGGGAGGGTACAGCGAAAGAATCGGTGTCGTGTTAGCGTCGCCCGGACAGCCTCCGTCACGAAAGGGGACAGCAGTGCCCGGAATCGACGCGAAATCCGACGCGATCTACGACCTCGTCGAAGAGGGCTCAGGAGTAGAGCAGCTCGCGACCGGGTTCACGTTCACCGAGGGCCCGATCTGGCATCCGGTCGAGCAGGTCCTCTACTTCTCCGACATGCCGGCGGACATCCGCCGGAAGGTGACGCTCGACGGAACGGTCACCGAGGTGCGGAACCCGTCGTTCAAGTGCAACGGGATGACTCTCGACCACGACCTCAACCTGCTCGTCTGCGAGCACGTGTCGAGCTCGCTCGTGCGCGAGCGGCCCGACGGCGTCCGCGAGACGCTCGCCTTCCACTGGCAGGGCAAGTACCTGAACAGCCCGAACGACGTGACCGTCCGCTCCGACGGGACGATCTACTTCACCGACCCCTGGTACGGGCGCTTCCCCGGCTTCGGCATCGAGCGGGCCCGGGAGCTCGGCTGGCAGGGCGTCTTCCGTATCCCGCCCGGCGGCGGCCAGGACGAGCTCGACCTCGCCGTCGCGGAGGACGAGTTCGAGATGCCGAACGGGCTCTGCTTCTCGCCCGACGAGTCGCTTCTCTACATCAACGACACGCCTCATGCCCACATCAAGGTGTTCGACGTGAACGCCGACGGCACGCTCGCGAACGGGCGGATGTTCTTCGAGGGCATCGGCACCGGCGTGATCGAGGACGGGATCCCCGACGGGATGAAGGTCGACGAGCTCGGCAACATCTGGGTGTCGGGGCCGAAGGGCCTCTGGGTGATCTCGCCCGAGGGCGAGCACCTCGGCACGGTCGAGGTTCCGGAGAACATCGGTAATCACTCGTGGGGCGGGCCTGACTGGCACACCCTGTTCATCCCAGCGACGTCGTCGGTCTACACGATTCGGACGAAGGTCGGCCCGCGGCGCGAGCCGTACATGAGATAGGAGGCATGCAATGTCAGAGACGTTGACGCTCGACCCTGCCCGCTGCGCGCTCCTGATCCAGGACATGCAGAACGACGTGATCATCGAGGGCGGCGCCTTCGCCGAGTCCGGCTCACCGGCGCACGCGAAGGAGCAGAACGTGGTCGCGAACGTGGCCGGCCTCGCCGAGGCCTGCCGGCAGAAGGGCATCCCCGTGTTCCACGTCTGGTACATCGTCGAGCCGGGCTCCCCCGGGCTGAAGCTGAACGCCCCGCTCTTCGCCGGCCTGGCCGAGGGGAACGCGGTCGTCCGCGGCACGTGGGGTGCCGCCCCGGCGGACGGGCTCGAGCCGCAACCCGGCGACTACGTCGTCGAGAAGATGCGGATGAGCGCCTGGCAGGGAACGCGGCTCGAGAGCATGCTCGAGGGCTTCGGCCGTGACGTCGTGATCGTCACCGGCGCGTGGACGAACATGTCGATCGAGCACACCGCCCGCACCGGTGCCGACAAGGGTTACGAGATGGTCGTGCCCGAGGACGGGTGCTCGACGATGAACGCCGAGTGGCACAATGCATCGATCAACTATGCGCTCCAGAACGTCTCGACGGTGACGAGCTGTGCCGCCGTCATGGCGGCGATCGGGGCGTAGCGCGTGAAGACGAGGGCCGGGCTCTTCCGGGCAGTCGGCGAGCCGCTCGAGGTCGTCGAGCTCGACCTGGCAGAGCCCGGCCCGAACGACGTCGTCGTCCGGCTGGCCGCGGTCGGCATCTGCGGCACCGACTTGCATCAGGTCAGGGGCGAGTTCCAACGCCCGACGCCGATGGTGCTCGGCCACGAGGGCGCCGGGATCGTCGAGCTCGCCGGCGACGCTGTCGAGTCGGTGCGGGTGGGCGACGAGGTCGTGCTCTCGTGGGCGCCGTCCTGCGGCAATTGCGCCGACTGCGCCCGTGGGCGGCCTGCCGCCTGCGTGCCGCTCCATCGCGCGATCGGGAACGGCACGCTCGTCGACGGCACGACAGGCATGTCGCTCGCCGGCGAGACGGTGTACCGCGGC
>Ga0302323_100002782_pt1 | contig 14211 bp, 10 predicted proteins | sample Fen_T0_3_FD_201950 | JGI IMG/M metagenome (GOLD analysis project Ga0302323, IMG submission 201950) | Peat permafrost microbial communities from Stordalen Mire near Abisko, Sweden - Fen_T0_3 | ecosystem: Environmental > Terrestrial > Soil > Wetlands > Permafrost | place: Sweden: Abisko... | reverse complement strand
ACGGCCTCCCCGCTCGCGAGCTGGTAGCCCGCCGCGGTGTTCGCCCCGGTCGTGGCCGCGGCCCAGGTGTACGTCGAGGCACCGTCGCGCAGGAGCGCGACGAGGGCGCTGCTGGGGGTGCCGGCGTCGAGCAGGCCACCCATCCCGCCGCCGAAGCCGCCCGCCGTACCGCCCCCCGCCGTGCCCCCGCCCGCCGTACCGCCGAGGCCCTGCTGGCCCAGCCGGCCCTGCGGACCGCCGAAGCCGCCGGGCATCCCGCCGGGCATCCCACCGGGCATCCCGCCGCGGGGTCCCTGCCCGCCACCGGGGCCGAAGCCCCCCGCGACGGCGGGCCCGGCCGTCGGGATCGCGCCCGTGTGCGCCGTCCCCGCCGTCTGGACGGCGTACGCCGCGGGACCGGCCAGCACCACGGCCAGTCCGAGCGCGGCGGCGAGCATCGCCGCCCGCCGTGGGAGCAGCGTCGAGGCGGCCAGCGCCACCCCGGTAAGCGCGCCGACGACGAGAACCGCCGGCCGCAGCCAGGGCAGGAAGTCGGCGCTGCGGCCCAGCAGGACCCAGGCCCACAGCGCGGTGACCACGACCAGGCCGCCGAGCACCGGGCCGGCCGCCGGCCAGGTCCGGCGGGCGCGCCACAGGTCCACCGCGCCGATGCCGACGAGCGCGCCGATCGCGGGCGCGAGGGCCACCGTGTAGTAGGCGTGGAAGATCCCGGCCATGAAGCTGAACGTCACCGCGGTGACGAGGAGCCAGCCGCCCCACAGGACGAGGGCCGCGCGGGTCCGGTCGGTGCGCGGCGCCCGGCCGCGCCGCCACAGCCCGACCGCGAGCAGCGCCAGGGCCGCCGGCAGCAGCCACCCGATCTGGCCGCCGATCTCGCCGTCGAGCAGCCGGGTCCAGCCGGTCGCGCCCCAGCCGTTGCCGCCGCCGACACTGCCGGTCTCGTCGCCGGTGAGGCGGCCGAAGCCGTTGTAGCCGAACATCAGCTCGAGCACGCTGTTGCCCTGGGACCCGCCGATGTACGGCCGGGACGACGCCGGCACCAGCTCGACGATCGCGACCCACCAGCCGCCGGCCACCACCATCGCCACGCCGGCGAGCACCAACTGCCCGAGCCGGCGGCGCAGCGGGCCCGCGGCCGCCAGCAGGAACACGGCGGCGAACACCGGCACCACGAGGAACGCCTGCATCATTTTCGCCAGGAACGCCAGCCCGACGAACGCACCCGCGAGCGCCAGCCAGCCGGTGGCCGCCCGCGACGTCACCGCGTCGACCGCCCGGACGACGGCGTAGGCGCCCAGCAGGAGCAGCAGCACGAGCGCGGCGTCCGGGTTGTCGAAGCGGAACATCAGGACGGCGACCGGCGTCAGCGCCAGCACGGCTCCCGCCACCAGGCCGGCCACGGCCCCCGACCAGCGGCGCACGGTCGCGAACAGGACGCCGACCGAGGCGACGCCCATCAGCGCCTCCGGCACGAGCAGGCTCCAGGAGTTGACGCCGAACACCCGCGCCGAGGCGCCCATGACCCACAGGGCCAGCGGCGTCTTGTCCACCGTGATGCTGTTGCCGGCGTCGGAGGAGCCGTAGAAGAAGGCCTTCCAGCTGACGGTGCCCGCCTGCACGGCCGCGGCGTAGAAGGCGTTGGCCCAGCCAGAGGCGGACAGGTCCCACAGGTAGAGGACCGCCGTCACCCCCAGCAGGGCGATCAGGGCCGGCCGCGTCCAGCGCGGATCGGCCGCATCGGGCCTCGCGGCGGGCGGCCGCGGCGGCCGGTCGAGGGGGACGTCGATGAGGGGCGCACTCGTCATGGTCCGACGATCGTCCGGCCGCCTCGGGGCACCATGGGTGCCCGCTATGAGTCGGCTGGACGCCCTCGGGCCGCCGGACCGGGCCGCCCTTCGAGCCGCCGTGGCGCACCCAGCGGATTCCCAGCGCGCTCACGGCGATCGCGGACCCCGGGGCCAGACAGTGGTGGTCGGACGGTCACGTCCGACGTCGATCCGCGCAGGAGGTCACCATGGCGATCGGTTGGAAGGCCTGGGGCACGACGGTCCGTCTGGACGTCACCGACCCGCGGGCGATGCCCTCGGCGCTGCGGATCGTCCGGTCGTGCGTCCGTGAGGCCGAGCGGGCGGCGGACGTCGACCGGCGCCGGGCCGAGGTGCACCGCCTGGTGCGCGCCGGCGGCCGCCCGGTCCGGGTCACGGCCACGCTGGCCGCGCTCGTCGCCGTGGCCCTCGACGTCGCCGAGCGCACGGACGGCGCGGTGGACCCCACCGTCGGCGGCGCCACGGTGCCGCTGCGCGCGGCCCTGCGGCGGGCCGCCGCGTCCGGCGGCCTCGACGGCGGCCGCGCCACCGGCGGCGGGAACGACACCCTGGTGCCGGCCTGCGCGGCGTACCCGTGGGTGGCGCCTCGACCGGCTGCCGGCTGGCGCGCCGTCGACTGGTCCGAGCGCCGGCTCGCCGTCCCGCCGCCCGCCGCGCTGGACCTGAGCGCCACCGCCAAGGCCCGCACCGCCCGCCTGGCAGCCACCCGGGTGGCCGAGCGGCTCGGCGTCGGGGCCATGGTCGAGATCGGCGGGGACGTCGCGACGGTCGGTTCCCGGCCAGGCCACGGCTGGGTGGTGAGCCCCGAGCACGCCGGCGGCACCGTCCTGGAGCTGGCCGCGGGCGAGGCGGTGGCCGCCTGCCGGGCCGCGCAGGTCGTCGACCCGCTCACCGGGCGGCTCGTCGCCACGGGCTGGGAGGCCGTGGTGGTGACCGCGGACGACGTGGTGACCGCCAAGGCGGCGGCCATCAGCACGCTGGTGCTCGGGGAGCCGGCGCTCGGCCGCTTCGCCGGGGCCCGCGGCCGCACGCTGCTCCTGCCCGCCGCCGGTGCGACGGGACGCCACGCCCGGTCACGCCGGGAGGCCCACGCGTGAAGCCCTGACCCGGGGCGCCGCCCGCAGTGCGGTAGCGGCGCCCCGGGGAGCCGGGCAGACGGCTCAGGTTCCCGGATCGGGAACCCCAGGCGGGTAGAACACGGTCGGCGGCGGGCGTCGGGGGCCGCCGCCGCCGACCGTGGTAGCGGGGGTGTTGCGACTTTCTGTGCTTCAAACATTACCCCCCGTTACGGAACTCGGAAACCCTGAGCCTGTCGGCCGTTCGGTCGAACTTGCCCTCCCCCCGTCCGGTCGGCCGCATTCTTCGCCAATCCTCATCCGCTCGCGCACGACTCCTCCACACCCCCGACGTACAGTCGAACCATGAGGTCCTTGGTCCGTTGGCTCGTCCCCGTGGCGGTCGCCGCCACCGTCGCCGGTGGGGTGGCGGTCAGCTCCGCCCAGGCCGGAAGCACCCCTGACCTGCCGGGCAGCACCCCGCAACAGGTCCTCGCGTCCGTCGCCGGGTCCTCCGTGCGGGCCCTGTCGGGCACCGTCGTGACCCGTGCGGACGTCGGGCTGCCCTCCGTGTCGGGGTTTGGCGGCCGCTCCGGCGACACCGCGTCCGACCCGGCCGGCCTGGTCACCCGCTTCCTGACCGGCAAGAACACGCTGCGCGTCTGGGTCGACGGCCCGACGAAGCAGCGGGCCCAGCTGGTCGACCCGTTCAGCGAGCTGGACGTCGTCCGCAACGGCACCGAGCTGTGGACCTACGCCTCGCGCGGCAACGCCGTCCAGCACGGCACCCTGCCCGCCCACCCCGCCACGGGCCCGCGCGCCGGCAGCACGCCCGCGCCGTCCGCGAGCGCCACCGGCACCCCGGCCGACCTGACCCCGCAGCAGCTCGCCGAGCGGGCGATCGCCGCCGCCGACCCGACCACCGCCGTCACCCTCGGCGACCCGGCGCTCGTCGCGGGCCGCAACGCCTACACGCTCACCCTGACCCCGCGCACCGCCGCCACCCTGGTGGGCCGCGTCGTGATCTCCGTCGACGCCGCCAACGGCGTGCCGCTGCGGGTGCAGGTCTTCGCGCGGGGCACGGACCAGGCCGCGATCGAGACCGGCTTCACCGCCGTCGACTTCGCCACGCCCGCCGCCGAGCGCTTCACCTTCACGCCGCCGGCCGGCGCCACCGTGACGCAGCTGACCGCCCCCTCGATGCCGCAGGCGGTCCGGCCGAAGCCGCCGCTGCCTGCCTCCGGGACCGCCGGCGGGACCGCCGCCGACCGGCCCACCGTGACCGGCTCGGGCTGGGCCTCGATCGTCGAGGTGCCGGCGTCCGCGCTGCAGCAGCTCGCTGCCGCCCGCACCGGGAGCACGGGCAACGGCGGCACGGGCAACGGCGGCACGGGCAACGGCCCGTCCGGCAGCAGCACGTCCTCGGCCCAGGGGCTGGCGGCGCTCGAGCAGCTCACGACGCCGGTGGCCGGCGGCCGGGCGATCAGCACCTCCCTGCTGAGCGTCCTCATCACGACGGACGGGCGCGTGCTCGCCGGCTCGGTGCCGGTGCAGGCCCTGGTCGACGCCGCAGCCAAGTGACCACCGGGACGGCCGCCGCGAGCGGCGAGCCGGCGATCGCCACCACCGGGCTGGTGAAGCGGTTCCGCCACCAGACGGCGGTCGCCGGCATCGACCTGGCCGTGCCCCGCGGTGCCGTCTACGGCTTCCTCGGGCCCAACGGCTCGGGCAAGACGACGACCATCCGGGTCCTGCTCGGGCTCTCCGCCGCGACGGCGGGCGAGGTGCGGGTGCTCGGCCGTCCGATGCCCCGCGACCTGCGCACCGTCCTGCCCCGGGTCGGCGCGCTCGTCGAGGGGCCGGCGTTCTACCCGTTCCTGTCCGGCGCCGCCAACCTGCGCCGGCTGGACGCCGCCGACCGGGGCGCGCCCGCCCGCACCCGGCAGGCGCGCATCGCCGACGCGCTGGAGCGGGTCGGCCTGACGAACGCCGCGGGCAAGCGGGTGCGCGCCTACTCGCTCGGCATGAAGCAGCGGCTGGGCATCGCCGCCGCCCTGCTCGGCCCGCGCGACCTGCTCGTGCTCGACGAGCCCACCAACGGGCTCGACCCGCAGGGCACGCGGGAGGTCCGGCACCTGGTCTCGAACCTCGCGGCCGACGGGACGACGGTCTTCGTCTCGTCCCACCTGCTCGCCGAGGTGGAGCAGGTCTGCACGCACATCGGCGTCATGAGCGCCGGCCGGCTGGTGGCCCAGGGAACGCTCGCCGAGCTGGCCGCCACCGGTACCTCGCGGCTCCACCTGCTCACCCCCGACGGCGGCACCGCGGTCGGGGTCCTGGCCCGGCTCGGGCTCGGCCTCGAGGGCGCCGTCGTGGACGGCGACGAGGTCACGGCCGTCCTGCCGGCGGCCACCGTCCCCGAACCGGAGAAGATCGTGGCCGAGCTGGTGCGGGCCGACGTCCGGGTGCGCGGGTTCAGCCTGCGGCGCGAGAGCCTCGAGGACCGGTTCGTCGCCCTGACCGGAGAGGGGTTCGAGGTTGTCCGCTGACGAGCTCACGACGCCCGGCCCGACGTCGCCCGGCACCGTGGCCGGCGGGCGGGCGAGCCTGCGCGGCTCCCTGCTCGCCTCCGAGCTGCTGACGCTGTTCCGGCGCCGGCGCACCCAGGCGATCCTCGCCGTCCTGGCGGGGGTCCCGCTGCTCATCGCGGTCGCGGTGAAGCTCTCCGCCGGCAACGGGGACGGCGAGGGCGGCGGGCCGCCCCTCATCGACCGGCTGTCGCACAACGGCCTGTTCGTCGGGGTGACCGCGCTCATCGTCTCGATCCCGCTGTTCGTGCCGGTGGCCATCGGCGTCGTGGCGGGCGACACCATCGCGGGCGAGGCCAACCTCGGCACGCTGCGCTACCTGCTGCTGGCGCCGGCGGGGCGCACCCGGCTGCTGCTGGTCAAGTTCGGCGGGGCGGCTGCGTTCTGCCTGGCGGCGCCGCTGGTCGTCGTCGTGGCCGGGGCGGCGATCGGCGCCGTGCTGTTCGACGTCGGCGCGGTCCCGCTGCTGTCCGGCGACACCGTGAGCGTCCCGGAGTCGATCCTGCGGGCGCTGCTGGTGGCCGGGTACGTCGCGGTGTCGATGCTGGGACTGTCCGCGGTGGGCCTGTTCGTCTCGACGCTCACCGAGATCCCGGTCGGGGCGATGGCGGCCACCGTCACGCTCGCGATCACGTCGCAGATCCTCGACGCGCTGCCGCAGGTCGACGCCATCCACCCGTACCTGCTGAGCGATCACTGGCTGGACCTCGGCGACCTGCTGCGGACCCCGATCAGCTGGGACTCCTTCGGCGCGAACGCGATCCTGCAGGTCGGCTACGTCATCGTGTTCGGCGCCCTGGCCTGGGCACGACTGACCACCCGCGACGTCCTCTCCTGACTCCCTCCGCGGCCCCCCGGGCTGCGGCGCTCAGGCCGCGGTGCCGGTACGCGGCGGGGCCCCCTCCACCGGGGGCACGGGCCGGGGCGTGCGCCGGCGCAGCCACAGCTCCAGCAGCCGGGACGGCGGCGGCGCCGCGCCGCTGCGGGCGATCTGCCGCTGCGCCCGGCCGGCAATGATCATCGAGAGCACCGCCGCGGGCAGCTCCACGAAGAGCGCCAGCACGCAGGCCTGCATCAGGCCCCGGGCGGGCGCCGTCGTGACGTCGAACCAGGCGTCCACGACGAGCAGCGTCGTCGTCACGCTGGCCACGTTGACGACGTAGGGCGAGCGCCGCCAGGCGAGCCACGCCGTCCGGGTCATCGAGAGGACGAGCAGGACGTCGAACCCGACCCACGCCAGCCGGTAGTTGTGGCTCACCGCGCGGTCGGGGAGGGTGCGCATCAGCACGACCGTCCACGGTGCCAGCACGAGGCTCATGGCCAGGTAGAGCGGCGCCACCCACCAGCCGGTCGGGCGGCGCGGTGCGGCCGTCCGGTCCGAGGTGAGGACAGTCACCGGGGCCATCGCCGACGCCCCTGGCTGCCCCGTCGGCCCGGCCGTCGCGTCCCGGTCGTTGCCCATGGCCTCATGGTCGCGCCGAACCCGCACCCGCGCCATCGGGCGCGCGGGCTACGGGACGGCGATCACCAGCAGCGCGATGTCGTCCCGGCGGGAGGCCCAGTCGGTGACCGCCGTGAGGACCCGTTCCGCGACGGCCTCCGCGACCAGGTGGGCGGCGGTCGGCCCGGTGTACCCGATCAGGCCCGCCGCGCAGGACGCCAGGACGTCGGCCAGCCGCTCCTCGCCGAACTGCTCGCCGCCGCGCCGGGCCTCGGTCACGCCGTCGGTGTAGGCCAGCAGGACGTCGCCCGACTCCAGCAGGACGCCCGCCTCCCGGACGTCGACCCGGCCGAGCAGGCCCAGCGCCATCCCGGGCTCCCCGACCTGCTCGACGAGCCCGTCCCGGCGGCGGACGAGCGGGCGCGGGTGCCCGCCCAGGGTGACGCTGACGTGCACGGACGCCGGCGCCTGGCGGGCCGGGCGGGCGGCCGCCCCGAGCTGGGCGAACCCCGCGCCGGGTGCCGGCCCCGAGTCGGCGTCGGTGTCGGCGTCGACCAGCGCCGTGTTCTGCAGCAGGTCGGCGGCGTCGAGCCGGCCGTAGACCATCGTGCAGAACCGCTCGGAGATGTCGTCGAGCAGCGCCCGGTTGAGCTGCTCCAGCACCTGCACCGGCGCGCGCCCCTCGGCGCTCAGGGTCCGCACGGTGTACCGGGCCAGCGAGGTCATGACCGCCGCCTCGACCCCCTTGCCCGACACGTCGCCGAGCACGAACGCCCAGTCGCCGCCCAGCACCCGGTGGACGTCGTAGAAGTCGCCGCTGACCTGCGCGCCCGTCGTCGACGGCAGCGACCGCACCGCCATCTGGACGCCGTCCACGCGCGGCAGCTGCACCGGGCGCAGGCCGGCCTGCAGGGTGTCGGCGACCCGGGTCTGCTCGGCGAGCAGCTCGTGCAGGCGACGCTGGGCCTGCTGCCGCTCGGTGACGTCGTGGAGGAGCAGGAGCCGGCCGGTCGGGGCGTCCCCGGTGGTCAGCGTGGTGAGCGTGACGGCGAGGTCGCGGCCGGCGCCGTCCGGGCCGCCCGCCAGCCGGACGTCGCCCCGCACCGGCGCACCGCCCGGCTCGAGCTGCCCGAGCACGGACGCGACAGGAGGCAGGACGTCGATCACGTACCGGCCGATGAGCTCCGGCGCGGCGACACCGAGGAGCCCGGCGGCGGCCGGGTTCGTGTCGACCACCCGGTCCTGGACGTCGAGCACGAGCACGCCGTCCGCCATCTGCTCCAGGACGGCGTCTCGCGCGACGGGCACCAGGTCGAGCAGGCGCCGCCGGAAGAAGCCCCAGACCAGGACGACGGTCAGCAGCGTGAAGAGGAAGGGCAGCGGGTCCATCGCGTCGGCCCCGAACCAGCCGAGGTTCCAGGCGATGTTCGCGAACAGGGGCAGCAGCGAGGCGATCGTGACGACGACGGCCTGGCGCCGGTACGGCGTCCCGAAGCGCGCCAGCCGTACCACGACGAGGCCGAGCGCGTAGAACGCCATCAGGTAGCTGTAGGCGGCGTGCGGCCAGAACAGCACGCCGGGGACCGGGACCGGCGCCTTCGGCAGCAGGGTGGCGGCCCGGTCGGCCGCCGAGTAGACATGGATCAGGTCGCGCGTGGCCGGCAGGAGCAGCGACACCATGACGGCGACCGGCACGATCCCGAGCAGCAGCAGGGTCCGGCGGCGCAGGGCGCGCGGACCGACGTACTCGCGCGAGAAGGCGAGCAGGGAGACCGGCATCGTCACGACGCCGACGAACTTCAACGTGTTCCACACCTCGGCGGTGGCCACCGACCGGGAGCTCAGCTCCAGGGCGTAGGCGCTCGTCCAGACGAACACGGAGAGCAAGATCGCCAGCAGCCCGCGCGCGCCCGCCGCGGCCCGGTAGCGCCACACGTACCAGGCGAGCGCGAGGTAGCCGAGGCCGCCGAGCACCAGCCCGCCGGCCAGCACGAGCTGCCTCGACATTCGCGATCTCTCCTGGTCATTGTGGGGTCAGGGGATCCGGGACACGCTGGTCGACCACGGTAGCCCGCCGCTCCGGACCCCCGGGACACTCCCGTCGGGTAGGTCCGCTTTGCCGGGAAGATCGATGGCTTCGGGCATAGTTTGTCGCCGAGCGGTCACCACACGCCGTGACGAACCACGGGCGTGGTCACCGGCCGACGAGATCGGCGGCGCCCGCGGGCCGCCCGAAGTGGTACCCCTGGGCCAGGTCGCACCCGATCTCCCGGAGCCGGACGGCCTGCCGCGGGTGCTCGATCCCCTCGGCGGTGACCTGCATCCCGTGGGCGTGGGCCAGGTCGACGATGGCCGTCACGACGGCGTCCGCGCGGCCCTGGGAACCGACCGAGGCGACGAACGACCGGTCGATCTTCATGAAGTCCAGGTCGAAGCGCTGCAGGTAGGCGAGGGCCGAGTAGCCGGTCCCGAAGTCGTCGATGCCCACCGGGACGCCGGACCCGATCAGATCGCGCAGGGCCCGCTCCCCCACCGCGTCCGCGCCGAGGAAGCTGCGTTCGGTGAGCTCCACCTTGAGCAGGTGCGGGGGCAGGCCACGCTCGGCCAGGCCGTCGAGGAGCCGCAGGACGACCCCGGGCTGGGCCATCGAGCGCGGCGAGACGTTGACGGCGAGCCACGGGGTGCCGCCGGGCGCCCCCCGGCCGCGGCGCGTCCAGCGGGCCAGCTCGTCTAGGGCGTGGTCGATGACCCAGCGGTCCAGCTCGACGACGAGGCCGGTCTCCTCCGCGACGTCGATGAACGCGTCGGGCAGCAGCAGGGACCCGGGCCGGTGGCAGTCGTCCCGGATGCGCACCAGCGCCTCGGCACCGACGGTGCGCCCGCTGACGAGGTCCACGACGGGCTGGTACAGCAGCGCCAGCCGGTCCTCGTCGAGCGCCGTGCGCAGCATCCGTTCGGCTAGGTGCCGGGCGCGCGCCTCGGTACGCAGCTGGTCGTCGAAGACGACGTAGCGCGCGCGACCGCTGTCCTTGGCGCGGTACAGGGCCAGGTCCGCCTCGGCGAGGAGCTCCTCGGCACCGACCTCGCGGCCGCCGCGCGACGTCACGCCCACGCTCGCCGAGCAGGTCAGCAGCTCGGCGGAGCCGGGCAGCACGTACGGCACGCGGAGCGCGGTCACGATGGTCCCGGCGAGCCCGCGCAGCCGGTCGGGGCCGGTGCCCGGCGGCGGGACGACGGCGAACTCGTCCCCGCCCATCCGCGCCGTCACACTGCCCTCGGGCACCAGGCCGCCGAGCCGTCGGGAGACCTCGACCAGCAGGGCGTCGCCGACGTGGTGGCCGAGCGCGTCGTTGACCGCCTTGAAGCGGTCGAGGTCGAGCAGGACGAGCCCGACGTCGTCCGTCAGCCGGTGGGACAGCCGGCCGTCGGCGGCGGCCAGCAGGTGGCGCAGCCGCTGGCCCAGCCCGTGCCGGTTGAGGAGCCCGGTGACGGCGTCCGTGGCGGAGAGCCGCTCCAGGCGCACCTGGTCGCGAACCTGCCGGGACACCTCGACCGCGGCGCCGTGCACGCGGACGCCGTCGCGGTCCCGGCGGAGGACGGACCAGCAGCGCACGTAGCGCAGGGCGCCGTCCGCGCCGACGACCCGCAGGGTCTCCACCCGCTCGCCGTCCCCCGAGGCGGACCGCTCGCCGGTGGTGGCCTCCAGGCGTTCGGCGCGTTCCCGGTCGAGGGGGTGGACGGCGTCGTGCCAAGAGCGCAGGGAAGGGTGCAGCGCGCCCGGCGCCGTCCCGACGAGGGCGTACATCGGCGCCGTCCAGAGCAGCTCGGCGGTGGCCGGGTCCCACTCCCACAGCCCGACGCCGGTCAGCTCCTCCGCGGCGTGCAGCCGGGCGAGACTGTCGTGGAGGGCGCCCAGACCGTCGTCACCGGCACCGGTGACGTCGACCAGGCCGCCGAAGGCCCCGACGAGCCCGTCCGGCCCGCTGCGGACGCCGGCCCACACGTGCAGGGACTTCTCGACGTCGCCGGGCACGCAGAAGCGCAGGGTGTCCTGGACGGCGCCGATCCCGGCGGCCACGGACAGCACGACGTCGTCGAACCGGTCCCGGTCGTCGGGATGGACGAGCCGCCGCAACGCGACGAGGCCGAGATCCGCGGCGGGCGGCAGGTGCAGCGTGCGGCGGACAAGGGCGGAGCAGGTGATCCGGCCGTCGGCGGCGTTCCAGGTCCAGAGGATCGGTACGCCCGCCGGTACCGCGACGTCGCCCGCGAGGCTCTGGGCGAAGGGCGGCCCGGCGCCGTCGGCAGTGCCGTCGGAGGCCGGCGTCCGGGCTGGTCGGGGCTGCACCGGGACCCCCAGCGGGCCGGTGCCGGGCCAGGCCCCTGACTCCCCGCCGACCCGTGTGAACGTCACCATCCCAGGATGCATGATCGGTGACGGGACGTTAAGCCCGTTGGGCCAAATGGGTTGCTCAGCGTTCATCACGGCTGACTTCAGGTGCCTGATTTGATGCGCTATGCGTAGTTGCTGGAGGACATCTTTAACTCAGAGTCGAGGAGTGATTCCGTCGCGTGTCCGAGCGACAGTGAAGCGCCGGCCCGTGAGCTGGTCGGGCACGATGCGGACGAAGCGCTCCTTGGGGGACGCGTTCCAGGGGAACAGCGGGAGGTCCTGGGCGTGGTAGATGTCGCCCCAGCGGTCGAGCAGCTCGGCGCTGCCCTTGACGACGACGCTCCAGGCCTGACCCTGCTGCGGCTCGTACCCGTCCACCTCGAAGGCGACGCGGCCGGCCAGCACCACCTCCACCAGCTTCGTGCCCTCGGCCGTCCGGAACATGATCGCCCCGTCGTCCACGGCGAAGTTGAGGGGGAAGATGTCGATGTCGCCGGCCGCCGAGACGGCGAGCCGGCCCACCTCGACACCTGCGAGCAGCTGCCAGCACTGCTGCGCGTCGAGCACCTCGATCGCGCCGCTGCGCTGCGCCTCGACATCCAGGTCGGGAACGGTGGGAGTCGTCGCCGCCGAACCCTGCGCGTGGGGCTCATCCATTGTCGGATCCTCACATCGGCGCGTCGAGAGGTACGCGGGTCGAAGGTCCTCGCCGGACCGTGGCACCCAGCATGCCGCAGCCCATGCCGACCCCGCTCCCGCGGCACGCCGTGGATCAGCCCCAGCCGAGCTCGTCCAGGCGGTCGTCGCCGATGCCGAAGTGGTGCGCGATCTCGTGGATCACGGTGATCCGCACCTCGCGGACGACCTCCTCGCGATCCGCGCAGATCGCCAGGATGGGACGGCGGAAGATGGTGATGCGGTCCGGAAGGGCACCGGCCCACCCGTCGCCGCGCTCGGTGAGCGGGGTGCCCTCGTACAGGCCGAGCAACGGCCCGCCGTGCCCGTGCCCGTCGTGGGCCTGGTTGCTGTCGTCCTGGTAGCCGTCGTCGTCGGGCCCGTCGTCCGGCCCGTCGTCCTCGACCAGGACGACGACGTTGTTCATCTGCCGCGCCAGCTCCGGGGGCACGCTGTCGAGCGCATCGGCGACGGCGTCCTCGAAGTCGGCGCGGGACATCTCGAACCCGGCCCGACCCACCCGACCAGTATCCGACGGTCGGGCGGGACCGGGCGACGGGGTGGATCAGGCGCCGGCGTCGTCCAGCCGGGTGATCTCCTCGGGGGTCAGCGCGACGTCCGCGGCCAGCACCGAGTCCTGGATCGTCTCCGGCCGGGACGAACCCGGGATCGGGACGACGATCGGCGCCTGCGCGAGCTCCCACGACAGGCAGATCTGCTGCGGGCTCACGCCGCGCTCGTCGGCGATCTCCTGGAAGGCCCGGTAGGTCGAGCCGAGGCCGCCCGCGTTGGAGATGCCGCCGAGCGGGCTCCACGGCAGGAAGGCGATGCCCAGCTCGTCGCAGAGCTGCAGCTCGGGCAGGCTGGAGCGGAAGGCCGGCGAGAACTGGTTCTGCACGCTGACCAGGCGCCCGCCGAGGATCCCCCGCGCCTGCCGGATCTGGTCCGGGTTCGCGTTGGAGATGCCCGCCATCCGGATCTTCCCGGCGTCCAGCAGCTCGACGAGCACGCCGACCGAGTCCGCGTAGGGCACCTTGGGGTCGGGCCGGTGGAACTGGTAGAGGCCGATGGCGTCGACGCCCAGCCGCTTGAGGGAGGCCTCGCACGCCTGCTTGAGATAGCCCGGTTCGCCGTTCTGGGTCCAGGAGCCGTCACCGGGGCGCAGGTGGCCACCCTTCGTGGCGACGAGGACGCCGGACGTGTCGCCGCCGTAGGACGCCAGCGCCTCCGCGACGAGCGTCTCGTTGTGCCCGACCTCGTCGGCGTGGAGGTGGTAGGCGTCGGCGGTGTCGATGAGGGTGACGCCGGCGTCCAGGGCCGCGTGGATCGTCGCCACCGAGCGGGACCGGTCCGGGCGACCCTCGATGGACATCGGCATGCCGCCGAGCCCGATGGCGCTGACCTGGACGTTCCCGATGCTGCGCTGCTGCACTGATCCTCCATATTTGCCATGCGGTGGGCTCGGGGCCCTCGATGCTCCCCGCACCATCCTCCGCCGCGGGCGGCGGCGGCGCGCGCCCAGGGGTCCGGTGGCGGGCCGTCGCCGGCCTTCGGGCAGCCGGCGACGGCCCCTCGACGGCCGACGGGAACCCGTTTTGAAGATGCGGGCCCTGTACCCCTATGCTGACTCGTGTCCTCGACGGGTCCTGGGACGTCTGGGGTGCGTCGCCGACGCCCTCATCGTCTAGTGGCCTAGGACGCTGCCCTTTCAAGGCGGTAGCACGGGTTCGAATCCCGTTGGGGGCACGGCACGACACGTTGTAAGGTCTTGGTTCACCAAGGCCCCGTAGCGCAGTTGGTTAGCGCGCCGCCCTGTCACGGCGGAGGTCGCGGGTTCGAGTCCCGTCGGGGTCGCTTTTGATTGAGCGAGCAGAGCACCACCGAGGCCCGCCGTCAGCAGACGGCGGGCCTTAGTGTTGTCCGTCGCTCGTGACCCAGGCCTGGGCCCGGGTCCCCGGCAACTCGCGGGTTTCCGCCTCCGCGAGCCGGTACGGTAGTGTCTGCACCCAGCACGAAGCCTGCGGCCAGGTAGCTCAGTTGGTACGAGCGTCCGACTGAAAATCGGAAGGTCGGCGGTTCGACCCCGCCCCTGGCCACTCCTCCTGAGCAAGCGAAACGGCCCCTGACCTGCGATGCAGGCACCGGGGGCCGATCTTGTTCTGTCCGGCCAACATCGGCGATCGGCGGCCCAATCCGGCTGGCTGTGTCAAATACGTGCCGAAGTTGCAGGGCC
>Ga0302323_100002780_pt1 | contig 14213 bp, 10 predicted proteins | sample Fen_T0_3_FD_201950 | JGI IMG/M metagenome (GOLD analysis project Ga0302323, IMG submission 201950) | Peat permafrost microbial communities from Stordalen Mire near Abisko, Sweden - Fen_T0_3 | ecosystem: Environmental > Terrestrial > Soil > Wetlands > Permafrost | place: Sweden: Abisko... | reverse complement strand
CTGCCTGAAGAAGGTCGGCAGGTTCCAGCCGGGGAAGAAGCCGAACGTGGGCAGACTAAGCAACACGTAAAGAAGGATGAGCAGCGCCGGAAGGTAGCCACGCAGGTATTTCTGCAATGCCGGTATCAGCAAGTAGAATTGCTCTTCGGTGGAAAGACTCCAGGTGATGGCGAGCATGCTGGTCATCGGTACCAAGTTGGAAGCGTAAAACAGGGCGTACGGCAAATCGTGGCGAAGCGCAGCCGCCTCGCTTCCGTGGCCTGCGAACGCAACGACGGCCAACAAGGCCAGCGTCGCGTAGTAGGCCGGAAAAATGCGCAGGAGCCGCCGAGCATAGAAACCGCGCAACGAGATGCCACCGGTCCGGCGCAGCTCGCGGAGCAAGAGCGTAACGATAAGGAAGCCGCTGATGACGAAGAACAAGTCGACGCCCAGAAAGCTGCGGTCAAGAAGTGTCGCTTGCCCTTGCGTTTCGTGCGGGGAATGGTGCCAAACCACAGCGAGAATTGCAGCAGCACGCAACCCATCGAGGGAGCCAAACGATCTCGTCGTCAAAAAGCTGGCGTAACCCTTGGCGTCTGTCGCCTCGATCGATCCTGTCTGCATCATCGTAGAAGGTACGGGCACTTTACCCGTTGTGCAGGAGATTCTGGCCACCAATCTTGAATCGTGTAGCGAGCGTCAGCGACGTCGACGAATGAGGACCCATACGGCTGCAAGTAGCGAAACGCCAAGAACAAGGCCACCAAGGCCGACCCGACTTCGTTTGCTGCCGCGGTTTTCTGCCGACCCCGGCGGGATGTCTGGCAAGGAGCCCAGCCCGTCCTCTGCCAAGATTTGCCCCGAGCCAAGCAGCGTGGCCACACCATAGCCTGGCAAGGCCAGAGGCAGCTGCCCTTGCGTGACAGGAAAGACGGTCGACTGCCACTTTTTCTGGGCCGCCGATGTCCACACTTGGAAGGAACGGATTCCGCGCGGAATGGAGGGAACCTCGACGTTGACCGTCTGATTCGCAGCGCCCAGGTTGATGAGAACGAGGACGAGGGTTCCGTCGCTGACGTGGAGGTAGCTGCTGGCCAGAATGGTGGACGCGTCCCCGACACGCGTTTCCATGCGTCTGGCACCAGGTCGGATGGCGGCGAAAAAGTGCTTTGCTGCCACGTATTTTGCCGAGTCGGCGCCCAACTGGACATCGGTGAGCGTTTCGTCCGAGACAGGCCTTCCGTTCGAGAGCTGCCAATACAACCAGGCACTTTGCTGGCCCGCCGTCAGGGCCTGATGGATTCGCAGCGCAAGCCCAAGCGCACCTTCGCCCGGAAATCCGGTAGGCGGCGCCAGCCAGCTTGGGACCTCGCCCGACGTTTCGGTCATCCAGGATTTCTTGCCGTAGCTTCGGAAGCCGGCAACGCCGCTGGGCAAACCCGCGACCGGACTATCGCCCCAGCCATCGGCCCATAGGTGCCACTGTCCTGGATCCGCCCCGGCGGAGGTCACGCCATCTTCTGCGTAGCCGTGGATCGCAAAGAACGCCAGCCCCGCCGCCGCCTTGTGCTCCCTGGCCACGGCCGCCAAGTATTGCAAATTCTTATGTGTGGCGCGCGCGCCCTTGCCAAGTTGCCAAAGCCCGTACGCGTCTCCGATCAAGTCTTCCGGCCCCATGATGAGGACAGGCTCGAGATCCTCGTACTTGTCGAATTCTTGGCGAACCGCGGTCAGCACGGCCACATAGTCGGCAGCATTTCCGTAAGCGCAACTGTTGTAGTAGGTCTCGAAGTTGAGCTCGTTTTGCAAACTGATGGCGTAAAAGTGAACCCGATAGGCGCGCTGAAAGCCACGCACCTCTGCCGCCAGCGCGCGCGCGAATTGCACGATGGCACTGGTCGGCCCAGCTCCGCCGAGCTTCGAATCGTCGAACTCGGAACGTGGAATGCCAGAGGCATCGAACCGTCCGCCGGCAAAATTCCCATTCCAGATGAAAGGCCACGCCGTTCCCACCTTGGGGTACAGGGGGCCCTTGCGTTCCCGAACATGATCGCCTGAGGCAACCTTGAGCCAAGGCGCAGGAGACCAGACGGAACCCACCAGCTTGAAATCGCCTAGTTCGGTCTTCTTGCCGGCGCCCAGCTGGGCCAGTTGCCCGGCCGTCTTCCAGGACGCTTCGGCAAAATCGAAGAGGCGCAGGTTTTGTTCGATGTCCGGCCCCATCACGGCAATACTGGCGTGTTGCCCAGCAAATACACGACCATAGTCCGAGGGCCCGGTGTAGGCGCGGACGTTGCTTTCTTCGGCCTCAGGAGCACCCAATCTCCCGCTGGGCACGGGAGAATGGTAGGCGTCGTCAGAAAATGGCGACACAAAACGCGGCGTAAGATCGATGCGCAGGACTGAACAGCGAAGATCGTCGAAGAAAAGGGAGCGGAACCAGGCGGTATCGCCATCCTGCCCGCTGACACAAGTGCCAAAGCCATCAATGATTTGGCGAGGCTGGTGGATCAACACCTGAACCGAAGGCGCCGACCAGGCCACACCGGAACAGCAAAGCAGGCCGGCAAGCAGCGACGATACGGCCAACCGACGACGCCCCGCCTGCTCGGCGTGCGAATGCCGCACGCGGAGCCCTTCGCCGCAAGCCGGATCGAGCGCGCCAGAGCGCCGCCCGCCACACGAGGTGGACCGGTTGCCGCGACGGGCACCGAGCCTAACAAGGTTCCACATAGCCGCTCGGTGTGGCAGTTGACTGTAGTTCACTTGCCCTTCTCCGATACTTACCATGGGTACCTTGGCCTACGAAAAGGAGGCGCGTTCAGATGGAAAGTGCTATCCAATTCGACGAACCTGCCGACGAACTTGGCTGTGAGCAAGACTTAACACTATGCAACGAGATCCAGTCCCTGCCCGTGCGACCGCCGAGGCCGTGGTGACGACGAGCGACGTAATGTCCCCTGCAGCCCAGTCAGCCGAAGGTTCCCAAACCCTAAGCTCACGCCTGGCGCGAGGCTCGGTTTGGACCCTATTTGGGTACGGAAGCAGCCAAGTACTTCGCCTCCTGAACAATTTGATCCTGTGGCGCCTGCTCTACGCCGAAGCCTTCGGCATGATGGCACTGGTCAACGTCTTCATTCAAGGCCTCGTCATGTTTTCCGACGTAGGCATTGGCCCGAGTATCGTGCAGCACAAGCGAGGCGACGACCCCGACTATCTCAACACGGCGTGGACCATTCAGGTCATGCGCGGTTTTCTCCTGTGTCTGGCGGCTTTCATCCTCGCGAAACCGGTAGCCTCTTTCTACAAAGAGCCCGGCCTTGCTGTCCTCATCCCGGTTGCCGCGATTGGCGCCGTCATTTCGGGCTTCAACTCGACTCGCCTGTTCACGCTGACGAGAAAGATCTCCCTCGGACGTCTCACCGTGCTCGACTTGGCTTCGCAGGCCGTCGGTCTGGTCGTGACCATCGCGTGGGCATGGGTCCATCGAAGCATCTGGGCGCTGATCATCGGCGGGCTCGCGTCGAACCTCGTCCGCCTGCTCATGAGCCACACGTTCCTGCCAGGCATCCGCAATCGATTTCGCTGGGATCGCGCCAGCGTGCACACACTGTTGCGGTTTGGTCGCTGGATTTTCTTCAGCACGCTTCTCACCTTCATGGTCATGCAATCGGACAGGCTCATCTTCGGCAAGCTCATCCCGATGGGCCTTCTTGGCGTGTACAGCATCGCCCTCACCTGGGCCTCGTTACCGATTGCGATCTTCGACAGGGTCTTCAATGCCGTGCTGTTCCCCCTGCTCAGTCGCCTGCACGAAGAGGGGACGGACTTTTCCGCAGCCTTTCTCAAGGCTCGCAAACCCTGGCTGCTTCTTGGCGGCTGGACCACGGCCTGCTTGATCAGCGGAGGCCCCTCGCTGATTCAGCTGCTCTACGACACGCGCGCAGCCAGCGCCGGCTGGATTATTCAGATCCTGGCAGCCGGCATTTGGATGCTGTTGCTGGAGACCGCCAACGGCACCGCCCTCTTGGCCTTGGGCGAACCGAAGTGGGTGGCGGCGGGTAACGGCGCCAAACTGGTTGGCATGATCGTCTTCATCCCGGTTGGCTACGCACGCTTCGGCTTTCCCGGCGCGGTGGTGGGGTTTGCCGCTTCCGAGCTCTTGCGTTACGTCACGTCGGTCGTGGGGGCCCGTCGGCACAACGTCGCATGTTTCTCGCAGGATCTTTGGCTATCGGCACTGGTAATCGCGACCTCCGGCCTGGGCTTGCTTTCCTTGCACTGGCTGGTTCCCTATGTCCACGCTTTGGCTCTCCACCCCGCCAAGGTTGGCATCCTCCTGGAAGGCACCGTGATCACCTTGTGCGCGAGTATTGGTTGGGGCGCCGTCTACCTGCTCGGTCGTTCTCGACCCGCCAAGCCCTAGCGCTGGCGTTGCTTGCCGGGACGCCAAAGACGCAACAGCAAGGTGCGGGAAAACAGGTATACGGCAAAGGGCAAGTCATCGACCAGATAGCGCCTCGCCAGCCGGGCGGGGTCCTGCCACATGCGGTGAACCCACTCCAAGCCAAGCTTGCGCACCCACCTTGGCGCCCGCTTCAGATCTCCGGCAATGAAACTCAAACTGATCCCGACCCCCACCATCCACGTGGCCGGCAGGTGCTTCCGCAGCGCCCGAATCAATTGCTCCTGCTTCGGCGATCCCAGCGCTACCAGGAGAATGTCAGGTTGCAGGCCAGCTAGGTCGGCCAAGACCACCTCCACATCCGCCAGCGACGGCGGATTGCCAAGGCGAGGGCTCGAGCTACCACATAGGTTGAGTCCCGGGTACTTGTCGACCAGCACTTTGCCCGCACGTTCGTGCGCCCCGGCGGAGCCACCAAGAAGATAGATCGAGCGCCCTTCCTGGGCCGCGCGCTCGACCAGCAGCCAAACCAGCGATGACCCCGGCACACGCTCGGGAAGAGGATCCCCTTGAATCCGGCAGGCCCAAACCAGCGGCATCCCGTCTGCTACGCGAATGTCAGCAGCGTCGTAGAGCTCCCGCATCTGGGCGTCGCGGGTATAGCGGCACAGAAAGTCCAGGTTGGCCGTAATCAACCACCCCCCGCGTCGCTCCCGCAGACAGGTGAACAAATGGTCGAGCAGCGCGCGCCGATCGGTACGGGCCAGCGAGAGGCCCATCAAGGAAACCGTAGCCGCGATCGCCGATGAAGAGCCTGCCGGGGCCGCATTCAACTCCGATGCACTAGACACGGGCCCGTCCTTCGGCGATCACGCGGTCATAAATCGTCAGTATCCGATCCACCTTCTTGTCCCAGTCATATTCCGCCTCGACCTTCTTCCTCCCGGCGTGCCCCAAGCACTCGCGCAGCGCTGGATCCTGTCCAAGGCGGATTAATGCAGATGCAAGGTCATGGACAAGCTGCTGCTCTGACTTGGGTTCGATGAGAATGCCACAAGTATCGTCGAGATAGTCGGCAGGACCGCCCCACGCCGTGGCGACCACGGGTAACCCCAGCGCCATGGCTTCCAGAACCACGGCGCCCCCACATTCGAAAAGGCTGGGCAACACCAGCGCATCACAAAGCGCCAGCCTCGCGGGCAGCTCGCTTTGTGGAACGAACCCATGGAAGGTGGCCGCATCCGCAAGCCCCAGCCGTGCGGCTTGCTGCTGCAGTGTATGGCGTTGTGGTCCGTCACCGAAAATCTCGAGTGCTATCGGCGCCGTCCGCCTTGCGGCTGCCAGCGCTTCGAGAAGAATGTCGACGGCTTTCCAGTCGACCAAACGACCGATGAAAGCAAACCGCGGGACCCCTGGATGGGGCCGGACCGAGGCCTCGGCAAACCGTCCGAGATCGACACCATTCTCGACCAACATCTCGACCGGCACCCGTCGCAACGACGTCGGCAACGCTGCTCGCGTGCGCTGATTGGCTACGAGAAGAAGCGCAGCCTGCCGTTTGCCCGGGACAAGACAATTCATCAGGCTGGCCGAAGCGCGCCCTACGGCGACCATGCGCCCCTCTCCGGCCGCTTGTCGATCGGTGAACCCTGCCGGAAAGGTCATGCCGCCGTTCATCGGACCAATCACAACGGGGGCGCCAATGTTCCACAAGGCCGACGGCAATTTGGGCGAGACAGGAGCCGGCTGATGAACGATATCGATGCGCTGTTCTCGTACGATCTGCCGCGCCATGGACCTCTGCACTGTTTGCGTCGCCATCCCGATGAGTGGCGCCGTGAAGACGCTGGCAACCCCCTTCGGCAACCAGGTTCGAGCAGTCCAAAGCGCACGCTGCAGGCGCATGTCCTCGATGAAGCACATGTGCGTTCGCTGGTCGGGAAAATCGGCGTGAAGCTCTTGGCGAACTCGGCTGTGGCTCAGGAGGAATGCCTCGACGCCGCGCTTGCGAAGCAAAAGGAAATAGTGAAGCGGCAGGAAGGCCTCGCCCCCGAACTTGGCGGAAGCATTTTCGGCGACGATCAGCACACGGGGAAGACCCGTACGACCCGAGGTGTTTGTCATGGTCACGTCTTGCAACTCAGCCTACGGGCTGCTCGGCTACGGCCGGATGGACGCTCCCGCCAGCGCCGTCGATGGCCCAACGAAAGTGGGATGCCATCTCCTGAGCGATGGGTACGATGGCGTGCTGCCTGCGCACGTCTTCGCGGCCACGCAACCCCATCTCGGTAAGTTGCTCGATGGGTGTGTCCAGAATTTTGCGCAAGCTATCGACCAAAGCCTCGACCGAGCCCGCCGGCACCAGCCAGCCATTGCGTCCTGGTACCACCAACTCGGGAATTCCTGCGACGAAGGTGCTCAGGACGGGACGTGCCCGCGCCATCGCCTCCATGATGACCACCGGTAGACCTTCCGCAAAGCTGGGCAGAACGAAGGCACAGCTCTCGTCCAGTGTGTTGCGGATGGTGGCACTGTCCGCCCAGCCGAGGATGCGCACACTCTTGCCCAGATTGGTCTTCGCGATAGCGGCTTCGATGGGACCACGGAGAGGCCCATCGCCAATCAAAACCAGCTCTGTCTCCCTGCCTTCGCGCTGCAACCTGGCCAAGGCTTCGACGAGAAGAAGCTGTCCCTTTTGCTCGCACAATCGGCCGATCGAGACCAACCGGTGGCCGGATGGTACGGGCACCGGCGCCGCGCCGAAGAAAGCATCGTCCACCCCACAGCGAACGACCTTGATCTTGGGCCACTCGCGAAGGTCGCTGCGGCGGTAAAGCTGACTGCGCCCGAAGCTACTGATCGCCGCGACGAAAGACGCACGCGCAATCTTGTCCCGCAGCCCGAGCAAGACGGCTTTGTCGAATTCCTCGGGACCATGAGCCGTGAAGCTGTAGGTCGGGCCCCCGAGTTGGCGAGTTAGCATAGCAACAGTGGTTGAGTTGGTACCAAAGTGAGCGTGCACGTGCTCGATCTTTTCGCGGCTGAACCAGCGAACCAAGACGCACGCTTCTGCAACATAAATCAGATGGCGCACAAGGCCGCGCTCAGAGCGCCTTCCAATGCGGTATGCCAGACGCAGTGCGCGCCCAAAAGATGTAAGATTCCTTGCGGCAATCCACACCGTAGAATGTAACAACCCACTCCAACCGGCATCTAGTACGGTATGCGTTCGTCTAGCTTCTTCTTGGTCAGCGGGGTCGATGAGTTTGTCCGTCGATCGACGGAGACTGCAGCGCATGACCTCACACCCGGCGGCTTCCACTGCAAGGATCTCTCGTCGAATGAAGACGTGGCTGATCTTCGGATACTGGTTGACGAGGTAAGCGATTCTCATGGCGCGGACGTTAGCACGCGCGCAGCCATGGAGCCTGCCATCTACCAGCCCACGAAAAAGGAATCTCCCTCTTTCCGGTCGGCGAATTATCCAGTCGGCAAGCGCTGTTACTAACGTGTCGGGATCTGTAAGCTACTTCACGCTTGACTTACACCTGGGTGCATGGTTCTTAATGATACACAAAATAGACATAGTGGGGGCCTAGAATGGGATCAGCAAGCGGTACTCTGCGGCGACATGAAGCTTGGGTAAGTTCGCTGCAACGACTGGTTGATGCCGCAACCATCATCTTCGCGCAGGTGCTAGCGCACCTAGCCTACAGCGAAGCGTGGCGCGAGCAAACCATGACCATCACGGTCATCGGTTTGTTGGTCTACGGTTTTTCGGCCGAGGTGAGTGGCCTCTATCGTCCATGGCGCATGGAGACGATCCTTCGCGAAACCAAGGACACGTTGGTTGCTTGGTTGGCCGTCCCTCTGGCGCTACTTGCGTTTTGGTTCTTCACGAAGACTTCTACGCACTACTCCCGCGTCGCCGCATTCGCGTGGTTTCTGTTTGCCCCACTGTTGCTGTGTGCTTTACGAGTCGCTGTGCGGATCGGATTGCGCATTCTGCGCGCCCAAGGGCACAACACCCGGAGGGTGGGCATCTTGGGCTGCACCAAAGATGCAGAACGCCTGGCTGAATCCTTCGAGAACCTTCCCTGGCTCGGCCTGACTTTACACGGGGTCTATGACGACCGCTCGGAGAAGCGACGTCACGTCCCCAAGCATCCGCGATGCAAGGTGATCGGCAATTCCGAGGATCTCATTCGCCAGTGCCGGCAAGGTTTGATCGACGTGGTCTACGTTGCGCTTCCGCTGCGGGCGGAATTGCGAACGGCCAGCCTTCTCGCCGCCCTAGCCGACACCACGGTCACCGTGTACCTCGTCGCTGATTTCCTTTACTACAGCCTTCTGCGCGCCCAGTGGAGCCAAGTTGGAAACATCCCTGTCGTCAGCGTACACGACTCGCCCTTCGAAGGGGTTGTCGGTTGGGTAAAGCGGGTGGAGGATCTTGTCCTGGGCACCATCATCGTCTCCCTGACGGCGATCCCCATGATTTGCATCGCCGTTGCGATCAAACTCAGCTCTCCCGGTCCCGTGTTCTTCCGACAGTGGCGCTATGGCCTTTGCGGAAAGAAGATCCGAATTCTCAAGTTCCGCACCATGAAGGTTTGTGAAGATGGACCTTCGGTCGTGCAGGCTTCAAGAAACGATCCTCGCGTTACCCGAGTGGGTCGCTTTCTGCGGCGGACGTCCCTCGACGAATTTCCGCAATTCCTTCAAGTCCTCACGGGCGAGCTCTCGCTGGTCGGCCCCAGGCCACACGCCGTTGCCCACAATGAGCAGTACCGTTCACTGATTCACGGCTACATGCTCCGTCACATGGTCAAACCGGGCATTACGGGCTGGGCACAGGTGAACGGCTGGCGTGGTGAAACCGCTGAGTTAGAGAAAATGGAGCAGCGCGTTCAGCACGACCTGGAATACATCCGCAATTGGAATCTCCTACTCGATCTCAAGATCATATTTTTGACTATTTTCGGCGCCAAGAAGGGTCGCAACGCTTACTAGCCTTTGCCCACCCTTCAACCTTCGACCTGGTTCATTGCTAGCGATGCCAACACGACTGGCCGGCGTTTTCCAAGACCAAGGCATCGTGACGAAGGAGGTGGCTTTGTCCTCTCCACACGAACCGCTTCTTCCCGAAGAGCTGCCTGCAGTACGAAACGCCGTCGAGAAGCGACGGCGAGAATTTGCGGCCGGGCGTAGCTGTGCCCGAAGAGCCTTGGTCGAGCTGGGTTTCGACCATTTTCCGTTGCTGGTCGACAAGGATCGCGCCCCGATCTGGCCTAGTTCGGTGGTCGGGTCGATTACCCATACCGACGGTTGCCCGCATGGCTACTGTGCCGTGGCCGTTGCGGATCGGCGCATCGCCATGGGCCTGGGCATCGACGCTGAGCCAAGTCAGCCTCTGCCATTGGAAATCTGGCAAATGGTGCTCGACGACGACGAACGGTGGGACGCCACCCACGCAGCCAAACCTGGCGTTCACGCACGGCTCGTTTTCTCTGCAAAAGAGACCACCTACAAGGCCCTGTTCCCCACCTTTGGGCGATTCCTGGAGTTTTCCGACGTTCACATCGATCTAAGTGCCCAGCAGGGGGTATTCTTCGCTGAGCTGACCGAGGCAGCCAAAGGCCACGGCATGCCGGAGGGACGACTCATGGGGCGATTTGTCATCGACGATGACCTGCTGGTGACGGGTATGGTCTTACCCGCAGCTGGGCTATCCCTTGCTCAAGAACAGCTGTCGCTTCACTATGATTCTTGTTAGGAACAAAGGGCAGGACGCAACGATGGGGAGTGAACGCGACAACGGCGACAACGACGAGAGCAAAGGCGGATCGGGCCAGGAGACCCTAAGCTTCGCGGAGTTCGTCCACCGAGACGGTCCTCGGCTTGGCCCGGACCGAGCTGCCCTTGTACTGAGCGAGCCCGACAAGGGCGATCAGATTTTTCCTTTGACCCGCAATCTGACGGTCATCGGCCGATCCAACAACGCCGATTTGGTACTAAGCGATCCCGCTATTTCTGATTTTCATGCGCGGATCCTCAAACACAGCTTCGGCTACACGGTCGAGGACATGGGCTCGGCGGAAGGGACCTTTCTTGGCGACCGCCGCGTCAGCCATGCTCGCTTGGTCAAAGGGGACGTTCTTCGACTGGGAAATACTGCCCTCACATTCTTAAACGAGCCAGGAAACGCAACCAAGGGCCCTCCTCCCAAGACGACGCCGCCCATGGCGCTGGTGCCGGTTCGCATGCCTCCGCAAGACCTAGCTCCACGCTCCACTGCGATGCGGGACGCCAATAGCCAAGGGAATCTGCGCCACCCCTACGGTTCACCTGATTTCGACCAAGACAGAAGGCGAGAAATCGAGAGGCAGGAGCCCGAACCATCTTTCGAAGACTTCCTGCTCAAGGTCATCGCTGCGTTCCGCTTTGTCCAACGTAACGCCAGGACGATCAGCGCCTTTCTTGGTGCGGGTTTGGTCTTGTCCGCGATCAGCTTCAGGTTCTTCCCGCCGGTACGGGCGGCCTATTCCATGATCACGTTGTACCCGGCGCCCAAGGTCAATCCGATCGAGCCGGAAGGCCAGCGTTCGCAAACCGACTCGATGCAATTTTTCGCTGGCGTCGAACGTGCCTTCATAAGCCGGGACAACCTGATCTCCACGCTCAAGCGCATTGGCGTGCCCAACCCCAGCGAAGCACAAGCAGACAGCGTAGCCAGGCGGATCAAGCTGGAAAATCTGGGCAACAATACCTACATGGCCACACTGACGCCGGGGTTCTTTGGCCGTAGAGATGACTCGCACGTTCAGCTGCTCGATGTGCACATCAAGAATTACATCGAGTCCGAAATCGAAAAGAAGTTGAAGGTCTTCGTTGCCGAGGTGGATTTTTTGCGGGCACAAGCCGACACCGCTGAGAAGCGCCTTCGCGATATCTCGGACGAGACGGTGCAGCTGATGAAAGACAACTCTGCCCTCTTCCAACAGCGCGATATTCAGGCACCGGGATCGGCTGCAGAGCTGGAAACACGGAGGATCGGACTCTCTGGTCAAATTGCCCAGCTTGCCGGAGACCTGGCGGCGGTCGACAGTGAGATGAAGCGCGGAACGGCGCTGCGCCACCCACTCGATGTGAGGCTGCAGGGATACCGCGATGAGGTTGTCACCCTCGAACGTAAGCTAAGCGAATTGCGCGCCAAGGGACTGGCAGACGGCCACCCCGATGTTCAAACCTTGGTGGCCCAGATCAAGGACTTGCAAAAAACCGTCAGCGACCACCAGAATTCCGAAATTCCGCAATTCGACAAGCGTTCGAACCCTGCCTATGATGCCTTGCTGAGCCGAGCTGACCAGATCCGTGCTCATCTCAAAGCAGCCCGCTCCGAGCTGGGAATCGTAGAGGAAAGCTTGAGTCTCCGCCGCAAGGTCAGCAACGAATCGCCCAAGGTCAATGCGCGCATGGATGAACTTCAACGACAAAAAGACGAAGCAATTCGCCAGCACGGAATTCTTTTCGATCGTCTGAAAAAGGCGGAAGTGCAGCTTCAACTCGAACGCGTATCCGCAATCTCACGCTATGAGATCGTGGTGCCGGCGCGCTTGGAAGCGGCGCCCGGGCGCAAGGCGCTGGCGCTGCGACTGGCGCTAGGGCTGGGCCTGGGGATCTTGCTGACGACCCTCGTGCTGGGTATAGGCGAGCTTAGCAAATTGGTTGCCCGTGTCTCGCAGAGCAGCGCCACCATGCTGCTGATGCTTTCTCTTGCGGGGCTGCTCTCCCAGGGTTGCGCCCACGACGAACGCTTCACTTGGGTCGAGGATCTGCCGGCCAAGGACCTGGCAGCCGAACCGATCGTCCACCCTCGCGATACCATCTTGGTCGAGGTGGTCAAGCAGCCAACGCTCTCGGGTGAATTCGTCGTGCGCGACGATGGGCACTACACACAGCCCATGGTGGGCAGCATTCAGGTAGCCGGCCAAACGCCGAGGCAGATCGCAAATGCCATCGCGAATGCCCTCAGGGACATCGTGGTCAATCCCGTCGTATCGGTGTGGCTTACCAAGCCTTCCCCCATTCGCATCAGTGTGGTTGGTGAGGTCAAGACCCCGGGGACCTACGAGCTGAACCGGGACCGCAGTTTATCGGCCGTGCTGGCCGCCTCCGGATGGCTGACCGAGTTCGCGCATAGCGACCGTGTCTTCGTCATTCGGGCGGGAAGCCAGGACCGCATACGCTTTCACGTTCGTGACATCACCACCGCCGAGCCGCATGCAGCCCAGTTTCAGATGGCTGATGCGGATGTCGTGGTCGTGGAGTAGTAACGATGTTTGCCGGCGGGCTGGTGTCACTGTCCGCACTGCTCCTGCTTCAGGCAAACAGCCAAGTCGAAGCCGGGGCACGCGTCGAATCTAGAACGGGAGTAGCGCCCACCGGACTCGGTGGGTCCGAGCAAGGTCAGGTGCTGATCAGTGCAACGCCGATCTTCGGTCTGCGCTGGTTCGACCATGTAAACGATCTACAGGTAGCATCGGCCACGAGAATTCTTTGGCGGCCGGTTCCTTTTCCCGACGCGCGCCCGCTCTTTCTCGAAACGCTGACCGCAAGCCATCTTGCGCGCCCGTCACGTCGCAACCAGTGGCGGCTGAACCTGCAAGCCACGTATGGCGAACAAGACTATACGTGGCTTTCCCAGCAGTTCTCCAACCAGCCGCAGCTTGCCACGTCGACGAGGATCTTCACCAGCAACGGCTCTCTTGAAACGTCCTGGCGCAGTTCGCGCCGAACGACACTGACGTTTCAGGTGGCAGCCCTTCATCAACGTCCGCTCGATATCTTCACCAGCCAAAACACCACGTCCAGCCTGAACTTGTTTCTGCCTACCCAGACAACCGTTTCTGGCACACCCGCCATGCGCTACGTGCTCAGCCGACTGTCGGTGCTCGAGGCCGCTGCGGCCGTTACCGCTTACGATATCCAAAAGATTCCTACGGACGTCACCGCCGACGCGCCCCGAACGGGAGAGATGAAAGTGGTAACCGCCCAGCCCCAGCTGGGCTTGTCGACGAACTTCAGTCGGCGCCATCAGCTGCATTGGACCCTGGGTTTCACCTATGCTGACGAGGTCAGAAGCCCGCGAGCGGGCGTTCTCAGAAGCCCGGCCGCGATCCCCTTTGCCACCCGTCTACCGTGGCATCCGGTGACCCCGCTGGTCTTGGTCGAGTTGAACTCCCTGCTGTCCCAGTCCCTCGGCACCACCGTACGTTCGGCAGCAAGTCTGGGAACCAATTGGTATCTCGATCCGGTGCTCGATGCCGGGGCCTGGCACGGCGTTGCCCAGGCGCGCATTGATGCGACCTTGCGCCGGCGATGGGGCATCGGTGCCCACGCCGCCTTGACCAGCGACATTACCGGACCGACTATCATCAACAGCTCTGGCGGTCAGCCCATTTACCCGGACGAGACCATCTTCTCGGCTGAGGTTCCCGTGACCTACCGCTGGACCAATCTGATCATGGCGGACTTTGGCGCCCGCTATGTTGCTCGTGCCCCCCACCTTTCGGCACCGAAGGTGGTTTGGCACAACCAAGAAGTATGGCTCTACCTAAGTCTATACGTGGCGGCAAAAGTCCCAGCGAGACCCTCGTAGAACGTCACGGATTTGTCTTGTCGGTGCCGGGCGGTCGCGCGGTGGGACGAATGTGAGACGAGCGAAAGACCAGGTAGCGACTGGCCATGAAGTTGAACGCGGTGGCAGCAGCAATTCCTACCAAAGCCGCCAGCTGTGGCCGCAACGCGAAAGGCTCGGCCATGAACA
>Ga0302323_100002775_pt1 | contig 14226 bp, 11 predicted proteins | sample Fen_T0_3_FD_201950 | JGI IMG/M metagenome (GOLD analysis project Ga0302323, IMG submission 201950) | Peat permafrost microbial communities from Stordalen Mire near Abisko, Sweden - Fen_T0_3 | ecosystem: Environmental > Terrestrial > Soil > Wetlands > Permafrost | place: Sweden: Abisko... | reverse complement strand
CGATACCGGCTTTGCTTCTGGTCATGCGCTCACACGCATCCGCCGATGGCGCGATCACGGCGCCCCAGGCCGCGTCGATGATCAAGGACAAGAAAGATCTCCAGCTCATCGACGTGCGCACGGCGGCCGAATACGCCGATGGGCATCTGGCCAATGCAAAGCTCATCCCCGTGCAAGAGCTTCCCCAGCGACTGGCCGAGATCGACAAGAGCAAGCCGGTCTTGCTCTACTGCCGCAGCGGTCATCGCAGTGGCAATGCTCTGAAGATCTTGCAGGACAAGGGCTACAAGGACGCCAAACACATCGAGGGTGGCATCGGCGCCTGGCAGGCCGCCGGACTACCCGTCACCCGTTGAACAGATATGACTGACGAAGCAAGCGACGCGGACGCAGAATCCGGGTTACTAGACGCCGCCCGCAAGGGCGATCGAGCCGCGCTCACCAAGCTGCTCGAGCGCCACCAGCAGAAGGTCTTCGGCTTCGGCGTGAAGATGTGCGGCGACGCGGAGGATGCCAAGGACGTCGCACAAGACACGCTGCTGACCATGGCGCGCACGGTGCGGGACTTCCGTGGCGAGGCCTCGCTGTCCACGTGGCTGTACACCGTGGCCCGCAGCTTTTGCATCAAGAAGCGGCGCCGGACCAAGGGTGCTCCGGCTTTTCACGAGCCGCTCGATCAGGTCACCCACGAAAGCGCCAGCGAACCCACCATGACCCCCGAGCAAGCCTTGCTGGGGCGAGAGGCACGAGAGACCGTCGCCTCGGCGCTAGACGCCCTTGACCCCGAAGCACGTGAGGTGGTGGTTTTGCGCGACGTGGAGGGACTGACCGCCGCCGAGGTCGCCGAGGTCACGGGCGTGAGCGTGGCCGCTGTAAAAAGCCGTCTGCATCGCGCGCGGACCGCCCTGCGCGAGCACTTGCTCGCCGTGGTGGGTGGCGAGCCGGCCGGAGCAACCAGTCCGTCGTGCCCGGACGTCCTCACCATGCTGTCGAAGAAGCTGGAAGACGAGATCAGCCCCGAGGTGTGCGCCGAGATGGAAGGCCACGTGGCGGGCTGCCCGCACTGCCGAGGCGTCTGCGATTCGCTCAAGCGCACGCTTGCCCTGTGCAAGGCCCTGCCCACGCCGACCGTGCCCCAGCACGTGCAAGATTCCCTGCGCAAGGCAGTCGCCTCGGCCCTGGCCGAGAAATAGGAAGGAAAACCACAGAGGACACAGAGAACACAGAGGCCGGAAGCAGAAGTAGTCCGGATCCAGGATCCGGAACCCTTCCCTTCTTCTCCGTCTCTGCGGCCTCTGTGTCCTCTGTGGTCTTCTTGGTCCGGTCCCGTGTAAACTGCGGCCGATGAGCAAGAGCGACGACGTCCGCACCCTGGCAGACAAAATCCGCAAAGGCGGCGCGCAGAAGTATCACGACAGCAACCGTGCCGCGGGCAAACTGTTCTGCCGCGAGCGCATCGCCCGGCTGTGCGACCAGGGCGAAAGCGACGGGAAGGATTTCATCGAGGATGGGCTGTTCGCCAACGCGCTGTCGCCCGACCTCCCCGCCGACGGCGTGGTCACCGGCATCGGGACCATCCACGGCCGGCCCGTGGCCATCATGGCCAACGACCAGACCGTCAAGGCCGGTTCCTGGGGCGAACGCACCGTCGAGAAGATCCTGCGCATTCAAGAAACTGCTGGCCGGCTGCGCATCCCGCTGGTCTACCTGGTGGATTCCGCCGGCGCGCGCATCACCGACCAGCTCGACATGTTTCCCGGCCGGCGCCACGCGGGCCGCATCTTCCGAAACCAGGTGCGACTGTCGGGCTCGATTCCTCAGATTTGCTTGCTCTTCGGCCCATCCGCAGCCGGCGGCGCCTACATTCCCGCCTTCTGCGACGTGGTCTTCATGGTCGAGGGCAACGCCTCCATGTACCTCGGCTCGCCACGCATGGCCGAGATGGTCATCGGCGAGAAGACCACGCTGGAGGAGATGGGCGGCGCGCGCATGCACTGCGAGGTTTCGGGGTGCGCGGATCTACTGGCCAAGGACGAGCTCGCCTGTCTAGCGGCGGCGCGCGACTACCTGGCTTTCATGCCCCAAAGCGCGGAAACCCGGGTTTCCGACGTGGCCGCACAGAAGCCAGGCAGCGACAAACGCATCGACAACCTTCTGCCGGAAAATCAAAATCAGCCCTTCGACGTACTCGCGCTCATCGACACGCTGGCCGACGCGGGCAGTTTCTTCGAGGTCAAGAAGCGCTACGCCCGGGAAATCATCACCGGCTTTGCCCGACTCGGTGGCCGTGCCGTGGGCATCGTGGCCAACCAGCCCAAATGGAAGGGCGGCGTGCTCTTCGTCGATTCGGCGGACAAAGCCGCGCGTTTTGTGTGGTTGTGCGACGCCTTCAGCCTTCCACTGCTGTTCCTTTCCGATGTTCCGGGTTTCATGATCGGCAGCGCGGTCGAGCGCGCTGGTATCATCCGCCACGGCGCCAAGATGATCTCCGCCATCTCCGACGCCTCGGTGCCGAAGATCAGCGTCATTCTGCGCAAGGCCTACGGCGCCGGCCTGTACGCCATGTGCGGCCCTGCCTTCGACACCGACGCGACCTTGGCCCTGCCCCAGGCCAGCATCGCGGTCATGGGCGCCGAGGCAGCGGTCAACGCCGTCTATGCCAACAAGATCGCCGCCAAGCCCGAGGCCGAACGTGCCGCTTACGTGGAAGAGCTGCGCCAGGCCTACCGCGCGGACATCGACATCCTGAAGCTCGCCTCGGATCTGCATATCGACAGCATCGTCCCCGGCGACGACCTGCGCGCTGAGCTCATCCGCCGCTTCGCCACCCTGACCACGAAGACCGACAGCGGCTATCCGCGCCGGCGGCCGGTACTGCCGGTGTAGCGCGCCTTCCATATCAGCGAGATGACGGATCAAACAGCGCTTGCTACTATCGGGGGGTGACCCTCTACGACGAGCTTCGTTCGGTGCTGGAAGCGCTAGACCAGGCCGGCGTCGACTACGCGCTCGTGGGCGGGTTGGCCGTGGCGGTGTGGGGTGCGCCGCGGGCCACGAAGGACATCGACCTGCTGGTAAGAGGTGAGAAGCTCGCCGAAGCCTTGGCTGCAGTGCGCCCGCGCGGATTTACGCTGGCAGCGCTGCCCTTTGAGTTCAAGGATGGAACCATTCTCCACCGGATCAGCAAGGTGGCCGAAAACGGCGACCTTGTGACTGTCGACTTCATGGTGGTTGACCGCAACCTTGAAGCTGCCTGGGCGAGCCGAACGATTTTGCCGCTCGCCGATCGCGAGGTCGTCGTCATCTCGCGCGAGGCATTGATCGCCATGAAAGCGCTGGCCGCTCGCCCGCAGGACATCGCCGATATCCAAAATCTGAAAGAAGGCGACCGATGAGCGTGGACCTGTCAGCTGCTGCTATCGACGCACGGTTGCGCCAGGCAAGTCAGCTGGCCGGGTCGCTGCGGCCCGAGCGACGGCTCGACCCCAAGCTCGACATGAGCGCCACCGGCGTGGCCGCGCGCCTCAAAACCGCCTCTGACCTGCTGGATCTGTGCCGCCGATTGGCGCGCAAAGCCCCGCCGTCCGCGCCTACCGGACCGGTCTGATCTTCTCCGAGATCCAGTAGGTCGCTTCCTCTGGATCCGTGGTCACGAAGGTGGGCAGACCGCGGCTGCTCACCGAAGGCTCGAAGAACTTTTCGTCGAGCACGTCTTGCGGGAGGAGGAGAAGCGCGAGGCGCTCCAAGACCCCGGCAAACGTCGTCGCTACCATCTTCGCCAGCCCAAGCATGTCGGAAATCGTGAGGGAAACGGATCCCTGGCGCAAATCAACGAGCACCCGCTTGGTCTGGCAGCCAGAAAGCTCGCCGCGCACGAACTCGAACAACCGCACCATGGAGTCTTCCGTGACTCGCTCTCGAACGCTCACTTCGAGGTAGGGAATGGGGCCGTCCACCAACCTGGCCTCGACCGTGGCAAGCGCTACCGTCTCGCGCTTCGGCGCAGCCTTGGCCTTTGGCGAAGTCTTCGGCCTTGGCACGACCTTGGGCTTCTTGGACATCTTGGGTTTGGATGGCTTCTTCATGGCGCTAGGGTCGTCCGCACTGCCCGCGTTGACGAAGAAGGTGGTCGGCCAGAACGAGCGCGATCATGGCCTCGACCATGGGCACTGCACGCGGCAAGACACACGGATCGTGCCGCCCACGCGCCTGCAAGGTCGTGTGATTGCCATCGATGTCGACGGTTTCTTGCGGCATCAAAATGGTGGCAGTGGGCTTGAAGGCGGCGCGCACAACGATGTCTTCGCCGTTCGAGATGCCGCCCTGAATGCCGCCCGAACGGTTGGTGCGGGTGCGCACCCTGCCCTGCTCGGCGAAAAAGGCGTCGTTGTGCTGCGAGCCGCGCAAACGCGTGCCGGCAAACCCACTGCCGCTCTCGAACCCCTTGCACGCGGGCAGCGACAGCAACGCCTTGCCCAAATCAGCCTCCAAACGGTCGAAGACCGGCTCGCCCAACCCAGCGGGAACCCTGCGCGCCACCGCTTCGATCACGCCACCCACCGAATCGCCCGCTTTGCGAGTGGCGTCGATGAAGTCGATCATGGCCTGCGCAACCTTGCCGTCCGGGCAACGCACGATGTTGCTTTCCACACTATCCCGCGTGACCGTCGAGGGATCTACCTCGGCCTCGATGTCACAAACTTGTTTCACATAGGCCACGACCTCGACGGCGGCGGTTTCAGCCAGCAGCTTGCGCGCGATGGCGCCAGCCGCGACCCGGCCGATGGTCTCCCGTGCGCTGGAGCGGCCCCCCCCGGCCACGGTGCGGATGCCGTATTTGGCCTGGTAGGTGTAGTCGGCATGCGACGGCCGGTACTTGGAGCGCATCTCGTCGTAATCGCCGCCGCGCGCGTCGCTGTTGCGCACCAGGAGGGCGATGGGCGTGCCCGTGGTCAGGCCGCCCTCGACGCCGGAAAGGATCTCGACCTGGTCGGATTCATCGCGGTGACTGGTGATGCGGCTTTGACCGGGCCGGCGCCGGTCCAGCTCGACCTGGATTTCTTCGCGGCCGATGGCCAGGCGCGGTGGACAACCATCGACCACGACGCCGATGCCTGGCCCATGGGATTCGCCCCAGGTAGAAATTCGAAAAAGCTCGCCGAAGGTACTTGCCACAGTAGTGTCACAAGCTACCACAGCCGCCCGCGAAGATCCGCGCCCCCCTAACACACCTCGCCCCGGGCAGCGGGGAGAGGTCGCCGAGCGCAGCGAGGCGGGTGAGGGGCTGCCACGTTTCTCTCCTCCATCGGTTTTTACTGGAATCTGCCGAGGTTTTTCTTCAACGTACCCCCCATGAGCACGACGAACGGATTGCCGCGAAAGTGGACAGTCGCGGATTCCGCGGAAACCTACGGTATCAAGTACTGGTCGAACGGGTACTTCTCGATCAACGACGCTGGCCACGTGGTCAGCCACCCGCAGGGTCCCGAGGCCGGCAGCATCGACCTCAAGGAGCTGGTGGACGAGGTAGTGCGGCGCGGGATCGGACTGCCGCTGCTCATTCGCTTCTCCGACATCCTCAAGAGCCGGGTCGTGGATCTGCACGAGGCCTTCAAGCGCGCCATGACCGAATACGGCTACAAGGGCGACTACCGCGGCGTCTACCCCATCAAGGTCAACCAGAACCGCTACGTGGTCGAGGAGATCACGCAGTTTGGCCGGCCCTACCACTACGGCCTCGAAGCCGGCTCCAAGCCCGAGCTTCTGGCCGTCATGGGCATCCTCGACGACGAGGACGCGCTCATCGTGTGCAACGGCTACAAGGACGAGGAATACATCGAGACCGCGCTCATGTGCTCGAAGCTGGGGCGCAAGGTGCTGATCGTCGTCGAGAAGTTCTCGGAGCTAGAGCTCATCACCAACACGGCCAAGAAGATCGGCGTGCGCCCGCGCATCGGCATGCGCATCAAGCTGGCGTCCAAGGGCTCGGGCCGCTGGGAAGGCTCGGGCGGCGACCGTTCCAAGTTCGGACTCTCCACGCGCGAGGTGGTCGAGGCCGTGCGCTACCTGGGTGAAGTCGACATGCTGTCGTGCTTCGAGCTCATCCACTTCCACCTGGGCAGTCAGATCTCCGCCATCCGCGCCGTCAAGAACGCCATGCGCGAGGCGGGCCGCTTCTTCGTCGAGATCGTGCGGCTGGGCGCGCCGTTGAAATATTTCGACGCTGGTGGTGGCCTGGGCGTGGACTACGACGGCTCGCAGACCAATTTCGCGTCGTCCATGAACTACACCTTGCAGGAATACGCCAACGACCTGGTGTTCAGTCTGCAAGAGATCTGCGACGCCGCCGCGATTACCCCACCCACCATCGTCACCGAATCCGGCCGCGCCGTGGTCGCGCACCACTCGATGTTGGTGGTGGACGCCCTGGGCGTGGGTGAATTCGACGTGGGCAAGGCGCCGGAGAAGCTACCCGACAACGCCTCGCGCGTGGTGCGCAACCTGTTCGACACCTGGCGCGACATCTCGACCAAGAACGTGCGCGAGGCCTACCACGACGCCCTCGAATACCGCGAAGAGGCGCTGTCCCTGTTCTCGCTCGGCAGCCTGTCGCTGCCCGAACGCGTGGTGGCCGAGGACATCTTCTGGGCCATCTGCCAAAAAATCCTGAAGCTGGTGCGCGACATGCGCGAAGTACCCGAGGAGTTTGAGGGTCTCGAACGCAATCTGTCGGACACCTACTTCTGCAATTTCTCCATGTTCCAGTCGCTGCCCGACATCTGGGCCATCGACCAACTGTTCCCCATCATGCCCATCCACCGCCTGGGTGAGGAGCCCACGCGGCGGGCGGTGCTGGCCGACATCACCTGCGACTCGGACGGCAAGATCGACCACTTCATCGACCGGCGCGACGTCAAGAACGTGCTCGAATTGCACCCCCTGAATGGCAGCGACGAATACTTCCTGGGTGTCTTCCTGGCGGGCGCCTACCAGGAAATCCTGGGCGACTTGCACAATCTCTTCGGCAACACCAACACCGTCCACGTGTCGCTGGCGCCGGGCGGTGGCTACCACATCGAACACGTGGTCACCGGCGACACCGTGACCGACGTGCTCAAGTACGTCAGCTACGCGCGCGAGGATCTGGTGGCACGCGTGCGCCGCTTCGCCGAGCAAGCCGTGCGCAGCACCGGCATGAGCCTGGAAGAGACGCGCTCGCTGCTGCGCATGTACGAAGAGGGCTTGTCCGGGTACACGTACCTGGAACGGACGTAGTCCTCTGCTTCCACATCGGCTCGAACCCGAATGGCGAGTCCAAGAAGTGGTACGACCACGTAGTCGCGGCCACGTCGACCATCCGCCCCGTGGCGAAGTAGGGTCGGCCACGGCGTTTGCGTTCGCAGTCACCTGGCCTACAATGGCTCAAGTTCATGGCGCGAGTTCTAGTTGTCGACGATGAGTACCAGATGCGCGACTTGCTGTGCCAGGCCCTGGAACGCCGCGGGCACACCGTCGACCAAGCCGCCGATGGCCGGCAGGCTTTGCAGCATCTGGCCGAGCATCAGCCAGATCTCGTGATCACCGACCTGGTTATGCCCGAGATGGAAGGTATCGAGACCATTCAAGCCTTCCGGCGCAAGTGCCCCGCGCTTCCCATCATCGCCATCTCTGGCGGGGGACGCGTAGACCCCGACAACTACCTTTCCATGGCCGGGCAAATTGGGGCCAATCGCACCTTCGCCAAGCCCTTTCGCCTGGAAGAGATCCTGACCGCGGTTCGGGAACTGACCGAGAAGACCACCTAGCCTCTCGGGACGCCGGGAGAGGCATTACGTACCTGCGAGCAAAGCCGACGCTTCCATGGCCTGCTTCAGGCGCTCGAACGCTGAGACCAGCGCTTCCAGGCCAGACCCCGCGGCCTCGAGATCGCCAGCCTTGCCTGCCTGCTCGAGTGCAAGCGCCAGGCGCGCTACGCACTCGCCACCCACGGCGGCTGCGGCGCCCTTGATGGTGTGAGCTTGGTGCTGGACGGCTTTGGCGTCTCCGCAAGCCAGATGGCCCCTGAGAGCCTCCATCCGGCCAGGAACATCGGCAAGAAAACTGCGCGCAATGGCCTGGGCCAAGTCGCGATCGCCAACGGCCCGTTCGACCAGCGCCTCCTCATCAAAAACCGCAGCCGAGGCTGCCGTGGCGAAGGCAGCAGGTGGGGCAGAAGTCGGCGGCACAATGCCCGCCTGGCCCTTGGTTGCGTCCAGTTTGGCCAGCCACTTCTCGATCAAAGCCGAAAGCGCCGCGGGGGTCACTGGCTTGGCGATGTAGTCATCCATCCCGGCATCGAGACAGGTTTGCCGATCCCCCGGCATCGCGTGAGCGGTCATGGCAATGATGGGAACAGCGCTGGTTTCACCGCCTGACCCGCGAACCACATAGGTCGCTGCAAGGCCATCCATCTCAGGCATCTGCAGATCCATGAGGACCAGGTCGTAGGGGATCTTGCGCAGAGCCTCCACCGCTTCCCTGCCGTTCGACACCACATCGACGTGCAATCCCAGTCTCTTCAGGATCCCCACCGCAACCATCTGGTTGGTGACGCTGTCCTCGGCCAGCAGGATGCGAACGTCAGCACGGTGCAAGTCACGCAAGGCAGGCCGGATGACGGTCGACCCCGAGGCACCCACGCTGTCGGCTGATTGCGCCTCAAAGCGCGCCGTGAACCAGAATTCGGAGCCGCGACTCTCCTCGCTGCTCACGCCGATCTCGCCGCCCATCAGTTCGACGAGCTGCTTGGAGATCACGAGGCCGAGGCCGCTGCCGCCGTACTTGCGCGTGGTGGAGGCATCCACCTGGGTGAACTTTTGAAACAGGATTCCCAATTTGTCCTTCGCGATGCCGATGCCGGTATCGCGCACCGAGAAGCGCAGCACGACCTCGTGCGGGCTCGCCTGCGCGAGATCCGCGCTCACCACCACATGGCCTTCATGGGTGAATTTCAACGCATTGGCGGTCAAGTTGGTCAGCACCTGACGCAAGCGGCCCGGATCGCCACGCAACAGAGCCGGAACGGCTGGCGGCAAAGCGCAGACAAATTCAAGATGCTTCTGGGCCGCACGGGGCGACAGCCCTCTCGACAAGTCGCTGAACACTGCACACAGGTCGAAGTCAATGACCTCAAGGGTCAGCTTGCCCGCTTCAATCTTGGAGAAATCGAGGATGTCGTTGACCAGGGTGAGAAGCGACTCGGCGCTGGCAGCGATGGTTTCGGCAAAACGCCGTTGTTCGGTGGTCAGAACCGTATCCAGCAACAGGCCGGTCATCCCCATGATGCCGTTCATGGGCGTGCGAATCTCGTGGCTCATATTGGCTAGAAACTCGCTCTTGGCTTGGTTGGCCGCATCGGCCCTGCTGGCCATCGCGTTGGCACGGTCCGTGGCGCTCTGGAGGAGTTGGTTCACCTTCAGAAGCTCCCGCTCCGACTGTTTGCGCTGACTGATGTCGAGGACAAAGCCGCGGATGCCCACCAACCTTCCCTGGGACACGATGGGAACTGCATAGGCAAGCGCATCGAAGGATTCACCATCCTTGCGCAATGCCCGGTTCTCCATGAACCCCCCGGTCCTGGTCTCGATGCGCTCCCGCATGTGCTGCTGCACGCGCTCCCGATCCTCGGGCGCGACCATGTCTCGAACGTCGATCCCATTGGCCAGGTCGGCCAGCGTGGCGCCGTGCTGGCGAAGCCCCTGCTCGTTGAGGTAGGTGGCCTTTCCGGAGAGATCCGCCTCGAAGACGGTTTGCGGAAAGACGTTCGCCAGCTGGCGGAATCGCTCCTCGCTTTCTTCGAGGCGTCTGCGGTTCTCGGCAAGCTCTGCCTCGGCTTGCATGCGCGGGGTGATGTCGGTCGTCACCAGCACACACGTGGAATCAATCGAGGAAAGCGGCGCGGCGCTTACCTCCGTCCACACGGTGCTGCCGTCTTCCTTGACCACACCGATGGGGACGGCCCGAACGACCTCTTGGCGTCGCTCGGCCCGCGTGCTTGGAAATTCCTCCAGCGCCATCGGCGTGCCATCCGGTCGAACGTACTTCCGCTGGCGGTAGGCGTTGCTGCGAAGGCCCTCCTTGGTGATGCCCAGGATTGCCTCCAGCGCCGGATTGAACTCTCTGATCTCGTGCTGCTTGTCCAGGATGGAGACACCCACGGGCAAGACTGAGAAAAGGCTGCGCCATTCTTCTTCCCGCGCCTGCAATGCCTCCAGGCTCTGTTTGCGTTGGAGGGCGACGCCGATGCTGGCGCTGATGCCCTCGAAGAATCGGATCATTTCCGAGGTGAAACAGTCTTTCCGCCGGTCGTTGAGCTGCAACAGCCCCACGATGGCCTGGTTGGTTCGCACAGGAATGAGCGCGACAGAGCGATAGCCAAGATGGATGCACTTGTTGCGCGGGTGCAGCCTTCGGTCGTCCTTCGCCGCGAGGTCGAGCAGGGGCAGCGCATTGTTGGTCCAGAAGCTTCCACCTGCCGTGAGGAAGGTATTCGACGCGTCCTTCTGCCCGGATAGCACCATGCCGCACGTGCATTCCAAGCTGAGCCGTCCGCGTGCGTCCCGGCATGGACCGCCTGCCTGATCACGCACAGTCAGAGCGTTTTCCGCGAGCAGGAAGTCCTGGGAGAAGCCGTCTTGCACCAGGTAGGGAAAGTCATCTCCATTTTGCAACCGAATGCCGACGGCATCGAAGCCAGTCACGCCCTTGATGGCCGAGAGGATGCGACCAATGGCATCGGCGGCGCCAAGCGGTTCGTTGAGAACCGCCAAGATTTCGCTAGAAAGACGCTGGTAGCGTTCTGCCTGCTTGCGCTGGGTGATGTCGAGCATCACCACCAAGAAGTACTTCTGCCCTTGGATGGAGATGACTTCGCCCGAGAGCAGTCCATCCAGGACCCCCCCATCCTTGCGCTTGACTTGCACATCACGGTTGCTGATGCGACCGACTGCGCGCACCTCCGCCGCAACGGCCGCCACCTCCTCCGGGTTTGGGTACAGCCCAAGCTCGATACCGGTCTTACCGATGATCTCGTCTCGCGCGTAACCGAGTGCTTCCAAGAAGACATCGTTGACGTCGACGAAACGCCGCTCCGAAAACGTGCTGATGGCGGTCAGGGCTGGGCTGCTACGAAATAGCCGCTCAAAGCGATCCTGCGCTTCCTGCTCCCCGGTCGCGGCCAGCGCGATGACCGGGGCCCCGCTGGTTGCAGGGCCACAAGCAGCCCCACCATCGTCAGCCGGCTGGCGCGATGTCAGGGTGGGGCATGCATTCCTGTCCTTCATGGCTGGCGGCTCGACCGTGCACTGCATCGACGGTTCGAGCGCCGGACTTGAAGGTTCCCGGTGGGTTCAGTTGCACTTGAGGGTGGCCAGGCCCTTGCCCGCGCCAGCCACGCTGCTCAGCTTGTCCTTGAGACACTGGGGAGGATCGACCGCGTAGGTGTAGCCGAGGGAGACGGGGAATACCTTCGTCGTGGTCCAGTCGGTCGCGTCCTTGGTCGGCGTCGACGAGCTGGCGGCCCAGGTGATGTTGAACTTGGTGAAGTCGGCCGGGGTGGCGATGTTGTTGCCACGCAGTTCCCAGTATCCCAGCGCGGAGCTATCGCGCGAGGTCACCGGGTTGTGGGCGTCTTCGAAATAGTTCCCTTCGATGAGCGCGTAGCCATCCATGCGGATGTTGGCACCTGAAACGGTGATGGTGCTGAAACGGTTGTTCAGCAGGTGGCTGTAGCCACCGCGCTGCAAGGGTGTGCGCGAGCCCATGTTTTCGAAGATGTTGTGATGGAAGGTGACGTGGCGAACCTCGGTGTCGCTGTCGCTGAACCCGTTCAGGCTGCCTTTGTGGTGATCGTGGATGTAGTTGTACGAAACCGTCACATTGTCGGCGCCCTTCTTCATGTCGATGAGCCCATCGAAAGACGAATCGCCCGCGCCCGTGCATTCGGCCATCGAACTGAAGAGCTCGTTGTGGTCGATCCAAACATTGGTGGGGAAGCCCCCGCTCATGCCTTCGATGGAAATGGCGTCCGCCGCGTCGCCGCCGGGCAAAAGGCCGATGGTCATGTTGCGAATGATGATGTTGCTGGAAGAAGAGGCGATGTGGAAACCGAAGTTCACGGCAGAGCCGTCCGCGCCCAGAATGGTGATGTCACCCTTCTTCTTGATCTCGACGATCTGGGCCGGCAGCTTCCACTGGGTGCACGGATCGGTGATGGTCGCGTAGTCGAATTTGCCGGTGTAGTGGATCACCAGTCCGCCGGCGCCTGAGTAGGCGTCGATGGCCGCTTGCACCGCCGCCATCGAACCGGCATCCACGGCGGCCGCCGAGCCGCCCCCGGTGGTGCCTTGGCCGTAGCCGAGTGGTTTGCTTTCGGGCGGGCCAGCGGCAGCGCCGCCACTTGCGCCCACGCCGCCGGTTCCAGCCGTCCCACCGGTCGAGAGCATGCCACCCGTCGCGATGGCACCGCCGGTTGCCTTGGCGCCGCCAGTCCCAATCGCGCCGCCGGTCGCGATGGCACCCCCAGTCGCCTTGGCGCCGCCGGTGGAAATCGCTCCGCCAGTGCCCATGCTGCCGCCGGACGCCTTGGCGCCACCGGTCGCGGTCGCACCTGCGGTTCCCGTCGTGCCTCCGGTAGAAATCGATCCGCCGGTCGAAGTGGCGCCGCCAGCGGTGGTAACTCCGCCAGCGGCAAGGATCCCGCCCGTGCCGGGAATGCCACCCGTCGCGTTCGAACCACCGCTGGACATCACCCCGCCGCTGCTCGTCGAGCCCCCAGTCACAATCGCTCCTCCAGCGGAGGTCGCAACACCGGCGCCCCCCGCCGCGCTGGTAGACTTGTTCGCTCCGTTGCCACAGCCTGGCGAAAGCAATGGAAGTGAACAGAGCAGCACCGGAACCCAGAGTTGTTTCAACATCACAGTTCCAAAGTGGTGGAACCCGCCACGGGTGGCTCAATGTTTTCACTGGAACCAGGTGGGTCAACCAACGCTTGCCCCTTCCTTAGCGAGGCATCTTCCGTCAAGATGTGCCGCGTCTGCCGCTACCGCGGCGCAAGAGGCTGGCATGAAGGTCGAACAGATCACCGTGTTCATCGAGAACCGCTCGGGCCGCTTGGCGGATGTGGCGACCCTGCTCGCCGACGCGGGCGTGAACATTCGCGCCACCGCGCTGGCCGACGCCGCTGACTTCGGCATCCTGCGCCTGATTGTCAACGACACAGAAAAGGCAAATCAGGTCCTCAAAGCCCATGGCTTCGCGGTGACCAAGACGCACGTGGTGGCCGTGGCCGTGCCTGACCGGCCGGGAGGCCTGGCCGAAATCCTGGTGGCCATAAGGCAGGCCCAGCTCAACGTGGAATACATGTACGCCTTCGTGCACCGCCAGGCCGCTGGCGCCACCATTCTTTTCCGCTTCGATGACATTGACCAAGCCGTCGCCTCGCTACACAAGGCCGGAATCCGCATGCTGACCGGCGAAGAAATCTATTCCATCTAGTGTTGCTACCCACCACCTGGAGAACTGACATGAACCGATTGCCGAAGTGGATTGTCCTGCTAGGAGCACTTGGCTTGGCTGGCCCAGCCGCGGCCAAGGAGACCATCAAGGTCGGCGCGATCCTCAGCGTGACCGGCCCGGCTGCCAACCTGGGTGGCCCCGAGGCGCGGACGCTGCAGATGCTGGTGGACGAGGCCAACAAGAAGGGCGGCATCGCCGGCTATCCCATCGAGCTTCTGCTCAAGGATTCGGGCGGCAGCCCCGAAAAGGCCATTTCGTTCGCCAAGAAGCTCATCGAGGAAGACAAGGTCTTCGCCATCCTCGGGCCCTCGACCAGCGGCGAGACTCTGAAGATCAAGGGCATCGCCGAGGAGGGCAAGACCCTGCTCATCTCGTGCGCGGCGGCCGAAGCCATTGTCAAACCGGTGGGCAAGTACGTGTTCAAGACCCCGCAGAACGATAGCCACGCCGCACGCAAGATCCTGGAACACATCAAGAAGGCCGGCGCGACCAAGATCGGCCTGGTGTCCTCCAACACCGGCTTCGGCAAGGCGGGCAAGGAGCAGCTCGAGAAGGTGGCCAAGGAGCTGGGCATCGAAATCGTGGCCAACGAGGTGTACGAGAAGGAAGCCACGGATCTAACGGCCGTGGCCACCAAGCTCAAGGCCGCCGGTGTGCAGGCCTTCATCAACT
>Ga0302323_100002774_pt1 | contig 14229 bp, 14 predicted proteins | sample Fen_T0_3_FD_201950 | JGI IMG/M metagenome (GOLD analysis project Ga0302323, IMG submission 201950) | Peat permafrost microbial communities from Stordalen Mire near Abisko, Sweden - Fen_T0_3 | ecosystem: Environmental > Terrestrial > Soil > Wetlands > Permafrost | place: Sweden: Abisko... | reverse complement strand
CTCCGGCGCCTATCGGCCGGCCGAGGGCGAGCGGGTGGCGCTGGTGCTGTGCGGTGCCAACACCGACCCGTCCGACCTGGTCTGAGCCGTGGTTGAGCGATCGCTCAATTCGGCGTATCGTGCTGTTTGAGCAATTGCTCAAGTGAGGTGACAGATGATGCGGACGACGTCAGGCACCGGACCGGTGCGACCGGCCCGACCGGAGCCGGAGAAGCCGTCGCTCGATCTCTTCCTGCGGGTCGTGGGCGTCACTGCGGGCGTCTTCGGGACAGTCGGTGCGGTGTGGGGCTTCGTGCGCGGCCTGGCCTACCCACCGACCGTCTGGTTCGCCGTGATCGAGGGTGCTCTCCTCTTCCTCATCCCGGGCATCCTTGCGGCGATGCTCGCCGGACTGGGCGCAGTGCTGTGGCAGCGGTTCCGCAGGCGCCGATGACGACCCCCGACAAGCTCCTCGCCGCCGCCGCGGAGATGCTGGCGACCGAGGGGCTGACCGGGTTGTCGGCGCGAAGCGTCGCCGCCCGCGCGGGTGTCAACCAGGCGCTGGTGTTCTACCACTTCGGCAGCGTCGCCGAGCTGGTCGAGGCCGCCCTGCGCCGTTCCGCCGACCTCGCGGTCGCGACGTACCGCAACCGGTTCGACGACGTCACGTCGTTCACCGAGCTGCTCACCCTGGGCCGCGAGCTCCACGCCACCGAGCGTGACCGCGGAAACGTCGCGCAGATGGCGCAGGTGATGTCGGGAGCGCTGCGGGACGCGACGCTGGCCCGCGCGGGGCGCTACGCACTGACGCAGTGGACACGCCAGATCGAGGTCGTGCTGGGCCGGCTGCTGGCGGGCAGCCCGTTGCGCGGACTCGTGGAGCCGGCCGGGCTGGCGCGGGCGGTCGCGGCGTCGTTCCTCGGGCTCGAGCTCTACGAGGGCGTCGACCCGGAGGGAGCGACGTCGGCCATGGCCGCGCTGGAGTCGCTGGGCAACCTGCTGGAGATGGTCGACGGGCTCGGCCCCGTCGGCACCCGTGCCGTCCGCGGTCAGGTGCGCAAGGCAGCCCGCACCGCGGCGAAGCGGGCGTAGCCGGGACTGCGACGACTCAGGCCGTGGTGAGGTCGTCGAGGCTCTCGAGCTGGTAGGCGTCCTTCGCCACCTCTTCGCTCACTCCGTTGGGCTCGAGACGCAGCGCCAGGGCGACGTAGTAGATGACGAGACCGAAGACGATCACCACGCCCTCGTCCACGAACGCCGGGAACCAGTTGATGTTGGTGTCGCCGTAGCGGCCGAGGTAGCCGATCAGCAAGATGCCACCGAGCCACACGGGGATCCACCACGAGTTCTTGAACGTCCTGAACGCGTGCGTGTGGTTGATGACGGAGCCGATGACGAAGATGACGAGGCCGACGGCGATGGCCCCGATCACCTTGAGGTTCACGTTGTAGCCGCCCCAGTAGAGGATCAGGTTGGCGCTGACGAACGCGATCGGCAGGATCACCTTCGGCAGCGGCATCCGATAGCTGCGCGGCCGGTCACCGTCGCTGATCTTGAGCGCTCCGAGCGCGACCGGCGCCATGGCGTACATGACCGCCGTGGCCCCGGTCACAGCACTGACCAGTGCCGCCCAGCTCTTGAACGGTCCGAAGCCGATCAGGCCGACGACGAGCGCCACGATGATCGAGACATAGGGAACACCACGGGCGTTGGTGCGCGCGAGAGCACTGGGCAGCTCGCGCTCCTCACCCAGCGCGTAGGAGAGCCGCGCGCTGGTGCCCAGGTAGACGATGCCGGTGCCTGAGGGGGAGATCACGGCGTCGATGATCAGGATGACGGCGAGCCAGGTCGCGCCGACGGCGAGGGCCAGGGTGTACCAGGCACCGTAGTCGGACGGGTCCTGACCGAGCGGGTGCTTCCAGTCGTGCGCGATGTCGGCCGGGTTGAGGCCGGCGATCATGGTGACCTGCAGCAGCGTGTAGAGCAGGGCGCCGATGCCCATCGCGGTCAGGATCGCCCGCGAGAGGTCCTTGCGCGGGTTGCGCGCCTCACCGGCCAGGCAGACCGCCTGCTCGAAGCCCTGCAGCGCGAACACCACGCCCAGCGGCAGCGCCTCGAAGACACCGTGCCACCCGAACGGCATGAAGCCGCCGCCCGCGGTGAAGTTGCCCGGGTGGAAGCTCAGCGATGCGATCACCCCGATGGCCAGGAAGGGGACCGCCGTCTTCCAGATCACGATGAAGATGTTGCTCTCGGAGAGAAACTCGGCTCCCATCAGGTTGATCGCGGTGAACAGCAGCATCAGGATCACGGCGACGACCAGGCCGCGAGAGTTCAGCAGACCCTTGGAGTTGAGCATCGCGAAGTTCTCGTGGACCCACTTCACGCTGTTGACATACGTGATCGCGGCCAGCACCTCGATCGGGGCGATGAACACCGCCTGCACCCAGGCGGCCCAGCCGCCGATGAACCCGACGATGGGACCGTGGGAGTAGTAGGGGAACCGCCCGTTGCCTCCGGCGACCGGGTAGGTGGCGCCCAGCTCGGCGTACACGAGGGCGAGCGTGGCCAGCATCGCCGCCGCCAGGATCCACGAGATGATCGACGCCGGGCCGGCGGTCTCGGCCGCCGTCAGCGCTCCCAGCAGCCAGCCCGAGCCGATGATCGACCCCAGCGACACGAACATCAGCCCGTAGAAACCGACCGATCGGTTGAGATTCCCGCCTCGGTGCTCCTCCGCCACGCTCATTCGCGGACCTTTCGACAGGGGTCAGGGGACCCGGCCACACGACGTCACCGCTCGCTCGGTCGTTGAGTGCACCCTGGTGCAGCCCTGCCCGGATGCGCAAGAGCCTCCGGCACAGAAGTCTCAGGCGCGGGAGGAGGTACGGCGGGGGGCCACGGCCGCCTGCGTCTCGACCGTCGGGTGGGCCGGCCCCGACGCCCAGGCGCCGTAGCGCCGTGCCCAGGGGGTCGCTGTGTAGCCGTGCGCGAGCACGCTCAGCACCACCGTGGTGGCGATGACGCCGGCCGTCTTCGAGACATCCGCGCTCACGTCCAGCGACTCGAGCGCGATCAGGGCGAACACCACGGAGGCCAGCCCGCGTGGGCCGAACCATCCGATGAACAGCACGCTCGGTGGCCGCAGTCCCGAGCCCAGGAGGCACAGCGCGACCGGCACCATCCGCAGGACGGTCAGTGACAGGACGGCGAACCCGAGGTTCTGCCACTGCACGAGCGCCCCGAGGTGGACGGCGATCGCCGTCCCGAAGAGCATCCAGACGGCGAAGCCGAGCAGGGCGGCGACCTGGTCGGTGAGCTCGAGCTGGCTGTGCATCCGGTCCAGGTCGACCTGGCCGAGCGCGAACATCGTGCCGGCCACGAACGCGGCGATGAACCCGTTGCCGCCGGCGCCGTGGGCGGCGTAGTACGACAACAGCGGTACGACGAGCACCGCCACGGGGACCAGGTCCTGCTGCGACCAGCCCCGGTCGTGCGCGGTGTCCAGCAGGCGTCCGCTCAGGTAGCCGGCCGCAGCCCCGACAGCGGCTCCGATGGCGATCTCCACCAGCGCCTTGACGAAGGCATGCTCGGTCGATCCGTCGGCCAGCCCCGACGCGGCGGCGATCGCGAAGAGCACCACGGGCGTGGCGAGGCCGTCGTTGAGGCCGCTCTCGACGTTGAGCACGCGGCGGACCCTGACCGGGACCACGGGGTTGAGCACGGTGGCTGCGCCGAGCCCCGCATCGGTCGGCGCGAGGGCGGCTGCGAGCAGGAGCGCGAGCCAGACCCCGATCCCGGGGAACATCACGTGGGCGACCAGGTACCCGGCGCCGATCGTCAGGGGGAGTCCGACCAGGAGGAGACGGCCGGTGAGGGGCGCGTCCGCCCGGAGCTCCCTCGGTTGCAGCTGCGAGGCGTCGTGGAAGAGCAGCAGGGCGAGGGTGACCTCGGCGACCGTCTGGATGACCGCATGGTCGATCGACGCGAACGCCTCGACCCTGCCGACCGCTGCCCCGGCCACCAGGAACAGGATCGGTGCGGTCAGGAAGGCGCGACCGAACCCTGCCGAGAACGCGATGAACCCCACCACCAGGGCGGCGAAGAGCGCCACGGCCAGCGCCATCGAACCCTCCGTTCGTCCATGCTCGCTCAACCTAGCGCCGTGTGAGGATGACGGCGTGGATCGGCGCGGTGACTCGTGGGCGGCGTACGGACTCTGGTGTCTGGCCGGTACCGGGCTGTGCCTCGGCGTGCTCTCGATCCTGACCTTCGGTCCGTTCGTGCTCCTCGTGACCCTCGCGCTGTGCGGTTGGCTGCTGTGGCGGCTCGACTTCGGCTGGGGGATGCTCGGACTCCTGTCGGGGGCGGCCGTGCCCGTGCTCTACGTCGCGTGGCTGAACCGCGACGGCCCCGGCAGGGTGTGCACCGTGACGGCCTCCACGACCAGCTGCGTAGACGAGTGGTCGCCGTGGCCGTTCGTGGCCCTGGCTCTCGTCCTGGCCGGCGGGGGGATCCTCGCGTTCGTCCGCCGGCGACGCACGTGAGCGGCGGCGGACCTACGCTGACGGCGTGAACGTACGCGTCGAGGTGTCCGGTCCGGTCACGACCGTCGTCATCGACCGGCCCGACGTGCGCAACGCCGTGGACCGGGCGACGGCGCAGGAGCTGGCCGACGCGTTCCGCGCCTTCGAAGCCGACGAGGCCCAGGCGGTGGCGGTGCTCACCGGCGCCGGCGGGACGTTCTGTGCCGGGGCCGACCTGGGTGCGCTGGACAACCGCGTGGCGCTCGACGGCGACGGCCCGATGGGTCCGACCAGGCTGCGCCTCGGCAAGCCGGTGGTGGCCGCGGTCGAGGGGTACGCCGTCGCCGGTGGTCTCGAGCTCGCGCTGTGGTGCGACCTCCGGGTGGCGGCTGCCGACGCGACGTTCGGTGTCTTCTGCCGACGCTGGGGAGTGCCGTTGATCGACGGCGGGACGGTGCGGCTGCCGCGGCTGGTCGGGACCAGCCGGGCGATGGACCTCGTCCTCACCGGCCGGCCCGTGGACGCCTACGAGGCCGAGCGGATCGGGCTGGTCAACCGGGTCGTCCCGCCGGGCACGGCACGCGAGCAGGCCCAGGTGCTGGCGGCCGAGCTGGCGGCGTACCCCCAGGCCTGCCTGCGCAACGACCGTCTCTCCCTGCTCGCCCAGGACGGCCTCGACGAGGGCGCCGCGCTCCGCCAGGAGCTGGAGTACGGCGTGCGGTCCCTCGAGGCGGGTGCCGCCCAGGGCGCCGAGCGGTTCCGGGGCGGGGAGGGACGGCACGGGGCGTTCTGATCCGGAGACTCCTATGCTCGCTGGATGACCTGGTTCGCCTCCCCGGCCGACGCGACCGCCCGGCTCGCCGGTGCGGGCTATCTCGCGGACTCCGCCACGGCCACGACGTCGTACCTGGCCGGAGCGCTCGAGAAGCCGCTGCTCGTCGAGGGGCCGGCGGGGGTCGGGAAGACCGAGCTCGCCAAGGCGGTGAGCCGGGCGACCGGCGCCGACCTGGTACGGCTGCAGTGCTACGAGGGTCTCGACGAGGCGCGGGCGCTGTACGAGTGGAACTACAAGAAGCAGCTCCTCAGGATCCAGACGGCGGCCGTCTCTTCCTCACTACCTGGCGCCCAACCGCAGCCAGAAGCGGAGTGGGACCAAGGCATCTTCACCGACGAGTTCCTGCTGACCCGGCCGCTGCTGACTGCGATCCGGCGCGCCGAGCCGACCGTCCTCCTCGTCGACGAGGTCGACAAGACCGATGTCGAGGTCGAAGGGCTGCTGCTGGAGATCCTCAGCGACTTCCAGGTGACGATCCCGGAGCTCGGCACCCTGGTCGCCGTACGACGCCCGTTCGTGGTGTTGACCTCCAACGCCAGCCGGGAGCTGTCCGAGGCGCTGAAGCGGCGCTGCCTCTTCCTGCACCTCGACTACCCCGACGCCGAGCGCGAGCGCGAGATCGTGCGCGGGCAGGTGCCCGACCTCGACGAGCAGATCGCGCGCCAGGTGGTGGACACCGTCGGGCGGCTGCGCGACCTCGAGCTGAAGAAGGCGCCGTCGATCGCCGAGTCGGTCGACTGGGCCCGGACCCTGGTCGCGCTCGAGATCGGCGACCTCGACGAGCGGGCCGTCGCCGAGACGCTGGGGGTCGTCCTCAAGCACGCCTCCGACCAGGAGCGCGCGGTCAAGGAGCTCCGGCTCCCCCGGTGATCGACCAGTGACGAGCGGCCTGCTGACCACCCACATCGCCTTCCTCGAGGCGCTGCGCGGGGCGGGTGTGCCGGTCTCGCTCGCCGAGGACCTCGACGCCATCGCCGCGTTCAGCGTGCTCGACTGGGGCGACCGTAAGGCGATCCGGCAGGGGTACGCCGCCACGCTGGTGAAGCGGCAGGCCCAGCGCCCGACCTTCGAGACGCTCTTCGACCTCTACTTCCCCCGGCTGGTCGGTGAGGGCAGCGCTGCCGAGGACGGCGACGACGAGGAGTCGTCACCGCGCGACAACGGGGCCGCCCTCGACGACCTGCGCTCGCGGCTCGCCGACGCGTTGGTCGAAGCCGACCAGGAGGCCCTGCGGCGGCTGGCCGCCGAGGCGGTCGGGCGGTTCGGAGGCATGCGGGGCCGCGGGCCGGGCCTGTCCAGCTGGTCGGCGTACACGACGCTGCAGCGGGTCTCGCCACAGACACTGGTCGACCAGGTGGTCGCCGCCCTGCTGGCGGACGGCCGCGTCGACGACGAGGCGCGGCGTACGGCGGACCGGCGCGTCGGGTCGTTCGCCGGGCTCGTCGAGGCCGACGCCCGGCGCCGGGTCGCCGCCGAGAAGGGACCCGACCACGTCGCGCGCGTCGCGGTCCGGCAGAGCATCGACCGGCTCGACTTCACCTCCGCCCGGAAGGCCGACCTCACCGAGATGCGGCGCGAGATCTATCCGCTCGCGCGGCGGCTCGCGACCCGGATGGCCCGCGAACGACACGCCCGGCGCCGCGGCCCGCTGGACTTCCGGCGTACGGTCCGGGCCTCCATCTCGACCGGCGGCGTCCCGCTCACGACGCATCACAAGCCGAAGCGGCCGCACCGCACCGAGCTCGTCGTGCTCTGCGACGTCAGCGGCTCGGTGGCGAGCTTCGCGCAGTTCACGCTGATGCTCGTCTACGCCCTGCACGAGCAGTTCGGGAAGGTCCGCGCCTTCACCTTCGTCGACCGGGTGCACGAGGTGACCGACGTCTTCCGGCCCGGTGCCGACCTGGGCGACGTGATGGGCGGGCTCGCCGCCCGCACGGCCCAGGCGGCGCTGTGGGGAAGGACCAACTACGGTCGGGCTTTCAGCACCTTCGCCGAGGAGTACGCCGATGCGCTGGGACCGCGGTCGTCGCTGCTGATCCTCGGCGACGCCCGGTCCAACTACTCCGACCTCGGCGTCGACGTGCTGAAGGTCCTCGCCGGGAGAGCCCGGCACGCCTACTGGCTCAATCCCGAGCACCCGCGGCACTGGGACACCGGTGACTCGGCCGCCGGCCCCTACGGCTCCGTCGTCCCGATGGTCGAGTGCCGCAACCTCGCTCAGCTCTCCGACTTCGTCCGCTCCCTGCGCTGACGCTCGACCCGTCATCGGGTGACCTGGAGGACCTGGCTGGTGGCGGTCGCCCCGCTGCCGAGGAAGCCGTGTGCCTGCAGGCTCGCGAGCGAAGGACTCGGGGTTCGGCACCGGCACCGGCACCGGCACCAGGTAACAGTGCACATGACCGAGTCCCCGTCCAAGCGAGGCCGCGCGGCGCTGGAGCTCGTCGACTCCGCGGAGCTTTCCGCCGCACGGCGACCGGCTGGCGGGCCGCTAGGGTTGGGTATCGCCGCCCCTGCAGCCATGCGAGGTGACACCCCCCATGACCTTCGACGTCCACCAGCTCGACACCTTCCTGCTGGTCGGGGCGGGGGTCACGTTGCTGGCCATCCTCGCGGTGCGCGTGTCCTCGCGCGCCGGGCTGCCGAGCCTGCTGCTCTACCTGCTGATGGGCGTCGCCCTCGGCGACAGCGGCATCGGGATCCACTTCAACGACGCCGAGCTCGCGCACGCCCTCGGGTTCGCCGCGCTGGCCCTGATCCTCGCCGACGGCGGTTTCTCGACCAGCTGGCGCGAGGTGCGGCCGTCGATGCGGCTCGGTCTCTCCCTGGCCACGCTCGGGGTCGCCGTGTCGGTGACGATCGTCGCGCTCGGTGCGCACTACTTGCTCGGCCTGTCGTGGGAGCTGTCGGTGCTCCTGGGGGCGGTGACCTCGCCGACCGATGCGGCCGCCGTCTTCTCGGTGCTGCGCGGGTTGCCGCTCTCGCCGCGGCTGGTCGGAGCGCTCGAGGCCGAGTCGGGGCTGAACGACGCCCCCACCGTCGTCCTGGTCACGCTGATCTCGACCGGTGCCGTGGCCGAGCACGGACTTCCCTACACCCTGGCGGTCATCGTCTTCGAGCTCGTCGCCGGCCTCCTGATCGGCCTCGCGGTCGGCTTCGGCGGTGCCTGGCTGATGCGTCGGGCCGCGCTGCCGTCGTCGGGTCTCTACCCGTTGGCGGTCCTCTGCCTGGCCCTCCTCGCCTACAGCGCCTCGGCCGGCCTGCACGCCTCGGGGTTCGCCTCGGTCTACGTCGCCGCGCTGATCCTCGGGAACTCCGACCTGCCGCACCGCACCGCCACGCGGTCGTTCGCGGAGGGGATCGCCTGGCTGGCCCAGATCGGACTGTTCGTGATGCTCGGGCTGCTACTCACGCCCAGCCGGATCACCCCGAGCGTGATCGCGATCGCCGTGGCCGGCAGTCTGCTGCTGACGTTCGTCGCCCGACCGCTCACGGTGTGGGTCAGCTCCGTTGTCCAGCCGATGCCGTGGCGGGAGACCGCCTTCGTGTCCTGGGCTGGGCTCCGCGGTGCGGTGCCGATCGTGCTGGCGACGATCCCGCTGGCCGAAGGGGTCACCGATGCCAAGCGACTCTTCGACATCGTGTTCGTGATCGTCGTGATCTCCACCCTGCTCACCGGCCCGACCTTGCCGGCGGTCGCCAAGCGCCTCCGGGTCACCAGGAGGTCCGAGCCGCGCCAGCTCGACCTCGAGGTGGCGCCGTTGGAGCGGATCGCGGCCGACATGCTCCAGGTCACGATCAGCCCGGTGTCCCGGCTGCACGGGGTCGAGGTCGGCGAGCTCCGGCTGCCGGCCGGCTCGTCGGTGTCGATGCTCGTACGCGACGGGCAGGCGATCGTGCCGGAACGACGTACCGTCCTGAGGCGGGGTGACGACCTGCTCGTCGTGACACCACGCGGGCTGCGCGAACCCACGGTCCAGCGGCTCCGCATCGTGTCGGCGCACGGTCGCCTCGGCCGGTGGCTCGACGAACGGTGAGGTGGTCCGGTCGGGCCGTGACGGTCGGCGTCAGGGCGTCGGCGGCGAGCAGATCTGCGCCGTCTGCGTGACCTTGATGGACGACTTCCCGTCGACGGGCTTGCCGAACCCTGCTCCGACCATCACTGTGACGCCCGGCCCCATCGGGTCCTTGCCCAGGACGTGCGCCTTCGGCCCCAGCCGGCTGAGCACCAGCCTGACGGCGGGGTTCCGGGGCTCGTGCGTCCAGACCTGTGCGTAGTTCACGACTGTGCCCTTGGGCGCGTTGGCGACCTTGCCGGCGCCGAAGCCCTGAGCCTCGAACGACGCCATCGTGCGGTCGGCCAGGCCGACACGGTCGCTGGCGTTGTAGACGCTGATCGTCACCTTGGGGGCTGCCACCCGGTCGCCGGGCTCGACGGTCGTCGGTATGCACACCTTGGCGTCCGCGGTGTGGGGGAACGGGGTCGTCATCGCCGACCACCCCCAGGTGACGCCGACGAGCAGCAGCACGGCGAGCACCCCGAGCGTGAGCAGGGTCTTGAGATGGGTGCTGAGGCCGGTGGTCAGGCCGTCGCTCATCACTCGCGCACCTCGTGCACGCGGGCGTGGAGCACGTGTCGCTGCTGCAGGGCTGCTCGCAGTGCCCGGTGGAGCCCGTCCTCGAGGTAGAGCTCACCGTGCCATCGGACGACATGGGCGAAGAGGTCACCGTAGAAGGTGGAGTCCTCGTCGAGGAGAGCGTCGAGGTGCAGGGTGTCCTTGGTCGTGATCAGCTCGTCCAGGCGGACCTGGCGCGGCGGCAGCGCAGCCCAGGCCCGGGACGTCAGGTCATGGGGTGGGTACGGTCGGCTGTCCCCTACCCGCTTGAAGATCACGCGGCGGAGTCTACTGACGGCCTCTGTGGACCCCGCTGACTACGCTGCGTGGGCATGACCGACAACGCCGTCGCCGCCGCCGTCGCCCCCGGGTACCAGTTCGCGGGTCCCGCCCTGGAGCTGGGCGGGTTGATGCTCGACGAGACCCAGCTGTCCGACGTGCCCATCCGGATCCCCCTCGGCATGCTCAACCGGCACGGGCTCGTCGCGGGCGCCACGGGCACCGGCAAGACCAAGACCCTGCAGCTGGTGGCCGAGCAGCTCTCGACGGCCGGCGTACCGGTGTTCGCCGCCGACATCAAGGGCGACCTCTCCGGCATGAGCACGCCCGGTGTCGAGGACGACAAGATCAAGGCCCGCGCGGCCTCGGTCGGCCAGACGTGGGAGGCGAAGGGGTTCCCCGTCACCTACTACGCCCTCGGCGGCCAGGGCACCGGCATCCCCCTGCGAGTGACGATGACGTCGTTCGGGCCGTTGCTGCTCAGCAAGGTGCTGGGGCTGAACGAGACCCAGGAGTCGAGCCTCGGGCTGGTCTTCCACTACGCCGACCAGGCAGGCCTGCCGCTGCTCGACCTCGAGGACCTCCGGGCGGTCGTGCACTACCTGAACAGCGACGAGGGCAAGCCCGACCTCAAGGAGCTCGGCGGGCTCTCGAGCGCGACGGCCGGCGTGATCCTGCGCGAGCTCATCTCGTTCGAGAGCCAGGGCGCCGACGCGTTCTTCGGGGAGCCGGAGTTCGAGTCGTCCGACCTGCTCCAGGTCGCCGCCGACGGCCGCGGTGTGGTCTCGATGGTCGAGCTGCCCAACCTGCAGGACCGGCCGGCGCTGTTCTCGACGTTCCTGATGTGGCTGCTCGCCGACCTCTTCCACGACCTCCCCGAGGTGGGTGACGTCGACAAGCCCAAGCTCGTCTTCTTCTTCGACGAAGCGCATCTGCTCTTCAACGACGCGTCGAAGGCGTTCCTCGACCAGATCGCCCAGACCGTCCGGCTGATCCGCTCCAAGGGTGTCGGCGTCGTCTTCGTGACCCAGAGCCCGACCGACGTCCCCGACGCCGTGCTCGCCCAGCTCGGCTCGCGGATCCAGCACCAGCTCCGTGCCGCCACCCCCAACGACGCCAAGGCACTGAAGGCCACGGTGAACACCTACCCCACCTCGTCGTACGACGACCTCGCGAAGGTGATCCTCTCCCTGGGGATCGGCGAGGCGATCGTGACGGTGATGAACGAACGCGGAGCCCCGACCCCGGTCGCCTGGACCCGGCTCCGGGCACCGGAGTCGCTGATGGGGCCGGCCGACGCGGCCGCCATGGACGCGGCGGTCAAGGCCAGCCCGGGCTGGGCGACGTACTCCGAGGTGGTCGACCGCGAGTCGGCCAGCGAGACCCTCGCGGCCCGGATGGCAGCCGGAGCCGAGAAGGCGGCCCAGGAGGACGCGGCCAAGGGGGAGGCGGAGACCGCCAAGCCCGCCCCGAAGGCCAAGGCCGCCAAGCCGCAGGAGAGCACCTTCGACCAGGTCGTGAAGTCCAGCACCTTCCAGTACGCCGTGAAGTACGCCGCACGCGAGGCCGTGCGCGGCATGTTCCGGATCGGCCGCCGCTGAGCCTGCGCGTGACGACGGTGACCCCTCCGGGACGAGGCGGCAGAACGCGGCGCTCACAGCGCCGGCTCGCGCCACGCGAGCTGGACGACGTCGACCCCTCGGTCGCGGGTGACGAGCCGGCCTCGGCCGGGTGGGAAGGGCCCAGGACGGATGCCGCCGGTCAGAGGAGCTTCCTCGGGACTGCCCGACAGGACGAGGCCCGGCGCGGCCAGGTCGCGCAGGGACTGGAGCACCGGCTCGTAGAGCGCTCGGGAGGCACCGCCGGCGCGTCGCGCGAGGGCGAGGTGCAGTCCGACGTCGCGTGCCTGGGCGAGCAAAGGCAGCAGCACCTGCACCGGTGAGCCCTGCTGCGTCGCCACCAGGTCGTGGTCGTCGACCACGACGAAGACCTCGGCCCCTGACCACCACGACCGGTGGCGCAGCTGCTCGGGCGTCACGTCGGGGCCCGGGATGCGGTGCTCGAGGTAGGTCGCCAGGTCTGCCAGCGTGGGCAGGGCGTGGGCCCCGGAGGTCAGGTAGTGGAGGAGGTAGTCGTCGGGGACCTCGCCCAGCATCGAGCGCCGGTAGTCGACCATGACGATCTGCGCTCCCTGCGGCATACGGGCGCGTATCACCTCGTGCTCGCCGCCGGCAGCGGCGTCAGCCGGTGCCGGCCACCGTCGTCCTCGCCGTGGCGGCGCTGTGCCGGTGGGTACCCGCGAGCCGGACGACGTACGTCGTGCTCCGCGGCCGCCTCGTCACCAGGAAGGCGACCGTCCCGTCGGCGGCGAGCGACGCGTGCTGCACCGGGACCAGCCGGCCCGCGCGCCGTCGTAGGAGCACGACCCGGTCACCGGCGTGACCACCGGTGGCCGTCGCCACCACGTCCGCGTCGGCGCCGTCGGGACGCGTCGACGCGCTGAGGGACGGCACCATCGCGACCCGCCACGGACCGCTGTGCTGGCCGCGGCTGACGCGCAGCCGGTAGCGGACGGTCCGGCTCGCTGCCGGGGTCGCGATCGCGACCGTGCCGGCGGCGTCCGACGTCGCCGACCCGACGCCGAACCAGCGACGGGGTCCGCGCACCTGCAGGTGGACCACGCGTCCGGCCAGCCCGGACCCGTCCGCGGCCCTGACCACGCCGGACACGGTCAGGGAGCCGCCGACGTCCACGCGATGGCTCGGGGCCGACAGGCCGACCGACGCGACGACCGGTGGGACGACGACGACGCGCGCTCGCGCACCCGTGTGCCTGGGCGTCGGTGCGAGACGGACGACGTAGGCCGCCCGGCGCCCGGGGGTGTCGACGCTGAACGAGACAGCCCCGTGGGGGTCGAGGGTCCCGACGCGGACCCCGGCGGCGTGGTGGCGGACCCGACGCACGAGCTGGACCCGGTCACCCGGGCGGCCGCCGAGCGTGGTCGCCGACAGCACGGTCGTCACCCCGTTCACGGCGGCGGTCGCCGACACGGTCGGGACCATCTGCACCAGCCAGCGGGTGCTGTGGACGTGGTGGTCGGTGTGCCAGCGGAACCTGGCCGAACGCGTCAGCGGCGGGGTCACGGTGCTGGCCGCACCCGCCGCATCCGTGGTCGTCCGGGCGACCGGGCGCCAGCGTCGCGGACCGCGCACCTGGAGGACGACCGGGTAGCCGGGCAGCGGGACGCCGTCGATCGTGGTCAGCGTGCCCGAGAGGGTCACCGTCTCGCCGACCCCGGCGCGGTGGGTCAGGCCTGCGGCTGTCATGCCGCCGGGTGTCCCGGCCGTGGCCGTCGGCGTCGAGGTCGAGGACGGGTCGTCGGACGGTGTGGACGAAGGCCCGGCGCCGGCCGATGGCGACGGTCGGTCGGTCGGCTGCGGCCGGTCGGTCCCGGTCCCGGTCGGCGTGGAGGTCGGCGGGTCGGTGGTTCCGCCCGGCGGGGCCGAGGTGGCGGGCGACCCCGGGGCTACCGGGGACAGGTCGTGACCGGGCCGCGTCGGGGCGGCACCGACCCGGCCGGCCCCCGGCGCGGGAGCGGGAGCACCGATCACGCTGTGGGCGATCTGCTGCACGGGGTCGGGGAGGTGCCCGGTGTAGGCCGCGGCCATGCCGCTGGTGAGCGCAACGGTCAGCACGACCGCCGTACCGCCCGCGCCGAGCCGGCCGACCGTGCGCCGGGGAAGGGGGCGCACCTTCGACGTCGAGCCGTGCGCCTCCCGGAACGCTGCGACGTACTGCTGCTCGTCCGCGAGCTCGGCGTCGGTGCCGGGAGCGCGCAGAGCACGGACCAGGTCGTCGTCGGCCCAGCGGCTCAGGTCGTCCTGCTCGCTCATCGCACACCACCTCTCGCAGCTGTTCGGACCCGTGGGTCGCGGGACAGGGACTTCAGGGCGCGGTGCACGGCGACGCGCACCGCCCCGGGCTTCTTGCCGACCAG
>Ga0302323_100002771_pt1 | contig 14248 bp, 13 predicted proteins | sample Fen_T0_3_FD_201950 | JGI IMG/M metagenome (GOLD analysis project Ga0302323, IMG submission 201950) | Peat permafrost microbial communities from Stordalen Mire near Abisko, Sweden - Fen_T0_3 | ecosystem: Environmental > Terrestrial > Soil > Wetlands > Permafrost | place: Sweden: Abisko... | reverse complement strand
GCAACTACGCCGACCACGCCAAGGAGATGGGCAACGAGGTACCCGCCGAGCCGCTGGTGTTCCTCAAGCCGAACACCTCGGTGATCGGTCCCGGCGACCCGATCCAGCTGCCCCCGGAGTCGTCCGAGGTCCACTACGAGGGCGAGCTGGCCGTCGTCATCGGGCGGATCTGCCGCGACGTCCCGGCGGAGCGGGTGTCCGAGGTGGTCCTCGGCTACACCGTCGCGAACGACGTCAGCGCCCGGGACTTCCAGAAGAAGGACGGGCAGTGGTGGCGGGCGAAGGGGTCCGACACGTTCTGCCCGCTGGGTCCGTACCTGGTCACGGGGATCGACGCGAGCGACCTGCGGGTCGTGACCCGGCGCGACGGCGAGGTCGTGCAGGACGGCCGGACCTCGCAGATGATCTTCGACATCCCCACGCTGGTGGCGTTCGTCTCCAGCGCCATGACCCTGCTCCCCGGGGACGTCCTGCTCACCGGGACGCCGGCCGGCGTGGGCCCGATCGTCGAGGGCCAGCGCGTCGAGGTCGAGATCGAGGGGATCGGCACCCTGTCGAACCCGGTGGTCCGCCGCCGCTGACGGCTGCCGCGAGCTCGGAGCCGCTCGATGCCGGTGCAACGTCGGCGGACGCCGCGGCGTCCCCCTCCTGACGCGCCCGAACGCAGCAGGAGGTGGCCGTGAGCACGGCAGCCCGCACCCCGGCCCGCATCCTGGCCCGGACCGTGGCCCGCACCGCGAGCATCGCTGCGGCGGTGGGCCTGCTCGTCGCCTGCGGGGCCTCGGCCCGCCGGGACGTCATCCCGGGCACCGTCACCGACCTGGCGTCGGCGCGCACCGCCTGGGCCGCGGCCGGCCAGCGGGACTACGACCTCGTCGTGGGGATCGGTTGCTTCTGCCCGTCGACGCCGCCCCTGCACGTCACGGTGCGGGGCGGGGTGCCCGTCGCGACGGCCGTGGAGACGCCTGCCGGGTCGCCCACCGGTTCGCCCACCGCCTCGCCCTACGACGGAGGGCTGGCCAGGTCCCAGGTGCCCACCTCGGTCGACGCCCTGTTCGAGGTGATCGAGGCCCGGCAGGCCGACTCCGACTCGGTCAAGGTCACCTATGACGGGGCGACCGGCGTCCCGCTGCGCATCGACGTCGACCGGATGGCGCAGGCGATCGACGACGAGGTCGCCTACGTGGTGAGCTTCCGGCCCCTCGGCGGGCCGGCGGTCCCGGGGCCCACCGGCTGACCGCACGGCTGAGGCCGGTCCTCGCGCGCATCATCCGCCCACGGACTCCCCAGGAACCACAGCAAAGGGGACACTACGGGCTGAGGGGGCAGCCGTGAGCGGATCAGAGCCAGCCGTCGCCGGGCCGGAGTTCGTCGCGCCCGGGTGGGCCCACGCGCGCGACGGGGAGCGTGCGGCGAGCGTCAGCGCGTTGTTCGACCGCCACCACGGCGAACTGCTCAAGCTGGCGGTCCTGCTGGGCGCCGGCGGCGACGCCGAGGACGTCGTGGCCGAGGCCTTCTACGAGCTGTACCGCCGCTGGTCGCGGCTGCGCGACCCGGACGCCGCCCCCGCGTACCTGCGGTCGGTGGTGTGCAACCAGGTCCGGATGCGGTTTCGGCACCTGCAGGTCGTGCGGCGCCACCCCGACCCGCCCGCCGACGACATCGGCTCCGCCGAGCAGCAGGTGGTGTTCCGGGAGGACCGGCGTGCCGTCGTCCGTGCCCTGGCGGCCCTGCCCGAGCGGCAGCGCCAGGCGCTGGTGCTGCGCTACTGGCTCGACCTGCGCGAGGCCGAGGTCGCGGCGGCCATGGGGATCTCGTGCGGCGCGGTCAAGGTGCACACGTCGCGGGGGATGGCGGCCCTGACCCGCCGGCTGGGCGAGCGGCGCTGAGCGCGCGCCGAAGTCCATGATCACGCCGAAGTCCATGATCACGGGGGAAGGTGTCAACCGGGAGCAAAGCGGCGCAACTGTACGAACGGGGAGAACATCCCTCAGTGCCCCCGTGTGTTCAGCACCCGTTCGTTCTCCGGAGAGGACGCGACCATGACGACGACGATGCCGCCCCCGCCGACCCCCGCCCCGACCGCCCGTGACCCCCGACGCCTCCTGACCTGGGGCGCCGTCTCCCTGGCCGGTGCGCTGGCCTGGGGCTACCTCGCCCTGCAGCGCGGGGAGAAGATCTCGGCGATCTGGCTGCTGGTGGCGGCCCTGGCCTCGTACGCGATCGCCTACCGCTTCTACGCCCGCTGGATCGCGAACCGGGTGCTCGGCGTGGACGACCGCCGGGCCACCCCGGCCGAGCGTGTGAACGACGGGGTGGACTTCCATCCGACGGACCGCCGCGTGCTGCTCGGTCACCACTTCGCCGCGATCGCGGGGGCCGGGCCCCTGGTCGGGCCGGTGCTGGCGGCGCAGATGGGGTACCTGCCGGGAACCCTGTGGATCGTGTTCGGCGTGATCCTGGCGGGCGCCGTGCAGGACATGACCGTCCTGTTCTTCTCGCTGCGGCGCAGCGGGCGCAGCCTCGGCCAGCTGGTGCGCGACGAGGTCGGCCCGGTGGGCGGGATCGCCGCGCTCGTCGCCGTCTTCGCCATCATGATCATCCTGTTGGCGGTGCTGGCGCTGGTCGTCGTCAATGCCCTGGCGACGTCGCCGTGGGGCACGTTCTCGATCGCGATGACGATCCCGATCGCCCTGCTCATGGGCTTCTACCTGCGGGTCCTGCGCCCGGGCCGGGTGCTGGAGGTCAGCGCGATCGGCGTGGCGCTGCTGCTGCTGGCGTTGGTCGCCGGCAAGTGGGTCGGCGACTCGAGCTGGGCCGACGCGTTCACCCTGACCCCGCGCCAGCTGGTCGTCGCGCTGGTCGTGTACGGATTCCTCGCGTCCGTCCTGCCGGTCTGGATGCTGCTGGCGCCACGGGACTACCTGTCGACCTTCATGAAGATCGGGGCCATCGGGCTGCTCGCGATCGGCGTCCTGTTCACGGCGCCGACGCTGCAGAACGAGGCGATCACGAAGTTCGCGACGTCGGGCACGGGGCCGGTGTTCGCCGGGTCGCTGTTCCCGTTCGTGTTCATCACCATCGCCTGCGGGGCGCTGTCGGGCTTCCACGCCCTGATCTCGTCGGGGACGACGCCGAAGATGATCGAGAAGGAGTCGCAGATCCGGCTCATCGGCTACGGCGGGATGCTCATGGAGTCGTCCGTGGCCGTGATGGCGCTGATCGCGGCCAGCCTGCTCGACCCCGGCCTGTACTACGCGATGAACTCGCCCGGCGGCCTGCTGGGCAGCACCGCGCAGACGGCGGCCAAGGCCGTGGCCAACCTCGGCTTCACGATCACTCCCGACCAGCTCCAGGCCGCGGCGGCCTCGGTCCAGGAGAAGACCCTCGTGGCGCGCACCGGCGGCGGCCCGACGCTCGCGATCGGCATGTCCGAGATCCTCTCCCGGTTCGCGGGCGGGTCCTCGCTCAAGGCGTTCTGGTACCACTTCGCGATCATGTTCGAGGCGCTGTTCATCCTCACGACGGTGGACGCCGGCACCCGCGTCGGCCGCTTCATGCTGCAGGACCTGCTCGGCAACGTCTGGAAGCCGTTCAAGCGCACCTCCTGGAAGCCCGGACTGTGGCTGACGAGCGCGATCGTCGTCCTGGCCTGGGGGTACTTCCTGTGGATCGGGGTCGATGATCCGCTCGGCGGCATCAACCAGCTCTTCCCGCTGTTCGGCATCGCCAACCAACTGCTGGCGGCGGTGGCGCTGACCGTCGGCACGGTGATCCTTGTGAAGTCCGGCAAGCTGAAGTACGCGTGGGTCACCGGGCTGCCGCTGGCCTGGGACGCGGCCGTCACCCTGACGGCGACGTACCAGAAGGTGTTCTCCTCGGACGCCAAGCTCGGCTTCTTCGCCCAGCGCGACCGGTACGCGACCGCCCTCGACGCCGGGAAGGTCCTCGCGCCCGCCAAGACGCCCGCGCAGATGCAGCAGATCGTCACCAACTCCACGGTGGACGGCGTCCTGGCCGCCTTCTTCGCGCTGATGGTGATCGTGGTGCTGGTGAACGCGATCTGGGTGTGCGTGCGGGCCGTGCGCAGCGGGACGTCGTCGGCGTCCGCGGAGGAACCGTTCGTCCAGTCGCACCTGGTGGCTCCGTCGGGGATCTTCCCGACGGCGGCCGAGCGCCGGGAACTGGCGGCGGCAGGAGCCGGACCGGTGCCCGCGGCGTCCACCGCCGGCGGTCGGGCACCGACCGACGTGGACGGCGGGTGACCTCGCCGGCGGGCTCGCCGACAGGGCAGGGACCGGCGCCGTCCCCGGGCGTGGCCCGGTGGCGGCGCTGGGCCCGCGGCCTGCACTGGTACCTGCGTGAGGTCACGGGCGAGGCCGACTACGACCGCTACCTGGCCCGGCACGCCGCCGTCCATCCGCACGAGCCGGCCCAGAGCCGGCGCGAGTTCGACCGCTGCCGCTGGGAGGACAAGGCCAACAATCCCGGCAACCGCTGTTGCTGAAGGCTCAGCCCTCGGACGGCGAGCGCGCGAACCCCAGGCCCGGCAGCTCGACCCGGGTGCGTCCGGCCAGCCTGGCGCGGGCGTACCCGGGGCGGCCGCCGTCCGCGCGCAGCGTCCGCGCCGCGACGGAGGCTGCCTCGGCGCACTCGGCGGGGCCGGCCGAGGGCCAGGTGCACAGCCAGGTGCGCTTCTCCAGCCGGTGCCAGCCGTGCGAGTCCAGGTCGTGGGTGGCGGACGCGCGGAAGGTCAGGGCCCGGCCGGGGCCGAGCGTGACGTCGAAGAAGGTCGTGGCGTCCCCGGCCGGCCGGGTGAACCGCAGCCGCCCGGTGGGCGCCGGGTCGGCCGGCCCGGCGAGCGCCTCCAGCCCGTCGAGGAGGTCCTCCAGGGTGAGCTCGATGCCGCGCTCGGCGGACCGCTCGTCGTCGACGAGCCGGGCGCCCGTCGTCAGGCCCTGCAGCGACGGGTGGCGGCGCAGCGCGAGCCACCGGTACGGCAGTTCGTCGATGCCCTCGCCGGTCGCGAACCACCGGCGTGCCTGCGACTCCCAGGTGCCGGTCGCGATCAGCTCCACCCACACTGCGTCGTCGGCCCGCAGCAGGCCGATCGACGTCCCCGGGCCGGCGCCGTCGCCCGGCGGACGGCGCCAGCGCACCCAGGGACCCGGACCGCCGGTCATCGGCGCCGGGAAGCCCATCACCGCGGTGGCCGCGGCGATCGTCGCAGGGAAGTCCGCGGCCGGTGCGACGGGCACCCGGACGGCGGCCAGGTGCCCGCCGTCGTCGGGGTCGTCGTCCGGATCGTCGTCGTCCGGCGCCGGGACGACCAGCGCAGGCCCCCACGGGGACCCGCTCGCCAGGTGCGTCGGCCTGGTGGTGTCGTCGGGCTCCCAGCCCAGCTCGTGGGCCGCCGCGACGATCCGCCGGGCGCCCCAGTCGCCGAGGTCCACCCGGCTCAGCTGCTGGAACTGCGTCCTGGCGTGCTCCACGGTGTCCACGTCGTCCCCCCGGGGTCGGTCGGCGCCGCTCGACGTCCGGCGCCCCCCTGTAGTACCCGTTCCGCGCGCGCCGCAACGCCTCCGCCACGGCTCGGTGCGCGGACCTACGGCTGCCTTGACGGAGCGTTGAGCCGCGATTCAGGTCCGCGCGGTGGCGACCGCCTCGACGAGGGCGGCGTTGGCGGGCCACCGTTCCCGGCCCGGCCGGGTGAGCACGTACCCGCAGCGGGTGCCGGCGACGCCGTCCAGGTCCTGGTAGCGGACGCCGTCGATCCGCGGCCCGTCCCCGGCGACCAGCGCCACGCCCAGGCCGGCCGCCACCAGCAGCACGATCAGGTCGAGGCTGTCGATGCGGTGGACCACCCGGGGGACGGCGCCGAACCGCGCGCCCACCCCGCGCACCAGCTCGTCGTCGTCCGGGCCGCGGGAGTTGGCGATCCAGGCGGTCGCCTCGTCGCGGAACAGCTGGGCCGCGTCGCGCCGCTCCCCGGCCGGCACCACCAGCGCCATCGCCACCTCGCCGAACCGGGTGCCCCGCAGGCCGCGCGGCACCAGGCTGTAGTCGTAGACCAGCCCGACGTCGACGGCGTCCTCGGCGAGCAGGCGCGCCACCTCGTCCGGCTCCCGCTCCTGCACCTGCACCGACAGCCCCGGGTGCAGCGCCCGCAGCCGGGCCACGGCCGGGACGACGTCCAGCGCCAGCGCCGTGGCGTAGCCCGCGAGGCGGACCGGCCCGGACGGCGGCCCGTCGACGTCGAGATCCCCGCGGGCGGCGTCCAGCGCGGCGAGGGCGGCGCGGGCATGGGGGAGCAGGGCGCGCCCGGCGGGCGTCAGCGCCAGCCGCCGGCCGGCCGGTTCGACGAGGACCGCCCCCATCGCCCGTTGCAGGACCGCCAGCTGCTGCGACACCGCCGAGGTGCTGTACCCGCTGACGTCGGCGACGGCCCGCAGGGTGCCGTGGTCGGCGAGCTCGACGAGGACGCGCAGCCCCTGGGTGTCCACGAGGCCATGGTGGCGCCCCGCAGAACCCACCGTCCACTGTTTGCGGACGTGTGGCATCGATACGTGCGCTGGACCGGGACGGATCCGGCATGGGTTGATGGTGCCGTGACCGTGACCACCGCCCCCACTCCGCCCCCGTCCTCGGCCGCGGCGCCCGAGCCCTCGGCCCGAGCCGTCCGGACGGCGTGGTTGCCGGTCGCCTGCGTGCTCGCCTCGATCGGCTCGGTCCAGGTCGGGGCGGCGTTGTCGATCTCGCTGTTCGGCGTGCTGGGCACCGCCGGGACGACCTGGTTGCGGCTGCTCGTCGCCGCCGTCGTCCTGCTCGTCGTGGCCCGGCCGCGCGGGATGCGGCGCGGGGACGTGGCCGCCGCCGCCCTGCTCGGCGTGGTGACGGCGGGCAACACGCTGGCCTTCTCGGCGGCCACCGACCGGGTGGCGCTCGGCACGGTCGTCGCGGTGGAGTTCTGCGGGCCGCTGGCCGTGGCCGCGTTCGGGGCGCGCGGGCGCGGCGCCGCCCGGCTGGTCTGGCCGGCGCTGGCGCTCGTCGGCGTCGCGGCGATCACGACCCCGTGGCGGATCGGTGCAGCGGGCGGTGCCCGGGTCTGGATCGGGCTCGCGCTCGCCGGCGTCGCCGCGGTCGGCTGGGCGGGCTACATCGTGCTCACGGCCCACGTCGGGCGGCGCAGCGAGGGGCTGCAGGGGCTCGCCGTCTCGATGGCGACCGCGGCGGCCGTCCTCACCCCGCTGGGCGCCCTGCAGGCGTGGCCCGTTCTGCGGGCCGCGGCCTCCGGGGCGGACGGCGACGCCCGGGCGGCGCTGGTCCGGCTCGGGGTGGCCGCCCTGCTGGTGCCGCTGGCCGCCTACGCCCTGGAGATGACCGCCCTGCGGCGGCTGGACCAGGGCGTCTTCGGGGTGTGGATGGCCCTCGAACCGGCGGTCGGGACGGCGGCCGGCTGGGCCGTGCTCGGCCAGCGGCCCTCGCCCGCGCAACTGCCGGGCGTGCTGCTCGTGGTCCTGGCCGGAGTCGGGGCGGCCCGCGGCGGGACGAGCCCGGCCCGCGCGGCCGCCCCGACCGGGGTCGGCGTCGGCGTCGGTGCAGCCACCGAGGGTGAACCGCTGCGAGGGTGAGTGAGCGAGCACCCGGGCGCGGTTCACCCGCCCGGATCAGCGCCCGTCGAGGCGGAGCCCGGTGATCCAGTAGGGCGCGGTGGCCGGGTCGGCGACGCCGAACCGGGCGTTGACCGCCCACAGCCGGCCCTTGGCCAGGACGGCGGTCGACGGCACGTCGAGCGCGGGGTCTGTCAGGTCGCGCACCCACCGGGCGGACAGCGCCGTCCCGTGGCCCTGCAGCCGCAGCTCGGTGACCGACGCCTGGCCGGTCCCTCGGACGATCCACAGCCGGTCGCCCGAGCGCTCGACGCCGTCGCCGCCGGTGATCGCCGGGCCGCCGCTCACCGGGACCCGCCGGACGACGCCGTCGCGCGGGGACACCGCCCAGAGCCCGCCCGCGGTGGAGTGGTCGAGCAGCAGCGTGCCGTCGGCGAGCGCGCGGATGCCGTTGGCGCGGTTGCCGGTCGGGTCGGGCACCGGCCACGGGCCGGCCAGCGGGAGCAGGCCCGGCGCGGCACCGGTCGGCCGACCGTCGCGGCCCAGCGGGAACGATGCCAGCCGGTCGACCCGGGAGTCCGTCACCCAGACGGCCCGCGGTGTGACGACGAGGTCGTTGAGGAAGCCCGCGCCCGGGACCGTCCAGCGCTGCACGAGCCGGCCGGTGCGCACGTCCACCGCCAGGACGATGCCTGTCGTCCCGTCCTGGCCGGTGACGTACAGCAGGTGGGTGCGCGGGTCGACCTGCATCCCGCGCAGCCCCCGGCCGGTGACCCCGGCGAGCAGGGTGCGCCGGGCGCCGGTGCGCGGGTCGACGGCGAGGATCGTCCCGTCGGCGAGCGAGGAGGTGAACAGGCGGCCGCCGAAGGCGGTGATCCCTTCCGGCCGGAAGCCCGCCGGCAGGTCGAGGACGCGCGTCGCGTGGGGGTGGTCAGGGGCGGGTGCGGCTGCCGTGGGCCGGCCGGTCGTGGCGCCCGCCGTCGTCGCGGGCACCGCGGCGAGGGTCAGGCCCGAGGCGGTGAGGGTGGCGAGGGCGGCGAGGGACGCGCGGGTCGTGGCCCGGCGCGAGGGGGACGTCCTTGTCATGCCTTCGAGCGTCACACGGACCTTCCGGACCTGCAGCTGATCGCCCCTGACTGTCCGTTTGCCTTGTCGGCGCCCGGTGCGGCGGCCGGTGACGGCCTAGGCTGAGGACACCATGAGCGCATCCGACCGCCACCCCACGACCACCGCGACCGGCGCCGACGTCCGGGTCCGGTTCTGCCCCTCGCCGACGGGCACGCCGCACGTCGGCCTGATCCGGACGTGCCTGTTCAACTGGGCGTACGCCCGGCACACCGGCGGCACCTTCGTCTTCCGCATCGAGGACACCGACGCCGCCCGGGACAGCGAGGAGAGCTACCTGCAGCTGCTCGACGCGCTGCGCTGGCTCGGGCTCGACTGGGACGAGGGCGTGGAGGTGGGCGGCCCGCACGAGCCGTACCGGCAGAGCCGGCGGCGGTCGCTCTACGACGACGTCCTGGCCAAGCTGGTGGCCGGCGGCCACGTCTACGAGTCGTACTCGTCCGCGACGGAGATCGAGGAGCGCCACCTCGCCGCCGGCCGTGACCCCAAGCTCGGCTACGACGGTCACGACCGCGACCTCACCGACGAGCAGAAGGCGGTGTTCCGGGAGCTCGGGCGCGAGCCGGTACTGCGCCTGCGCATGCCCGACCACGACCTCACCTTCGAGGACCTGGTGCGCGGCGAAGTGACGTTCCGGGCCGGCACCGTCCCCGACTTCGTCGTGGCGCGGGCGGGCGGCGAGCCGCTGTACCCCTTCGTGAACCCGGTGGACGACGCGCTCATGGGCATCACCCACGTGCTGCGCGGCGAGGACCTGCTGTCCTCGACCCCGCGCCAGATCGCGCTCTACCACGCCCTCATCGACAGCGGCGTGACCTCGTTCGTGCCCCGGTTCGGCCACCTGCCGATGGTGCTGGGGGAGGGCAACCGCAAGCTGTCCAAGCGGGCGCCGGAGTCCAACCTGTTCCTGCACCGCGAGCGCGGCTTCATCCCCGAGGGGCTGCTCAACTACCTGTCGCTGCTGGGCTGGTCCATCGCCGAGGACCGGGACGTCTTCACCGTCGCCGAGCTGGTGGCCGCCTTCGACGTCGCCGACGTCAACGGAAGCCCCGCGCGGTTCGACCAGGCGAAGGCGGAGGCGATCAATGCCGAGCACGTCCGCCGGCTGGACCCGGCCGACCTCGAGCAGCGGCTGGTCCCGTACCTGCAGGCCGGCGGGGTGCTGCCCGCCGAGCCGACCGCCGCGCAGCGGGCAGCGCTGGCCGCCGCCGTCCCGCTCGTCCAGACCCGGATGCAGCTGCTCGGCGAGGCCGTCGGGATGCTCGGGTTCCTCTTCCTGCCCGACGAGCAGATCGTCGTCGCGGACGACGCGCTGGCGCTGGTCACCAAGGACGTCGCGGTGGGCCGGGCCGTGCTGGACGCCGCGATCACCGCGCTCGGCGCCGTCGAGCAGTGGACGGCGGCCGAGCTGGAGGCGGTGCTGCGGGCCGCCGTCATCGACGGGCTGGGGCTCAGGCCCAAGCTCGCGTTCACCCCGCTGCGGGTGGCGGTCACCGGACGGCGGGTGTCGCCGCCGCTGTTCGAGTCGATGGAGATCCTGGGCCGGTTCTCGTGCCTGGCCCGGCTGTCGGCCCTGCGCGCGGCGATCGCGGAGTGACGTCCTGGTCGGGGGAGCCGGTCGGTGTCCGGCCGGGGCCGGCGCAGGCCTGGCAGCCCCGGCCGTACTCCCAGCTGCTGCGCGGCCCGACGTTCCGCTGGTGGCGTCCGCCGGCGAGCGTCGCGGTGGCGGTGGCTGCCGCGCTGGTCTCGGTCCTGGTGCTCGGGTTCGGCTACCTCGTCCTGCAGTACGCCGAGGGGCTGGACCCGCTCGGGGTCGAGACGGGCACGGGCGGCGCCGGGGGTGCGGGCGGTGCGGGCTCGTCGTCCGCGGTCGACGACTGGTCGGTCACCCCGTTCGGCTTCCTGTGGACCAACCTGCTGCTGGCCGCGTTCGTCCCGGTGGCCATGGTCGCCACCTGGGCCGGGTACGGCTGGAGGCCGCGGTGGGTCGCGTCGGTGGCCCCCGGCATCCGTCGGGACTGGCTGCTGCGCTGCACGCTGGTGTCCCTCGCGGTGAGCGGCCTGGCCGGCGTGGGGCTGGCAGCGCTCGGCGGCGGCTACACCTGGACGCCGGAGCGCGACTGGCCCTGGTTGCTGCTGGTCGTCCTGACGACCACTCCGTTGCAGGCCGCGGGCGAGGAGTACGTCTTCCGGGGCTGGCTGACGCAGCTCGTCGGGTCGGTCGTGCCGTCCGCGCGGGTCGGCGCCCTGGCCGCGGGCCTGCTGTCGAGCACGCTGTTCGCCTTCGCCCACGGGCAGCAGAACCTGTGGCTCTTCGGCGACCGGTTCGCGTTCGGCGCCGTGGCCAGCTGGCTGGTCTGGCGCACCGGCGGGCTGGAGGCCGGCATCGCCCTGCACGCGGCGAACAACGTGGTGGCGCTCGTGCTGACGATCGGCGCGGGGGAGCTGCGTGACACGCTGGAGGTCAGCGAGAGCACCGCGGTCTCCCTCGTCCTGGACCTCGTCACCCTCCTCGTCGCCGTCGCGGCGATCCTGCTGCTGAACCGGCGCCGCCCGGTGACGCGCCTGTTCACGCCGCCGTCCCTGTCGCCGCCCCCGGTGCTACCGGGAGGGGCGCCGTGAGGACCGTCCGCGGCGTCCTGCTGGACGTCGACGACACCCTGGTGGACACCCGGGCCGCGTTCCGGACGGCGATCGGTGCGGTGGTGCGGCGCTGGCTGCCGCCTCCCGCGGGCGATCCCGGCGCGGCGGAGGCCCAGGCGCTGGCCCACTGGGTGCTCGACGACACCGGGGCCTTCGCCGCCTACACCCGGGGCGAGCTGACCTTCTCCGAGCAGCGCCGGATCCGGGCCGACCGGCTCCACGCCCACCTCGGCGGCCCCGCCCTCGACGACGCGGACTTCGCCCGCTGGGAGGAGACCTACGACGAGGCCTTCCGCGGCGCCTGGCGCGCGCACCCGGACGGCGCGGCGCTGGTGCGCTCGCTGCGGGCCCTCGGCGTCCCGACGGGCGCTGTGACGAACGCCTCGGGCGCCTACCAGCGCGACAAGCTCGCCGCGGTGGGCCTGGCCGACCTGCCGGTGCTGGCCAGCATGGACGACCTCGGTCGCGGCAAGCCGGATCCGGAGGTCTTCCACCTCGCCTGCCGTCGCCTCGGGCTGCCCCCGTCGCAGGTGGCGTACGTCGGCGACGAGCTGGACGTCGACGCGCGCGGTGCCCGGGACGCCGGGCTCGTCGGCGTCTGGCTCGACCGCCACGGCACCGGGACGACGCCTCCCGACGTCCCCGTCGTCCGCGACCTGACCGCCGTCGTCCCCCTCCTGCCCCTGCTCCCACCCCCGCCGTGATCATGGACTTCGCCGTGATCATGGACTTCGGCTGAACCCCATGATCACGGCAGAGTCCATGATCATGGCGGGGGTGGTGGGCAAACGAGAAGGAGCCTCTCGGCTGAGCGAGAGGCTCCTTCGGTGTAGCCCCGACGGGATTCGAACCCGCGCTACCGCCTTGAGAGGGCGGCGTGCTAGGCCACTACACAACGGGGCCGTGCGGCCGGCGTGATCCGGGAGAATCTCGCCGTCCAACTCCACCGATCGTAGACCCTTGCGGATCCTTGCCGGTGAAGCGCTGGGGTACCAGGACTCGAACCTAGACTAACTGAACCAGAATCAGTCGTGCTGCCAATTACACCATACCCCATGGGGGTTCCTGGCCGTCGCCGGAGCGCGACCGGGGGACCCGTCCATGGACTGTACCGGTCCGGAGCCTGGCGACCCAAATCCTTAGGGCGCCGACGTTGGCGCGTTGTGCCGGGTCGGGGTTGACTGGGCGGCATGCGCTACCTGGAGATCCCCCCGCTGCCCGGCTCGGACCTCGGGACCGGTCGGCGGGTCTCCGCCATCGGGCTCGGCACCTGGCAGTTCGGGTCGCGGGAGTGGGGGTACGGGCTCGCCTACGACGACGGCGAGGCCGCCCGGATCGTGGCTCGGGCGCTCGAACTCGGCGTAACGCTCTTCGACACCGCCGAGGTGTACGGCTTCGGCCGCAGCGAGCGCATCCTCGGTGCGGCGCTGCGGACGGCGGGCGCCGACCTCGACCGGATCGTCGTCGCGACCAAGATCTTCCCGGCGATGCCGGTGGCGCCCGTCGTCCAGCAGCGGGCCGTGGCGAGCGCCGGCCGGCTCGGCGTCCGGCGGATCGACCTCTACCAGGTGCACCAGCCCAACCCCGTCGTGCGCGACGCCACGACGATGCGCGGCATGCGCGCCCTGCAGGACGTCGGGCTCGTCGACCAGGTCGGGGTGAGCAACTACCGGCTGGAGCGGTGGAAGGCGGCGGAGGCGGCGCTGGGCTCGCCGGTGCTGTCCAACCAGGTGCAGTACAGCCTGGCCCACCCGCAGCCCGCCGCCGACCTGGTGCCCTACGCGCTGCGCGAGGGCCGGGTGGTCATCGCGTGGAGCCCGCTGGCCCAGGGCCTGCTGACCGGCAAGTACGACGAGGACCACCGCCCGACCGGCGGGGTGCGGGCCACCAACCCGCTCTTCCTGCCCGAGAACCTGCGGCGGGCGGCGCCCCTGGTGGCGGTCCTGCGCGAGGTCGCGGCCGCGCACGGCGCCACGCCGGCGCAGGTCGCGCTGGCGTGGGTGCTGCGGCACCCGTGCGTGACGGCCATCCCCGGCGCCTCCAGCGTCGAGCAGCTCGAGCACAACGTGGCCGCCGCCGACCTGGTCCTGGCGGACGACGAGGTGGGCGCGCTGAGCGAGGCGGCGACGGCGTTCCAGCCGGTGGGCGGTCCGCGGGCGGCCGTGTCGATGCTGCGCGAGCGCGTCCGCGCCTGACGTCGCCCCGGCGGCGGCTCAGGGGCGGCTCAGGGGCGGCTCAGGGGCTGGCTCACGGGCCGGCCGGGGGCCCTTCGACGTCGGAGTAGAGGTGCTGCTGGGCGAGCCGTCGCAGCGCCAGCAGGACCGGCTCGTAGAGCACCGTGCCGAGGACGACGTACGCGACGACGTCCGCCGCCGGCGCGGTGTCCGCGCGCGGCAGCCCGGCGATGTCCAGGCGCGCGACGTCGAGGGCGGCGCCGGCATAGGTGCGCAGGCGCTGCTCGTCCGGCGGGAGGCCGACGTCCTCGGCGGCGCGCAGGGCGGCGTCCAGCTGGCGCAGGGCCTGGGACGACGGGTCCACCCGCCAGCCGAGCTCGGCCACGGCGGCGAGTGCGCGGGTGGGGGGCGCCTCGTCGTCCCGGGGGGCGGGACCGAGCAGCTCGTGCGCGGTGCCGACCGCCTGCGCGAGCTGGTCCGGACCGGCGTCCAGGGCCTGCAGGACGGCGTGGACGGCGGCCAGAGACAGCCGCCCGACGTCGGTGAGCGCGCGGATCAGCCGCAGCCGCGCGACGTGCGCCTCGTCGTACTCGGCCTGGGTGGCCGCGGTGGAGCGGCCCGGCGGCAGCAGCCCCTCGCGCAGGTAGTACTTCACCGTCGGGACGCTGACGCCTTACGTCCGGGAGAGTTCCGAGA
>Ga0302323_100002768_pt1 | contig 14254 bp, 4 predicted proteins | sample Fen_T0_3_FD_201950 | JGI IMG/M metagenome (GOLD analysis project Ga0302323, IMG submission 201950) | Peat permafrost microbial communities from Stordalen Mire near Abisko, Sweden - Fen_T0_3 | ecosystem: Environmental > Terrestrial > Soil > Wetlands > Permafrost | place: Sweden: Abisko... | reverse complement strand
GACCACGTCGGCGGCAGCGGAAACACGCAATTCAACGGCGGGCTCGTGCTCGATCTCGCGTCTCATCACCATCTGCTCTGCTCGGCAGGACGAGGCCTTGCAGGCGAGAGTCGGTTCCAGGGCTACTTCGCCTATCAACTGACGATCTGAGCTGCGCCAGTGGTAGCCTGGTCAAGTGGCGCTCGCCGTCGGCGAGACTGAGGCAGGCATGGCAGGGAGTCACTGGGCGGCGCGCAAGGTCGTGATCGTCGGCGCCGGGGCGGTCGGCTCGACCTTTGCCTATGCCCTGGCCCAGAGCGGACACGCTGACGAGATCGTATTGACCGACGTGAACCGCGATCTGGCCGCCGGCCAGGCCCTTGACCTGGTGCACGGCCTGCCGTTCTTCCCTGCTGTGGACGTGCGCCTCGGCGAGCCCGCCGACTACCGCGATGCCAGTGTGGTCGTGATCACCGCAGGCGCGGCACAGCGGCCAGGAGAGTCACGCCTCGATCTGATCCACCGGAACGCCGCCATCGTTCAGAGCATCGTCGACGACGTGGTCGCGCAGCAGTTCCCGGGCGTCATCGTGGTGGCCACGAATCCGGTCGACGCGCTCACCTATGTGGCCGAGCGGCGCGCGCGTCTGCCGCACGGTCGCGTGCTGGGCTCAGGCACTGAGCTCGACAGCGCTCGCTTGCGCTATCTGCTCAGCCGCCAGTGCAAAGTCGACGTCCACAACGTGCACGCCTATGTCCTGGGTGAGCACGGCGACAGCGAGCTGGTGGCCTGGTCCCTCGTGCACATCGCTGGTGTGCCCATCGACGAGTACTGCCGGAGCTGCGGCAATTGCGCGGCCTGGGAGGTCACACGCGCAGCGATCGAAAGGAGCGTGCGCGACTCCGCGTATCACATCATCAACTACAAGGGCGCCACCTGGTTTGCCATTGGCCTTGCCCTCGTGAGGATCGTCGCGGCCATTTTGCGCAATCAGAGGAGCGTGCTCTCTGTGTCGAGCCTGCTCACGGGCGCCTACGGCCTGACGGACGTGTGCCTGAGCCTGCCAGCGATCGTGTCCGGCAAAGGCGTGGAGCGCGTCATCGAGACCCCGCTCCTGCCGCGCGAGCTTGAGAGCCTCCACCACTCAGCAGACGTGCTGCGCTCCGCGATCAAGGGCCTCGAAGGCGACAGACCCTGACTCCGGCTTCGTAACGAGCCGCGGGGTCGGTTCGGATCCCGCGCTGTGAGCCCGCACCAGGACCTGCAGCGAGAACGCCTCGTCTTTGGAGCATATTTGGGGATTCTTTGCGACTTCTTGAGGACCCGCTCGCCGGCCCGGACTGACAATGCCTGCGTGCAGGCCGATGCAGCGAATGGTTCTCGTGTCCGGTGGCGTCGGCGTCCGTCAGCGTTCGGTCCGCTCGCCGCAGCCGCGCGTATGGCGTATGCTTGACCAAAGAGTTAGCGGCGCTGTCGTTGATACCAGGCGACTCACACGTGGAGGAGTGAAGTGGCACGCATGACTGTCGTGGCCCTGGGCGTGTTCTCAATGACCCTTGTCGCGCTGACCGACCCGTCGGCCGCACAGACCGCGAGCGCCACCGCGCAAGAGGCGCAAGCTCGCCTGGCTGCCTCAGCCGCGATCGAGCGCTCGCACCTCACGGGCCTCGCTCGCTTCGTGCGCATGAAGCCTGGCCAGGGCTTCATTGCCGAGGCCGACGCAGGCCGGCCCGAGGAGCAGGCCCGCTCGTTCCTCGCCGCGCATGGCCGGGCCTTTGGTATGGCGACGCCAGACGACCTCGACGCGCAGGCTGCGCCGCAGCGAGACAGGCTGGCCATGGACCACGTGCGCTTTCAGCAGCGACACCGCGGCCTGCCGGTGACCGGCGCCGAGGTGATCGTGCATCTTCGAGCAGGCTCGGTCATGGCGGTCAACGGCCGCATGCTCGACGACGCTGAGCTCGCTGACATCGATCTGTCTCCTACGTTCGACGCTGGGCAGGCCGAACAGATCGCGCGTGGAATAGTGGAGGCGCAAGGCATCGTTGTCGCAGACGTGTCCGCGCCGCGCCTGGAGCTATTCAACCGAGGCCTGTTCGACGGTCAGCCTGTGGCCACCCGACTCGCCTGGTTTGTCGTTGTCCGCGCGGAACAGGTGCTGGAGTACGTCTGGCTGGATGCACAGACCGGCGTCGTGCTGCTGCATTTCAACCAGAAACCCGATGCGCGCAACCGGCAGATCTACAACGCCAACAACGGAACGAGCCTGCCGGGCACCCTCGCTAGGAGCGAGGGCGGCGCGGCCACGGGCAACGCGGACGTGGACGCCGCCTACCGGTACGCTGGCGACACCTACGACTACTTCTTTGGCCAGTTCGGCAGGGACAGCGTAGACGGCGCCGGACAGGCGCTGGTGCTGAGCGTGCACTATGGCGTCAACTACCTGAATGCAGGCTGGGACCCAAACACGGAGCAGATCATATTCGGCGACGGCTCAGCCCAGGCGGACGACGTCGTGGCGCACGAAATCACACACGGCCTGACCCAGCACACGGCGAACCTCTATTACTACAGGCAGTCCGGCGCGCTCGACGAGTCGTTCTCGGACATCTTCGGAGAAACCGTTGACCTTACGAATGGCGCTGGCACCGACACGGCCGCAGTGCGTTGGCTGCTAGGCGAGGACTGGACAGCCCTCGGTGCCATCCGCAACATGATGAACCCGAACGCGTTCGGGGACCCCGGGAAGACGAGCGACACACAGGTCGCGTGTGGCGCTTCGGACGGTGGAGGTGTGCACACCAACAGCGGCATCACGAACCACGCCTATGCGTTGATGGTCGACGGCGGCGCCTACAACGGCCAAGTGATCAACGGCATCGGCCTCGCGAAGGCGGGCCAGGTCATGTACCGCGCGCTGACGGTCTATTTGACCAGCACGGCGGACTTCCAGGACGCGGATACAGCGATTCGACAGTCGTGCACCGATCTCGTCGGCACCGGTGGGCTGGTAACGGCGGATTGCGTTGAAGTCGGGAAGGCCTTGAGCGCGGTTGAAACGAGCCAGGACTGGCCGTGCGATGGCAGAGTGTCCGTGGTCAAGGGCGGGACAGGCAGCGGTACGGTCACGTCAAGCCCCGACGGCATCGACTGCGGGACTAAGTGCTCCGGTGTCTTCTCTTCCAGCAGCTCTGTCGACCTAGCCGCCACGGCCGACGCGGGATCGGTCTTCGCGGGTTGGCGGGCTGCCTGCACGGGCGGCGACCTCTCGGCTCCCACGTGTACGGTCCTCGTCCCCGTTCCTCCGGCGGCAGCCGCAGCCACGGCCACGTTCGACCTGGCGGGCACAACGCACGACGTCAGCGTCACGGTGCAAGGGACCGGCACAGTGACGTCCTTGCCGGCAGCTATCGACTGCGGAGCCACCTGCACCGCCAGCTTCGCAGCGGGCACACGCCTCACGCTGACGGCGTCCGCGCCGGTCGGCTATGGTCTCTCATGGGGCGGCGACTGCGCCGGCGCCAAGAGTCCCTGTGTCTTGCAGGTGGACGGCGCGAAGACTGTGACGGCCACGTTCGGCCAGCTGCCGTTCGCGCCAGTGGCGTCCGTGAACGTCGGCCTGACCTATGGCCAAGCCGCCTGGGGCGACTACAACAACGACGGCTATCTCGACCTGGTGGTCGTGGGCCTGGACAAGCACTACAACCCCGTCACGAAACTCTGGCGCAACGACCACGGCACTCTCGTGGACAGCGGCATCGTGCTGCCGGCTGTCGACACCTTGGTCTCCTGGGCTGACTGGGACAACGACGGCGACCTCGACCTCCTCCTATCTGGTCAGAACGAATTGGGGGACCCTGTCACCTATCTCCTCAGGAACGACGGCGGAAAGTTCACGAGCGTGCCCACCAACCTACCCACCGGCTACGTCACAGCCGCATGGGGCGACTACGAAAACGACGGCGACCTCGACTTGGCCTTGAGCACCTACGGCACGGTGGCGATCTATCGCAACGACGGCGGCGGCACCTTCGTGCGGGTCTACCAGGGAAGCGCCTACGGGGCGATCGCGTGGGCGGACTATGACAACGACGGCGACCTCGACCTCGTCGTCACCGACTACTACTCCTCGAGCGCAGGAAGCTACATCCTGCGGAATGACGCAGGCACCTTCGTCAAGGTGAGCGTCGGCCTGCCGAATGCTGCGTACGGATCAGTCGCCTGGGCCGACTACGACAACGACGGCCAGCTCGACCTCGTTCTCAGCGGGATGAGCAACAACTCGCTCGTAACGAAGATCTATCACAACCAGTCTGGCACGCTCAGCGACATCGGGGCGCCCTTGGCCGGCATCGCGTTCGGCACCACAGCGTGGGGCGACGTCGACGCAGACGGGCGTCCGGACATCTTGGGCGTCGGGGAATATGGCTCCCACTTCGTCCCGGATACGAGACTCTATCGCAACAGCGGCGGGTCGTTCGCCGAAATGGCGTCGGGACTGCCGGGCTCGATAGGGGGCGCCGCGTGGGGCGACTACGACAACGACGGCCGCCTGGACGTGCTTCTCGCGTCAGGTGACGTCGGTACCCAGGCCGGAAGCTGGCTGTATCGCAACGTCATACCAGCCACCAACACGCCGCCGACAGCGCCGACAAACTTGCGAGCCGCGACGACATCGAACGTCTCCTCTCTGATCTGGGACCCTGCCAGCGACGCGCAGACGCCGAGCGCTGGCCTGAGCTACAACGTGCGCGTCGGCAAGACGGCCGGAGGCTCCGAAGTCGTCTCCGCCATGGCTGACCCGGCGACTGGCTTCCGCAAGATCGTGGGACTTGGCAACGCTGGACCCAACGCAAGCCTGAAGCTGCGCGGCTTGGCACCCGGCCGCTACTACTGGGCCGTGCAGGCGATCGACACAAGCTTCGCAGGCTCTCCGTTCGGCGAGCCTGCGCAGTTCATCGTGCCGACACCCGTGACCCTCTCGATCAACGATGTGAGAGTGGCCGAGGGCAACTCAGGGACCACAGCAGCCACGTTCACAGTGACGCTCTCAGCCCTGGCCGTGCAGACGGTCACAGTGAACTACGCCACAGCAGACGGTACGGCCACCGCCGGGAGTGATTACACGGCGCTGTCCGGCAGTCTCGTCTTCTCGCCAGGCCAGACCGCACAGACGATCTCGGTGGCGGTCAACGGCGACACCGTGGGTGAGCCGGACGAGACGCTCGCCGTCGCGCTCAGCAATCCGGACGGCGCCACACTCGCGCGGGCTCAGGGCACGGCCACGATCACAAACGACGACGTGGCGACTGAGACGGTGATGTGGACGTCTGTGGTGGGCGCGACTGCGTCAGGGAACAGCCTGAACAAGACGGCGGCGACTGGCTGGGGCAACTCTGGCGCGGTGTCGACGCGCGCCATTGCATCTGGCGACGGTTATGTCGAAGCCACTGTGGCCGAGGTCAACCGCAGCCGCATGTTCGGCCTGAGCAACGGCAACACCGATCAGGGCTACAACGACATCGACTTCGGTATCGACGTGTACAACAACCAGTTCTACGTCGTGGAGAACGGCGCGGCGAAGTTCGGCCCAGTGACGGTGAAGACCAACGACGTGCTGCGCGTCGCGGTCACGTCGGGAGTCGTGCGGTACTCGATCAATGGTGCGGTGCAGTACACGAGCGCGGCCACGCCGCACTATCCTTTGCTCTGCGACACGGCGCTCTACGACACAGGCGCCACGATCCAGAACGTCGTCATCTCAGGCGTCGTAGTCGGGAGCCCGGCAGGGCCCGTCCCTCCTCCGACACCAACGCCTGCTCCACCGACCACAGAGAACGTCATGTGGACATCGGCGGCTGGGGTGAGCGTCTCGGCGAGCAGCCTCACCAAGACGGCTGCCACGGGCTGGGGTAACTCAGGCGCCGTCTCGACGCGCGCGATCGCGTCCGGGGATGGCTACGTCGAGGCCAGAGTGGCCGAGCTGAACCGCAGCCGCATGTTCGGCCTGAGCAATGGAGACACCGATCAGGGCTACAACGACATCGACTTTGGCATCGACGTCTACAACAGCCTGTTCTACGTCGTCGAGAACGGCGTCACGAGGTACGGTCCGGTGACGGTGAAGGCGAACGACGTGCTCCGCGTCGCCGTCGCTTCCGGAGTCGTGCGCTACTCGATCAACGGTGCGCTCCAGTACACGAGCACAGCCACGCCAACCTATCCGCTGCTCTGTGACACCGCACTCTACGACACAGGCGCCACGATAAAGGGCGTCGTCATCTACGGAAGCCTTGTCGGCAGTCCAGCAGGACCCACACCGACTCCGACTCCAACTCCCACACCGACCCCGACGCCCGCGCCGGTGACAACAGAGAACGTGGTGTGGACGTCAGTAGCAGGGGTGAGTGCATCCGGAAACAACCTGACCAAGACAGCCTCCACGGACTGGGGCAACTCAGGCGCCGCGTCGACTCGCGCGATTGCGACCGGCGATGGCTACGTCGAGGCCACCGTGGCCGAGCTCAACCGCAGCCGCATGTTCGGCTTGAGCAATGGAGACGCGGACCAGGGCTATGCGGACGTCGACTTCGGCATCGACGTCTACAACAGCCTGTTCTACGTCGTGGAGAACGGCGCCACGAGGTTCGGCCCTGTCACGGTGAACGCGAACGACGTGCTGCGCGTGGCGGTCACGTCGGGAGTGGTGCAGTACTTCATCAACGCTGCGCCCCAATACACGAGCACGGCCACGCCGCACTATCCCTTGCTCTGCGACACCGCGCTCTACGACACAGGCGCCACGATCCAGAACGTCGTCATCTCGGGCAGTCTCACGGGTAGTCCGATAGGACCCGCGCCGACACCCACCCCCACGCCGACTCCGACACCCACACCTGCGCCGGTGACGACGGAGAGCGTGGCGTGGACGTCTGTGACGGGCGCGAATGCGTCAGGGAACAACCTGACCAAGACCGCCGCCACGGGCTGGGGCAACTCAGGCGCGGTGTCGACGCGCGCGATTGCGACTGGCGATGGCTACGTCGAGGCCACTGTGGCTGAGACCAACCGCAGCCGCATGTTCGGCCTCAGCTACGGCAACACCGATCAGGGCTACAACGACATCGACTTTGGCATCGACGTGTACAACAACCAGTTCTACGTCGTGGAGAACGCCGCCACGAGGTATGGCCCGGTCACGGTGAAAGCGAACGACGTGCTGCGCGTCGCGGTCACATCCGGGGTCGTGCGGTACTCTATCAACGGTGTACTGCAGTACTCAAGCACGGCCACGCCGCACTATCCCTTGCTCTGCGACACCGCGCTCTACGACACCGGCGCCACGATCCAGGCCGTCGTGATCTCCGGCAGTCTGCAATGACGCGTCAACAGGGCTGAGCCGCGCGAGATCAGCGAAATAGACCGCGCTAGCGCTTGGCTTCTCCCACTGGCGCGGCGCGCCAGTGGGCACGTTCGAGCATTTCTGGCTGGACGCCTACCCGGAAATGCGCTAGGCTGCGCCCATCGGCTGACAGACCTTTCTGGGGGGGGAGGAGCGGCCGTGGTTGCGGTAGTGTCAACGCGACCACGCAGAAAAGGTGGGAGAGAGTGTTTATGAGGCACGCCAGACGATTTGTCGGTCTTTCGATGGTCGCCGCATTCATCGCGATGGCCACGGTGGCGGCGGCGCAAGAAGTACGCGGAAGGATCACCGGCCGTGTCGTGGATTCCAGCAAAGGCTCGGTCTCTGGGGCCTCCGTGAAGGTCACAGACGCGACGAGAGGCACGACGTTGTCGGCGACGACCGGCAGCGACGGCCTCTTCCAGTTCAACTATCTGCTTCCCAGTACGTACCAGATCACGGTCGAGTCGCCGGGTTTCAAGAAGTACATCCGGGAGAAAGTGTCTCTCGACATGAATGAGACCCGTGACGTAACTGTCTCACTCGAGGTCGGAGGCGTACAAGAGACCGTCACGGTCAGCGGCGGAACCGTCACCAATACAGCAGACGCGAACCTGGGCCTGACGATAGACGCCAAGCGCTTGGCCGATCTCCCGCTGCTTCACGGCGATCCGTACAAGCTCATGGGCCTTGCCGCTGGCGCAACCCACACGGGGGACCAGCGCCTGGATCGGCCGTTCGAGCCGACGCACATCATCGGGTATGCCATGGACGGTACGCGCGGAAACCGCAGCGACCTGCTCATCGACGGTGCGCCGAGCACGGCAACGGCCAACGCCGGTTCCAGTGGAACAAACTCCTTCACGGTCATCGCGACCTACGTTCCGCCCTCTGACCTGATCGAAGAGTTCAAGGTGCAGACGGCGACCTTCGACGCCCAGTTCGGCAACACCGAGGGCGGCGTCACCAGCATCGCCATCAAGTCCGGGGCGAATCGCTTCCACGGTTCGGCCTATGGCCACTTCGAACCGTACCAGTTGGGTGCGAACGACTTCTTCGGCAAGGCAAGAGGGCAGGCCCGCATCCAAAGCTACTCGAACCAACCCGGATTCACGCTCACCGGACCGATCATGCGGGACAAGACCTTCTTCACCGTCGGTTTTGAGCGGATCGCGGACTCGCGGCCGCGTTTCGACGCAAATGCGAGCTCGTGGGTGCCGACAGACGCCATGCGGAACGGCGACATGTCCGCCTACCTTGCGAACGTCAAGATCTACGATCCGTTGACCCGTGTCGCGGTTGTCTCCGGCGGGAACACGACCTACACGGCGCAGCCCTTCGCCAACAACGTCATCCCGGCGAACCGGATCAGCCCTGTGGCCAAGGCGATTCTCTCGTACTACGCCCTGCCCAAGGTCCCTGGCATCCTGAACGGCAACATCTACGACGCAACCTTGGCGGAGAAGGCCAACTACAACACCGCAACGGCCCGATTCGACGAGCACTTCTCCGCGAAGAACACGATGTTCATCCGCGGGAGCTACTACAAGCGCGATAGCCACTACAACGACTACATGGGGAATGGGCTCACCAGCGTCAACTTCCAGTTCATCTCGTACCAGGCCGTAGTCGACGACGTGCACGTGTTCAACCCGACGACCGTGCTCAACGTCCGGTACGGCTACAACCGCTTCGAGCGCAACTCTGGTCCGGAAATGAACTACCGGCAGAATTTCGACCTGACGCAGCTGGGCTTCCCTGCGACGTACAACGGTCTCATGCCTGACACCAGCAGGGGATTCCCGCGCCTCAATTTCCCGAGCAACACGATGCTTGGTAACGGCCAGGCCAACGACTTCAGGCCGATCACCTCACACACCGTCGACGCCACCTTGAACAAGACGATGGGGCCGCACGCTTTGAAGCTCGGCGCGGACTTGAGAATCTACCGCGAAGACAGCCTGCCCACCTGGAACAGCCGGAGCGGCGAGTACACCTTTGACAACACCTACACCCGACAGACCAGTAACGGCAGCACAGGCACGGACTACAACGGCGTGCAGGCATTCGCCGAGTTCCTGCTCGGAATGCCCACGACCTCGACGATCGTGCGAGCACCGGACTTCTCGGAGTACTCCAAGACGTCGAGCTTCTTCCTACAGGACGACTGGCGGGTGAGCGACAAGCTGACCTTGAACCTCGGCCTGCGCTACGAGCTGGAAACCCCGCTGACCGAGCGCCAGAACAAGAGCGCCTCTGGTTTCGACACCACCTATGTCCAGCCGATTCAGCAAGCGGTTCAGGCGAAGTACGCGACGATCAGCAATCCCACCCTGAAGTCGCTCCTTCCGCAGGTGAACGTGCAAGGCGGGCTGCTGTTCGCGGGCAAGGACGGTGGCAGCGCGCTGTACACGGCGCCGAAGAATACGTGGCTGCCGCGCTTCGGCTTTGCCTATCAGCTGGACCACAAAACGGTCATCCGCGGTGGGGCTGGTCTCTTTGCCGGCTTCCTCGGCCAAAGGCGCGGCGACGTGGCCCAACCCGGCTACACCCAGACCACCACTGTGCCCACGATGCCAGTCGCGGCCAACGGGCCGCTTCCCTACGACATCGGCACGGCGCTGCTTCAGACCCCGATCCTGGAACCCGTCGGAAACGCGCAAGGCGAGCAGACCTTCCTTGGGCAGAACATCATCTTCTTCAACCAGAACCCGAGGGTGTCCAAGCAGCTGCGCTATCAGATCGGCTTCCAGCGCCAGCTCTCGAGCAGCATAGTTTTTGAGGCTGCGTACGTCGGCAACTACGGCTATGACATCGAGATCACCCGCAACCTCAACGCAACGCCGGTTCAGTACCTGAACGCGGACAACTCGCTGACGGCAGCGATGAAGAGCAACAACTCGTTCCTCGCCTCCAGCATCACGAACCCGTTCTACCCGCTGCTGCCAGGAACAGGGCTCGGCAGCTCGACCACATCTCCCGGCCGGCTCCTGACCGCGAACCCCGTCTACGGCACCATGAACACGACGAACAACGACGGCAAGTCGTGGTACAACTCGTTCCAGGCGAGCCTACAAAAGCGCTTCTCGCAGGGCACCACCATCGGGATCACCTACACCTACTCGCACTGGATGCAGCAGACGGAGTACTTGAACGGAGGCGACGCGAACCCGACCAAGATGATCTCGGATCTGGACGCGCCGCACAGGCTGGCCGCCAGCGCCATCATCGAGTTCCCGTTCGGCAAGGGCCGGCACTTCCTGTCGGACGCGAGCGGGATCACGGAAACCCTGCTCGGCGGCTGGCAGGTTGGCGGGAGCTACACCTTCCAGTCCGGGTTCCCCGTCGCGTTCAGCACGGACCTCTTCTACAACGGCGTCGACCGGGTGAATGGCAGTGACATCAAAGTGAACAGCCCGACCACCCAGCAGTGGTTCGACACCAGCAAGTTCACGTCGGTCCTGACCGACACGTCGACGAATGCGACGCCGCTCAACCACCTGCGCACGCTTCCGCTCAGGTTCGACGACGTACGCAGGCAAGCCATCAGCAACCTGAATGCCTCGCTCATCAAGAACGTTCACCTCAAGGGAGAAGCCAGGCTGCGGCTGCAGCTCGACTTCGTCAACGTCCTGAACCACCCGTACTTCCCGGCTCCGGTCGTCAATCCGACGTCGAGTGACTTCGGCAAGATCACCGGCTCGACACAGTCCAACTACGCCCGGCGCGGACAGGTCTTGGTCAAGCTCCTGTTCTAGACCGGCGCGAGCCTCGCTCGTTCCAAGGGATTGGGCGGCCGAAAGGTCGCCCAATCCCGCTTTCGTTCAACCGGGCGGCCTGAGCTGGGACCGCCCACATGGCCGGGAGGATCAAACCGCGACCATGCTGAAACCGACGTTGCTCACTCTGACACTCGCCGCCGGCGCCTCGTGGATCGCCGCCGCAGAGGTGCCGCTCCCGCCCGACCCTCTCGCCTGGCCAGCGGTCACGCGCGACAGCCGCCCCTGGACGCGCTGGTGGTGGCTGGGCAGCGCTGTTGACGCCGCCAACCTGACGCGCGAGCTGACGCAGTTCCGTGACACAGGGCTCGGAGGCGTCGAGATCTGCCCGATCTACGGCGCCAAAGGCTACGAAGACCGCTTCCTTCCCTTCCTATCCCCGCAGTGGATGGCGATGCTGGCCCACACGACGGTCGAGGCCAAGCGCCTGGACCTGGGCATCGATCTGACCACAGGCACAGGTTGGCCGTTTGGCGGCCCCAGCGTGACGGCCGAGGACGCCTCTTCCGGACTGCTGCTCAAGCGATACGCGCTGACAGGCGGTGCGACGTTCGACGAGAAGTTTCCGGAGGGCCGCCTTCAATACCTGCTCGCGGTCTCTTCGGCTGGCGAGCGCATCGACCTCACTGGCAAGGCGAGCGCTGACGGCCAGATCGAGTGGCGAGCGCCAGCGGGCGAGTGGCAGATCTATGCCGCGGCCCAGCGCAGTCCGATACAGAAGGTCAAGCGTGCCGCCCCGGGCAGCGACGGGAACGTCCTCGATCCGTACTCGGTCGCTGCCCTCGGGAGATACCTGGCGGTCTTTGACCGGGCCTTTGCCGACTATCGCGGCGAGAAGCCGAGCGGCCACTTCCACGACTCTTTCGAGTACTACGGCGCCACCTGGACCAATGACTTCTTTCGCGAGTTTGCCAGTCGGCGTGGCTATGACCTACGCGCACAGCTCCCGGCGCTCTTCGGTGACGGCCCGGCAGACACCGTGGCGCGGGTCCAGGGCGACTATCGTGAGACGCTCTCAGACCTGCATCTCGCCTATATCACCCGTTGGACCGAGTGGTGCCACGGCCTAGGCGGCGTCTCGCGCAACCAGGCGCATGGTTCACCGACCGAGTGGCTCGACGTCTATGCCGCTGCCGACATCCCAGAGACGGAGATCTTCCGCAAGGTCGACGAGCGACAGATGCCGCAACTCAAGCTCGCCTCGGCAGCGGCACACCTGAAGGGAACCACGCTCGCCTCGGCAGAGGCATTCACATGGCTCGGCGAGCACTTTCACGTTTCGCTCGCACAGGCCAAGCAGGCCGCCGACTTCCTCTTCCTGGCCGGCGTCAATCGCCTGGTCTTTCACGGCATCCCCTACTCGCCGGCCGACGCGCCTTGGCCCGGCTGGCAGTTCTATGCCGCGGTCAACTTCGGCCCACAGGGCGGCCTCTGGCGCGATCTCCCGGACTTCAACGCCTACCTCACGCGCTGCCAGTCGATCCTGCAGTCGGGTATGCCGGACAACGACGTTCTGCTCTACTTCCCGATCTACGATGTCTGGAATGCCAGCGGCGAGCTGTTCAACCAGAATCCCATCCCGCAGGCGTTCTTGGACACTGGCAACGCGCTATGGAACGACGGCTATGCCTACGACGTCGTGTCGGATCGCTTATTGGCGTCCGCACGCGTCGTGGACCGGCGGCTGCTGCTCGGCAATGGTACCTATCGAGTCATTATCGTGCCGCGTTGCCGCTTCATGCCAGCCACTACGCTCGCGCGGCTGCGCGACCTAGCCCAGGGCGGCGTCGCTGTGGTCTTCGTGGGCGGACCTCCCGAAGACGTCCCAGGCCTTGGCGCGCTCGAAGCGCGGCGTGCGCAGTTTCACCAGACCCTCGCCTCACTGCGTCTCGGCGACCATGCGTCCGCGGTCGTGCGCCGCACCCGCCACGGCCGTGGCCTGCTGCTAGGCGGCACAGACCTGAACGCCCTACTGGGCGAGGTCCAGGTCGCTCGCGAGCCGATGGCCGAGACCGGGCTACGCTGTGTGCGCCGCAAACACTCAGCCGGACGCTACTACTTCATTGCCAATCGCGGCGCCCAGGCCATCGACGCATGGGTGCCCCTCGGCACTCCGGCAGAGTCCGCCGTGATTCTCGATCCGCGCTCTGCCGACCGCGCGGGCGTGGCCGCCCTCCGCACGCGGCCCGACGGCAGGCCAGAGGTGCGCCTGCAGCTCCAGCCCGGCGTGTCTTGCGTGCTGCGCACGTGGGCGCGCGCAACAACCGAGGGCCCCGCCTGGCCGATCCTGCTCCCAGCCGGTGAGGCTGTCCCCATCACAGGGAATTGGCGCGTGCAGTTCATCGACGGCGGCCCGGTGCTGCCGGCGGGCTTCGAGACGCGCACGCTCGCCTCCTGGACGACACTCGCAGATGACGATGCGCAGCGCTTCGCCGGCGCGGCGCGCTACACGATCGAGTTCGACGCGCCCGCTCACCCCGGCCAATGGGTCCTCGACTTGGGGACAGTGAGAGAGAGCGCCCGCGTGCGGCTGAACGGCCAGTCGCTGGCCACGCTTTGGACCCCGCCCTTTCAGATTGCCGTCGGGCCGCTCCTGCGGCCGGGCACGAACCTGCTCGAGGTCGAGGTCGCGAATCTCGCCGCCAATCGCGTGCGCGACCTCGACCGGCGCGGGGTCAGCTGGAAGTACTTCTACGACATCAACGTCGTCAACATCGACTATCGGCCGCTCGACGCCTCGAGCTGGCCGCTGATGGATTCCGGCTTACTGGGCCCGGTCACTCTCAGGCGCGCAACCGCTAGTCTGCGCTAATCAACGCTCAAGGGAAATATGAAACCAAACCGCAATGCGCTGCTTTTCGCGTTCCTCATGGTCGTGTCCTTGTTCTTCATCTGGGGTTTCTGCCATGCCATGCTGGATGTCCTGAACAGACACTTCCAAAATATCCTCAGCCTCAGCAAGACGCAGTCGGGTCTCGTGCAGACCTCCGTCTTCAGCGCGTATCTCCTCATGGCCTTGCCGGCGGCGTTGCTGATTCGCCGCATCGGTTACCAGCGCGGCATTCTCGTGGGATTGGCCGTGCTGGCCGTCGGC
>Ga0302323_100002766_pt1 | contig 14258 bp, 13 predicted proteins | sample Fen_T0_3_FD_201950 | JGI IMG/M metagenome (GOLD analysis project Ga0302323, IMG submission 201950) | Peat permafrost microbial communities from Stordalen Mire near Abisko, Sweden - Fen_T0_3 | ecosystem: Environmental > Terrestrial > Soil > Wetlands > Permafrost | place: Sweden: Abisko... | reverse complement strand
TGTTGCCTTGTCAGTCTTGGGCTGGCCCATCGGCATGGGACTCGGCTACTTCATCGTCAATCAGATCGGCATTTTCACCATTCCTCTTTCAAACAATATATTCGTCAACCTAGTTAGTGTCATTGCGACTCCGTTTATATTTTGGTTTGCCATTCGCTGGGCTTTGCCGCAGGAAGAAACAAAAGCCCCCGCACGCTCCATGCGATTGATCCGTGTCCTGGTCGTGTTCATCGCGATCCTCATCGCATTCTTTGGATTTTTTCAATTGGCTGGGCTGGCAACCAACATCAGCCTCGGTATTGAAAAAGCGCTGGGACCTTTCGGCTTCCTTGCCAATTTCCTGTTCCAGGTTAGCGACATCCTGCGCATCATCACACCTGCCTTGGGTGCCTTCGCCGCAGGCGGCGTGCTGGCCAGTTTCCTCGGTCACATTGGTCAACGCACCGCCGAAAAAAACACAAAGGACAGAGTCAAAACCATCAACTTCATTTTTTCCGCATTGGCAGGAGCCACTGTCTTCGGTTTGATCGGCGCGCTGGTCGAGTGGCTATATCAGATCGGTCACATCGAATATACCTTCTGGGCGCCAGTCCTCATCGGCGCGATGCTCGGTTTGTTACTTGCCGCCTTCGCTCAACCTAAAGCCACCCTGCCCACCGGCATGGTGGTCTACAGCATCACCCGCACCATTGTCAATGCACTGCGTTCAGTGGAAGCGCTGGTCATGGCAATTGTATTCGTCATTGCAGTTGGCATCGGTCCATTCGCAGGCATGATGGCGCTCGGCTTGCACACCATCGTCAGCCTCGTCAAACTGTATTCGGAACAAGTCGAAAGCATCATGCCGGGTCCGCTGGAAGCGATCACAGCCACGGGCGCAAATCGCCTGCAAACCATCATCTATGCTGTCATCCCGCAGGTTATTCCGCCGTACATTTCCTATACCATGTACCGCTGGGATATCAACGTGCGCATGTCCACCATCATCGGCTTTGTCGGCGGCGGCGGCATCGGCTTCCTACTCCAGCAAAATATCAACCTGTTGAACTACCGCGCTGCCAGCACCCAGATGATCGCCATCGCAATCGTCGTTGCCAGCATGGATTACATCTCATCCGTCCTGCGCGAAAAATACGTGTAATAAATCGGATAAAAAAAGCTCGCGCTTCACATCCCCCCAAGCTTGATCGGACTCCCCCAACATTTTCCACGCTGTTGGTATAAACAAAAAAGGACTGGCATTTCAGCCAATCCTTTTTTGTTTATATCTTAATCCATCTGCATCTTCATCTTGTATTTTTTCACCGCGCGCCAGCCGACCAGCATCTTTTCCTTCTCATCCCACAAGCGGAAATATAACGACTTAAAACTGCGTTTAAGCGTAAGCGGCTCAATTTGGAAAATCGGGTTTTCGTTGTGACATTCCTCCAGTTTGTAATTGGGAATCTTCGGGCTAAGGTGATGGATGTGATGAAAGCCGATATTGCCAGTGAACCATTGCAGAACTTTGGGAAGTTTGTAGAACGAACTGCCGTCCATGCCTGCGCGGAAGAATTCCCAGTTCTGGTGGCGCTCCCAATAAGTTGTCTCAAAGTTGTGCTGTACATAAAACAGCCACACGCCCGCGCCGCACGCCATGAGCAAAATGGGAAGCTCAACCATTAAATAAGCCTGCCAGCCAATGTGATAGATCGTCCAGCCGACAAAACCCAGCAGGGCGATATTCGTCCACACCACGCTGTTCTTCTCGCGCTTGCCTGCGCCTTTCTCCCAAAAACGATGGACAAAGACAAAGACAATTGACGCGCCAACGGTAAACAAAATAAGTGGATTTCGCATGACACGATAGCCAAATTTTTTATACCAGGGCGCGGCGAGATATTCCTCCACCGTCATGGTGTACACATCGCCAGTGCCGCGGCGGTCGAGATCGCCGGCAGTGGCATGGTGAATGGCGTGTGAATGCTTCCACGCATAGTATGGAGTCCAGACCGCCAAACCAAGCAGTAATCCCAGGCGGTTGTTTGCCAGCGGAGTTTTGAGGAACGACCCGTGCGTGCAATCATGAAAGATGATGAACATCCGTACCATGAATCCCGCCGCGGGGATGGTCAGCAGAAGAGTCAACCAGTATCCGACTTCAAGGCTTCGATAGGCTACATACCACAGCACAAAGAAGGGAATCACTGAATTAATCACCTGCCACAAACTGCGCCATGTTTCAGGATAGGCATATTTTGAAACAATGGACTGCCACTTTACCTTTTCGACGCTCATAGTTTCTCCTTTTTTCAATAAGACAGCCTGGAGCTCAAGCTGTTAACGTTATTTCACTTTAATCATACTCTGATATTCCAAATATTCAATCACCCCGTTAATCCAATTCTGCATCCCATCAATGCGGATGGTTGCTTCATCACAACTGCTAAAAATGCCGCCGCCAAACTTCGTGACCATTTCTTCTGTGATTGTCCAGCCGCAATTATTATTTGGCACTTGCCGCGCCTGCACAAAAGTAATCAGCGTGCGGATTTCGGGGTCAAGCCATTCATGTTTTTCGCCCGAAAGGTAAAAAGCCTGCGCCAGCGCTGCAAGTGCTTCCACTTTTGTGGCAGTGGATATGCTGGTATTTTTAGGGTGGAGCGAGCGGACTTCCCCCGCGATGACTGTCTTTGCGATCTTTTCCGCATAGGCTTTATCTTCCTTGGTCAGGGAATCCAAACGCGCCAGTTTGCTGAGCGCGTAACTGTGCCAGTGGTCTTCCGTAACCGGCTGGGAGATCATAAACGCATTCACTTCACGCGCCTGCTTCAGCCAAAATTTGTTGCCTGTCATTTCGTATAAGTCAGTAAGCGCAAGCAGACCTTCGCTATTGGAATAAGTCACATAAAAACTGGGGTCTGCTGTGCCGCCAAAGTATGGGTCGAATGCGTGATAAAACCCGCCCTCAGGTTTACGCATGGACGCAATGAAATATCCAAGATCAATTGCGGTATTAAGCAGGTTGCGGTCTTTTAGAAAAAAATCACCCGTGGCTTGCCAGCGTTTATAAATGGCATCAACTGTCAACGCGGCACCTCCCAGTTGACAATTTCCCTCGGTATAAAAACACGTCCCTCTGAAATTGGCAGGGTTGTTTACCAGCAAGTCCAAATAATGTTCAAGCGCAAGATCACCCGCAGTGCAATATTTCAAATCGTTGGAAACCCTGCACACCGCAAAAAGCGAGCCTGTGCCCGCGATCAAACGCACGTGGGATGGAGAATACGTTCTCTCCCCGCTTATAAAATCCACCTGATAGGAAAGTTCGCCATTCGGAAGCTGCTGGCGCACAAGGTAATCACCAGCGGCGATGACCGAATCTTTAAGCGGACTTTCTGCAATTGAAATTGTTTTAGGGCTTCGGGCAGGCACAAAAGTGGAAGCTGGTGAAACATCAGCAGAGACTGTAGCCGAGACAGGAACTTCGGATGGTTTTCGGTTTACAGCAAAAGATAATCCGCCCACCACCATGAACACAACCACGGCGGTAACCACATATTTTTTACGGAGCAAAAACATTGTTCCCTTTTTTTACGTGCTCATTTAATTCATGCAGGGATAACTCAGCCAAAGACGGAACGGTGAGGTCGCCCGTCACACCCAATCTTGCGGTCAGCGGATTTGGGACTCCGACCACGAAAATTCCCGCGCGCCGTGCGGCTAAGACACCATTGGGAGAATCTTCAAAGACAACAGCCGCATCCTTCTTAACGTTGAGCTGGTCCAGCGCCTTCAAGAAAATATCCGGGTTGGGCTTTGTCCTGCCAGGCGGAACATCATCCTGACAAATGATACGGTCGAAGTAATCAAAGATTCCAAGTCGTTTTGCATGTGTATCCACCCATGAATGCGGAGAACTGGAGCCGATGGCAACCTGCAAACCGTTTTCCTTTGCCTGCTCTATCATGTCCATTACGCCGGGCATAATTGGGCTGGCATGGACGATCTCATCAGACTCTTTTCGGTAGCGCACTCTCGAAGAAACTGCATCCAGCCGTCCCTGAGAAAGAAGCGCAAGGTGTTCCGCAGCATCAAAGTTCGAGATGCCGTATCCGCCTATCGTCTTCTGCCATTCATCAACGGGCAATTCAAATCCATGCTCGTGGTAAATGGATTGCCAAACCAAAACCTCGGGCGTTTCAGTATCGAGGATCAGCCCGTCAAAATCAAAGATAAGCGCCTTCAACATTATGGGAACCGCCTGACAAATTCGGCAATCGCTTCCCACATTTTTAGATCGCTTCCGCCTGCCAATAAAATATTTTCAACCATGTCTGTCAAAGAGGATTTCATTAATGCGTATTCGCGTTGAGCATCTGCAACCGAGCCAAAGAAACGCGTGTGATCAATCCAGCCGTACACATTGCAGGAAACAGAAATATAACTATCTCCGCGTTTGAGTGTGACACGCGCGCCCGCCCCATGCTCTTCATCGCGCAGGATCACACCGCCTTCCGCACCCGTATTGCCGATACTCCGACCATCGTCATATGCAAACCAGTTACTCATCTATATCTATCCTGCTGATACTCGAAGGCTGCACATTTACGCTCGCGGTAACCGTGCGCGCCAGTTGACCTTCCTTTATCAAACGCGCAAGGTGTTTCACCATCACCGCCTGACGCGGCGAAACCTGCGCGCCAAGGTCTGCCAACACCGGCTCAAGCCATGTTTGGTAAGAGCGTACATTTAAATATACAGGACGCCCCCCGCGATCTGGCAGGCTTGTCACAAGCGCCGAAATCTTTTCGCTAACGTTACGTTCATCAGGATGAATGAGCGGGGTCAACACAACGCCGTATATGCCCGATATGACGCTTACATAACATTTCATGTTTTCTGAATGAACAAAACCGACTACGCGATTCGGCGCCGGCTCAACAGGATGCAACAACGGCGGCACAATTTGATAATGCAGACTTTGCACCATAGGCAGATCAACCGATTGCATCCGCCTCCACCCCACGCTGGAAGTTGATTCAGTTTTCTCGAGTAGACTCACATCCCATAGTTTTTGCCATGCATAGACAGAGAAGCCAGCCATCCGCAGCGCAAGGAAGACATCGCTTGTCTCATCCACTTCAGCCATCACATGAAACGCCTTCCATTCGCCGGCTTGCGCCACAAGATGTTCGATCAATGATGGCAACTGGCGATCATTCAAACGCGAAGACGGCGCGAGATACAACAACTTCGCAAAGGTTTCCCCGCGCGAGTGGATGACTCCGCCCAGCAAAGCATTCTCTCCGCCGTTGGCAATTGCCGCATACAAATGCCGCGCAGGGTTGATATACGCCAGCAAGCCCATCGCACTCAATGGATGCCCACGCGTGAGGGCACGCGCGCTATCGAGGGTTAATACATCGTTTCGATAACGCGCAATAATGGGAAGGTCAAGAAGGTCAAGCGGACGTATGGTCATTGGTTGAAAAAAGACCCTAAAGGTTTTGACGGTTGATCAAATCAACGCTCGAAAAAGAAACCTTTAGGGTCTCGTTGTTAACTCGCTAACGAAATAAAATACTCATGAAAACGCGTGTCACTTGTCAGCTCGGGATGGAACGACGTAGCAAGTAAGTGACCTTCCTGCGCCGCAACAATGCGTCCATCTTCAAGCGCAGAAAGCACCTTTGCATTTCCATGCACAGACTCGATCAGAGGTGCGCGGATAAAGACTGCATGATAAGCATGTTCCGTACCAGTGGCCTTCATCAACTCGTCAATTTCAAGGTCGGTCTCAAACGAATCCACCTGGCGACCAAAGGCATTACGCTGTACTTTGATATCCATCAACCCAAGTAAAGGCTGATTGGAACTTGCATCCTTTGAAAGAAAGATCGCACCTGCACATGTTCCCCAAATTGCATGGTTCCTACCGAACTCCTTCAGCGGTTCCATCAAATCATAAATTACCGCAAGCTTGCCAATTGTGGTGGATTCACCACCGGGAATGATCAAACCATCCAAATCATCAAGATGTTTTGGCAGACGTACTTCAACTGTTTCCACACCAAGTTTTTTGAGCATGGAAATATGTTCTGAAAAATCGCCTTGCAAGGCGAGGACACCAATTTTCATAATTAGACCATGGACGGTAGACAATGGACGATACACCGCGAACGGTCAACGGTCCATTGTCCACGGTCAATTTATTTACCAACCACGAACTGCCAACCTCTCGCCTTCGGGCATCTGTGAAGTATTGCGCCCCACCATTGCCTCACCGAGATTTTTGCTCACCTCCACAAGAATGGATGCATCCTGATAATGAGTCACCGACTTGACAATTGCCGCCGCACGCCTGGCAGGATCACCGCTCTTGAAAATGCCAGAGCCGACAAAGACACCGTCCACGCCGAGCTGCATCATCAACGCCGCATCGGCGGGAGTCGCAACTCCGCCCGCCGCGAAATTTACAACAGGCATGCGTCCAAGTTCCTTGGTCTCCTTGATCAATTCGTATGGAGCGCCATTATTCTTGGCAAAAGCCATCAACTCTTCATCGCCCATTGTTTGCAATTGGCGGATTGCGCCCATCACAGTCCGCGCATGGCGAACCGCCTCCACCACATCACCTGTGCCAGCTTCACCTTTTGTGCGGATCATCGCCGCACCTTCGCCAATGCGACGCAGGGCTTCGCCGATATTGCGGCATCCACAAACGAATGGCACTTTGAAGTTGTGCTTCAAGATGTGATGTTCTTCATCAGCAGGAGTGAGCACTTCAGACTCGTCAATGTAATCCACGCCGAGTGATTCCAAAATCTGCGCTTCCACGAAATGTCCAATACGGCACTTCGCCATCACTGGAATGCTGACCGCGTCCATGATCTTCAAGATCATGTCAGGGTCTGACATGCGTGCCACACCACCATCCGCGCGAATATCTGCAGGGACACGTTCCAACGCCATCACCGCACACGCACCCGCTTCTTCCGCGATACGAGCCTGCTCGGCATTCACCACATCCATGATGACGCCGCCTTTTAACATTTGGGCTAAACCCTTCTTCTCGGTCCACGTACCAGTTTTTGATTCCATTTTATCTACTCCTTAAATTGAATGCTGACAAATTCTACCATGCAGATTATCTTTAAATCATAAGAGGACTATAAGTCCCAGCCGCCTCATTCTTGACCTCAAACTGATTTAACAACCCAGGCAGAGTCTACTCTTGAGCAGGGCAGGCGAGCAATCCGCGCCGCAAAGTCTCTTGACAAAATCCGTCAAAGGGCTACAATTAGATCAATGATACAATTAGTACAATATAAAGGATATTTTATGGCAGAAAAAAAACTCACCCTGCACCTTGACTTTCGTTCTGGATTGCCAATCTACACCCAGATCGTCAATCAGATACAAAGCCAGTTGGCAAACAGGATACTCAAACCCGGAGACCAACTGCCGACAGTCCGCGCACTGGCATCTGAGCTGAGAGTCAACTTCAACACCGTAGCGCGTGCTTATCGTATATTGGATGAGGCACGGATTATATCCACGCAACAAGGACGCGGCACATACATCACAGAGATTCCACCACCAGAGATTAGCGAAAAGCTAAGGCATGAATCGCTTGCGGCGCTCACACAAAGATACATCACCGAGGCATTTTGGTTGGGCTTCTCAGAGCGTGAAGTCAGCCAGATGGTTAGAAACAACTTGAAGCTTAGTAAAGAAGCGACTGTCAAAGACAGTGAATAGTTATTAATCAGGAGAATATCAAAATGAACACAAAACTACTTAAGTCCATAATCGAAAAAAGAAAAAAAGATGATCAACATATTCCGCCAATTGCAGGGTTATTGTTTGGCGTGTTCCTTGTCATCGCAATCAAGGGAGCCAGCATTGGCAATGGGCGCTACTCAGATGGATTGATTGGCGCATGGATCGTTGGCTGGCTGATCGTCGCGATCTATTTTCTTTTCGCGCTAAAAGTTGCGTCACAATGGGAGAAAGTGGTTGTTCTACGCCTTGGCAAGTTCCATGGGCTGAAAGGTCCTGGCTTATTCTGGGTCATTCCGATCATTGATACAGCGGTGATGTGGATCGATCACCGTGTGGCAATCACATCATTTTCCGCGGAGAAGACGCTGACAAAAGACACGGTGCCCGTTGACGTGGATGCCGTTCTGTTCTGGGTCGTGTGGGATGCCGAGAAAGCCGCGCTAGAAGTGACCGATTACAACGCCGCAATCTCATGGGCGGCACAGACTGCTCTGCGTGAAATCATCGGGCAAATGACGCTGGCGGATATTCTCGTTGGGCGCACAAAGATGGACGCGGATATGCAGAAGATCATTGACGAACGCACAACGCCCTGGGGTGTAACTGTGCAGTCGGTTGAGATCCGTGACGTGATTATCCCGCAGGTACTGGAAGATGCGATGTCGAGGCAGGCGCAGGCTGAACGCGAGCGGCAGGCGCGCGTGATCCTCGGCGAATCTGAATTGCAGATCGCGGATTCATTTGCGCAAGCCTCGCAGTCCTATATCAATAACCCCACTGCGCTGCATTTACGCGCGATGAACATGCTCTTTGAAGGCTTGAAAGAAAAAGGCGCGCTGGTCATCGTTCCGTCCTCCGCAGTAGACACGATGAATCTCGGCGGGTTGAGCGGCATGGTCTCGATGGCGCAGAATAATTTACCAAAAGAAAAGTAAATCAGTTTCACGTGAAACGTAAAGGAAAACAAAATGTCTACAAAAACCACATCCATTATTACACTCGCTCTGATTGCGCTGGCTTTGCTGGCAGGCGCGGTTCTGTGGAATCAACTTCCCGATCAAATGGCTTCGCACTGGAATGTCAACGATCAAGTGGATGGCTACACATCCAAGCTCTTGGGTGTGTTTCTAATGCCGTTGATTACGCTGGGAATGTTCGCGCTATTTCTGGTTGTTCCAAACATTGATCCACTCAAGGCGAACATCGCGAAATTCCGCGAGAGCTTCAATCTATTCATTGTATTGATCGTGGCGTTCATGCTTTACATTCACGGACTGACTTTAGCCTGGAGTCTCGGTCATCAGGATTTCAAAATGAGCGGAGCTATCCTACCGTTCATAGGCATACTGTTCATTGCAATTGGATTCATGTTGAGGAAAGCCAAGCGCAACTTCTTCATCGGCATCCGCACTCCGTGGACTTTATCCAGTGACAATGTGTGGGACAAGACGCATCAACTCGGCTCGATCTTGTTTATGGTGTCGGGAGCGTTTGCAATCATTGGCGGAGTCTTCGGCGGCATGGCAGCGTTCTGGCTGATGTTCGTTTCGTTGATCGGGTCAAGTTTATTTCTTGTAGTCTATTCATATTTTTTGTATCGCGCCGAAACAAAGTCTTAAGTTTCACGTGAAACAGTAAAAGCCTCCGAAAAACAGCCTCTGTAGTGGCTTCTGTTAAAAGTAGCCCGTAAGTTTCTGCCAATATATAAGGGGTCTGAAATGGCTGAAGAGACCAAACAATGGGATTATCGCGTACAAACCGTTGATGCATTCTGGTCTGACGTAAAAGTGGATGAACTGGAACAACCAAAATCAACATGACTGCGAAGCGTCCATTATCCAGCACCTCAAGAAGATTTCGCAGTATGTCTGCGTAATATCAAAGTCAACAAAGAGGCGGAAATAATTTAGAACTTATGTTCTAAATTATTTCCGCCCATATTTAAAAAACGTCCCACAGAAAATCTGCGGGACGTTTTTGTTTTATAAATTCAAATTCACTCAAAACTCGCAGGCGACGGACCAACCACAGAACCAGTCGCGATCACCTCATCCACCTGCTCAACATCGCCTTCCCCAACAAGGAATGCAACTGCATAGCTCTTTTGTGCGTCCATGATCAAATCAAGGTGATGATTACGTTGATAATCACTGACAGCGATCAACCGCAGGGCATTGAGCACATGCGGGTTGTCGACTGAAATAAATTCCTTTAAGCGATTGGGCGTATCATAAAAAAGTTCACGTTTGAAGATGGTCTTCTCATCATCAAGAAATACGCCAAGCGGATAGATACTGGCTTCCATCAAATCCTGAAAAAAATGCGTGCCGAAGGATGGCTCAGGCGAAGCACCAATTAACTCACCCGTCAACTCGACCAAAGCATATGAGTTGTATATATCGCTATATGTGACATGCACGCCAAGGTCAGGTGTGGATGTTCCCCAGCGCCCAGGACCCACAGCGATAAAGGTCTCATCCTTCAGCGCAGAATTAAGTTGACCGATAGCGCGTTCAAGCTGCGTTCGTTCAGCTTGCGAGATAAGGCTGAAATATCCTTCTGACGAGACAAAAAGTACATAACGAATGTTTTGTACGGCACCCTGCGGAACCATCGTTTGAGTGGAAAAGATAATATCTTCTTCCTTCAAGTCGGCAGGGATTTGAACCTCGGCTCCGTCTTGGATATGACTTTGCGGACGACACTGCAAAAGCGTAATTTGCACCTGGGGATGGTCGTCAGGATTAATAATTTCCAAAGTGAATTCAGTATCCACTGGAGATTTGTAATAAGTCTCCAGTAGTTTCAGGGCAGTACGCATGCTTGCGGCAAACGGCACACGGGACAGCAATCCGTCAAAGGTGACGACCATCTTTTCGGGTGAAGCAAGGCGCGAGCGAATCGGCATGAGGTCGCCATCTTCCTCGACCTGGGCAATAAACCTCAGCGGAGGATAATCCGCATTAAGCACTTCATGAACAGGAACTGTCACGAATTTATTGGCTTCGATATCGATCACATCCACGTTCTGCTGGGAATATCGTTTGATGGTGCGGACATCGGACGATGAGTGTAAGCGCGGATGACTGAGCGCAACAAGGCGCGGATAATCATCTCCAAGCATATCCACCGCTCGCGTGCCAAGTCCAAAAACGAGACGCAGGAAACCATCCTCCTGTTTGATCTGCGGAGACCAACGATACAAATTGCGGCTGAACGCAACCCCCGCTGCCTGCGGAAAATAATATTTCCCTGCTTTTTCACCTTCCACAAATTGGATGAGAATGCCGATGCGCTCATCATAATCCGCAAGCTCTTTGAGGTGACGGTACAGAAGCGCATCAGGACGCAATACACTGGCGTATATGGATGTGATCGCGCGGGTCAGCGCGGAATATTTTTCATCGTGACTGCCTTGATTGGGCAGGAAGATACTTTCATATTTTCCTGCAAAGGATGTGCCGAAGTTATCCTCCAACAGACTCGAAGAACGGACAATCAACGGTCTATCGCCTGCATCCTGCAAAATATGCTCGAGGCTTTCCATGATCTCAGCAGGGAATTGTCCATTCAGAAAATCGGCGCGAAGCATGGGATAGTCTGCGCGCATTTCATCATCGGTTTTATATTTTTGGTCGTTCCAATGCATAAGACCGTTGAAAGTCAGAAAATTGTAGTAAACGTCCGAGCCGAGATAATAGGAGACGGGAAGCCTGAACCGCTCAGCAACTTCAGGGGGAGCAGTTTCCTTGATAATTCGCATTGCAAGCAACATACCAGCGGCTTTACCGCCTATTTTTCCACTGCCAATCTTGCGTGCGCGGACATCCTTCAAATCTCCCACCGTGAACCATTTCCGCGCGATCTTGATATATTTCAATTGGTCGCTGATCATCGTGCGGATCAATACCACCTTTAATTCCTTTAAGCGCGCCTCATATTTTTTACGTTCCTCGGGCGGCATGGATTCGATCATCTCAGCCTGCTCGAACAACATCTCCTGCGGGGCAAGCTCGGGGTTGAACCAAACAAAATCCGTATCGGGGCTGCCATGCTCCGTCAACAACTGGCGGACAAGGTTCTCAAATTCATAATAGGGCAGGTTGTGGGCGTAGTAAAAATCGGTCAGCGAGTCGCGGATACGCAATAGGCGCGTTTCCCATATATCCGCCTGTTCCTCCTCCAGTGGATTATGCAACCCCTCACGCACCTGTGACTCGACCGCTTTTTTGCGCGTTTCGGTATCAAGGTTTTCCTTCGTGATAATCCCATGCCTATATAACTCTTTCCTCATCCGCGAACGGATACGCTTGCTCAAAATGGGATATTGGTTGAGCGCAAGAAAGATCCGCAATACATTATCAACTGATATTTTTGGGGAAGAGTTCATGGTTCACCTGTGCAGACTCTAAAGGTTTTAGAAACCTTTAGAGTCTTGTTCTTGATATTATAAAAATCCGCCAGACAATTTATTGTCCAGCGGATTCATATTAACTTGCAACCTGCAAACTTGCAACCCGCACTTACCCCAGGTGCATCGGCATAATTACATGCAGGAATTTGTCATCGCCGACTGGCTTGATCACGCCAGGCGCATTCGCTGCGGAAGTTTCCAATGCCACGTTTGGAGTTTTGATTACTTCCAACACCTCGCGCAGGAACTTGACATTGAACGCGATCAACACGCCGCTGCCATCCACTGTGGCTTCGACGATGGTTTCGTTCTTGCCTGTCTCTTCCGATGTGGCAGAGATTTCAACTTCACTCGGCTGCATTTCGCCATTGGATTGTTTGATATCAAAACGCGCCACGTTCGAGCCTTCGCGCGCAAAGATCTCAGCCTGCTTGCAAGCCTTGAGCAAAGACGCCGTGGAAACCAAAGTGCGTGATTTGTAATTACGCGGAATGATCTGCTGGTAATCGGGGAACGTGCCATCGATCAACTGCGAGACCACTTCCACATCCTTCACACGGAAGAGAACTTGTCCGCGATTTTTTGGAACCACCATATAAATTGGCTCTTCGGCATCAGCTGCCACACGCGCCAATTCATTCAAGGCACGGGCGGGAATGATCACATTCAACGGGTGCGCCGCGGGCTGGGAAAGCTGTGCCTTGCGGACAGAAAGGCGGAAACCGTCCGCCGCCACCATCGTCACGTTGTCTTTTTCAACATTCATCAACACGCCCATCAACACGGGGCGAGCTTCATCGGTTGAAGCGGCAAACGCCACCTGATGGATCATCTCTTTGAAATCCACCACATTTAACGCCACAGCGCCGTCCATTTCGGGCACAGGCAAAGGCGGGAATTCCTGCGCATCAATACACTTAATATCATTGTTGGAAGCGCCGCCCTTGATATGCAGGTTCTGCGTTTTCACATCCAAGGCTAATTGCACTTGATCGCCAGGCAGGGTATTCACCAGGTCAGCAAAAGTTCGCGCAGGAACTGTCGTGGAGCCTTCCTCGTCAATGCGCGCCGCGATCCAACAAGTAATGCCCAACTCAAGGTTGGTCGCGGAGAGTCGCAAACGACCTTCATCGCTTGCGATCAAAATATTGGAGAGGACGGGGAGCGTACTGCGCGGTGAAACGGCGCGGGAAACAATGCTCAAACCGCGTGCCAGATTTTCTTGAAGGACAGTTACTTTCATAGGTGTTCGCCCTCGATCATGTTGAAATTTTTCAAAAGTATATCATTAAAAACCAGTGACCATCGAGACGCCCAACATAAGCAATATAAATATCAACTGCAAAGCAAATAACGCCGCAAAAACATACGCAATGTACGTCCAGGCAGATGTGCCTTTTGCTGATTGCAGGCGGACATTTTGCCCTTCAGCCAATACCTGCGCTGACAGAGCCGCCTGCCCGTAATCATTGACCCAGCAAACGCCCGCCGCATCCTCCGTGACGATGAGCCTGGTGCCACTAAATGAGCTGATCCACGCCTCAGCATTTTTGGGCGTATTCATCGCCAGCGAACCTGATAAAACCACGGCGTCAGCTTTCAAGTCAGCGGGGATTCCCTCTTTGACATTAACCACAGTCACAGGCACTTTTGGCGCGCGCTTTGCAAAAGCAGCTTTGACCAATTCGCCAAATTTGCCATCGCCATCATCCAACACGACCAGCTTGAAAATTTCCTGTTTGGCTTCCAACGCATCGGCACGCGCCGCGCCGTCTCTCCGCAAAGCGGACAGGTGATACAGCAACAGCACCACAAACAAAGCAAAAACTTGCAAGGAGTTCAGCGCAGACTTAGCAATATCGCCTGTATCGCCGCCCAATGCGGAATTGATGAGCGTGAAGATCAAAGTCCCACCCGAAATCATCCCGCCGATAACGGAAGCAAACAACACCAGATACAAATATGTTTTGCGGATGACCGAACGCCGCGCATGGTCACCGACCGAGTCTTCTGTCAAAGCCTCAGCCTGCATGGGACGCCAGGTCAGCAACCAGAGCGGAAGTCCCGCAATAAGAGC
>Ga0302323_100002762_pt1 | contig 14273 bp, 19 predicted proteins | sample Fen_T0_3_FD_201950 | JGI IMG/M metagenome (GOLD analysis project Ga0302323, IMG submission 201950) | Peat permafrost microbial communities from Stordalen Mire near Abisko, Sweden - Fen_T0_3 | ecosystem: Environmental > Terrestrial > Soil > Wetlands > Permafrost | place: Sweden: Abisko... | reverse complement strand
TCCTGCCACAACGTCACTCCGGATAGGTTCTTCGGTGCTGTCGTGGACTGCGCGAAGGTGAACCCGCAGGGCTCGGCGGCGCTGGCCGCAGCCAGCACGTGCCTTATGTCGGTCGTGGCCTCGAACCCCGCCGCCTGCCTGTCGGGCCTGGTGACGGATCTGCACTTCACCATCGACGAGGTTGCGTGTGTGGTGGCCTACGTTTCGCAGCAGTCGCAGGACAAGGTTGCAGCAGGCACGTTCAGCGGCGACGACCTGAAAGCACGCCAGGCGGCGAACGACTGGCTTGTGGCAGAGCGGATCTCAATTCGCAACTCGTACAGCGCGGCTAAGTAGTGTTCTCAAAGCTCAAGCTCGGCCTACAACCACACGACCCAAGGCGTGTCAATGCGCACGTGAGGCTCACCCCGGCACTCGCTGGGGCTGACCCTTTCATGTCTCGCACGCCAAAGGACTGGGCTCTCGGCCGGGCTTGGGATGGCGATGTTCTGCTGAACGACGAACTGGGGATCTGCGGTCCGGCCGCCGCAGTGAACTGGCTGAAGATGATGGCGCAGGCCTCTCGGCAAAACCTGCTATTTGATGCTGCTGACGCTTTGGCGGCATACCGCGCGCTCGGGTACGACGGCACGCCGGAGACAGACAACGGCGTTGTCCTGCTCGACTTCATGCAGTGGTGGACCGAGCACGAGATTGGCGGCTTCAAGCTGGATTGCTTCTTCGTCATTGGGCACGGCGATCCTGCACACCTCGCGACGGCATTGCAGATCGCCCCGGTGATCGTCGGCGCCTCGCTTTCGAATACCTGCCAGACCTCGGACACCTGGGGCAGCGAGGCCGCAGCCGACCCTTCGATGTGGGGGAGGCACGCATACCTGTACCATTCGGACAGCCCAGGTGGCGGCAACGGAAAGTCTTGGGGCGAGCCTGTGTTCTCGACACCCGAATTCCGAAATGCGAAGTGGCGCGAGTGCTACCTGCCGATCTGCCGAGAGTTGATGCCGCCTGGCACTGACGTGCTGCGACTTCTCAACATAGCTCAGAGTCTGTGAATCGTGATAGGCTTCGGCCATGGCGAACAACGGAGACGAACTCGGCGTTGATATACTCTGCACAACGGATTTTCCGCTGCGCATGACGCTCGTCTACGGAAACGACAACGTAAAGGCCGCTTGCATCCGCCGGCTGAACTGCGACGAAGGCGCGCTCGCTTCCATTGGCGACGACGCGAACTACGGATACAACCTGGCGGCGCAGCTGAACAATGACTTCGGTCCTGGCGACTTGGCCGCCATCGGATCTCGCGTGCGAGCAGAACTAGAGAAGGACGACAGGGTCCAGCGCGCGCGAGCGTTGGTGATGACGAGTTCGGAGTAGATCAATGGCGGACAGGCAGCTTCAGGTTCAGATCGACGGGCTCACATCGCAGGGCCCGTTCTCGCTTATTGCAGGAGTCAACGACATGAGCGTTGACCTGATGAACCAGGGCTTGCCTGGGGTTCCAGAAACTGGAGGTTCAGCTGTGCCAACGACAGTGACGGTAGTTAGCAGCACGGGCAAGCAAGGGCCGCCCGGCCAGCAAGGTATCCCAGGATCTGCTGGCGCAACTCTGCGCGAGTTGGAGCCGGAATTCGACGGGCTGTATGCTTGTGATCTGGTTGCCGAGACTCTTGCTGACGAAGACCTCGGCGACTTCGATTCGCTTGCCTCGGGCACACGCACTGTCTCGTTCGTGTTCTACGGGAAGGCCGCAAGCGGGGCGACGGGCACTGTGAAGCTACGCATTGCCGGGGCGAGCGGCGCGGTCGACGGAACGGTGATTGCCACCGCCATCGTAACTGGAGCGGCTTACTCGGCGTACAAGGTGACAGGGACGTTCACCAATCCGACAGGGCGATGCCCAATCAAGATGACGATCTCTTCGAGCATCGACGGGCAAGATGTCACGCTGAAGGAAGTCTCGGCTTCCCTCTCTTGAGGTAAAGAAAATGGCAACCACTCTCGAAGATCTCCTGCAAACACGGACCAGAGCCACAATCGAAGCTCTGCTCATGGCCTCACTTCAGGAGGCCACAATCGAAGGAACGACAGAGCGGTTCCCCGTGACGGACTGGGCGCCTGGCTCGTTCGAGCGCACTACGCTGAAGATGATCGCGACCGGACTCGTAGATCGCGAAGACGTGATCCCGATGCTGACTGCCGGGGGATTTCTCGGGCTCGCGCAGTCGATCACCGACGCAGAGGGGAACCTGGTCGAAGGTTGGATGGAACTGCTCGCCGCTCGCAACTATGCGCTCGACCGCATCGAAGCTGTCTTTGCCATCCAACTGCTCACGCTCACATGCACCGCGGGCCCGGGCCCGTACACGCGCGCGGCCGGCGAGATCGTCGCCTTCTCCCCGAGTACTGGCAACCGATACCGCAACGTCAGCAGCGTCACGATCCCAGACAGCGGAAGCGTTACCGCACAATTCAAGGCCGAGTCGCCAGGGCTTGGCTACAACGACGCCGCTGGATCGATTATCGCAATGGTGACTCCGATGCCAGGCGTGTCCGTGATCAATGCCCCGACGCCAGCAGGAGTGCCCGCGAACTTCATCACCGGGACTGGGACCATTGCAGTCACCTCCACTGCGATCTCTACAAGTCTAAGAACGGTGAAGCTCACGTTCACCGCTTCAGGTCGCATCGACGATGGCTCGGCCAAGATGACCTGTACTGTCTACACGGGTGCGGGCACAACTGTCACTGGGCCATCGACTGTGAACGCTACGTTCACGCAGGGGGATCTCGCCCTCGCCCTTGCCGACGGGACGGCTGGCACGCAATCGTTCAACGCTGGCGACGAGTGGATCGTCGGGGTGCCGGGCACGCCGCTGCTCCAAGCTGGCGCCGAAAAGGAACCGCTCGATTCCCTCGCGGCGCGATGCTCGAACAGGTGGCCCGCGCTCGCCGATGTTCCAACGGTCGGCAGGTTTGAATCGTGGGTGATGGACTGCTCGCGCTCTTCGTCTCTCGGAATTACAAAGGTTAAGTCGTCCCCGTCTCTCACTGTGGCCGGTATCGAAGACATCCTGATCGCTGGCGCAACGGCAACGGCGACGCCCGCGCAGGTGGCAGCGGTTCAGGGACACCTGGATGTTCGCCTTAGCCAGATTGAAGGCGCCGCTGTGGCCGCAGCAGAGGCTCGGCCAATCACAATGAGCGGTCAGGTTAAGTGCAAGCGTGGAACGACCAGCGCCGTCCAGGCCGCGTCGGACTTAGCCTGGGAACGATACCTGGCACTACTCCCAATCGGCGGCTCCGATCCTGGCGGACTGGTCATCCTGGCCGAGCTTGAACAGTGCCTCATGGATGCCGGCGCCTACAACGTGTCCGGCCTCACTCTCAACGGCATATCTGGCGACGTTGCGCTGACCAAGGTTCAGTGCGCGACCATTGCTAGCAACGGCACGCCGATGCTCGCGCTGACTTGGCAAGAGGTGTCCTGATGTCGGGGCCCTTCGAGAACTGGATGTCGGGCCCAGGCTTTGGCCCGAACTGGATGCATGGTCCGGTCGGCACTGCGTACTGGAAAGTCGTGGGCGCAATGATCGACCAGCAGACGAGTCGCATGAAGGCCGGCATGCGTGCGCGGTTCCCACTTGAAGCTGCCGAGCTTGGGATGAGCGACGCACTGGAAGAGTTGGGAAAAGATCGCAAGCTGCCAAGAGGCGGCACCTACCCCGGAGCAGAGGATCAGTCAGATGCTAATTACGGGCTTCGCCTTCACGGTGCGTGGGATGCGTGGGCAAAAGGCGGAACCCCGCTGGGTTTGCTGCGCGAGCTTTCCGACCTCGGGTTTCCCACTGGCGCAACCGGGACGATGATCGCTAACCACATCGGCATGGCATACACACTGGATGGCTCAAGCAATCTCGTAATCAGCAAGCCATTTTCGGCGTGCGTGAATAGGACGGACTTGACCGAGCAGGTTCCGTCGGTAAAGCTGCACGGGTTCACGCTAGACGCGCGCGACTGGTTCTACTCGCATTTTGCGATCTTGTTCTTACAGGACATACCTACGCTAGACAACTCGACCGGCAATCCCGCAAAGTCGATCTTGAACGCCGTGGTTAAACGCTGGCGATGCGGAGGCGCAATCTACAACGGCGCCTCGGTTGTTCCGAGTGGGTCGAAAGTTTGGGGCTGGCCAACCACAATGAAGTGGGGGGATACCGGCCTCAAGTGGGGCGCGAACGGCGCTCGGTTCATTGATCCGGAGTAACCCATGCCAACACAGTACAGAGGAAACGCATCCGGCTATCAGCCCCCATCGCCCCAGCCGAATCTGAGCGAGTTGCCGATCTTCAATCTGCCGAACGACGGCGAGGATCTGAACGCGTCTTCGATTCTTCAGTCGCTAAAGTCGTCGGCTGACTGGATTGCATTCTTGATCGACAACTACAGCGGCACCGTCGGCATCAAGGAGCACGACACGAACCGAACCTATCAGGTCGGAGCTTTCGTCGTCGATATCGAGGACGGCCTGACCTACCAGTGCCTAAATTCCGCAAGCTCGCAGCTTGTGCCGCACGCCAACCCGTCAGTGTGGAAGCGCTGGGGGCACGACCGGGACGACCTGAGAGCGGAGTCCGTCGCTCTCACCGATCAATTTTCCGGCGCCTCGTGCTCGAACGGCGCTTCTGTTTCGTATGCAGCGATGCGATCTTACAACTTGGCTGCGATTAAGCAGATCGACTTCCAGGTGATCAATATCCCGGCCAACGGGTACACAGTGATCGATCTCGATGGCGGGTCCGTGAAGTTCGCCACAGTAGTGCGCTCTGGAACCGTGTCCATGAATTCTGGCGGCAGCGCATACGGCGGCCAGGTTGGTCTGAATCTCAACACCGATGGCAACAAGAACAAGGTCACGGTCTGGTTCAAGAAGACGGCTGGCGATTCGGCCGTGACCGCAAGCGCCAGTGTGATGCTGATCGGGTACTAACCATGCTGCGGCGTTTTTTCAAATCGGCCTGGAGCGGCGACAATCAGTTCGGGATTCAAGATCTCGGCAGCCCCCGCCCATGGCCTGCCGGAGCCAACGATGCTGTCCGACTCGGCGATGTCCGCTCGTATGTCAACCAGGTTCGCATCCCGCTGTGGGCCGGCGGGCTTCTTCTGTTTTCAAGCAACACGCCGGTGTACTCAACATCTGTCGCAGTGAGCCCGCGCGATGAATACCCGCTCATGCTGAATTGGTTCTTCAGGATCGCGTGGAAGCAATCAGCAGGCGGGCTGGCTATCGTGGCGCTGAACAAGCAGCCTGGATACGGCGGCGGCTTCGCGATGGACTACGGCACAATCGAAGCGGCAGACAATGCCTGGAAGATTCAGGAGATCCCGCTGTCGCTCAACAACGGAGTCGGACTGATGTACGCGTCCGTCCAGGGTAGCAACGGATTGTCGGCTGGCATCGTTGGCGAGATGACAATCATCGGGCGACTGTGAGATTCGTCGGCATCGACCCTGGCAAGGATGGCGCAGTCGCCTGGTTCGATGAGCACCGCCAAGGCATCGTGATTCGCGACTGCCCATTGTGGCCGCACAGGGACTACAACTTCACGGCGATGTTCGACTTGCTACTGGAGGCAACCTCAGGCGGCGGGATTGTCACGCTGGAGCAGGTTCATTCGATGCCCAACGACGGCAAGGTTCAGGCCTTCGCATTCGGGCGCGGCTTCGGCGCGTGGGAGATGGCAGCCGCGGCGGCGCGTGTCCCGCTGCTGCTGGTGCGCCCCGAGAAGTGGAAACTGACAATGCTGGCCGGGCTCGGCAAAGGGAAGCTGCCGAGCGTCCAGCAGGCCTGCCGACTCTTCCCTGCAGTGGCAGCTTCGGGCAAGCTCTACGGGCCCAAGGGCGGGCTCGAAGACGGCAGGGCCGAGGCGCTATTGATCGCCGAGTACGGGCGCCGCAACTGGAAGCTGTCGGGCGGATCTGTCATCGTTCCACGTGGAACCAACGCAAAGGGGACACCATGCAACCAGGCCAGCGCATTACGACGCACTTCACCTTTGACGAGTTGATCAAGGGCTCGGACGCGCCAACGGACGTGGCAGTCACCACGCGCATTGTCGAGTTCACCGTTTCGTTCTTGGAGCCTGGCCGCTTCGCCTGGGAATCGTACTTGCGAGAGACGGGCATGGGCGGCAGCCCGAAGTGGAACATCATCTGCGGGTATCGCTCTCCCGAGAAGAACGCGCGCGTAGGCGGCGCCCTGGCCAGCCGACACATGCTCGGCGACGCGGCCGACATTGCTTGCGACGTTGACTGGCGAGCATTGCGCGATGGACGCGGGAGCGAGCGCGACGCGAGGCGCATGCAGGCCTTCGCCACGTGGCTGACGAAGTACGCCTACAAAGGGAACGCCGTTGGCGGGCTGGGGATCTACACCGAGAAGAACACAGGCCAACTGTACTGGATTCACGCCGACGCTCGCCCTCGCGACCGAGGCCGCATTGCGACGTGGACCGGTCACCATGTCGGCAGTGAGCAATAGGCTGGGCCAACTCTTTCCAATTTGACACAAGTTGGGTCGCGTGTTACGACTTGGCTATGGAAAAGGACAATGGCGTACTGGTCACGCGGGCGATCCCGATACTGGAGGACGACGATCACATGGTCGTTTCGCTCGCCAGCGGTCGCAATGCGGTTGTGATTGAAGTCACCAGTCGGAGTGGAGAGCGGCGCACGTTCGAGGCGGGGCTGAAAGACGGCAAGGCCGCAGCGTGACCCTGGACGAAGCCCTGCGACCGCAATTCGTAAACGCAATTGCGGGCCAGACGGGTGCGAGCCCGACAACGATCCGCAGCGTGCTCCGCGGCGAGACGGTGAAGCGGAGCTACCGATCGCGGCTCGTCGTGCTCGATGCTCTCGCTTCCGCCGGCGTCGTCCTGCCCGCGTCCGACATCGAGCGCGCCCGCGCGGCTTCCGTGCAGAAGTAGCTCGAGAAGAGAGCGCGCCCGTCCACCAGGACGGCGATTTCGTCTGCCAGGGCGGAACCTGCGCTTCAGGGACTCGCGCGGCCGCACTTCGCATGCACGGAACGGCCTAGGTCCGCAAGCTCTCTTTCCAACTATTTTACAAGTCCGCAGAATCATTAGAGAATTTCATGACATTTTTTGTTTACAAAGTTTAGAACATTGCTTATTCTAGGCTTCCAAGTTGCGCTACACCGAAAGGAACTTTCCAATGCCCAAGACCACCACCCCCATCCGCGCCCAGATTCGCTACGCCCCTACCACCCAGCAGGACATGGACCTCCGCGCCGCCTTCATGGCCCAGCCTGAGCTGGCAGAATCCACCAGGCTGACCAGAGAGCAGGCCCTGGCCCAGATGCGCCTGGGGCTGGAAGAGGTGGAGAAGCTGGCACCAGCAGCGCGCTCCGCCACCTACTCCATGCTCGCCAAGCGCATCAACGAGAGTGAGCAGCTGGAAGGCTGGAGCCGCTGGACTGGTCCTAGCCTGCGCAAGCATCTGGTCGGAGCGCCCATGTCCAAGTCCGAGCAGAGGGCCGACGCCGACTACGCCTACAACAAGCTGGCCAAGTAGCGCCCGCCCTGCATGGGGCACAAGTGCGCCCCAGCGTAACCAGGCCTCGCCACCTGGGCAGGAACTACCGCGCCAGCCGGTCGCTGGCATGCAACCCAAGACACGGAGATCCACATGAAGACCACGACAACCACCACCAGCACTGCCACCACCACCTCTGCCCGCGCCACCGCTCTGGCAGCCAACGCCAAGCTGGAGCGCAGCAAGAGCAAGCCCAGCAAGCTCAACCCAGCGCCCGCGGCTGCACCGCTGCACACCCAGGAGGCTCTGGCCCCTGCCATCGACGATGCCGTGGCCAAGGCCTTCCCAGCCCTGGTGGAAGCTCCCGCGCCTGTAGCCGCCCCGGAGGCCGCCCAGGCCTATGCATCCACGCCAGCCCCTGAAGCCGCGCCTGCCGCGCAGGCCGAGGCCTCTGCCGCCGCGCCCGAGGGTGACTCTGCCGAGGGTGAGGCCGAGGAGCGCATGAGCAAGAAGGAGCAGCTGTTGCGCCGCCTGGACAAGTTGGCCCTGTTCACCTTCCGTGTGGAAGACCGCTTCGGGGTTGGCGCCATGCCAGGGCTCAGCTGCGCCGAGTACATCACCAACGCGCTGGCCTCTCTCAACGAGGCGCGCAAGCTGGTCCGCGAGTATCCCGAGGACTGGACCTGGAGCACTGCCCGCCCTGCCGCCGCCAAGCCCGACCGCAGCATCGTGGTGGGTGACCGCGTGCGGGTCCGCCAGTCCGACAGCATCCGCGCCATCTACGGGGACGCCATCCTGGTGGCTGAGTTGGACAACATGGAAGTCATCTCGGTGGGCAGCAAGCTCCTCCGCTGCGTGACTCCGGAGACTAAGGCGGTGGTCTTCATGCCCATCAAGCACGTGGAGAAGCTCGCCGGCCAAGCGGCTCCCGCCGCGCCCGTCACCGCCTAGCTCGCTGATCGGAGTACCAGGGCGGCGCAGGCCTCCAACACTTGCGCCGCCCGAGCATTCCAAGCACCGATCTAGTCAACATCGAACGTAGGAGATCCGACATGAACGAAGCATCCGCATCCACAGAAACCGAAACCGTCAAGCTCACCCCGCGCGAGCGCCTTGCCTTGCGCATCGTCAAGGCCGAGGCCGCTCTGCAACGCGCGGTCGATGCACTGGGCACTCCGACCACGGACCAGCTGGGCTTGCACAACGGGCTCGCTGCTGCCGTCGACGGCATCGCCGTCGCCCGCGCGGCTGCGGCTCTCTTGCTGCCCACGTGGAAGCCCGTGCGCCCCAAGACGGTTCGCGCCAAGCTCGCGCTGACAGGCGGTGAGAAGGTGAACATCCGCAAGTCCGCGCGGAAGCAGTACGAGGGCATGGTGCCCGCCGAGCAGATGGTCGGCCTCGTGGTCGTCAAGTCTGCCGCGCGGTTCGCGCAGTGCCGCACGGCCTCTGGAGAGGTCGGCATGTTCCAGGTGGCCCACCTCGAATTGGCCAAGTAGTCGGGCTTGCGCCGCTCGGCTGGGGATTGCCTAGCCGAGCGGAGCAAGGCCGACAACTGCCAAGGAGAGGACCACATGACCACGACGACCACGACCACCCCAATGCTGAAGCGCCAGCGCTACGTCTGGCGGAATGCAACCGCAAGCGAGCAGCGCAAGTTCCGCTTGGAGTACCTGCGCGACGCTTGGCTGCGAGCGCGCGATGCCGCGCTGCCCGTCGCGAAGGCGGCGGCAGCGATCATTGAAGCGGGCAAGCGAGAGCAGCAGATCGCCGAAAGCCTGGACCTATTCAACGCTCCGTCTGAGTACGGAGATCGACAGTACCAAGAGGCCGCGCGAATGCTCGGCTTGCAACTGACCGCACTGGGCTACCCAACGATCGAGTACGCCATCCGCCACGTGGAGCTACGCACGGGCCGCAAGTGGGCGCATCGCAACCTCGCTATTGGTGGTAGGTAATGCGCAGGTCGCGATTGGCAGATGCGGTGAAGGCGGAACGAAAGCTCCCGCGTTCCGCGGCCAAGCTGCCGTTTCTTCTTGCTGCAAAGAGCGAAGCCGCTAAAGCATTCGCATCGTGCCCCGTCATGCCTTCCGATTGGTCGGCTCCGATCCTTGCTACGCCTAATCAGAAGATCGCGCTCTGCGCGGCAATGCGGAGTACCCCCGGCGAGCACATGAATGCGATAGTCGAAGACGGGATCGACGCGCTCCGCTCTCCTGCCTATCACGAGGCCGTGTCGGCCGAGAAAGCGCACCGAGCGATGCGGATGGCGGCCAGTCAAACCTGCGAAGACATCGATCACGTCGAGCCGGAGATCATCCGCAACGAGCTAGTCATGCGAGAGTGGCTTGGGGCGGTAGTCCTGATGAAGAAGCGGATCACTTACTTCCGCCGGATGAACGCTCCATCGAAAGAGACGACCTCGCTTCTAGAGTTTCTAGAGCGGGCGGCGGCGCAGAAGGCGGCCGACACTTGGCGCCGGCTGTGCTTGGGAGCAGGTTTCAACGTAACGACAATCATTTCGAAGGTAGAAGGCTCCGATCTCGGCGTGTTCGTCCGAGCCGGCGCTGGGCTTGAAGTGGTGGTTTGCAGAGAGTGGCTGAAGCTGTACGCGGTGGGGATCGAATCTATTGAAGGCGGGATCGTGCTGGACCTCCCGACGAAGTGCCAGTCGGACGGTGTGCACGCGGTGATGGTGACGAAGCCGCCGACGCCAGCCGGGCGTTACTACGAAGGGCGGCTACAGATCATTACGAGGTTTATCATTCGCCCGGCCACGCCAGGCGGCACCCTAGTCGAGTCGTTCGACACCGAAGCGGACGCCAGCAAGGCGCTGAAGCTATTCAATCAAGCCCTGGAGATCAGGGACAACAACGACAACAACGAACAGAAGTGAGGACAACGACCATGACGACCGTGACGAAGACAGTGTTCCAGTATTGCAAGTTCGAGAACGGGAAGCTGAGCCGAGATTCATTCGGCCCCGAAAGCTCCAGCCTCGATCTCGCCTCAAAGACATTCGAACAGAGCACCGAGGAGGCCACGTGGCCAGTGGTCGCTTTTGTTGAAAGGTCGTTTCGCCTTGGCGGCGATGGCGACTGGCACCAGACGGCAGAAACCATCGTCAAGCTGGACGTGCTCTAATGGCCGACACGAAGATCATTCATGCGGCGCTGTTCACCCCGGGCGTGGGTGGAAACTGGGGACTTCCGATCCGGATCATCGGCAAGCCTGGGACCGCGAAGTCGTCGCTTATTGTCAAGACGGCAGAGGCGGCAGGCCTCACCCCCATCGTCGTCATCGCGTCTCTGCGTGACCCGACGGACTTCCTGGGCATTATGATCCCCCAGGAAGACGGAACGATCAGGTACGCGCCGCCGCCGTGGGCGCTGGAAGCAAACAACGCCGAGCACTCCGTTGTGAACTTCGACGAAATCAGCAGCGCGCCGCCGTCCGTCCAGGCGGTTCTTCACCGAGTGATTCTGGAGCGCGTGGTCGGAGACTACCAGCTCAAGAAGACGGTCCGCTTCATCGGTGCGATGAACGCGGCAGAGGACGCCAGCGGTGCGTACGATTTCTCCGCTGCACTCGCCAACCGCTTCGGTGAGCTTGGCGACTGGCAGGGCCCGAGCGTGGACGAGTGGTGTGCGTGGTTGTCTAGCGCAGGTTCAGACGAAGCCAAGGTCGTCAGCGTTCGCGCGGATGTGGAAGAGGCTCGCGTGATGCAGGCCTGGCCGGTGGCATACGCGATGGCGGCAGGCCTGGCGATCTCTTTCATCAAGAGCCGCCCGAACTTGCTGCACGCACAGCCGCCGTCGGGCTCACCTGCGGCCTCCGGGGCGTGGCCTTCGCGCCGCACTTGGGAGATGGCCACCAGGGCGATTGCTTCGAGCAAGATTCACGATCTGTCGGAGATGGAATTCGACCGCTTCGTGGGGAGCTTCATTGGCGGCGCCGCGATGGCCGAGCTTCGCGCGTGGCTGATGAACATGGATCTCCCCGACCCGTCTGAACTGCTGGACGGGCAAGCCACCTTCCAGCACAACAAAGATCGCCTGGACCGAACGCTTGCCGTGTTCGCTTCTTGCGTTGCGCTCGTGTCGCCATCTGGCGCCGAGAAGAGAGCCGAGCGCGCTGGCGTTCTGTGGAAGATGTTGAAAGACAACCTGGATGTTGCCGACATCATCTACCCCGCAGTGACTGCGCTCTCTCGCGCAGAGGTGAAGCTGGTCGCGGGATACCCCGAGGCCCGCGCCGTCCTGGCGAAGTTCTACCCCATCATGAAGATGGCAGGCCTTACGTCATGAAGATGGCATTCGACGAAGCCCTGGCCGCCGCATTCTTGTCGGCCGGGGCTCGCCGCCCATACCTTTCGTCTGGCCTTGCGTCGATGGTTCGCAGGACCGGCAACGTCGGGACGCTCGCGGTCACCAGGGACGGCGTGCTCATCATCGACAAGAAGGTGTTCGACCGGTGGAGCCCGCACGTTGTCGGCGAAATCATCACGCACGAATTCATGCACTTGCTTCGCAAGCATGCCGACCGCAGCGATATGTTCCACGGACTAGATCGGAAGATGTGGAACCAGGCGGCCGACGCTGAGATCAATGACGACCTCGATTCGCGCCTTGTCGAAGAGGGCAACGGCACCACGGCGGCGAAGCTCGGTATTCCAGATGGCAAGATGGCCGAAGAGTATTACGCGATCCTGCGGGAGCGCGCGAAGAAGGAGAACGAAGGCGACGGTGACGGGGATGGCGATGGGAAGGGCGAAGGCAAGGGGCAAGGCAAGGCCAAAGGCGGAGGCAACGGAGATGGCGAAGGCGACGGGAAGGGCGAGCCGGCTGCTGGCTCTGGCAAGTGCGGAAGCGGAGCGGGCGGCGAGCAGTCGCAAGAGGAGATGGAAGCTGCGGCCGATGCTCAGAAGCGCAGCGAAGCGGACCTGAACAGAATGCGGAAGCAAACCGCAGAAGCAATCAAGTCCGCAGCCCAGCAGAACATGGGTTCAGTTCCGGCTGGCATGCGGCGCTGGGCAGAGGGGCAACTAAAGCCGCCAGTCGTGCGGTGGCAAGACAAGCTGAAGCGGTCGTTGCGCGCGAGCATCGCATGCGTGGCTGGCAAGACGGACTACACCCGTGGTCATCTTGCTCGCAGGCAAGCGCAGTTCGCAAACATCACGCGCAAGCTCGGCGGCCTTCCGTACCTCGTGCCCGCGCTCACCTCGCATCTCCCGCTGGTGGGGATCGGGATCGACACGTCGGGCAGCATGGGTGCGGATCAACTGTTGGAAGCGGCGTCGGAGAGCAAGGCCATCATGCAGGCTCTCGGCGCTCCGGTCGTATTTCTATCGTGCGATACCGAGGCTACGGTCCCGATCAAGGTGAACAACATCAGCCAGCTTTTAGCCAACCTGAAGGGCGGCGGCGGCACGGACTTCCGCCCGGTCTTCAAAGCAGTCAGCGATCTCAAGCCGAAGCCGGACATCTTCATCTTCCTGACGGACGGCATGGGGCCCGCGCCGGAGAGCGCGCCAGCAGGGTACGAAACGATCTGGGTGTTCATTGGGCCGTACCAGCGGCCTCCAGTTCAATGGGGAAAACAAATCAGCATTCCGTACAACGACAACAAGGAGATCAGGCGATGAACCAAGTTAACGGATTGACAGTAGTCACGGATGGAGCGGACAGCGCGGGGGCGGTGGTGTTCTGGGATCTGTCTGGAGCAGTAGCAGAGACGGAGCTTCGTGCAGCCTGGAAGGCGGCAGGCCTTCCTGAGCATTGCTTGCCCGAGTCTCCTTCCCCTAGGCGGGCGCTCCACCAGGCCTGCCGTCAGCTTGCCCAGGCTCGCGTGCTGGTGCGGCCTCTCGCCAACAATGCTGGATTCTCGCTGGTAGATGAGACGGCGCAAGAGACGCGCCTGAGCTACCAGCAAGGCGTGATCGCCAACATCAACATCATCGGCGCAGTGACCATCAGCCCGCCCGATCACCCGCTCGCTTCGCGCATCCTGAGCGGGTACAGGTTCGCGCTAGATCACTTCACCGTTGACGACATCTCGGCCGCGCTCGTGCGGATGACCCGAGAGATCAAGGCCGTGGCGCTTCGCCCTCGCGGTGGTTTCTACTTCGTCCCGCCGTCTGGCATTGCGCAGTTCAAGACGGCAGCCGACACCCTGGCGGCGTGCGGTCGCTACTCTTGCTATTCGATCCCGGCGCTCCGTACCGAGGACACTATCCGGTCCGTCCTTGATGCGATCATGCGGGAAGCGGCCGACAGTGCGCGCGAGCTTGAGGCGACCTTCGAGGACGCCGACACTTCAGCGCGCGTGTTCAAGACGCAGTCCGAACGCTGCGCTGTGATCGAACAGAAGGTGAGCATGTACGAAGAACTGCTCGGGCACTCGCTCGAAGAAGTCCAGCAGGGTTTGCAGGATCTCCGCGCTCGCCTCACCTTCGCGGCAATGAACGCAACCAAGGCGGTGAGCAAGTGATTCGCCCTATACTTGCTGGCATTGCGTGCGGGATCGCGGCGGCGGCGTTGTGCTATCAAATGCTGACGTGGTGTGGCCTATGATCGACTACAGCTTGCATCCGAAGAGAGCATGCAGCGTCACCGAGTGCCCGCTGTGCGACCTGGCGGGCAAGATGGCCGCGGTGTACTCCGGGGTCGAGGGCGGCGACTATGCCGGGAAGATCGTCGGCACTCAGGAGCAGTGGGTGGACG
>Ga0302323_100002761_pt1 | contig 14275 bp, 8 predicted proteins | sample Fen_T0_3_FD_201950 | JGI IMG/M metagenome (GOLD analysis project Ga0302323, IMG submission 201950) | Peat permafrost microbial communities from Stordalen Mire near Abisko, Sweden - Fen_T0_3 | ecosystem: Environmental > Terrestrial > Soil > Wetlands > Permafrost | place: Sweden: Abisko... | reverse complement strand
AAGCTGCTCGACAAGAACGCCGACGACGCCTCGGCGCTCGTGGTGATGGGCCGGCTGCAGCACGCCACCGGCGACGACGCCCGCGCCGTGGAGCTGTTCCAGCGCGCGGTCGCCAGCAAGGACGACGACGCGCAGGCCTGGCTCCTGATCGGCGAGCTCCAGAAGGCCGCCAACAAGCCGAAGGATGCCCGCGCCGCGTACGACAAGGCGCTCGGCCGCGCCGCGGCCCGGGACATGAAGAAGAAGGCGCTGCGCGCGCTCGCCGACCTCGCGCTGGCGACCGGAGACACCGACGGCGCCAGCGCGTACTTCACGCAGTTCCTCGCGCTCGATCCGACCAACGCGCAGCTGTGGCTCGAGCGCGGCGACGCCATGCTCGCGGCCGGCAAGCGCGAGCTGGCGCTCGAGAGCTACACCGCGGCCGAGAAGCTGCTCGGCGCCGATCCGGCCAAGCGCGTCGAGGTCGTCGCCCGCCGCGGCCAGGCGCTCGAGGGCCTGGGCAAGGACGACGACGCGGTCGTGGAGTACCGCCGCGCGATCAGGCTCGCGCCCAAGGGCTACTACCTCGAGGTCGAGCTCACCGGCCGCATCGTCGATATCTTCCGCCGCCGCCAGGGGCTCGCCCAGCTGCTCGCCCAGTACGAGAAGGACTGGCCCGAGGGCGCGCGCGGCCACTTCGAGTGGGACACGCTCGGCAAGCTCTACGAGGAGACCGGCGCCCAGGACAAAGCGATCGCGGCGCTCAAGCGCGCGGTCGCCAAGGCGCCGTGGGAGCTCGAGACCCAGCGCCGGCTGATCCAGCTGCTCGAGAACTCGGGGCGCGACGACGAGGCCCTGGTCGCCTACGAGGCCGTGGTGCGGGCGGCCCCCGGCGAGGCCCGGTTCCAGCTCGATCTGGCCGAGCGCTACTGGCGGCGCGGCCAGGAGAAGAAGGCGCTCGATGCGCTCGCCCGGCTCGAGACCCGGTTCCCGCAGGATGCCGGGGTGCTGTCGGCGATCGCGGACATGTACACGCGGTGGGGCAAAGAGGAGCTGGCGATCGCCGAGTACGAGCGGCTCGCCAAGCTCGAGCCCGACGACCCGGGGCACCTGGTCACGCTCGGCGAGCAGTACTGGACCAAGGGCGACAAGGCGCGCGCCAACGCGACGTGGCGGCGGCTGATCACCGGCGGCAAGGCCTCTGGGTTCGCCAAGCTCGGCGAGGTGATGGCCGAGCACAACCAGCCCGGCGAGGCGCGCATCAACTTCGACAAGGCGGTCGCCGCCGACCCCAAGAACGCCGAGAACTACAAGGCGCGCGCCGCGTTCCTCGAGGCCCAGAAGCAGTACGCCGAGGCGCTCGGTGACTGGGAGCGCGTGCTCGACATGGTCGGCCAGAAGCCCACCGACCGGCTCGCCCGCCGCGAAGCCCGCCGCCACTACGTCAGCGTGATCACCAAGCTCGGCGGCAACAAGGAAGCGACCAAGAAGCTCGAGTGGGATACCCGGGCCAGGACCGGCGAGATCGAGGCCGGCTACCTGCTGGTCGACTACTACGGCAAGCGGCCGCAGAAGGATCAGCCGCTCAAGGCGCTCGAGGAGCTCCACCGCCGCGTCCCCGACGATCAGGATCTGATCCTCGACCTGGTCAAGGTCTACAAGGATCAGCGCAAGTTCGGGCTGGCGGTCGATGCGCTGCAGGACCTGCTCAAGATCGCGCCGTCGCGCGAGCGCGAGATCTACTCGATGATCTCCGGGATCAAGACCGAGGAGCGCAAGGACGGCGAGGCCGAGGAGTGGATGAAGAAGGCGCTCGCCAAGAGCCCCAACGATCCCGCCGCCTACGAGCACCTCGCCGAGAACTACGTGGCGATGCAGCGGTTCCCCGACGCGATCGCCGCCTACGAGAAGACGGTCTCGCTCGACGCCCACAACAGCAAGGCGCAGTTCGCGCTCGCCGAGCTCTACGTCCAGGGCGGCGAGCCGATGAAGGCCGCGGAGCTGCTCCGCAAGGTGCTGCGCACGCAGACCGACGAGGAGACGATCGGTCACGCTGGCCGCCAGGCGATCGATCTCGAGGAGATGACCGATACGCTCGGCGAGCTCGAGAAGGTGCTGTCGCCGCTGTCGTTCATGATGGCGCACAAGCCGATCTACCGCCGCGTGCTGGTCGAGCTGTACCTGCGCTACGTGCCGCGGCTGGTCGCGCGCGAGGCCCACGGCAACGACGACGTCCGCAAGGCGGCGCGCGCCGAGCTCGCCCGGATCGGCGGGCACGGCCTTCCGCCGCTGCTCGAGGCGCTGCGCGACGAGAAGGAGGTCAGCCAGCAGCGGGTCGCGGTGGCCGTGCTCGGCCGGCTCGGTAACAAGGGCGCCGCCGCGCCGCTGGTCCACATGGCGCGCCAGGAGCCCGCCAAGGACGTCCGGAGGTTCGGCACGCTGCAGGACAGCCCCGATCGCGAGGTCCGGGTCGACGCGCTGGTCGCCGCCGGCCGGCTCGGCGATCCGTCGGTGCTCGCCGACGTGCTGCCGATGATGGACAACCACGAGATCGCGATGCGCGAAGCCGCGACGTTCGCGCTCGGGCGATCCGGCGACAAGCGCGCGGTCGCCCCGCTGCTCAAGGCGCTCGACGACCGCCGGCCGTCGGCCCAGGTGCTGGCGTGCTTCGGGCTCGCCCAGATCGACGACCCGCGGATCGGCGCGCCGCTGATCGCCGCCGTGTCGGACGCCCGCCGCCACGACGCCGCGCGCGCGGCGTGCGCCTACGCGATCGGCGCGCACCGGCTCGTCGCTGGCATCCCCACCCTGCTCGACGCGATCGCCGACAACCGCGGCGAGACCCAGCGGCTCGCCGCGTGGGCGCTCGGGCAGATCGGCGATCCGCGGGCGCTCGGCCCGCTGATCCGCGCCTACTTCGCCCGCGCCGGCCGGTCCGACGACGAGCTGATCTGGGCGATCGGCCGCACCAGCGGCGCCGGCCTCACGCCCGCCCAGCTCACCGGGCTCGCCGAGTTCCCGGTCCACAGCGGCAAGTACGATCTCGACGAGGCGATCGCGCTGGTCCCGGGCGCGCTGCCCAAGCCCGTGCCCAACGCCCGGCTGGTCCCCGAGCACGCCGGCGACATCGCCAGGGGCCTGATCGAGGCGCTGTCCGAGCACCGCGACGTGATCGTGGCCGTGCTCGAGGATCTCGACGGCGCACCGGCGCAGCTCTCGCTCGGCGCGATCGCCCCGGCGACCGCCGGCGACGGCAAGACCGAGGCCGCGCTGGCCACGATCGCCGAGGCGATCGAGGACAAGGTGGCTGCCCAGCTCACCAGCGACGACCCGCGGATCCGGAGCTTGGCGATCTCGGTGCTCGCCAAGCTCGATGGCGGCAAGCGGCACCGCGCCGACGCGGCGATCACCAGGGCGCTGGGCGATCCCGCGGCCCAGGTCCGCGGCGCGGCGATGAACGCGGTCGCGGCGCTCGCGGCGCGCCGCGGCAGCCCGCCGGCCCCCCTGGTCGCGGCGCTGGTCTCGGCGCTCGGCAGCCCGGATTGGGGCGATCGCCAGCTCGCGGCCACCGCGCTCGGCCGGCTCGGCGAAAACGGCGACCTCGGCGCGCTGCGGTCGGCGGCGGGCGACGCGTCGGGCTTCGTCCGCGAGGCGATCGCGTACGCGCTCGCCAACGACGCCGCGGCGATCGATGTCCTGCTGGCGCTGTCGCGCGACGACGTCTGGCAGGTCCGCGCGGCCGCCGCCCGGTCGCTCGGCACGCTCAAGGACGACCGCGCCCACAAGCGGCGGGGCGAGCTGGTCTCCGATCCCGAGCTCAGCGTGCGGGCCGCGGCCGGCGGCAACTGACGGAAAGCTTGTCGAACCGAGCCCGGCGGTGAACCGCTCACAACGCAGCCCGGTGCCGCACCCAGCCGCCCAGAAGGCCCGATCGACCTCGCCTTTTGCCCAGCTGCACCATCTGGCGGGGCCGCGTTCTTTGACGGGGTTCTCGCCAAAGGGGTAGAATTGCTACTTGATGGATGTCGGTCTCGTCTGCGACGCGTGCAGCGCGCTGACCCCGATCGGGGTGCCGCTATGTACGCGCTGCGGTGCTGCGGTCGCACTCGATCCGCGGCCCAAGCACGCCACACGCCCGCCGCCCGCCGCCCCCGCCGACGAGGGTGAGCCCATTTCCTGCGGCAAGTGCGGCACGCTCGTGACCGCCGGGCAGCGGTTCTGTCCCAACTGCGGCCACCGGATCGTGGTGCCGCTCAACTTCGAGGTCGAGACCCGCGTCGGGCCGCGGCCGCCCGGGGCGCAGAGCGGGACCCACGCGATCGCGCTCGGCCGCAGCGAGACCCGCGACGCGGCCGCGCCCCGCGAGGCCAAGCCCGGCCGCAGCACGCTGTTCTTCGGCGGCGTGATGCAGTCGGCGCGCGCCAAGCTGACGCTGATCCGCGGCGACGGCGATGATGGCGTGTCGTTCACGCTGGCCGGACAGGAGCACCTCGCCGGCCGCGGCGACTGCGCGATCTCGTTTCCCGAAGATCCGTTCCTGTCGCCGATCCACGCCAACTTCATCTACGCCAACAACCAGCTGATCGTCCGCGACGAGAACTCGCTCAACGGCGTGTACGTCCGGATCTCGAGCACCACCGAGCTCGTGCACGGCTCGATGGTGCTGGTCGGCGAACAGGTGCTGTCGGTCGATCCGGCGGGCCAGCCCGATGACGTGGCCGACCGCGAAGGCACGTATTACTCGGCGAGCATGGTCCGCCCGGCGACCCTCGAGATCCGCCAGAACCTGCGCGGCGGCCTCATCGGCTGGGTCCACCGCGTGGAGGGCGACGTCGTCACGATCGGCCGCGAGAACAACGACATCAATTTTCCAGATGATCCGTTTATCTCGGGCCGGCACGCCGAGCTGCGGATCGCCGGTGGCATGCTATCGGTAACCGATCTGGGATCACGCAACGGAACGTTCGTCCGCGTGCACGATGAGCGAGTGCTCAAGCACGGTGATTACGTCTTTCTAGGACAACAGCTTCTCCGGGTTGAAATCGTCTGAGTCTCTGAGCGGGAGCCCATCATGACCGTCTGCAATCGTTGCGGAAAAGAAAACCAAGACCACTACAAGTTCTGCCTCGGCTGCGGGGCGGAGCTGACGGCCGCGCCCAAGGCGGGAGCCCCGAGTGGTGATATGGCCATGATGAAGACGATGATGGCAGAAGCCGGTGCCTCGCCGGTGGCGAGCGCGCCGATGGGCGGGATGGGCCCGATGCGCGTGCCGTCGCCCGTGATCCCGCAGCCGCTGCCGCGCGGCACGCCGGGGGGCAGCGGCCTGGCGGGCATGCCGCCGTCCGGACCGCTGGGCGGTCCCGCGATCCCACCGCCGATGCCCCCGATGCCGCCCCTGATGCAACCGCCGATGGGACCGCCGCCGGGCGTGCCCGGCTTCTCGCCCGGCTTTGCGGCGCCCGTCCCGGCCGCCGGGATGCGGCGCTGTCCGTCGTGCGGCAGCGATGTGCCGCCGTCGTTCCGGTTCTGCGGGACCTGCGGGTTTCGCATGGACGAAGCCTCGGCGCCGATGCAGATCCCTCCGCCCACGGCAGGTCACGGCGTGCCGCTGGCGCGCGCGCGGATCTCGATGACGCTGATCCGTCCCGATGGCACCGAGGGTGGCTCGCACGATCTCCGCCAGGGCGAGAACAAGCTCGGCCGCAGCTTTGGCGCCGTGTTCGAGAACGATGGCTACCTGTCGCCGATCCACGCGCAGCTCGATATCCGCGGCCCCAGCGCCGTGGTGCACGATCTCGACAGCCTCAACGGCGTGTTCGTCAAGATGACGCAGGAAGAGGAGCTGACGACCGGCCAGATCATCCGGATCGGCCAGGAGCTCTTGCGCTTCGAGCTGATCGCCGCGCCGGAGCCGACCGCGGATGGCACCGAGCTGATGGGCAGTCCGAACCCGGGCTACTGGGGCAAGCTCACGGTGATCATCGGCCGCGAGATCACCGGCGCCGCGTTCCCGCTGCTCGGCGATAGCTGCACGCTCGGCCGCGAGCGCGGCGATATCAACTTCCCCGACGATGGCTACGTCTCGGGCCTGCACGCGCGGGTCACGCTGCGCGATGGCCGCGTGTTCCTGGCCGACCTGGGCAGCTCGAATGGCACCTTCATCAAGGTCAATGGCGAGCGCGCCGTCGGCCATGAGTCGTACGTGCTGCTCGGCCAGCAGCTGTTCCGCCTGAACCTGGCCTAGTTCTTCTTCGAGCCGAAGTCGTCGACCGACGGCATCCCGCTGCGCTTCTCGATGAACTTGAAGCCGCCGGGGATCTTGAGCGAGCCGCCCGGGTCGAACACGATCAGCACGTCGACCACCTCGTTGGCCTTCCCCCCCGGCGGCTGGACGACCATCTCCTTGTCGCTCTCGAACCGGATCACCCGGCCCTGACGGCCGCCGAAGTAGACCTTCGCGGTGCGCGGGCCATCGGCGGTGAACCGATTGCCCTTGATCCGGATATACGTCTCACCCTCGGTGTCGCCCTTGTCCGGGTCGAGGCCCGTCACCATGAGCTTGGGATTTTCCTTGCTGCAGGCGGACATGGCCGGAACGGCAAGACCGGCGAGACCCCAGAGCAGCGCCAGTGTGGCTGGAACAATCGACGGTAGGCGCATGACCATGCAGAAACGTCCCACGTCGGATACGCCGGGGCAACGTTCCAGGTGACGGCACCTACCCACACCTACCCCGCGTCCGCGACCTGGATCACATCAGATCGCGACGCGCCAGCGCCCGTCGCATCTTGGCGAGCGCCTGCTCCTGGAGCTGCCGGATCCGCTCTCGCGACAGATTGTACTTCTCGCCGATCTCCTTGAGCGTCAGCTCCTGCTCGGTCTCGAGGCCGAACCGCTGGCGCAGGATGTCGGCCTCGATCGGCCGCAGCTCGCGGAGCAGATCGCGGACCTCGGTGGTCAGCGCCTCCCACTCGAGCTCGCCGGTCGGCGAGGTGTCTTCGCGATCCGGATCCTCGAGCACCTCGCCGAGCACGCGTCCCTCGTCGTCGCCGACCGGCTTGTCGATCGAGATCGACTGCTCCAGCAGCCAGCTCCGCATCTTCTCGATCTTGTCGATCGGCATCTGGGTCGCCGCCGCGAGCTCCTCGCTGGTCGGCTGCCGGCCGAGCTGACCGGTGAGCTGGCGCCGCGCCTTGGTCAGCCGGTGCTGCGCGTCGATCATGTGGACCGGCAGCCGGACCTCGCGGCCCTTGTCGGCCAGCGCGCGGCTGATCGCGTGGCGGATCCACCAGCTCGCGTAGGTCGAGAACCGGAAGCCGCGCCGGTAGTCGTAGCGCTCGACCGCCTTGATGAGCCCGAGGTTGCCCTCCTGGATCAGATCGGCGAGCGCCATCCGGCCGTGGTTGAACCGGCGGGCGATCGAGACGACGAGCCGGAGGTTCGCGTTGACGAACGCGTTGCGCGCCGCGGCCGCCGCGCGGTTCGCGGCGTGGACCTGGCGCAGCCAGTCCTTGCGCGCCCGCTCGCTGCCGAGCGTGTGGAGCGCGCCGCCGCGGCTGCCCACGCCGAGCGTGATCCGGTCGATCGCCCCCAGCGCGGCGTCGATGAACAGGTGATCGACGTCCTCGGCGCGCAGCTTGCGCGCCGCGCGCGCCGCCAGCTTGGCGAAGGCCTTGGTGACGTCCCTGGTCGCGGCGTCCTTGCCGTCGCGCTTGGTCTGGCGCAACGCCTTGGCCTCGCTCGGCAGCGCGGCGATCGGCTCGATCGCGGCGAGCACGTGCTCGACCGCGGGCGGGTGCGCGAGCACGACTTCCCATAGCGCGATCTCGAGCGCCTCGATCTCGCGCGCCGAGCCGAACTCCTGCTCGGGCCGCAGCACGTCGAGCGCCGCCATGTCGCGGAAGTACATCGACAAGTACGTCGCGTTGTCGGGCCGCTTGGCGACGGCGACCTCGCCTGCCTCGTTGCCTGCCTCGGCGTCGGCGTCGGCTTCGGGCTCGCTGGCCTCGCCGCCGTCCCCTCCCTCGTCTCCCGCCGCGGCCTCGGGATCCGCGTCGTCGTCGTGCTCTGATGAGGGCGGCGGTGACGCGCGATGCGCCGCCTTGGCCGAGACCCGCGCGACGCGATTCTTGCGCGCGCTCGGACGATCGGAACCTTCGAGTCCAACGCTGCTGACGATGGCTGCCATGAGACTGCCCTTCTGCGCTCCACCGTGCGCACCTATAGAGACGCTCGAGCCGCCCAAATGTTGTACGGAATCCTCCCGCGGCGGCACCTTCGTGTTACCCGCGATGGGCCTCGTATATTCCATGTCGGCGACCGAAACATTTTGCTATCTATGCGACATCCCAAGGACATCCTGGGACAGCCGCAACGTCTCAGGACACCCCCTGAGGCGTCCGAGCCGCAGCGACACGCGGCGCTGTATCGCTGTGAGCGATCGACCCCGTGCGTGGTTGTCTGGTTGCCCGGCTTTACCGTTCAATCATCGCACGCGCGGCGACATCGCCGCGAACGAAGATCGCAGAGCGTCACAAACGTCACGCCAGCTGGCACGCGGCGCAACCGCGCCGGCGCCGCGGTGTCAGCTCGCCGCGGGCTCTTTGCGTTCCGCCAGCACGATGATGTGGCGCGACTGATTGCCGAAGAACCGGCCGCGCGTGTGGTACGCGCCGGACACCTCGAGCACGCGGAACCCGGCCGAGTGCAGGAGCTTTCCGACCTCGTGCAGCGAGTAGGCGCGCACCGAGATCTCCTGCTCGACCTGGCGGCCATCATCGAACACCACCGAGCGGTTCACCTGGATGCGCGACGAGAAGTAATTGAGCTCGACTTCCTCGAGCACGACGCAGCCGTCGCCCTCCCACCACACGCGCGTCGGGAGGTCGGCGATCACGTAGTCGCGGTTCAGGATCTCGATCAGCACGCGGCCGCCCGGCTTGAGCGCGCGCGCGATGTTGGCGACCGTCTTCTTGTTGGTCTCGTCGTCGAAGTAGCCGAACGTCGAGAACAAGCAGTACGCGCCGTCGAACTGGGCGTCGAAGTCGAGCTCGCGCATGTCGCCCCGGACGAAGTTGATCGTCAGGCCGCGGCGGTGGGCCTCCTCGCCGCCGCGCACCAGGAGCGGGGTCGACGTATCGAGCCCGACGACGTGGAACCCGCGCGCCGCGAGCTCCATCGCGTGGCGGCCGTAGCCGCAGCCGACGTCGAGCACCTGCGCGCCCGGCGTCAGGCCCATCGCGTCGATCACGAACTCGGCCTCCGCCTGGGTCGCCTGCGGCGTCAGGAACGGCAGCGTGCGCAGGTAGTCCTCGTCGAACAGATCGACGAACCATGACTTGCCGCGCCCCGGCTTGCCGTCGGACTTGCTGTCTGGCCGGGCGGATGCCGCGGCCGGCCGCTCCTTCTTGGCGGGCGGCGGCGCCGGCGGTGCCTTGTTGTGGACGACCGGAGGCGGCGGCGGCGCGCCGGGCTCGCGCATCACCGGGATCGGCTGCGATTCGCGCTGCGACGGCGCGGTCACCGGCGGAGGCCCTCCGCCCGAGGCATGCCCGCCGCGCGGCTCGGCGTTTCCCCCCGGCTGCGACGCGGCAGCCGCCGGCGCCACCGGAGCGGCGGCGGGGGTCAAGAGCGCGATCGGCGCCGACCTGGCATCGACGATGCCCTCGACGTCGACCTCGAACTCGCCGGACCCGCCGGCCTCGCGAACCTCGAGCGCCGCGAGATCGATCTCGGGGACCGAGGGCGGCCTGGCCACGCGCGGCCGCGCGTCAGCCGGCTTGGCCGACGGCATCGGCGGCGGGATCGACGACGACCCCTGCCGCGGCGACAGATGGCTCGCCAGCCGCGCCGCCTCGCGGACCTCCTCGAGATCCTCCTCGGACAGCGCCACGGTCTGGGCGCGCATCGCCTTCTGCCCGGCGAGCGGGGCTGGCGGTCGCCCGATCCGCGGCGGTGCGTCCGGAAGCACCGTGCGCGGCTGCGAGGTATCGCCGAACGGCACCCGGCGGAGCGGATCGGGGGACTGGTGCTGCTGCGGCGGTGGCGCGTACTGCGGCGGCGGCGTGTGCGGCTGCGGCGCGGGCATCGCCGCGTATTGCGGCGGCGGCGTGTGCGGCTGCGGCGCGGGCATCGCCGCGTATTGCAAAGGCGGCGGCGTGTGCGGCTGCGGCGCGGGCGTCGCCACGTATTGCAAAGGCGGCGCGTATGGCGGCGTCGGGGCCTGCGGCGCCGGCGGCTCGAACCCGCCATCCATCGCGGTGCCATCCGACGCCGTGTCGTCGCGCTCGCCGTCGTCATCGACCGCATCGACGTCGTCATCGTCGACGTCCTCGACCTCGGCGGCATCGTCGCCGCCGTGCTCGGTGTCGTCGCGATGGATCGGCTGCTCGAGCGTGCGCGCCCCCTCGGCCATGCCGTCGAAATCGACGTCGAGATCGTCGATGACCACCGGATCGGTCTGGTCGCGCTTCTTGAACCGGACCTGCACGCCGAGATCGGGCGGCCCGCCGGTCACGCGGCCCATGCCCGGCGACGTGATCCGATGGATCGGCAACCCGTGGCCGGACATCGCGGCCTCCGACAGCCCGAGCGCCTCGAGATCGACCGCGGACATCTCGCGGGTCTGCATCTCGAAGTCGGCCTGCTCGATCGGCCCGCTCACCGGGTCGATCACCGTGGGCATCGCGTCGGCCTCGTAGGTCGGCACGCCATCGCGGCCGGTGCGTGGCGCGGCGTCCGCGTCGGTCGAGAAGCTGTAGGCGATCGACATCGCCAGCGATGGATCCTCGGGGACCGGCGCGACCGGCGGATTGGCCCGGCGCGGCACGTTGTCCGATGGAACCCGCAGCCCGCCGCCGCGGCGGCGGCGCCGCCGGCGCTCCGCGGTCGTCATGCCGACTTCCATATCGGCCTGCGAATCGTCGTCGCGCTTGCTCACGACCTGCTCCCTGCCCCGCGGAGCGTGCGGCCGATCGCCTGGCCGAATTGCACGGCGTCGCCGACCGCGCCGCCGAGCTCGACCGCGCGCGGCTCGAACACCAGCACGACGGTCGAGCCCAGCCGGAACGCGCCGAGCTCGTCGCCGCGCTTGACGTGGACACCGGCCAGCTCGACGCGGCGAGGCTCGCGCGCGCGCCGCCAGTCGGCGCTATCGGCGGGCGCGGGATCGGACAGCCCGGCGGCGATCCGGATGTTGCCTACCCCACCGGCGCCCACCATGACGAGTGCGACGTGACCGAGCGCGCCGGCATTCAGCCGGATCACGACGCGCTCGTTGCGCGCGAGCAGGCCCTCGCGGTGCGCCGCGACGCGTGGGTTCACCGGCCACAGCGCCCCCGGCAGGTAGTCGAACCCGAGCACCTGTGCGTCGACCGGCGCGTGGATGCGATGATAGTCCCGCGGCGACAGATAGATCGTCGCGTAAGGTCCCTCGGTCAGCCGCGCCGCGAGCGCCGCGTCGGCGACCAGCTCGGCGAGCTGGTAATCATGGCCCTTGGCCTGGACCAGGGAGCCCGCGGTCGCGATCCCCCGCGCGGCGACCACGCCATCGCACGGCGAGATGATCGCGGTGGGCGACGGGTCGATCGGGCGTGCACCCTGCCGCAGCTTGCGGGCGAAGAAGTCACCGAACGACGGATAACCCGCGAGCTCGAGCTCGACTTCGTCGAGGTTTGCGCCGACGGCCCGCGCAAACGCGCGGTAACCCCAGCCGCGCAGGGCAGCCGGGACCGGCAGGCTGGCGGCCCAGCCCACCAGGGCTGAATACGCAGCGCCTATGCGCGCACGCGGACGTTCCGCTGCAATGCTTCCTGGCTTGCTGAATTCCACGCAGGTGCTCGGCGCTCATGACTGCATGGCTGAACGCAGTCCGGAATGTGTAGATTCTGCCAGGGGGCCCGCCGAGTTACAAGCGGCGGGGAGGGCTGCTCTAGCAGTCGTAGTAGAGCTGGAACTCCGCGGGAACCGGACGTAGCCGAACGTGGTCAGCTTCGTTCTCACGCTTGTACGCGATCCACGCATCGATGAGATCGTTGGAGAACACATCTCCCTTCATCAGGAACCCGCGGTCTGCGTGCAGTGCGTCGAGCGACGCGTCCAGTGACCCGGGTACCGTGGGCACCTCGGCCAGCTCCTCGGGCGACAGCGAATAGATGTCCTTGTCGAGCGGATCGCCGGGATGGATCCGGTGCTCGATGCCGTCGAGCCCCGCCATCATCATGGCCGCGAACGCCAGGTACGGGTTGCACGACGGATCGGGCGACCGCAGCTCGAGCCGCTTGGCCTTGGGCGAGCTCGAGTACATCGGGATCCGGACCGACGCCGAGCGGTTGCGCGCCGAGTACGCGAGGTTGACCGGCGCCTCGTAGCCCGGGACCAGCCGGCGATAGCTGTTCGTCGTCGGGTTGGCGAACGCGCAGATCGCGCCGGCGTGCTTGAGCAGGCCGCCGATGTAGAACAGCGCGAGCTCGCTCATGCCGGCGTACGCGTCGCCGGCGAACAGCGGCTTGCCGGCCTTCCACAGCGACTGGTGCGTGTGCATGCCGCTGCCGTTGTCGCCGAACAGCGGCTTGGGCATGAACGTCGCCGTCTTGCCGCTCTGGCGTGCGACGTTCTTGACGATGTGCTTGTACCAGAGCACCTGGTCCGCCATCTTCACCAGCGTGTCGTACTTCATGTCGATCTCGGACTGGCCGGCCGAGGCGACCTCGTGGTGATGGGTCTCGATCACGATGCCGACGGCCTGCATCGTCATCACCATCTGGGTGCGTAGATCGGTCAGCTGATCGCCGGGGCCGACGATGCAGTAGCCGCCCTTGGTCGCCGGCTTCGCGCCCTTGTTGCCGCCGCCCTCGCTACGCTTGGTGTTCCAGCCGGCCTCGTCGGAGTCGACGTGGAAGAACGAGTGGTTCGGCTCCTCGGAGTACTCGATCGAGTCGAACACGAAGAACTCGGCCTCGGGGCCGAAGTACGCCGTGTCGGCGACGCCGGTCGACTTGAGGAACGCGACGGCGCGCTTGGCGAGGCTCCGGGGATCGCGCCCGTACGGCTCGTGGGTGATCGGATCGATCACGTCGCAGAGCAGCGACAGCGTCGGCGTCTTCAGGAACGGATCGACCACCGCGGTGGTGGGATCCGGCTTCATCAGCATGTCGGACGAGTTGATCGCCTTCCAGCCGGCGATCGACGACCCATCGAACCCGAAACCCTCCTCGAGGCCCTCGTGCAGCCGCTCGATCGGATAGGTCAGGTGCTTCCACTGGCCCAGGAAGTCGACGAACTTGGCGTCGATCATCTTGACGCCGTGGTTCTTGACGTAGTCGTTCAGCTCGTTCGGAGTCACGCCCCGGTTATACTAGATCGCGTCCTCACCCGTCTCACCGGTGCGAATCCGAATCACCTCGTCGATCGCCGTCACGAAGATCTTGCCGTCGCCGATCTTGCCGGTCCGCGCCGCCTCCGTGATCACCGTGACGACGTGCTGCACGGACTCGTCCGGGACGATGATCTCGACCTTCACCTTGGGGACGAAATCGACGACGTAGGCGGACCCTCGGTAGACTTCCTTCTTGCCGCCGGTACGACCGAAGCCCTTGACCTCGGTGACCGTCATGCCATGGACACCGATCTCGGCGAGCCGCTCTTTGACCTCGTCGAGCTTGAACGGCTTGATGATGGCCTCGACCTTCTTCATCTCGCGATCGTTAGCCCAGCCATGTTTCGCGTTCGTTTCGCGGCCCACAAATGTTGGACCCGGACGGAGGGATGCCAGGCGGTGCGAGCTGACGCGCCGCGTGAGCCAGCGATCGTCGAGGCGGTGACCGCCGCTACTTGATGAACAGGATCTCCTGGAACGTCGGCAGCGGCCACAGCTCGTCGTCCACGATGGTCTCGAGCGTGTCGACGACCTCGCGGACCTTCGCCATCGCCGGGATCACCGCAGTGCAGAAGTGCTTGGCCTCGGCCAGCGCGCCCTCGGTGACGTGCTTGCTCGACACCGCTTCGAGCGCGAGGATGCCGCCCTGGAGCTTGCCGATCAGCTCGCTGACCTGCTTCAGGATCGTGGTGTCGCTGGTGATCCCCGCCGCCTTGGTAGCGTTGGCGTTCTCGGCGAGCGCGGTCTGGTAGTGCAGCGCCGCCGGCAGGATCGACGTCTTGGCGATCTTGGCGGTGAGCTTGGCCTCGACGTTGACGGACTTGTTGTACTGCTCGACGTAGACCTCGTAGCGGCCCGCGAGCTCGCGCGGGGTGAGCACCTTGTACTTCTCGAACAGGCCGATGACGTCCTTGTGCTGGA
>Ga0302323_100002760_pt1 | contig 14278 bp, 9 predicted proteins | sample Fen_T0_3_FD_201950 | JGI IMG/M metagenome (GOLD analysis project Ga0302323, IMG submission 201950) | Peat permafrost microbial communities from Stordalen Mire near Abisko, Sweden - Fen_T0_3 | ecosystem: Environmental > Terrestrial > Soil > Wetlands > Permafrost | place: Sweden: Abisko... | reverse complement strand
ACATCTTAGCGCGACTGACCTTCTTCTGCGTCGCAACCCCGTCGAAGGCCCCTGCCTTGACCAGGGCTTCCAACACCTTGCGGTTGACCTTGCGGGTGTCCACGCGTTGGCAAAAATCCGTCAGCGACAAGAATGGCCCGCCGGCCACACGGGCGGTACGAATCACCTCGACCGCGCCCTCGCCGACTCCCTTGACCGCAGCCAGACCAAATCGGATGGCCTTCTTGTCGGCCGCCCCGGCCTTGCCATCGACCACGCTGCCTTTGCGCCGACCGCGCTTGGACTCGGGGCCAGGCGACGTCGCGGTCGACACGTCTTTCTCGTCGGGAACCACGGTGAAGTCCGCGCCTGACTCGTTGATATCCGGACGCAAGACGCTGATGCCCTGGGAACGCGCCTCGGCGATGCACTTGACGACTTCCTCGGTCTTGTCTTTCTCGCACGTCAGGAGCCCGGCGAAAAACTCGACGGGAAAGTGGCACTTGAGGTAGGCCGTCTGGTACGTCAGCAGGCCGTACGCGGCCGAGTGGCTGCGGTTGAAACCGTAGCCGGCAAACTTCTCCATCAAGTCGAAGACGCCTTCGGCGATCTTGAGGTCGACCTGCTTGACCTCGGCGCCCTTCATGAAGGTCGCCTTTTCCTTGGCCATGACGTCTGCCTTCTTCTTGCCCATGGCACGGCGAAGAAGGTCGGCTTGCCCAAGCGAATAGCCGGCCAGCGCCGACGAGATCTGCATGACCTGCTCTTGGTAGACGATGACCCCGTAGGTGTCCTTCAGGATGGTTTCGAGCGACGGATGCGGGTACTCGACCTTCTTGCGCCCGTGCTTGCGCTCGACGAAGTCGTCAACCATGCCGCCCTCGATGGGACCGGGCCGGTAAAGGGCACCTGCGGCCACGATGTCTTCGAAGCAGTCGGGCTTCAGCTTCTTGAGCAGATCGCGAAAGCCCGACGATTCCAGTTGGAACACGCCGGTGACGTCGGCCTTGGAAATCATGGCGTAGACGGCGGCATCGTCCAGCGGGAAAAGCGCGGGATCGAGGGGCTCCTCACCACGCTGTTTGCGCTGGGCATTGATGAGATCGACAGCAGTTTTGATGACGGTCAGGGTCTTGAGACCGAGGAAGTCGAACTTGACCAGACCGACCTTCTCGACGTCGGTCATGTTGAATTGCGTTGCGATGGTTTCGTTTTCCTGGCCCGGCGGCCGGAAACACGGCACGAAATCCCACAGCGGACTGTCTCCGATGACGATGCCCGCGGCGTGCGTGCCGGCGTGACGATTCAGCCCTTCCAGCGTCTGGGCGATGTCCAGCAACTCGCGGTATTGGCCGTTGTAAAGCTCGAGCAGGCGCGGTTCGTTCTCGATGGCCTTGGCCAGGGGCGGGGACTTGCCTTGGATGGGCTCGGGGACCAACGTGGCCACGCGGTTGGCCTCGGCGGGCGCCATGCCCAAGGCGCGGGCGACGTCGCGAATGCAGCTGCGCGCTTTCAGCTGGTGCATGGTCACGATCTGACCGACGTTGTTCTTGCCGTACTTCTGCATGACGTAGGCGATGACCTCTTCACGCCGGTTCATGCAGAAGTCGACGTCGAAATCGGGCATGGAAATACGTTCGGGATTGAGAAAGCGTTCGAACAGCAGCTTGTTGGCGATGGGATCGATATCGGTGATGCGGACGCTGTAGGCCACCAGCGATCCGGCGCCCGAACCACGGCCTGGCCCGACGGGTATGTCGTGCTCCTTGGCGTAGTTGATGAAATCCCACACGATGAGGAAGTACCCCGGGAACTTCATCTTCTTGATGACGCCCAACTCCAAGTCGAGCCTGGCGCGGTACTGGTCACGATCGAGCTTCTGCCCCATGCGCTCGGCGGTGGCCAAGCGCGCGTCCAAGCCCTTGTAGGCCAGCTCGGTCAGATAGCTCTCGGCGTCGTAGCCTTCGGGAACCTGGAAACGCGGCAACTGCGTCTCGCCCAGCTTCAACTCTACATTGCACAAGTTGCCGATGCGTTCGGCGTTCTCCAGCGCCTCGGGCAAGTCCTTGAACAGCGCCGTCATCTCTTCGGGCGAGCGCAAGTAGTAGGCATCCGTCGGGTGGTGCATGCGCTTGGCATCGTTGATGGTGGTCTTCTGGCCGACGCACATCAGAATCTCGTGCGCGCGCGCATCCCGCCGTTCCAGGTAATGGCAGTCGTTGGTGGCGATGATGGGAATGCCGGTCTTCTTGGCGATCTCGATGATACCGGCGTTGACCTTGTCCTGATCGGGAATGCCGTTGGCCTGCACCTCCATGAAGTAGTTGCCCCGGCCCAGGATGTCGTCGTATTCACGCGCCACCTGCTCGGCGGCGGGAATGCCACTGTAGAGGATGGCGCGCGACACGGCGCCGCCCAGACAGGCCGACAAAGCCACCAGCCCCTCGGAACGTTCGCGCAAGAGCTTCCGGTCGATGCGCGGGTGGTAGTAGAAGCCTTCCAAGAACGCCATCGAGTTGAGGTAGGAAAGGTTCTTCCAGCCCGTGTTGTTCTTGGCCAGAAGCACCAGATGGTGGCTCTTGCGCTCGGTGCGATCGAAGCGATCCTGCGCCACGTAGGTCTCGCAGCCCAGAATGGGCTTCACGCCGTGCGCGCGCGCCTTCAAATAGAAATCCAGGGCGCCAAACAAGTTGCCGTGGTCGGTCATCGCCACTTGCTTCATTCCCAGCGACAAGGCCTTGGGAAAAAGCTCGTCCACCCGAATGGCTCCGTCGAGCAGGCTGTACTGCGTGTGTAGATGCAGATGTGTAAAACCGGCCATGCTTGTCCTGCGAGGGTTTACCTGCGAGATGGGCGAAGGTCAACGAGAGCGACTCGTGATAGCCTAGTGTCCGTCGGTGGGCAGATGACACTGTCGATGACACCATTCTTGCGCATTGTGTTTTCTGGCGCTTGCCTTCTGGCTGCGACGACCCATTGCAGTTCGAGCACCCCCTTGCCCGGTGCCGCGCCCAAGAGCGGGCTTGCCCTACGAGCGTCCCCGAGCTCGCTCGTCATCCGGCCTGACCGCAGCGGGCGCATCCAGTTTACCTTGTACGACGGAGACAGCGCACCGGTCCCCGACCAGTTGCTCCGGTTCTCCATCGCCGCCGATACCAGCCAAAGCGGAACCACGAGTGCCATCCTCTCGACCGGGGAAGGCCTGACCGATCGCAATGGACATGCGGTGCTGGAGATCATCGTAGGCGCTCTGGACAGCGAGGACCACCCAGCCGCGTTCGCCCTGCACGCCCGGGACCAAACAACGGCGAACGCCGACGCCAACATCCTGGTCACCACCAACGCCTACTCGGTCGAGATCCTGCCCGCGCTGGCCGAGGATGTGATGACGGGGGGGGCCGTCACCACGACACGGCTGCAGTTCTACGACGACACCACCTGCGCTGACCTTGACCTCAGCAATTTGAGCGCATCGCCCCATCGCCCGCGCGCGCCCCACGTGGTGCCCATGGGTTCGACGTTCGTGTTCACCGAGGTTGCCGCCAAGGGCAGCAGCGCCGTGGCTGGGCAGGGCCTCGACAACAACAATAGCCTCCGCATCGCTGGTTGCGTCGATGTGCCGGGCGCATCGCTGCTGGAATCGACAGCCATTCGGGTCACTTTGGCGATGGATCACCTGTTTCCGCTGCCCCTCGGCGACTACCAGGCGGTGACCAGCTTTCAATTCAAGAACACGCTGCCGGCCACGGTCGCCATTCAGTCGGCGTGGCAACAGTGGGCGCGCTGTCCGTTGGACCCCGCCCGCCTGTGGCTGGATTGCACGCTCGATGCGCTGTCGTCGGATTCGGCAGAGGATCCCAACGACTGCATTCCGTTGGCGAGCCGAGAAGGGCCACTCGAGGCCAGCCTGGTTTCTCGGCGCGGAATCCCCGTCTCGCCGCTGAGAGGAACGGTCTCCTCGGCCACCGACACAGACTGCCACGATGCCAAGGACAGTGCCGGAAATGCCAGTCTCGAAAGCGCGGTCGACGACCTTTTCGCATCTGCCACCTCGCGCGCCCGCTTGAGCAACGCCAACCTGGGCGGCTTTGCTACCGAAATCGCCACGCTTCTCGGTAGCGTCCGCATCGATTCCACGTTGACGGTCACGACCTCCCCGGAAATCAATCGCTATTTTGTCGAGCACGCGCTTGCGGGCATAGCCTTTCCCGACGCACCTTTCCCCAACGCGTTCAAGGTTTCTGCCCTTGCCCTCCCCGTGCCTACGGCTTCGTTGATCCTCGCAACGCTCGAAGCAGGACCGTCGGCAAACCAGCTCACGCTCCCCCCGCACGGTTTCACCCTCCGCCTGGGCACGACCGCACGCTACGCTTTCGAAGGCAGCAGCCTCGCAGCACGCGGCGCTCAAAACAGCGCCGACCTGGTCAAGTCCCTCTTCGGGCTGGCTCAGCTGAATGCTCCCGGTGGGACACTCACCGGATGTGATGCTCTGGATGCCGTCGTGTGCGACCAGATCAAGCAAGCGCGCGGCTGCGTAGTTGCCGCTTGCACGCGAGGCCTCGACGCCCTGGCCAGCGCACTCGCCGGTCCGTTCACCAACCTCGATGGCGACGGGTTGGATTTCTTCCTTTCGGGTTCGGCGCCAGTCATCGACCTGGGCGGAGACGGACTGGTCGACGCTCTCGGGATCGCCAGCAGTGCCGGCACGGTCGGCTCGTGGACCGTCGAACTGCGCTCACGCGCCAGCAGCTACCTCACTTCCGGAACCTGGGCAGCGGCACGCACCAGCGCCTCGCCATGAAGATCGTGCTCTTCTCATCGGGACACTAGCCGAGAAAAGCGCGCCGTGCGATGATCTGGCCCGGCAGCATGGCTCGCATTCCCGACACGGACGGAGAACCTGTGAATCCTGCGATTCCCAGAAGAACCACCGCCAGCACCGGACTTCACTCGACTATCTCGACCCCCGGGCCGTCGGTAAGTGGCTTTCCGCGTCTAGGGCGTTATCAGCTGCTTTCTCGCCTGGCTGTTGGCGGAATGGCTGAGGTGTATCTGGCCCGCCAGGGTGAGCTATCAGGCTTCAAGACCTTGGTGGTCGTAAAGAAGGTTCTACCCCATCTGGCGTGCAAACCGGATTTCATCGCCATGTTCCTCGACGAAGCACGCATCGCTTCCATGCTGGACCACCCCAACGTGGTTCGCATCAACGAGGTCGGCCGGTCGGATGACGAATATTTCTTGGCCATGGAATTGGTGCAGGGCAAACCCCTGGCATCGCTGCTGAGGCATGCAGAAAGAAACAAGTTGTGTCTGCCACAGCCGATTGCGGCACTCATCGTGGCCAATGCAGCGGCAGGGCTTCACCATGCTCATCAGCTAACCGGTGCGTCGGGTGAATTGCTGGGCCTCGTCCATCGTGATGTCTCTCCCCAAAACATCATGGTCTCGTTCGAGGGCTCGGTGAAGGTGATCGACTTCGGCATCGCCCGCGCCCTTGGTCGCATCAGCGACACAGCGTCGGGTGCGCTGAAGGGCAAGCTGGGGTACATGGCGCCCGAGCAGGCGCGCGGCGAAGCGGTCGATGCACGGGCGGATATCTTTTCTCTGGGGGTGGTGCTGTGGGAAAGCATCGCGGGGCGGCGGTTGTTCATGCGCGACAATGAGCTGGCCACCCTCCGGGCCGTGGTCTACGAACCCATCCCGGAGTTGTCGGCGGTCGCCGAAGTCAGCCCGGCACTGGATTCGATCGTCAAGCTGGCCCTCGCGCGCGACCTGGACGAGCGCTTTCAAACCGCCGAGGAGATGCGCATCGCCCTCGAGCAGTGGATGTTCTCGGCGGGCGGAACCAGTAGCCACGAGCTTTCCGCCTTGATGAAGGAATGGTTTCCCAACGACTTCGCCCAGTGGCAGCGAGCGGCACGCCTGGCGCTCGACATGGAGGATTCGGCCTCGCCAATGGATATGTCCTTCCCCGATCTCACGGGGAGCAAGTCCGGTCCTCTCGGCACGGGAAGCCGCCCTGCCACCGGCGTTTCCAAAATCTACTGGGAATCTCCCAGCCGGGTTGTCCCGGCGCAGGCTGGCGCCCCGCTCTCGTTGCCTGTCATTCTGGCAAGGCTTGCAAAATACAAGCGTTTCCTCCTTCCCATCGCCAGCCTGCTCGTGCTGGCCACTGCCTGGTTGGGCATCGCCGCCTACGCGGGGAGAAAAACCTTGCCACCGGTGTCTCCAGCGCCGGATTCGATGACCCCAAGTCGACCCAGAATCGAGATTCTTCCCCGCGAAAGCCTCCCACAGCCCGATCCGTCCCAGGCGGGATCGGACGCCAGTGAAGCGCGCGAACCTACGCAAAACCGCGGAAAGGCACCCGCGCCGGAAAAAGGCACGGGTGCAAAACGAAAAAACCGAACGACGTCAGCAGAAAAACGCGCGATACTGCATGAACAGAGTGAAGCAAAGCCTGCCTCCCCTTCGCGACGCAGCCCGTCGCCCAACAGCCCACGCGGTGGAAAAAGTAAGAAGTTTCTTCCCAACCCCTTCTAATCTTGCGGCATTGCCATGAAGAACACGCGCATCGCACACCGTCTTTCGCGAGTCCTTGCTCCCGTCTCGCTGGCCGTCCTTCTTTTCGGCCCGTCCCTGGTACGGGCTGCCGAATGTCCGGCCTCGTCGCCGGAAGATCCGCAGGAAAGGCGAAAGCTGGCCAAGGAATGGTTCGCCAACGCCGAAGCAGCGGAAAGTGTCGGCAACAACGGTGAGGCGACGCGGGCTTATGCCTGTTCCTACAAGATGGTCGCGCACCCTTTCACCGCGTACAACCTCGGGCGTGTGGCTGAAAGGATCGGTTCGTACGATCTCGCCTTGAAGATGTACAAGGCGTACTTGACCCTGAAGCCGGACGCAAACGACGCCGACGATGTCAAGAACAAGGTCAAGGCCCTGGAGGAACGGCTGGCCGGTCCAGCCGAGACGACGACACCTCCGACGGAAGCTGGAACGGCCGAAGAAACCACCGAGAAGCCGGCCGAACCGGCGCCCGAAGCGCTTTCACCGCCGCCCCAGCCGAAGACCGAACCAGCGGGCGAGGCCACCAAGCCGGTTGCGCGCGAGTCTGGCGAAGGGGCACCCCACCTCGTGGAATGGGTAGTAGGGGGCGCCAGCGCAGCCGCGCTTCTAGGAGGCATCATCCTCAACGTCGCCTCCCGCAACAAGATGGACGCGTGCAGGGCTGATTCCGACAAGGGCAAACAGGCGACGGCCCTAAACGAATGCAACGCAGCCCCGGCCTTGGCCTATTGGTCGTACACCATGTTCGGGGCGGCTGCCGTCGGCGCCGCGCTGGATGCCTATCTGATTTTCCGGGGTAGCAACGCGTCGTCGGGCGGCGATGACACATCGGTCGGCTTCATGTGGTTGCCCAGCGGCGGTGGGTTGTCTGCACGGGGCAGGTTCTAGCGCCCAGAGCACCGCCTAAGGCACCACGCGGGTTGACGGACCGAGGGAAATCGCGCAGTGGCGAGCGGGTCGAGGCGCGACGAGGCGCCAAGCCCTCGGTCGCTGGCGACAGCGACCAAGCCTTGCTTCGCCACGCCCGCGCTTTGTTGGGCGTGACCCTGGCCGAGTTGGCCGATGGCATGGGACTGCCCGTTCCCATGGGCGCCGTACGAACCAAGGGCTGGTCGGGACAAATCATCGAACGCGAGCTGGGTGTCGACGACGGCGCTGTCCACGGTCCGGATTTCGCCGCGCTTGGGATCGAGCTGAAAACCGTCCCCGTCCGCAGTGGCCTCATCCCTTGGGAGTCGACGGCGGTCTGCCACATCGACCCCGTCGGCATCGCGGGCGAGTCGTGGACCACCAGCTATGTCCGCACGAAGCTGGCCCGGGTGCTGTTCGTCGCCCTCGAAGTGCAAGCCAAGGGGCGCTCGGTGGGCGAGCGCCGGGTGGTGGCGGTCAGGCTGTGGACGCCGTCGCCCGACGAGGAAGAAAGCCTGCGCGCCGACTTCGAGCTCTTCAGTCGTGACTATTTCCGCCTGGGGCGCGCCGCGCATATCACCGGACACTTAGGCAAAGTCCTGCAAGTGCGCCCCAAGGCCAGAAATGCGGCAGATCTCTGTGAAGCCTTTGGCCCCGACGGACGGCCCATCCTGATCGGCAAGTGCGGTTTCTACCTACGCCCCGCCTTCGTCTGCCGTATTCTGCGCAGCGGAGACACCCCGTGATGAGACGGCTCTTGGGTAGCGTAACCATGGTTGGACTGGTGCTGGGCGGCTGCGCGGCGGAGGCCTGCGCCGACGATGAACAGAAGACTCTGTCGCTTGGCCAGGCGGTCGAGCGCGCGCTGGCCGGCAATGCGGATCTGCGCCGCGAACGGGTGGCCGTTGCAACGAGTGCGGCCAAGCAAACCGTGGCAGCAGGCCAATTCGATGTGCTCATGGGAGCAGGCCTGGGCATTCAGCACCAAATAACAGCCGAGTGTCCACCGAGTTGCCCAAGTCAATCCGCGGATACGACGACTACATCCTCAGTGACCGTTGGCCTTTCTCGTCGGCTCGAAACCGGAGGTACGCTGAAGCTTGAAGGGCTGTTCAGCCGCACCAATTATCCGGCGCAGGCCGCGACAGGCGGTTCTGAGGGTTCTTCCGCGGACTCGTTCTACAACAGCAACCTGGCCTTGACCTTCACGCATCCGCTGTTGCGCGGTTTTGGCACCGAGGTGACCCTGGCCAATGTCCGCAAGGCTCGTATCCAGCACGACATGGCGCAACTCAACCGCCAAATGCGCGCTTGCAACGTCGTCCGCGACGTGGTCGTCACCTACTGGGAGTTGGCGTACGCCACGCAAGACCTGGCCATCAAACGAACCGCTGTCGATCTGGCGCAGGAGCAGCTGCGCACGACGCAAGCCCTGATCAACGCCGGGCGACTGGCCGACAGCGATGCTGCCTCGGTCGAGCGCGCCATCGCCCAACGCTTGGAGGATCTGGCCTCGGCCGAACAGAACCTTTACTTTCGCAGCCTGGATCTGTTGCGACTCTTCGGCGTCCCGAGCACCGCCAATCTTCCCTTACTGGCAGCTGCCGACGCCCCATCGTCCACTCCCCCAAGCGTCGAGCCGGCGGGCGAGCTAGCCCGTGCGCTCGAGGCCAATCCTCAGCTGCGCGCCCTCAGCCTGGGACACGTGCTCTCGCAAACCGACCTTGCCACCGCCCGCAACACCTTGCGCCCCAGGCTCGACTTCACCGGTGGCGCGGGCCCCGTCGGACTGAAGCACGGCCCCGGCGGTACCATCGGAGATGTTGCGAAGTTCGGCAGCATTGCGTGGTCGGCAGGGTTGGTCTTCGAGTTACCGATAGAAAACCGGGTAGCCCTTGGCCAAATGCGCGAGGCTCAAGAAGAGCTGAACCTATCGAGCATCAACGCCGAAGATTTTGCGGCACAGGTTCGCGACCTGGTCTTGCGTACGAGCCGAAGCATCGTGACGGCTGCCAGGCGCGTGGAGCTTGGACGCCGCGAGGTCGTCTTTGCCGGACAGAACCTCGACGCGGAACGGGCGCGCTTTCATGTCGGCCGTGCCACCAACAACGACGTTCTCTTGCGCCAGCAAGAACTGAAAGATGCGGAAACCCGCCTCTTGCGATCGACAGTGGACCAAAACGAAGCCGAAGTGGCGCTGTCGGCGGTGACAGCCGACATCCTCGATCGCTTCAGCCTGGTCCTCAAGGGTCTGTAGCAGAGCAGAACTGGTAGGTGCCATCGCATCCGCCATTCAGCGCAGGCACCGCCGTTGCTGCATGGTCGTCGGGATCGGCTTCACTGAAGTAGCCGTCACCGTCATTGTCCACCCGCCGGGGATCGCTGGCGACGAAAGCATCGCCGTCGACAGTGTAGTCGATCCCCGTCGACGTTCGCAGCACCACCGTGCCGACGACCTTCGCCGATCGCAAATTGGTGCCGGGCTCGCCATGTTGGGTGAGATACAACGCCGACAAGGCCAGCAAGTGGTCGACCGTGGGCTGGGTCGGATGCCCGTTCTGATTGCCATCGCCGACCTGGATGATGGAGACCCGCGGACGCAGCTCGGCCAGCCAGGTTGCGTTCGAAGAATAGTTGCTGCCGTGGTGGCTGACGCGATAGACGTCGATGTCCTTCACCAAGGGCGCTGCCCGCGTCTCGCCGTCGTGGTACGCGTAGCCTCCCTGTTGCGACACCATGGTCTTGCCGGGAAGGTCGCCTGCGGTGAGATAGTCGAGACGTCCCATGCGCAGCACCGCCGCCAGTGAGTAATCATTTTCGTCGGGCGGAGTGGCGTCAGCTGCGAAATTGCCGGCGCGAAGGGCGCCATTGGCGTCGACGGCGACGAAGGCAAACGAGACGCCGCCACCCAGTTCCACTTGGCCCGCACCGACCGTCGCGATTTCGGGGTTCAGCGCCCGTCCGCCCTCGCTGCCCAAATAGGCGCGCCACGCATCCAAGGTGGCACCACCAACGCCACTGTAGCGGTAGAGATCGCGGTGCAGCAGCCTACCAAAGACGAACCCTTGCTGCTGCAGGTACCAAATGCCGCCGTAGCCGGGAAAGCCGACGTGGTCGACATGAAAATGCGAGGCCACCAGGTAATCCAGCTGCGCGCAGCCGAGAACCTCACGAACATAGGCCCCGACCGTCTTCGCGCCCTCGGCCTTGTCCCATTCGGCCTCGCCAGCATCGACCAGCATGCTGCGGCCGACGGGGCTGACGATCAATGTCGCCATCCCTTCGCCGGCATCGATGTGGTGAATCTCGAGCCAGCCCGGCCGCCACGAGCCGGTACCACAGACCCCGCTCGACTGCGACGCCGGGTTCGAGACCGATGGTCGGGCACCGGCCGCATCGGGCAGCGCGGGCATGCAAGCGGCGCAAGCGAGGATCGCCAGAAAAGCCAAGCCACGTGTGTTGACCATGCCAGCTTGTCGGCCAACGTTCTGGCCAAGTTGTGGGCCACCCACGAAAACGCGGAAGCCAGGTATTCCTGGCCTCCGCAGTTGTCGATGTCGCTGGGACTGGAACCGGCAGGTTTCTGCCGATGCTACTTCTCGGTCGGCGCTGCAGTCTTTTCGCCAGCCTCGGCGGCCTTCTTGTCTTTCTTCTCGCTCTTCGCCTTCTTCTCCTTCTTGACCTTGGCTTCGCCGGGCTTGGTCTCGTCGGCCTGGGCGACTTTGTGGTGCGCGGCCGTGGCCTTGGGCGCCTTGGCGGCGGCGAAGGCAGGGCTGGTGGTAAGGGCGGCGATTCCGAGGGCGATGAGAATGTTCTTCAACATGGTGGCTTCTCCTTTGGTTCGTTGCGGTCTCGGATTCAGCAATGTGCAGCGAGCATGCCAAAATACAGGGGCCACCCACGCCAGCAATTCCGCCCTTTCCCACCTACCCCGCCGGCGGCCGAGACCATTCCGCCCCGTTGTCCTCTGCAAAAGCGCGCACGTAAAAATTGGCGCCAACGCTACAAGCAAGAGAAGGTGAAGCCATGGGCGCGTTTTTTGGCGCATTTCGCAGCAAACGGGTCGGCATGCTCATCGGAATGGGCTTCGCTTCGGGCTTACCGTTGGCCATGTCGGGTTCCACGCTTGGCACGTGGATGACCAAGGTGGGCGTCAACCTCAAGACCATCGGCTTGTTCGCGCTCGTCAGCCTCCCCTACTCGCTCAAGGTCTTCTGGGCACCCTTGCTCGACCGCTACAGCCTGCCTTTCTTGGGTCGGCGACGCGGCTGGGTTGCGCTAGCGCAACTTGGATTGGCCGCGGCCATCTGGAGCATGAGCACCATCGATCCGCGCTCCGCTCCGGCGGGCATGGCGGTGGCGGCGCTGGTGGTCGCCTTTCTATCGGCCAGCCAGGATGTGGTCAGCGATGCCTACCGAACCGACGTCTTACCGGCCGACGAACGCGCCTCGGGAACGTCGACCTTCGTCCTTGGCTACCGCATTGCCATGTTGGTGTCGGGTGCAGGCGCCTTGGCGTTGTCCGACTTCATCGCCTGGCCAAGCGTCTTCAAGATCTTGGCGCTCTTGATGTTGCCCATGATCGTCATCACCTGGCGCGCGCCCGAACCGGCTGCCGTGCGACCGCCGCGCACCCTGGCCGATGCCTTCACCAAGCCCTTCCTGGACTTCTTTTCGCGCCAAGGGGCGATTCTCTCCCTGGCCTTCGTCATGCTGTACAAGCTGGGTGACTACGTCGCCTCGGGCATGATTCAGCCGTTTCTCATCAAGACCGGCTTCTCAGGCAGTGAAATCGCAGCTTGGTACAAGGCGGTGGGTTTCGCGGCCATGACCTTCGGCGTCCTGCTCGGCGGCGGCATGGTAGCCAAGCTGGGTGTGCGCAAGGCGCTGTTGCTTTTCGGCGTGCTCGCGTCCGCCACCAACAGCGGCTACCTCGCCCTTGCGCTGGTCGGAAAGAACCACGCCCTGCTGGCCGTGGCCATCGGCATCCACAACCTTTGCAGTGGCATGGCCGAGGCTGCCTTCATGGCCTTCTTGATGTCCCTGTGTAACAAGTCCTTCTCGGCAACCCAGTTCGCGCTGCTATCCAGCGCCTCCACCCTGCTGGGCCGAACGTTGGGCGCTGGTGCGGGCTACCTGATCGTGGCCGCGGGCTGGGCCGCTTTCTTCGCCACGACCATGGCCATGGCGGCCCCTGCCCTGGTGCTGCTGTGGATGTTGCCGGCGAGCCGTCAGGCCGAGGCCCCCGCGCCCAACGGATCCTGACGAATCGCTAACCGCGCATGAATACCTGGGATGGAATCGGCTGGTAGGCGCCGCGCAGCTTGAATCTGCGTTCCAGATCGGCAATCGCGACCTCGGCCAGATCGATGCCGTAGAGCTCGTACATGTTGTGAATGCCGCCCGGAGCAAACACATTGATTTCCAGAATCTTGTTGCCGGCAATGTCGAGACCGACCAGATAAAGGCCGTCGGCAATCAGACGCGGACGAATGGTCTCGCACAGGTCGCGCTCGCTCGGGGTCAAACGGCAACGGCGGCGCGAAGCGCCTGCCCGCATGTTGTTGCGCATGTCATCGCTGGCGTGCACACGACGGTACACGGCGACCTGGCCATCAGCCTCGAGCGGAACGCCAGCAAGAAGCAGCACGCGCTTGTCACCTCGCGCTGCGGCCGCAATGTATTCCTGAACGATGAGGTAACCGCTGCTGCGCACGACGGAGATGATTTGCGACAGATTGGCGGTTTCGCCCCGGCCGATGAAGAAGACGTTCTGCCCGCCGTAGCCGAAGAGCGGTTTGATCACCGCCGCTCCGTCGAGCTCCTGCAAGAAGGCGCGCACGCACTTGGGCGAACAGGTGATCAAGGTCTTGGGCCGGATCGCATCGGGAAAGCCAGCCAGGTACATCTTCGAGCCGGCGCGCCGCAGACCATCGGGGTCGTTCAAGACCAGGGTGCCTGTTTCCTTGAGACGGCGCCCCAGCTCGATAGCGGGATTGAAGCGAAGCCCCTGACCGTTGCCCACGTGCGGATTGTTGCGCAAGAGCACGACATCGAAGTCGGTCAGGCGAATGTCTTCCCGCCGAGCCTCGGGCCCATTCAGAGCGACGAGAAAGGACGTCGTGTCGCGTGCGCACTTGGGCGAGGACCAGGCCACGCGACCACGGACGTCGCCCTCGTGCGAGAAATCGTCGACCGAGACGAAGGCCACGTCATGACCGCGCCGCTGTGCCGCCGCAGCAAGATGCACCGTCGTGTAGGTTGCACGAAGTTTCTTGGGGCTATTGACGACGAAGAGGATGCGCATGCGTCGCTGGGCGAAGGCGAGGAGGTAGGTCGAGATTGGCTTGCCCGACGCACGGGCGCAACTGCTAACCGGGGCGTGTGGAGGTTCGTAGCCGCTTCTTTCGCCTCCTGGTAGTCTGTGATCCGGAAATGGCGGCATCGAAGACCAGGTTTGGCTTTGCCGGGGGTGGCCCGGAGCCCCCGGATTCCAACGAATCGCGGGCCGCCCGGACGATGATTGGCCACGACATTCACCTCGACAGGGCCCAGTCCCAGGCCAGCCCGCCCAGGCCGCTGGAAACACCTCTCGCCACGCCCGTCGCGCAGAACTTGCCCGACCCGGGGCGCAGCCTACCTTCCCGACCTTCCCAACCTTCCCAAGCGTCCCGCCCCTCGACTCTCCCCGTTGCTGACGAAGTCACCGACGAGCTCGACGCCAACAGGCGCTCGTCGGTGTTCCACCCACAGCAAAGTCGGCTGGCCCGCTTCTTGGGCCGCTGGACCCAGAGCGGCCGATTCGTCGCGCGCAGCCGCCCCG
>Ga0302323_100002759_pt1 | contig 14279 bp, 7 predicted proteins | sample Fen_T0_3_FD_201950 | JGI IMG/M metagenome (GOLD analysis project Ga0302323, IMG submission 201950) | Peat permafrost microbial communities from Stordalen Mire near Abisko, Sweden - Fen_T0_3 | ecosystem: Environmental > Terrestrial > Soil > Wetlands > Permafrost | place: Sweden: Abisko... | reverse complement strand
CGAGCAGCGAACAACGACGCCAAGAGACGACATGGAACAAAGATCCGAAACCATTTCCGCGAGCAAGGCGGCACTTCTCAAGCGACTGTTGAACCAGGAGCCGCGTGAGATCCAGTGCATCCCGCGCTATTCGCGAGGCAACGAAAGCGGGGCACGTGGAGTGCCCATGTCTGCGGCGCAGCAGCGTTTGTGGTTCATCGATCAACTCGGTGGTGGCATTCGCGCGGCGTATCACATCCCCCTGTCCCTTCGATTGAAGGGCACGCTCGATCAGAGAGCGCTACAGGCGGCGCTCGACAGCCTGGTTGCCCGGCACGAGACATTGCGCACCTCCTTCGTGAGCGAGAAGGGTGTACCGCATCAGGTGATCGCGTCGAACGGGCTTTTCGCGCTGACCCTGGTCGACTTAACTGGCGACAACGCCAATGGACGCCTGGCGGCGATTGCGCACCATCAGCGCGAAGAGTCGGCAGCGTTGTTCGAGTTGTCGACCGGTCCGCTCATCCGCGGCAGGCTGTTGCGATTGACCGCGGACGACCACGTGCTGCTGATCACGATGCACCACATCATTTCAGACGGTTGGTCGATCGGTATCCTGATCCGCGAGATGGCGACCTGCTATGCCGCGCATCGGGAAGGGCGCAGCGATCCGCTCGCGCCGCTGCCGATTCACTATGCCGACTATGCCCAGTGGCTGCCGGAATCGTTACAGCAGGACAACCGGCAGCGACAACTCAACTATTGGTGCAGCCGCTTGGCTGGTGCGCCGGTGCAGCTTGAACTCCCGACTGACAGGCCGCGCAATGCACTGCAAAGCTATCGAGGGGGCAGCGTTGCGGTAGTGCTCGATACCCGGCTTTCGGCTGACCTGAACGCCTTCGCACAGCGGCAGGGCATGACACTCTTCATGGTGCTGTATGCCGGATGGTCGGTTCTGCTCGCACGACTCAGTGGGCAGGATGACGTGGTCATAGGGACGCCAGTGGCAAACCGGCCGCGCGTAGAGTTGGAGGGCCTGATCGGCCTGTTCGTGAACACCCTTGCGCTTCGGATCGCTGTGGCCAGCGACGCGCAGGTAGGCACGCTGCTGGCGGAGGTCAAGCAAACGGTGCTGGGTGCTTACGATCATCAGGATGTCCCGTTCGAACAGGTTGTCGAAGCTCTGCAGCCCGAGCGAAGCCTCGGCCGCAACCCTGTGTTCCAAGTCATGTTCGCGTTGCAGAACGCAGCTGGCGACGAACCCCGCTGGCCCGGACTGAGTATGACCATCGACGAGGACGTGAGCACCTCTTCGCCATTCGACATGCTGCTTTCGCTGAGCGAGCAAGGGGGCGAGATCGTTGGCAGCGTCGACTACGCGGTCGATCTGTTCGACCGCGCGACGGTTGAGCATTGGATAGCCTGTTTCCCCGTGCTGCTGCGAAACATGATCGGTGACTCTCGCACGCTTGTCGGAGAGTTGCCCATGCTGACCGCAGACGAACGGCATCGAGTCATTGATCAGTTCAACGCGACTGATGAGCCCTATGCGGTGCAGGTGCTGATCCACCAGCTGTTCGAGGCTCGGGTGCGGCTCGCTCCCGAGGTCCGCGCAGTTGTGTGCGAAGAACACAGCCTGAGCTATGCCGAGCTCAATCGGCGCGCCAACCGGTTGGCGCGCTACCTGCGCGATCATGGGGTCGGACCGGAGCAGCGTGTCGGCATCTGCGTCGAGCGCGGCATTGACATGATCGTGGGGGTGCTGGCGATCCTGAAGGCGGGTGGAGCCTATGTGCCGCTCGACCCTGCCTATCCAGTCGACCGTCTCGCCTACATGCTTGACGACAGCCAGCCGGCGTTGGTGCTGAGCCATGGTGACGCGCGCACGGCGTTGGACCTGGCAGTGCGAGGACTGCCGCACCCGGTGGCGGTTGTCGATCTGACGGCGGATGCCGCGGCATGGGCGGCGCAGCCGAGCGACGACCTGAACCCGGCAGAGATCGGCCTGACATCGAGACATCTCGCCTATGTGATCTACACCTCGGGTTCGACCGGTCGGCCCAAGGGGATCGCGGTTGAGCATTCGCCGGTAATCAACCTGATTGACTGGGTAAACCGGACGTTCGGGGTCAGCACCGACGACACCTTGCTGTTCGTCACCTCGATCTGCTTCGATCTGTCGGTGTACGACATGTTCGGCATGCTGGCGGCGGGCGGCACGATCTGGGTTGCCCGCGAGACGCTCATCAACGATCCCCAGCGCTTGGCCGACGTCGTGCTCCGTGGTGACATCACCTTCTGGGATTCAGCACCCGCGGCGCTGCAACTGGTGGCGCCCTACCTGACAAAGTCGCCGGCCGACTGCTCCCGACTCCGGTTGGTGTTCAACAGTGGCGACTGGATCGCCCTGTCGCTTCCGAGTGCGATCGCTGCGGCGTTTCCTGCCGCGCGCTTCATCTCGCTCGGCGGCGCAACCGAGGCGACCGTCTGGTCAAACTGGTACGAGGTCACGGCGGTCGATCCGGCGTGGCGGAGCATCCCATACGGTCGCCCGATCCCCAATGCGCGTTACTACATTCTCGATGCCGCACGTCAACCTGTGCCGAGGGGCGTTGCCGGTGACCTGTACATCGCCGGTGTGTGTTTGGCGCGAGGGTATACATCTGAGGCCCTGACTCGCGAGCGCTTCACCGCAAGCCCGTTCGTCGAAGGGGAGCGCCTTTACCGTACGGGAGACCGTGCGCGCTACTTCGCCGACGGCAACATCGAGTTCCTTGGCCGCAGCGACTTCCAAGTAAAAATCAGGGGCTTCCGGATCGAACTCGGAGAGATCGAAGCTCAATTGCTTGACCATCCAGGCGTGCGTGATGCAGTGGCGCTGGCGCGTGAAGACGCGCCCGGTGATCAGCGGCTGGTTGCTTACTACACCGTGGAGGCGACCGCGGACGGCGCTGCGGTGAGCGCAGGGCGACTCCAAGAGCACCTCGCCGGCCGGCTGGCGAGCTACATGGTGCCTGCCGCCTATGTTCGCCTTGAAGCGTTGCCCATCACTGCCAACGGCAAGCTTGATCGTCGTGCGCTTCCTGCGCCTCAGGTTGACGCCTATGACGGAGAGGCCTACGCGCCACCGCAGGGGCCGGTGGAGGCAGGGCTCGCCACAGTCTGGAACAATTTGCTTAAATTGGAGCGTGTCGGGCGCGACGACAATTTCTTCAAGCTTGGTGGCCACTCGCTGCTCGGCATGCAATTGATCGGCCAAGTGAGGGCGCGGTTCGCAGTCGACCTGCCGGTGGTCGCCATCTTCAGAAGCCCGACGATCCGGGCGATGGCGGCAGTGGTGCAGTCGCTGCAAGCGACGGACGACAGCACCGGGCGCTCGCTCGACGTTGAAACGGGGCCTCGTGCGCCAGGCGAGCTTGTGCCACTGGGGTTTTCTCAACGCTATCGCTGGAACGTGATGTTGCCCGAAGAACGGCGGCTTCGCCAACTGATCCGTGCAACTCAACTGCATGGCCCACTCGACATTGACCTCATTCGCCAAAGCGTGGCGCATGTCGTTCGCCGACACGAGGCATTGCGCACTCGTATCGTCGCTGGCGACGACGCCCCGATGCAGGTCATCGACGAGCCGGGGTCATATCAACTGGAAGTACACGATCTGCGCGCCTTTGCCGAGCCGGCTCGCGCACACGAGGTGCAGCGCAAGATCGACAATCTCGTCCTGACGCCCATCGATCCCGCGAAAGGCCCGTTGTTCGGTGCGGTGTTGTTGCACCTTGAGGAGGAGGAGCACATCCTCGTCGTCGCGATGCATTTGCTGATCGCCGACGGCTTTTCCATGAACATCCTGATGCGGGATGTTCTCACGGCCTATTCTCAGTTGGTCAAAGCCGGTGTGGTCGAACAAGCCGTGCCAGCGATGCAACTCGCGAAACATGCCGTCCTGCAGCACGCGAGTCTCTCGTCCTGGCGTGAGCGGCATCTGGGTTACTGGCACGACTACTTGGCGAACAGCGAGCGGCTGCGGTTCCCTTTGGCCCGGTTGTCTACGCCACCCGAGCCCTACGGTGGGGCGACCGTGCCACTGCACATCGATGCCGAGCGGACGAAGCGTTTGCGGGAATGGTGCAGGGTGCAACAGACGACGCTCGTGATGGGCATGTTCACCGTCTACGCTGCCGTCGTGCTGCGGTGGTGTGGCAGCTCCGACGCTGTGATCCGGTATCAGACCAACGGCCGAACCGATCCACGTCTGGAGGATGCGATCGGCGTGTTCGCGTCTGTGTTGAACCTGCGCATCCAGATGCGCGCCGAGGACAGCTTCGCCGACCTGCTGGAGCGCATCACCCAGACATATTGTTCGGCGGCCGAGCACGCCGATCATTCTTATATTGACGCGCAGCTGCCGCGTGCTCCATTCACATACAACAGCACCTTCAACTGGGTTCCGATGGGTGAGAAGCAAAGGGTATCGGCGCTGGCCTCGGCGGGAAGCGGCATCGAATCGTCGTTGATGTCGTTCGACTCGCCATCGCAGACCATGTCTGATACAGACGATGAACCGCTGATCTTGCTGTCCGATATCGAGGATGGCATCGGCGGCGACATCTACTTCTCACGCAGTCGCCTGCCGAAACACGTGATGGAGCGCTTCGTCGAAAACATTGTGGCGTTTGTTGATGCTGTGACCCATCGACCCGACATGCCGATCGGGAATATCGCGCTCTTGTGAACTTCCTGCATTCCTTGATTCTTATAGAGCTGAGAGAAAATCTATGACGCAAGAACACGATGACTCTGTGACCTACAAGGTGGTTGTCAATCACGAGCAGCAATACTCAATCTGGCCAATCGACCGTGACAATGCATCAGGCTGGTCGGATGCCGGAAGGACTGGCAGCAAGGCAGAGTGCCTTTCCTATATCAATGATGTTTGGACAGACATGCGGCCAATGAGTTTGCGAGTCCGAATGGGTGGTTGAAGCAGTCGGTACCGGTGTGGCAACTCGCCCGATGGCCGGAAGCGGCTGCCAAGTGGGTGTCGCCGCCCTCGGCGAGAGCAAGACACCAGCCGTTGGCCGCGGCACGCAGGAAATCGTCGCCTCGGTCGTGGCAAATCGAGAAGAGATTTGCGGCGATCTTCGGCGTCGGGCGTCTGTAGCCGCGCGGCCAGTCGCAGCTTATTCATTCATAGGCGCAGTTATTTCGTTCTTCGACACTCACTGCACTGCGAAGCTACCTGAATAGCTTGCGAAGCTCAAAGGGATGAACCTGCCGCCGCCCAGGTACTGCAGTTCGATGGCATCGTACTGGGCGCCGCTGAGCGAACCGCCTGTCCCAGTCGAGGTGCTGCGAACATCGGCGGACGTGTAGAACTGCCCGCCATACTCGATCGCCACCAGCTTGTTGCCGTCGGCCGAGGAGGCCACCGCGTACCAGTATCGATCGCTGTCACGTGCGGTCCAGTTCACGCCGGAGTCGGTGGACGTGTAGAGCTGCCCGCTAAATACGCTCGCCACCAACTGGCTGCCGTCGGCCGAGGAGGCCAACGCGTACCAGTATCGAGTGCTGTCACGTGCGGTCCAGGTCATGCCGGAGTCGGTGGACGTGTAGGGCTGCCCGCCATACTCGCTCGCCACCAGCTTGCTGCCGTCGGCCGAGGAGGCCACCGCGACCCAGCTTCGAAAGCTGTCACGTGCGGTCCAGGTCACGCCGGAGTCGGTGGACGTGTAGAGCTGCCCGCCATATACGCTCGCCACCAGCTTGCTGCCGTCGGCCGAGGAGGCCACCGCGTACCAGTATCGAGTGCTGTCACGTGCGGTCCAGGTCACGCCGGAGTCGGTGGACGTGTAGAGCTGCCCGCCGTATACGCTCGCCACCAGCTTGCTGCCGTCGGCCGAGGAGGCCACCGCGTACCAGTGTCGAGTGCTCGCGCCCGCGGTCCAGGTCACGCCGGAGTCGGTGGACGTGTAGAGCCGCCCGCCATCCACGCTCGCCACCAGCTTGCTGCCGTCGGCCGAGGAGGCCACCGCGTGCCAGTTTCGAGTGCTCTCCCGCGCGGCCCAGGTCACACCGGAGTCGGTGGACGTGTAGAGCTGCCCGCCATTCACGCTCGCCACCAGCTTGCTGCCGTCGGCCGAGGAGGCCACCGCGGACCAGTATCGAGCGCTGTCGCGAGCCGTCCAGCTCACGCCTGCCAGCAGCGCATCGCTCGGCAGGGCGTAGGTCACGATCGACTGACCGGCGTTCTGCGCGATCTTCCATCCGCCGGCACCCACGCCGGTGATCTGCACCAGATCACCGAGGCTCGGCGCAGCGGGCAAGGTGATGACGACCTGCGCCGCGTTATCGGCCAGGTAGCCGATGCTGGACTGCGCCTGTACGCTGGTGGTGGTGACATCGACCCAGGTGATTCCCGCGCCGGGAGCACCGTTGCAGTTGTACGAGGTCGCTGTGACCTCGCCCGCGTCGAGCGCGCCGTTGGCGTTCGTGTCCAGGCCCGCGCTGACCTTGTTGCCGCCGTAGGTGCAATTGGCACCGGCCGCTTCGGCCACGATGGCGATCAGGCTGTTATAGCCGTTGCTGCCGGTGCCACCTGTGGCACCGGTTGCACCAGTGGCACCAGTTGCACCTGTGGCACCTGTGGCACCGGTTGCACCGGTTGCACCAACGGCACCGGTTGCACCTGTGGCGCCGGTTGCACCTGTGGCACCGGTTGCACCAACGGCACCTGTGGCACCGGTTGCACCAACGGCACCTGTGGCACCGGTTGCACCAACGGCACCCTGGCACACATAGCCGATGGAGGAGACTTCGGCGCTGTCGAGCACGCCGTTGGCGTTGACATCGATGCCGGCGCTGATCTTCGAGCCACCGTTGGCACAGTTGGAGCCCGCAGGCTCGGCCGCCATGAGAACCAAGCTGGCCAGGCCACTTGCACCTGTCGTACCCGTGGCACCCGTGGCACCGTTGGAACCCGCAGCCCCCACGCTGCCATTGCACACGTACTGAACGCTGCTGACTTCGGAAGTATCGAGAGCGCCGCTGGCATTGGTATCCAGCCCCGCACTGATCTTGCTGCCGCCGCTGGCGCAATTTGCGCCTGCAGTTTCGGCAGTCACCAGCGCCAGGGTCGTGAGACCGTTGGTTCCGTTGGTTCCATCGGTGCCGTTGGCTCCATCAGAGCTTCCGCCGCAAGCGGACAGCACGAGCGCGCTGGCGATGATGCTCAAAACGGCGAACAATGACGCGTGTGTGGTCGCTGCCAAGCGCGCGCCCAACTTGTTGACTCTCATTTTGAAGCTGTTCCCGGTGATTGATGTTGATGTTGATGGGCAATGAGACGGTGCCATCGAGGCCAGCGAGAGGTCGGCATCGATCAGGCGCTGCGCAAGCGCGAGGGTGGCCGGCGTCGGCAAGCCGCCACGGCATGCTGTCTTGCCGCCCGTGAAGATCACTGCGGCCCGGCTCGGCTTGGCCGCAAAATACCAGGCGTCGACGCAGGGGTGGCCGTCACGAGGCGGGAAGCGAATTCGCAACCGGTCGAGCCCGGCCACAGCCGCTGGCGGTGCCTGGCGGCCACGGGTGAGAAGATCCTGCGCGATCGCCGCGGCGCAGGCGCCACTGATGCGGGCGACGGCCAGGCCGGCGGCGATGGAGGTGGTCAGCAACATGGGGCGGTTTCCCTGGGTTGAGTGGCCGCTCAGGCGCTTGTGCTGAGGGTGGCGACGTTGATTGGTCGGGTTGAAGGTCGCGGCGTGAACCGTTGCCTCTACTGTCGACCTGGGGCGCCTGAAAGTCCTGAAGCGTGCCTGAAAGGTGCAAGGCGCTCGGCTTTCAGGAAGGTTTCAGCCCGGATCCGGAGGGGCCAGGGCCGGGTGCAGAATCGACGGCCGTGCAGTTCTGCCTAGTCGCGGCTGAGCCACGAGGGGCCAAGCGCATGAGCCCGCGTTTATCCTCCCGGGGAGCCAGCGCGATTCACCTTCATCCCCATCAGCCCAGTCGTCTTTGCCCATGTCCATCACCAGCCTGCGCTTTGCCGTTCGCTTTGAATTGCAGCCGCATGAGCGCCGCCTGCTGGTCGATGGCAAGCCGGCGGCGCTCGGCGCGCGGGCGCTCGACGTGCTGATCGCTCTGGCTGAGCGGGCCGGCCAACTGGTCAGCAAGAACGAACTGATCGACCTGGTCTGGCCCGGCCTGGTCGTCGAAGAAAACAACCTGCAGGTGCAGGTCAGCGCGCTGCGCAAGCTGCTGGGCGGCGAAATCATCGCGACGATCCCGGGGCGCGGCTACCGCTTCACGGCGCGGGTCAACGACACGCCGCTGGCACCGCCTGAGTCACTGTCTTCGGCGACGGCCGAGACCACACTGCGCACCAACCTGCCCGCCTGGCTGCCGCCGCTGCTGGGCCGTGACGACGACCTGGTTGCGCTGGGCAGCCTGATCGAGCACCACCACCTGGTCACGATCGTCGGCGCCGGCGGCATGGGCAAGACGCTGCTCGCGCAGACACTGCTGCATGCGCGCCGCGGCGCCTACGCCCATGGCGTGTGCTGGGTCGAGCTCGCGCCGGTGACCGATGCGGCGGCGCTGCCCGGCGCCATCGCCGCGGCGCTCGGCGTGCGCCTGGGCACCGGCGAAGAACCGCTCGCCGCACTGGCAGCCGCGCTCGCGGCGCTGACGCTGCTGATCGGGCTCGACAACGCCGAGCACCTGCTCGCCGGCGTCGCGAAGGTCGCGCAGGCGCTGCACGGCGCCGCGCCCGCGCTGCGCCTCGTCATCACCAGCCAGGCGCCGTTGAAGCTGGCGCCCGAACGGGTCTACCGGCTTGGCGCACTGTCGATGCCGCAAGGGCCGGTAGCGGCCGCCGTGGCGCTGGACTTCGGCGCCGTCGCGCTGTTCGTCGACCGCGCCCAGGCGGCCGACGCGCGCTTTGCGCTGACCGACGCCAATGTGCCCGCGGTGATCGAGCTGTGCCGAGCGCTCGACGGCCTGGCGCTGGCGATCGAGCTGGCCGCCGCGCGCGCGCCGATGCTCGGCGTGCAGCGCCTCGCGGCCTCGCTCGACGAGCGCCTGCGCCTGCTGACAACGAGCCGCAACCGCGAGGCACCCGAGCGCCAGCAGACCTTGCGCGCCGCGCTCGAGTGGAGCCATGGCTTCCTCGACGAACGCGAGCGCGCGGTGTTCCGCCGCCTCTCGGTGATCAAAGGCAGCGCATCGCTCGACCTGATTCAGCAGATCGCCGCCGATCCGCCGGGTCAGGGCGATCTCGACGAGTGGGCTGTGCTGGACGCGCTGACGGTGCTGATCGAGCGCTCGCTGGTCGTGCCCGTCGGCATCGACGATGCCGACCTGCCGCCGCGCTACCGGCTGCTCGACAGCCCGCGGGCGTTCGCGCGCGAACTGCTGGCCGCGGCAGGCGAGACCGAGGCCGTCGCGATGCGTCACGTGCGCGCGGTCGTCGCGCTGTGCGAGCTCCTGCATGCTCAACGCTTCAGCGGCGAGATCGGCATCGACGCTTGGGAAGAACGCGCCCGCGCCGATCTCGACAACGCGCGCGAGGCGCTCGGTCGGATGCGCGAGCAGGGCGATGCCGATGCCGTGCTGACGATCATCGCGCCACTGCTGCTCGCCATGCCGAAGACGCTGCACGCCGAACGCGTTGCGCTGTGCGACACCTTCGATACCATGACCGACCAGGCGAGCACCGTGCTGCGGCTGCGTGCGGGCGTCGAGGTCGGGCATCAGCTCATCAATGGCGCCGACAACAGCCGCACCCAGGCGCACATCCATCGGGTGATCGCGCTCGCGCGCGAGCGGCGCGATGACACGCCCGACGCGCCCGGCGCCCGTTTCGACCTGTACCGGGCGCTCCAGCTGTCGCTGTCGATTCCCCCGACGGACCGGGATGCCGAGGCCGCCGAGCTGCGCGCGCTCGAAGACCCGGCCTGGCCAGCGCAGCGGCTGCAATACGGCTTCATGGGCCTGATATTCAACACGACCGATGGGCAGGAACGTTTGCGCCTCACGCACCGGCTGGTCGCCAACAACCGCGTCAGCGGCTACACCCATCCCATCCAAACGGCGAACCTGGTCGATGCGCAAGTGTTGGCGGGCGAGCTGCAAGCGGCGGTTCAGACCGGTGCCGCGCTGCTGGCGCAATTGCAGGGTTCGCGCGACGAATACGCGCTCGCCTGCGCGCGCCTCAACACCGCCGCCGCGCATGTGGCACTCGGCGAGACGGGGGCGTTCCGGGCACTGGCGGAACAGAGCTGGGCGCAGGCGGCCCATGTCGAATTGCAGTCCGACTGGTGCGACCACCTGGCGCTGCTGGCCGCGCTCGAACGCCGGCCGCGCGCCGCGGCACGGCTCGCCGGCCACAGCGCCGCCAGGCACGTCTCTGGCCTCATGGCCGCGGTGAGCGAGGCGCGCTCGAACGCCCGTGCCCAGCGCCTCGCGCGCGAGGCGCTGGGCGACGCCGAGTTCGAGCGGCTGATGGCCGAGGGCGCCTTGCTGTGCAGCACCGACATCCCGGCGCTGGCCTTCGCGACCGTGGACGCGCCCTGAACGGCGCGGTGTCGAAGCGCCCGCCCGGTCGGGCGTTGCTCAGTCCAGCGGACTGAGCTGCCCAGACGACTTCATCTGGCTGTCGGGCTGGCCTGGGTGGGGTTCGTCACTGCGGGCCTGGCGCTCCTGCAAGCGTTCAGTTCTTCTTTGCAAGGGTCGCGATTGGCAGGACATAGGTCAGCGGGTTTCTGCTGAAATTGGCGAAGCCGTGATGCGCATAAAACGCGGCGGCGGTTTTGTCCTTGGCATCGACAACCAGTGCGAAGACGCCCATGCCTTGTTGTCGCCCTTGTGGGCGCAGCGGACGCCAGCTGCCCTAACGATGCAACTTCGGCTTCCACGGCCGAAGCTGTTCAGCGTTCACCACCGACAGCTCAACGCGTGATGGATGTGCCGGCCCGATGTGGATGCTGTTGGTCGCGATGCGTGTCAGGCGAGCATTGACGAAGTTCTCTCCCGTGTTCGGATTGATGTCGAACTTGGGGAAGTTGCTCGAGGAGATGTCCACGCGAATGCGGTGTCCCGCCTTGAACAGGTTGGCCGTCGCGAAAGCTTCAATGGAGATCTCGCATACCTCGGCCTCAACCATCGGCTCAGGGTGCTCGAAGCTCTTGCGATAGCGACACCGAAGAATCCCGTCGGTGATGTTCATCGCGAACCCTTGCGGGTAGTCCATCGTCGGTGGATGCACATCGATGAGCTTGAGCGTGAAGTCCGTGTCGGGGCAGTTGGATGACACGTGAAGGTGGGCCACCACGCTGCCGACCACGGCCACATCACTTTCGAGTGGTGGCGTCTCGAACACGATCACGTCATGGCGCGCCGAGGTGGGCATGCCGTTGCTCTTGCAACCAAAGAAGCGCGCGTCCTCACGTTGATCGAAGGCGCCGCCGGCGAAGATGGGCTTGCCGGATGTCAGCGAGCCGCCGATGGTCGGCGCCGGGTTGCGCGGGTCGAAGTCATACGTCAGCACCTGTTCTGGTGACGCGACCCTGTTCGGGCTGAGCGAGTGGTCAGGGTGCAGGTAGAACGCTGTGGGCACGGCTCCCGGCAGGGGCCATGTCTCGGCCTGAACCCACGCGCCTCCGTGGTCGAGCCGACCGGCTTCGTTCCGGCGACCTGAGCCCCCGCCCATCAGAAACAACAGAACACGGGGCCGGCTCTCCACCTCGTGCAGGCCTTTCAACCACCGATCGAACCAATGCGCGCGAAACTCGCGCCAGTTGGTGGCGATGTTGCCGTCGAACGCGGCTTGTGGGCCGAACTCCACGTCCCCGGAAAAGGTGATGTTGCGGTCTCCATGCAGCCACGGGCCCATGATCAGCTGGACGCCGAGATGCTTGGCCGCCATGGCTTGGTAGTTCTCGAGGGTGGACCGCACGTAGACGTCGTACCAGCTCGACATGTGGACCTGCGGCAGCGCCGGCATGTCTGCATAGGAGCCTTTGGCGTAGATGGCAGGTTGCCGCCAGTAGTCTCCGAAATCGCTGCTCTCCCACTGCTCGAAGAGGTACTTTTCATAATCGGGTGCCCAGCGCAGCGGTGACTGGCCTTGCCGCCAGGGCATGGCCTTGAACCACTCGCGCAGGTCTTCCATTTCGAGTGCCCTGCTGGCGATGGGGTCACCGCGCAGAGCTTCCTTGGCTTGCTGGACCGCCCAGGTGACCTGCTTCATTTCGAACGCGCCGCCTTGTCGCACGCCGCATTGATAGGCGTCGGCAAAGCCGCCGCAATCAAGGATGAGGGTCGTCAGGCCAGGCGGAGACTTGGTGGCCAGTGCAAACTGGGTGTGTGCTGCGTAGCTGAGACCCATGGTTCCGATCTTCCCGTTGCACCACGGTTGCCGCACGAGCCATCGCAGAAGGTCTTCGCCGTCATCCGCTTCGCTCAGGTACTTTTCGAACCTTCCTTGCGAGTCATACCGCCCTCGACAGTCTTGATAGACCACGACGTAACCCTGCTCAACGAAGTACTGGGCGATCTCGTGACGAGAGTAGGGTTGCGCTTGCGCGAGGTCCAGCTCAGAACGCGAAGGCTCGACCTTGCCGTAGGGTGTTCGTTCGAGAATGACCGGGAACTTCTCCGCCAGGGCGACCCCGCCTTGAGCGGGCCGATAGATGTCAGTGGCCAGAAGCACACCGTCGCGCATTCCGACCATCACGTCGGTGACAGCCACCACGCCATAGCTTGCCATGGGAAATCCTCAGTCCTCGAGCTTCAGATTGCGCTCACGGATGGTGCGGGACCACCGTGCCGTATCGTCAGCAATGAGGTGGCGCAGTTCTGCGGGCCCGAGCGGGGACGCGTCGGCGCCCTGTTTGGAAATCAGGTCCATGACTTGCGGATCCTTGAGGCTGACCTCCAGGTCCGAACTGAGCTTCTGAATGATCGCGGCGGGCGTAGACGCCGGAGCAAACAGCGCGTACCAGATGTCGATCTCGACGCCCTTCACGCCCAGTTCCTGCATGGTTGGCACGTTGGGCAACAGCGCCGAGCGCTTGTCTCCGGCGATTGCCAGGGCCTTCAACTTTCCTTGGCGCACATGGGAAAGCACCGTCGGGACGGCATTGAGGCCCAGCTGAACCTGATCACTGAGCAGATCGACCATGGCAGGCGCGGCGCCGCGATACGGAACATGTGTCATCTCCGTGTCGGTGATGAGCTGAAAGAGTTCCATGCCGAGATGATTCGGAGCCCCAAGGCCGCTGGAAGCGTAGTTGAGCTTGCCGGGCTTTGACTTCGCCAAGGCCAGGAGTTCTCGAAGGGACGTCACCCCGACTGCCTGATTGGCAACCAGCACGTTCTGACTTGCCGTCAGCCGGCCCACCGGCACCAGGTCCGCCGCCTTGTAAGCAAGCTTTGGGTTCACGAGGGGGGCGGTCACGATGCCTGAGCCGGCACCGAGAAGCAGGGTGTAGCCATCGGGTTTCGCGGAAGCCCCCGCGATCATTCCGTGAACCCCGGGCCGGTTGTCCACGATGACCTGCTGACCCCAGAGGTCGCCCAGTTTCCTTCCCACCACGCGCATGGCTGCGTCTGCAGCCGCACCGGGCGGAAACGGAACAATGACGGTGACTGCTCTGTCGGGGTAAGGCGCGGCGGCCGCGAACGAACTGAAACCAGCAACAGCCGCGAGGGCCAATGCGGCTACCGAGTGCCCGATCGAAGAGCGCGTTCTCATGGACTTCCTCTCTGTCTGAAAACCAACTTGCGCCCCGGCGTTGTGCGTTGGTGTCGTTTTATTGAACGATACAGTGTATCACCATTGAAGGCGATTGTTGGTTCAGCGTGTCCCGCCGTATTGCGTGCCGACGCTCGTGTGGAATCGGTGGCTCGGCATGCCGATTGCGGCGGTATCCGTGAGGGAGTGGTCGCGGCAACTATGGGGAGGAGTCTCGGTTCGCAACACGTCGACCCCTCCCCGTCCTTGCCCAGGCTCGAGGCAGCCTGGCTCCGCGGAGATGCTTCCACCCGCTCAAGAGGCCCCGCCGAAGGCCTTCGGCGCGTGTCATTCAATGACACATCGTATCAAAAATAATCGGCGGCAGATGCCTTTGGTGGCAATCAACCCACCGAGATCGTCTCATCGAACAAGACGAAGTCTCTGAAATGCTCAAGAGCCTTCAGGCGGCGCAAATTTTGCTTCGAGAAATCTGTGGCGAGAGGCAATTTTTCAGCATAATCATTAAAATATGATACATCGTATCGTTTAGAGAAACAGTTTCATCGCTTCA
>Ga0302323_100002756_pt1 | contig 14293 bp, 13 predicted proteins | sample Fen_T0_3_FD_201950 | JGI IMG/M metagenome (GOLD analysis project Ga0302323, IMG submission 201950) | Peat permafrost microbial communities from Stordalen Mire near Abisko, Sweden - Fen_T0_3 | ecosystem: Environmental > Terrestrial > Soil > Wetlands > Permafrost | place: Sweden: Abisko... | reverse complement strand
GAGCGAGTCCAAAAAAAACCGGCAGCGGGCAGCGGCAGCGGTCACGAGACCGTTGTCTGCCGCACCCGCGCCGGCGGGCTGTCCAACCCATTTCCTTCTGTTGCGTTGCCTTGCCTTGCGGTTACTTCTTTTCCGGCGCGTCCTTCTTGCCCTTGTTCTCGGGAATGAACGGGCTCCACGGCTGCGCGCGAATCGTTTCCTTCGTCTTCCACACGACCTTGAACTGGCCGTCGGCCTGCACTTCGCCGATGAAGACCGGCTTCCACAGGTGGTGGTTGGTCTCGTCCATCTTCATCGTGAAGCCGTTCGGCGACGCGAATTTCTGGCCGGCCATCGCAGCGATGACCTTGTCCGGGTCCGTGGACTTGGCCTTCTCGACCGCCTGCTTCCACATCATCATGCCGACGTAGGTGGCTTCCATCGGGTCGTTGGTGATCGGCTTGTCCGCGCCCGGCAACTTCATCTTCTTGGCGTAGGCGGCCCATTCCTTCTTCCAGGCGTCGTTCACCGGGTTCTTGAGCGACATGAAGTAGTTCCACGCCGCGAGGTGTCCGACCAGCGGCTTGGTGTCCACGCCGCGCAACTCTTCTTCACCGACCGAGAACGCCACGACGGGAATGTCCGTCGCCTTGAGGCCCGCGTTGCCGAGTTCCTTGTAGAACGGCACGTTCGAATCGCCGTTGATCGTCGACACGACGGCCGTCTTGCCGCCCGCCGCGAACTTCTTCACGTCCGCCACGATCGTCTGGTAGTCGCTGTGGCCGAACGGCGTGTACGTTTCCATAATGTCCTTGTCGTCGATTCCCTTGGAGTGCAGGAACGCGCGCAGGATCTTGTTGGTGGTGCGGGGATAGACGTAGTCGGTGCCCAGCAGGACGAAGCGCTTGGCGCCGCCGCCTTCCTTGCTCAGCAGGTATTCCACCGCGGGGATTGCCTGCTGGTTCGGCGCGGCACCCGTGTAGAACACGTTCTTGGAGAGTTCCTCGCCTTCGTACTGCACCGGGTAGAAGAGGAGGCCGTTCAGCTCCTCGAACACCGGCAGCACCGACTTGCGGGAAACCGAGGTCCAGCAGCCGAAGACGACAGCGACCTTGTCCTGGGTCAGCAGCTGCCGCGCCTTTTCGGCGAACAGCGGCCAGTTCGACGCGGGATCGACCACGACCGGCTCGAGCTTCTTGCCCAGCACGCCGCCCTTGGCATTAATCGCCTCGATCGTCATCAGCGCCATGTCCTTCAGCGCGGTTTCGCTGATCGCCATCGTGCCCGACAGCGAATGCATGATGCCGACCTTGATCGTGTCGGCGGCCAGCACCGGCGTGCCGAAGGAGAGGCCGGCTGCGGTGGCTGCCGCGATGACCGACAGGCGCTTGATGAAACCTCTGCGTTGCAATGACATGTCGTGTTTCCCCGCGTTGTTGAATTGGAGAGTGCGTTTTGGCCTGATGGAATCCGGAAGGCCGACTGGCCCCCGCACACATTCCACTGTGATGTTGCATTGCACGACGCATGCCAAGGTCGGCGTCCGAGCCCAATGGCTTTGATTTGATTTGGTAATCGCCATTTTCAACGGACCGCCAGGTCGCAGCGCGCGCCAACCGGGTGCACGAAATGCATCCCACATTGGTGCGCATCGAACTCGCGCGCACCAACTTGGGGACGATCGCGGCGTCCGAAAGCCGAGGCGGCGCAGGTCTCTGACCGGCCAATTGGAGTCACTCGCGCTTCGCCCCCAATTCGCTCCAAGCCGGCCTTTCGCGGCCCACGCGACGAGGCGCAGGCCCATGCCGAGCAGTTGAACGCGGCAGGTGTTGCGACCCGCCACATTTGCGTCGACAGCATGGTGCACGGGTTCCTGCGGTTGCACGGCCCGGGACGATGGACAGAGCAGAAAAGAATTGACGAGACCAAGCGACCATTCACACTGCTGAACCCTTGCCCGGGTTACCTAGTAGTGGAAAACAAAAACTGGTCACCCGCTTTGGAAGCGCGCCTCGCCCTGCGTTACGCTGTTTGCACAGCGCCCCCGTTTGCCGCGGTCTTCACCGTCACCAATACCAACGACTCCGGCGCGGGCAGCAGCCCGGTGCCACCGAGAATCAACTTGACCCGCATCACCGACTCCACCACAATCGGGCGCGCGTGATCGCGGGTGGCCCTGGACGCTCTCCCTGGCCGGTGATTCAAACGTGACGATGAGGGGAAATGGGGATGAAAGACATATCAGGTCGGTTTGTGAAGCCTTCGCCAGGTTTCTGGTTGAAAGCGTTCAGGGCGCTTCGCGCGGCAGCCTGGCTGCTCCCCCTGCTCTGGCTTTCACATAGCACCGCCGTGCAGGCGCAGGCTTGCACACAGGTCACCGTACTAAACCATCCCTCGTACCAGGCGTTTCGGACGAACGGCGCGAGCGGCACCTGTACGTTGCCGTCGGGAATTGTGATGTCATGGAATCACGTTGGCGCCAATCGAGGGCTCACGTCCTTTGGATGCAGTTCCTATGACCCTACGTACTGGATGGACGGTGGCACGATGACCGTGACATTTTCCCAGCCGGTGAACAATGTGGGTTTCACGATATGGGGACTTGATGGCAGCGATGCTGCGGACGTCACCGTAGGGAACTCGACAACCCAAGTCGCCCCTGCGACAACGAACAACGAATTTACCGACCCGTGTCCGGGACAGGGAGTAGGTACCCCGCCCAGCGTAACCGGCAATTCCGTGCACGGTAACGGAGGCGGATTCTTTGGACAAATCGGTGTCCGAGCCACGGATGCTGCGCCGTACACTGTTCTGAAACTGGCCGTAACAGGCACGGGCGGCGGGTTTGGCATGGTGGCCGTGTCGTCGCCCAACCCAATCGCGCCGCCCGGTCCCCCTGTTTCGTCCATCGTCCCGACGCTATCCGAGTGGGGAATGGTCATCCTGGCGCTGCTGATTGCGCTGGGCGGCATGTGGGCCACGCTCCGCAGGCGGGTCTAAAGCCTCGCAGCCGTTCAAACCGGGAGCGCCCACTTCGATGGGCGTTCCGTTCTGGTCAGCTCCGCGACATGGAGTGTACCGGCCGCCGCTATGCCGCCCGGCGGAAGCTCGGGCGGACGGGCAGCTGCTGGTTGGCGAGCGTTGACTCCCGCTGAGCGGCCGCTTCCATACGAAGCGGCGACCGCTGCGGAGCGCTCGTTTCGTCGGCTTGGGGTCGGAAGCTCCACTCCGATCCGCCGCCGGCAAGGGCGGCAATCCGTCTGTTGCCGCCATTCGACCGAGTGATCGCCACGCGCCCAATGAACTGTTATCGGCCCAATAGCAAGTGCACGCGGTGAGCGGGTCAACGAGCCGTAATCGGTGGTCGAAGATTATGGTGCCAGCGTTCAGGTCCTTTGGCGATAAGCATTCAACTCGGTGGCAGTCAGCAAACCACGGCGGAGGTCAGTGTGGGTCCTTGGGCAAGCGAATGCGGCGGCGCAGCCTCAGGAAGATCGTCGCAATCGCTGCAGCCGCGACGACGCCGATCACGAACTCGCGCTCGACGTGCATCACGCGGCCCAGCAGGCGCTGCGCCGCTTCGCCCAGCACGTATCCGGCGCCCACCCAGCAGGCACTCCAGACGAGCGCGCCCAGCGCGTTGAGCATGAGGAAGCGCGGCCACGGGACAGCACTGCTGCCGATGACCGCGGGACCCACGGTGCGCAAACCGTAGAGAAAGCGGATGCCGAAGATCGACAATTCGGGATGGCGGCGGATCAATGCGTGCACGCGCTCCGCGGCGGGCGCGTATTTCGGAAAGCGCGCAAGCAGCTCCGCCCCATACCGGCGGCCCAGCGCGAAATAGGCGATGTCGCCCGCGGCGCCGCCGAGCGCGCCCAGCGTGATCACCCACGGCAGTTCGAGCACCCCGCGATGCGCGAAGAGACCCGCCAGCACGAGAACCGTCTCGCCTTCGAACAGCGCGCCCGTCAGCGTGGCCGGATAGCCATACGCGGCGACCCAGGGCGTGAAGTCGAAGGTCACCGATTTGCCCGGGGGCAGTTCGATGGCATCAGACGCCAAGCCTCGCGGCCAGTTCATCGGGCCGCGCCGTCAGCGCTTCGGAAGCATTCGCGAGGACCACGCGGCCCTTCTCGAGGACGAGCGCGCGGTCCGTGTTGGCGAGCACCGTGCGGAAGTTGCGGTCGACGATCAGCGACGCGATGCCGGTGCCTCGAATGTCATTGATAATCCGCCAGATTTCGCGCACGATCAGCGGCGCCAGCCCTTCGGTGGCTTCGTCGAGGATCAGCAGGTCCGGGTTGGTGGAAAGCGCGCGGCCGATCGCCAGCATCTGCTGCTCGCCGCCCGACAGCTGCTGCCCGCCGTGACCCAGGCGCTCGCGCAGCCGCGGAAAGGTTTGGAGGATGCGCTCGAGCGGCCAGTCGTCCCGGCCCGAAACTCCACGGCGCGCGGCGACGACGAGATTCTCGCGCACCGAAAGGTTCGGGAAGATGGCGCGACCCTCGGGCACGTAAGCCAGACCCCACCGGGCGATGCGGTCCGGTCGCGCACGCGTTGCGTCGTTGCCCCGGATGGCGATGTTCCCACCCGACGCGCGCACGTGTCCCATCAGCGTGCGGATCAGCGTCGTCTTGCCCATGCCGTTGCGCCCGAGCAGGCCGATGGCTTCGCCTTCGCGCACCGAAAGCGAAACGCCGCGCAGCACGTGGCTCTCGCCATAATGGACGTGCACGTCATCCGCCGCGACCAGCGGCACGACAGCGGAGGAATGCGCAGCATCAGGCATTCACTTCGCCCAGGTAGGCCAGCTGAACTTCGGGGTCGGCGCGCACGGCCGCTGGGACGCCGCTCGCGATGACCGCGCCGTTGACCATCACCGTGATGCGGTCCGACACGCGGAACACCGCGTCCATATCGTGCTCGACCAGCAGGATCGCGTGACCCGCCTTGAGTCCCGACAGCAGCCCCAGCATGCGCTCGGTCTCCTCGGCGCCCATGCCGGCAAGCGGCTCGTCCAGCAGCAACACGCGCGGGCGCGTCGCGATGCACATTGCGATCTCCAGCTGGCGCTTTTCGCCGTGCGACAAGAGCCCGGCGGCGCGGTCGGCGATCACGGCCAGGCCGGTACGGTCCAGCGCCTCGCGCGCCAGCGCCGTGCTCGCCTTGCAGGATGCCGCCGCCGTCCACCAGTTCCACGGGCGCTGGCGCGTCGCCTGCGCCGTCAGACGGCAGTTCTCGAACACCGTGAAGCGCGGGAAGATCGTCGTGCGCTGGTAGCTGCGCCCGAGACCGGCGTGCGCGCGCGCCGGTTGCGAACGCTTGGTGACGTCGTTGCCGAGCAGTTCGACGGTGCCCGACGTGATGCCGATTTCTCCGGAGAGCACGTTGATCAGCGTCGACTTGCCGGCGCCGTTGGTGCCGATCACCGCGTGGATCTCGCCTTCGGCCAGGTCGAGCGAAACGTCGGACACCGCGGTGAGCCCGCCGAAGCGCCGCGTGACGCTGCGTGCGCGCAGCAGCGGAGCGGCATCAGCCACGTGCCGCCTCCGCAGCCTTGCGCGCGCGCCACGCCCGCCATTGTCCGGGGAGGCCGATGAGGCCATTGGGCATGAAGGCGACGCACAGGATGATCGTGCCGCCCAGCATCAGCGGCCAGTGCCGTGCAAAATTGCCGAACACTCCGTCCCACTGGAAGAAGAGCTGCAGCAGCGCAAAGGCGAACGCGCCCAGCACGGCACCGGACAGGCGGCCCATGCCGCCCAAGATCAGCATCAGCAGCACCGCGCCGGATTCGTGCCACGAGAGCATCTCCGGATTGACGAAGCCATCCTTGACGGCGACCAGGAAGCCCGCCAGCCCGGCAAGCGCGCCGGCCAGCGTGAAGGCCGCCCACTTGTAAGGGAATGTCGCGAAGCCCGCCGCGCGCATCCGCTGCTCGTTGCTCCTGATGCCGGCGAGCACGCGGCCGAAGCGGCTCTCGAGCAGCACCGCCAGGAACAGGAACACCAGCACCAGGCACGCCAGCACGACGTAGTAGAACGCCACCGGCTTGCCCAAGTCGACGATGCGCGCGCCGAACAGCATCACCTCCGGCTTGAAGTTGAGATAGATGCCGTCGGTGCCCCCGCCCAGCTTCGTGTCGTGGAATACGTAGTACGCCATTTGCGCGAACGCCAGCGTGACCATGATGAAGTAGACGCCCTTCGTCCGCAGCGCCAGCGCCCCGACGCAGAACGCATACAGCGCCGCGCAGGCGATGGCGGCCGGCAGGATCCAGAACACGCCGGCGGCGCCGTACATCGGCGACAGCAGGACCGTCGCATACGCCGCGATGCCGTAGAACGCCGCGTGGCCCAGGCTCACCAGTCCTGTCGCGCCGACCAGCAGCTCGAGCGACAGCGCGAAGATCGCCAGGATCATGACCTTTGAAGTGAATTCGAGGTAGAAGCCCGTCGTCGCCAGCGGGAACAGCATCAGCAATCCGACCACGACGAGCGGCAGCCAGTGGTGGCGGGCGGAAACGGCGGCGGCGTTGGCGTGCATCGGGTCAACCCTGCCGGAACAGGCCTTCGGGCTTCCACAGCAGGATCGCCGCCATCAGCAGGTAGATGGCGACGCCGGCGGCCTGCGGGAACAGCACCTTGCCGAACGTGTCGACGATCCCGACCAGCAGTGCCGCCAGGAAGGCGCCGCGCACCGAGCCGATGCCGCCGATGACGACGACGACGAAGCAGACGATGAGCACCTGCGCGCCCATGCCGGGATACACGGAGGAAACCGGAGCGGCGATCATCCCGGCAAGCACCGCCAGCGCGACACCCGCGGCGAACACGACGCGATACAGGAACTTGATGTTGATCCCCAGCGACTGGACCATCTCGCGGTTCGAGCTGCCGGCGCGGACCATCATGCCCAAGCGTGTGCGTGCGATGACGAAGTAGAGCCCGGCCGCGACGGCCAGGCACACCGCGGAAATCGCGAGCCGGTAGACGGGGTACTGCATCAGGTCGCCCAGTTGCACGCTGCCGGAAAGCCATGCGGGCACCGGCACGCCGTGCACGTCGTTGTCGACCAGGATGCTTCGCAACTCCTCGAACACCAGGATCAGGCCGTAGGTCATCAGCACCTGCTGCAGGTGGTCGCGCTCGTACAGGTAGGAAACGAACAGCCACTCGAGCAGGTAGCCGAAGATCACGGCCAGCACCAGTCCCGCGGCCAGCGTCGCGGCAAAATTGCCGCCGAAGACTGGCGCGAGAGAAAACGCCAGGTACGCGCCGATCATGTAGAAGCTGCCGTGGGCGAGGTTGATGACGCCCATGATGCCGAAGATGAGCGTCAGTCCGCTGGCGACCAGGAACAGCAGCAGACCGTACTGCAGCGCGTTCAGGCACTGGACAAGGAAGGTGGGCAGATCCATGAGGCGTCTGCCGCGCAGGCAACGTTACATCGTGCAGCCGCGGCCCGGGTCCGCCAACGACTTGACCGCGACGCCGATCACCTTGTTCTCCTTGCCCTCGACGCGGCGCAGGTAGATGTCCTGCACGGGGTCGTGATTCTTGCCCAGCGTGAACGCGCCGCGGGGGCTGTCGATCTTCGCCGCGCCCATCGCCGCGTACAGCTCCTTCGACTTGGTGAAGTCGCCCTTGACCGCCGTCAGGCCGATGCCGAGCAGCTGCGCGGCGTCGTAGCCCTGCACCGCGTAGACGTCGGGCTGCATCTTGTATGCCGCGACGTAGGCTACGCGGAACGTCTTGTCCTTCGGCACCGTGAGGCCGTCGCCGTAATGCATCGTGGTGAGCAGACCCTGCGCCGAGTCACCCTGCGCCTCGAGCGTGCCGTCCGTGAGGAAACCCGCACCGATCAGCGGAATCGTCTTGTTGAGGCCGGCGGCCGCATAGTCCTTGACGAACTTGACCGCGCCTCCGCCGGCAAAGAACGTGTAGACGGCATCCGGCTTGGCCGCGGCGATCTCGGTGAGCAGCGCCTGGAATTCGACATTCGGGAAGGGGAGCGACAGCTCCTTCACGACCTGCCCGCCGCCTTTCTCGAACGCTTCCTTGAACCCGCCGACCGATTCGTCGCCCGCCGCGTACTTCCACGTGATCGTGACGACTTTCTTGTATCCCTTCTCCGCCGCGACCACGCCCATCGCGTAGCCGGGCTGCCAGTTCGAGAACGACGAGCGGAAGATGTTCGGCGAACACATCGCGCCGGTGACCGCCTGGGCGCCCGCATTCGGAACGATCAGCAGCGTGCCGGTTTCCTTGGCGACCTTGGCCATCGCCATCGCCACGCCGGAATGGACGGTGCCGACGACGACGTCGACGTTGTCGCGCTTGATGAGCTTGTTCACGTTGTCCGCGGCCTTGGACGGCTCGGATTCGTCGTCGACCTTCACGTACTCGATCTCGCGGCCGCCCAGCTTGCCGCCCTGCTCGGTGACGTAGAGGCGAAACCCGTTCTCGATCGCGGTTCCCAGCGCGGCGAACGTGCCGGTGTACGGAAGCATGAAGCCGACCTTCAGCTTGGCCTGCGCCTGCGCTGCGGCCGGCAGGGCCGCAAAGGCCACGGCGACCGCCGCGGTCGAAAGGATCATCCAGCGGGACTTGCGCATGTTCACGTCTCCTCGAAAATCGAATTATTGTCTTGTCGCAACACCGGAGCGGTTGGGTTCGCTCCGCCCGAATCGCGTTCGGATCGCGTGACCCGAACCTTACCGCAACGCGGGGGCGCGGAGGAAGTCCGCGACGGCCGCGATCACCCGTTCCGGCTGGTCGCGGTGCGGCGAATGCCCGCACGCCGCCAGCTTGAGCAACCGGGCGTGGGGGACTCCCCGCCCAATGGCGTCCATCTGCGCCATCGTCCCGTATTCGTCGTCCTCGCCCTGCACGGCCAGTACCGGACAGCGGATACGCGGCAGGCAATCCTCGATGTTCCATCCGCGAAATGCCGGGTCGAGCCAGATGTCGTTCCAGCCATGGAATGCCGAGTCGGGATCGGCATGGTAGCGCGCCAGCCGCTGCCTGAGGTCGGTCCCGACATAGGCGGCGCGCGCCGCCTCGATGCTGGCCACGCTCACGTCCTCGACGAACACGTGGGCCGCGACCACCACCAGCCCGGCGACGCGTTCAGGAAATGCGGCCGCGTGGAGCAACGCAATGGACCCACCGTCGCTGTGGCCGTACAGCCAGGCGGGCCGATTGAGACCGACGCACGCGAACAATGCGGGCAAAACCTGTTCCGCCTGCTCGTGCATGAACTCCACCGGCCATTTCTCCGTCGCGGGCCGCGACATCGAGCGGCCGTAGCCGTATCGCGAAAACACCAGCCCGCGCGCGCCTGCCGCCGTGCACAGCGCCTGCGGAAAGCCCTTCCACATCGCCAGCGACCCCAAGCCTTCGTGCAGGAACACGATGACAGGCGCATCGGCGCGTGCGGCGCAAACCCATGCGTACTCGAGCCGCTGCGGGCGGCCGGCGACGACGATGTCGGCGTAGGCGGGTTCCACGGAACGCCGTCAGCGCGCGGCGTCTTCGCGCAGCTTGAAGCGCTGGATCTTGCCGGTGGCGGTCTTCGGCAATTCGGGAAGGAACCGGATCTCGCGCGGATACTTGTGCGGCGCAAGCTGGTCCTTGACGAACGCCTGCAGCGCCTGCGCGAGCTGCGCGTCGCCGCCCTGCCCCGGCTTGAGGACGACGTACGCCAGCGTCTTAGTCAGCCCGTCGCTGCCGGTCCTGCCGACGACCGCGGCCTCCTGCACGGCGTCGTGCCGCATCAGCGCGGCCTCGACCTCGAACGGCGACACGTACTGCCCGCTCACCTTCAGCATGTCGTCGCTGCGTCCGGCGTAGGTGTAGTAGCCGTCGGCGCCGCGCGTGTACTTGTCGCCGCTCTTCGTCCAGGGCCCCTGGAACGTCGCGAGTGTCCGTTCGCGGTTTTCCCAATACATCAACGCCGCCGAAGGGCCGCGGATGTAGAGATCGCCGATCGCATCGTCGCCGATGGGCTTGCCGTCTTCGCCGCGCAGCTCGACGTCATAGCCGGGCACCGGCTTGCCCGTCGTGCCGTAGCGGACGTGGCCCGGCAGGTTGGACAGGAAGATGTGCAGCATCTCGGTCGAGCCGATGCCGTCCAGGATGTCGCAGCCGAAGCGCGCCGCGAAACGCTCGCCGACGTCGCGCGGTAGCGCTTCCCCTGCGGAGATGCAGCGGCGCAGCGCCACCGCGTCGCGCTGCGGCAACTGCGGCGACGACAGCATCGCCGCATACAGCGTGGGCACGCCGCAGAAGATCGTCGGGCGGTGTTCAGTCAGTCGCCGGAACACCGCAGGCGGCGTCGCGCGTTCTGCCATCAGGATCGTCGTCGCGCCGACGTACAACGGAAACGTCAGCGCATTGCCGAGCCCGTACGCAAAGAAGAGTTTTGCGGCCGAGAACATGACGTCGTTCTCGGTGATTCCCATGACCGGCTTGCCGTACAGCTCGGCGGTCCAATGCAGGTTGGCGTGCGTGTGCACGGTACCCTTGGGCCGCCCGGTGGATCCTGACGAATAGAGCCAGAACGCCATCTCGTCCGCGGCCGTATCCGCAGGCTGCGCTATCGCCCCCGACGCTAGCGACCATGCCGCAAAATCCTGCGCCGGCACCGGAAGCGCGTCGACGATACCTGCCGCGGCACGCGACACGACGACGTCCTTCACCGCGTTGCCACCGCGCGCCAGCGCCTGCGCCAGCGTCGGCAGCAGCGCGCCGGACACAAGCAACGCCTGCGCGCGGCTGTGCGCGAGCATGTACGCGTAATCGTCCGCCGTGAGCAGCGTATTGACTGCAACCGGCACGACGCCGGCATATAGCGCGCCCAGGAACGCCACGGGGAAGTCGATGGTGTCGTGCAGGCAGAGCAGGACGCGCTCTTCCCGGCGGAGCCCCAGCGCCAGGTACGCGGCGGCGGCGGCATGCACGCGACGGTCGAGATCGCCGTACGACAGCGTCCCGGCATCGTCGATGTAAGCGGCCTTGGCGCCACGCGCCTGGTTGCGCTCGAGCAATGCGTTGGCGAAATTGAACCGCTCCTGCGGCGGCATACCGTGCGTCGACATCCTGTCCTCCCGCGCGGTTTGCGGCGCGTATCCGTTTCTGGTACTTTAATGCATGTCAATTGAAAATGGCAAGCATTCCAGTGCATTTTTCGGCTAAATCCACGTTCACACCATGCCCCGAACCGACACCTCGCCCGCCGCCAAAGATCCGTTCCTGACCGTGCTCGGCGAACGGGTTCGGCTGATGCGCTCGCGCCGCGGCGTGACCCGCAAGGTCATGGCGCGGGAGGCGGCGATTTCGGAACGCCACTTGGCCAACCTCGAATCGGGGACCGGCAATGCGTCGGTCCTGCTGCTGCGGCAGCTCGCGCAAGCGCTCAACTGCTCGATGTCGGAGCTCGTCGGCCAGGACGGCGTCGCGTCGCCCGAACTGGTCCTGATCCGGCAATTGTTGCGCGGCCGCGACGAAACGACGCTGCAGCGCGCGCGGCTGGCGTTGGCCGATCTGCTCGGCGCAGGTCCGCCGGACCCTTCGCGTTCCGGACGCATCGCTCTCATCGGCCTGCGCGGCGCAGGCAAGTCCACGCTGGGCCACATGCTGGCCGACGACCTCGACGTCCCCTTCGTGGAACTCAACCGCGTCATCGAGCGCACCGTCGGCTGCGATGTCCACGAAATCCACTCGCTCTATGGCTCGGCCGCGTATCGCCGCTACGAACAGCGCGCGTTGGAGGAGACCATCGCAACGTACCCGCAAGCCGTGATCGCAACCGGCGGCGGCCTGGTGTCGGAAGCGTCGACGCTGGAGACGCTGCTGACGCATTGCTTCACCGTCTGGCTGCGCGCGTCGCCGGAGGAGCACATGCGCCGTGTCGTCGCACAAGGGGACCTGCGTCCGATGGCCGGCAACCTCGAGGCCATGAACGACCTGAAGCGGATCCTGGCCGGGCGCGAAGCGTTCTATGCCAAGGCCGACCTGTCTTTCGACACCGACGGCAAGGCGCTGGACGACGCCTACGTCGAACTGCGCGCGAGCATCCTGCAGCGCATTCCGGAGCATGACCATGGCCGATGAACCGACCGTCGATTACCGCACGGAGCCCTCCCGGTACCGGCATTGGAAGCTGGCGTTTGCCGGCCCGGTAGCCACGCTTTCGCTCGATGTCGCCGAGGACGGCGGCATCCGGGACGGCTACAAGCTCAAGCTCAACTCCTACGATTTGGGTGTCGACATTGAACTGCACGACGCCGTGCAGCGGATCCGCTTCGAGCATCCCGAGGTGCGCTGCGTCGTCATCACGAGCGCCAAGGAACGCGTCTTCTGCTCCGGCGCCAACATCTTCATGCTCGGGCTGTCCAGCCACGCCTGGAAAGTGAACTTCTGCAAATTCACCAACGAAACCCGCAACGGCCTCGAGGACGCCAGCCGTCATTCCGGCCTCAAGTTCATCGCCGCGGTCAACGGCGCCTGCGCGGGCGGCGGCTACGAGCTGGCGATGGCGTGCGACGAAATCTTCCTGGTCGACGACCGTTCGTCGAGCGTGGCGCTGCCGGAGGTTCCGCTGCTTGGCGTGCTGCCGGGCACCGGCGGCCTGACCCGCCTCACCGACAAGCGCCGCGTGCGCCATGACCTCGCCGACATCTTCTGCACGCTGAGCGAAGGCGTGCGCGGCCAGAAGGCGCGCGATTGGCGGCTGGTCGACGCTACGCCCAAGCCCGCGCAGTTCGCCGCCGCGGTCGATGCACGTGCGCAGGAACTCGCGCAACGCAGCGACCGGCCCAATGACGGTATCGGCATTTCACTTACACCGCTCACGCGCCGTGTCGACGCCTCCGGCTATTTCTATACGCACGTCGACGTGGCCATCAACCGTGCCACGCGCACCGCAACGTTCACCGTCCGCGGCCCCGCGACGCCGCAGCCCGCGGACCCGGTCTCCATGGCGGCCGCCGGCGCGCAATGGTGGCCGCTGGCGATGGCGCGCGAACTCGACGATGCGATCCTGTCGCTGCGCACCAACGAACCGGCCATCGGCACGTGGCTGCTGAAGACGCAGGGCGACCTGGCGCAGGTGCTCGCGGTCGACGCGACGCTTCAGCAATGGCGCGGCCACTGGCTCGTGCGCGAAACGGTGGGTCTGCTGCGCAGGACGTTCGCGCGGCTGGACGTCACGTCGCGCACGCTTTTCGCGTTGGTCGAGCCCGGATCGTGCTTTGCGGGAACGCTGTTCGAACTCGCACTTGCCGCCGACCGTTGCTATATCGCGAGCCTGCCCGACGATCCAGCGCGCGAGCCGCACGTAGCAATCTCGGAACTGAATTTCGGCGCCTACCCGATGGTGAACGGGCTGTCGCGTGTCGCAAGCCGCTTCCACGAGGAAAGCGGTCCGGTCGATGCGGCACGCGGCGCCGTCGGCGCGTCGCTCACACCAGCGGAAGCGGACCGGCTGGGCCTCGTCACGGCGGCGCCGGACGATCTCGACTGGACCGACGAAATCCGCATCGCGCTGGAGGAGCGCGCGAGCATGTCGCCGGACGCGCTGACCGGTCTCGAGGCCAACCTGCGCTTTGGCGGCCGCGAGACGATGGAAACCCGCATCTTCGGGCGCCTGTCCGCGTGGCAGAACTGGATCTTCATCCGTCCCAACGCCGCCGGCGAAAAGGGCGCGCTCAAGGTGTACGGCAAGGGCGGCAAGCCGCAATTTGACCTGAATCGCGTGTAGCGGAAAGCGAAGGGACGAATGATGAACGGAATCAATTACAGCGAGCGAATTCCCAACAACGTCGATCTGGCCTCCGACCGGACGCTGCAGCGCGCGCTCGAGCAGTGGCAGCCCAACTACCTGAAGTGGTGGTCGGACATGGGCCCCGACGGCGCGCAGGACTTCGACGTTTACCTGCGCACCGCGGTCAGCGTGGAACCCGGCGGCTGGGCGCATTTCGGCCACGTGAAGATGCCGGACTACCGCTGGGGCATCTTCCTGGCGCCGCCCGACGCCGGGCGAAAAATCCACTTCGGCGAACACATGGGCGAGCCCGCATGGCAGGACGTTCCCGGCGAACACCGCGCCAATCTGCGTCGCATCATCGTGACGCAGGGCGACACCGAGCCTGCGTCGGTGGAACAGCAACGCCATCTCGGCCTCACCTGCCCGTCCCAATACGACCTGCGCAACCTGTTCCAGGTCAACGTCGAGGAAGGCCGCCACCTGTGGGCGATGGTGTACCTGCTGCATCGCTACTTCGGGCGCGACGGCCGCGAGGAGGCCG
>Ga0302323_100002755_pt1 | contig 14294 bp, 11 predicted proteins | sample Fen_T0_3_FD_201950 | JGI IMG/M metagenome (GOLD analysis project Ga0302323, IMG submission 201950) | Peat permafrost microbial communities from Stordalen Mire near Abisko, Sweden - Fen_T0_3 | ecosystem: Environmental > Terrestrial > Soil > Wetlands > Permafrost | place: Sweden: Abisko... | reverse complement strand
CGATCTGATTGTTCAGTCGCCGACTTCTGCGACTACTGTCGGCCAGCACTCACTTCACTTCGCACAACGGAACCCCACATTGATCTCCGCCTTGTCCGGCGGGCGCCTGCTGCGCCCTGCCGAGCGGCAGGCATCTGCGGCTTGGGCCCAGTCGCCGCCGCGAATCACACGTGGTGAGCCGGCAACGGGCTTGACCACGGGATTCTTGCACGGGCTTTCCGGGCAATCTTGGTACGACTCCGCAAACCCATCCTGCACCCATTCCCCGACGTTCCCGCCAAGGTCCTGGATTCCCGCCGAGGTGACATCCGCCGGCGACGTGGCGACGGGGCGAGGTCCAGTCAGCGATGGGCACGCCCCTTTGGCACTACCCCCGAAGGTGACGCCAGCGCAGGTGGGCTTGCCGGGTCCCCATGGAAAGACCAGCGCCTCGTCGGCGCCATCCGGACGCGCCGCGCTTTCCCATTCCGCCTCGCTGGGCAGGCGTTTGCCCTGGGCCAGACAGTAGGCGCTGGCCCCCCACCACGTCACCTGTATGGCCGGAAGTCTCTCCCGGTTGGCCCGTGCGTGGAATTTTCCGCCCGCGTAATCGATCCCGCCGCGCAACGGGTGCAGGTCCACCAGGAGTCGCCCTTCGGCGTCGCGCACGTTGCGCCCGTCGTTGACCGTTGCACCACTGTGGTCGAGCCAGCCGGCGAGATCGGCATTGGTCACCTCGTTGACGTCCAAGAAGAAGGGGTCGACCACGACCGTGCGGGCTGGCTGCTCGCGTGCGAACACGTCGCGACGACAGCCCGACGAGACCGCCTTGCAGAAGGTCATCGCGGCGTCGACCTGGGTGGGCGAGCTGCCCATCGTGAAGGTCCGGCCAGCGACCGCCACCATGCCCGATGGCGGTTCGGTCGTGGCCTTGTTCTCGCCCTCGCCGGTCCCAGTCCCCTCGGAGCGTGTGACATCGGATGATCCTGTTCCGCCCCGTGGGCCGCGTGTCAGCAGATAGGCACCGGCCCCGCCGCCCAGCACGACCAGGATGATCAGAGCCAGCAGTATCGTCCGCCCGCTGTGGCCAGACGGTGCTCGCTGCGCATCCGCGGTTCTTCGGTGAGAGGTGGCGGCGATCTTTGCCTCCTCGTCAGGTTCATCACTCTCCCGCGCCGGCACTGGCTCCATCACGACCGTGCTGCCGACTGCCAGGGCGCCCGTTGCACGCGCGCGCGGCTGCGCGGTCGATACCCGTCCCACCGCCGACGTACGCCCGGTCGCTAGCAAAGGATTGCCAGCCTCTTGCAGGATCAACGTTCCGGTCGGGCGGGGACCGGTCTGCTGACCTTCGCCAAACGCCGCCTCCAGCGACGCCGCAACCTCTTCCATCGAGCTCGGCCGGGCGGCTGGATCCTTGGCCAGAAGCCGATCAATCAGCTCGTCGAGCACGGGCGGGACCCGGGCATCGAACTCGCTGGCATGCGGCGGCGTCAAGGTCACGTGGGCGATCAGAAGATCGGCGGCGGTCTCGGCCACGAAAGGGGGGCGGCCGGTTGCCAATTCGTACAGGATGCAGCCGAGGGCATAGATATCGGACCGGTGATCCACGCTGACGCCGCGGCACTGCTCGGGCGACATGTAGAGAGGCGTTCCCATCAACATCCCGGCGCGGGTGTGGCTGGTCCCAACTTCCTTGTCGGCGCCAGTGAGCTTGGCGATGCCGAAATCGAGGATCTTGACCCGAACCGGCACGTCTGGTTTCAAGCTCTTGGCCAGGTAAATGTTGTCCGGCTTCAGATCGCGGTGCACGATCCCGCGCGCATGCGCCGCCCCCAGCGCCTGCGCCACCGCCCTGCCGATGAACGAGAGTCTCGCGAGGTCGCCGATGAGCGTCCGTTCGCGGGCCAGGCATGCCCCCAGGCTCTCGCCCTCCAGATACTCCATGATGATGTAGGCGCGATCCTCGAAGTTGCCGCAGTCGAGAATCTCGATGATCCCGTCATGCTGGATGAGCGAGGTGGCGCGGGCTTCGTTGAAGAAGCGCTCGACCGTTTCCGGATCCCTAGAGACCTGCGGTAAGAGCAGCTTGATCGCAGCCTGGCGCGCAATGTGCGTGTGCTGCGCGAGAAAGACTTCGCCCATTCCGCCCGCGCCGAGGAGTCGCACGATTCGGTAGTTGCCCAGGATTTGCCCGACGAGCACACCGTACTGTATCACGACACCGCGGCACCGACATGTTTCTGCCGCAGTACTTCTTAAGCGCGGCTGCGTCCGCCGCGGCCCTACCGCTCGGAGCACCGCGCTGCTGGCCCCAGTGACCGTTTCGCGAGCCAGGCTGCAGGCAAAACCGCGAAAGATCGGGGCTACCTGCGCCCGAACACCGGTCTACACACGCATGAACCGGATCGGCAGCGCGCAAAAGGCATTCTATCCACGGCATGTTTTGCGCTGCTGCTCGCCATTGCGTGTCTCCACCAGGATCAGACGCCCCACGTCTACACGCTTCGCCGTCTACGCACGGATAGGTCGCAAACCGCCCTCCTGGGGCGCCATGTTTGCCGTGTCGAGGTCGCCCATCGCACATCCAACCGGCGATCGAGTCAGGGCGAGAATGCTCGATGAACGGACCATCGTCCATTGAGCCACGGATCGATCCGCCTTTCGAAGCGTCTTCTTCGGTTGGGCCACGGCACCAGCGCCTTCGCCGCTACACCAGCCGATCGGGTGCTGCGGGAATGGTGAACCAGAAGGTGGCGCCTTGGCCGGGCGGGCTGGTGATGCCGATGCGGCCGCCGTGGGCTTGCACGATACCGCGGGCGATGAACAGGCCAAGGCCGGCGCCGCCGGTGGGGCTGCCGGGCACGCGAAAGAATTTCTCGAACAGGGACGTCTGATGCTCGGCGGGAATGCCGGGACCCTGGTCACTGACGTCGAAGCGGATGAAGGTGCCTTCGTCGCCGGCCGCGGCGGTGTCGGCATCGGGCTGGGCGCGTACGACGATTTCGCTTCCGGGCGGAGCGTAGCGGAGGGCATTGGTGATCAGGTTGGTGAACACCAGCTGCAGGCGGTCCGGATCGGCAAAGGCCTCGGGCAGGCCGGGAAGAACCTCGTTACGCAGGGCGATCTGTCGGGTCTCGGCGGCGGAGCGGTGGACGTCGATGGCCAGGTCGACGAGCGATTTGGGGTCGACCCGGCGCTTTTGCAAATCGATGCGTCCGGACTCCAGGCGCGACAGGTTCAGGAGGTCGTCGACGATGCCCTGCAGGCGTTCGCAGTCGTCGCGCGCGGCGAAGAGCAAGTCGGCCTGTTTGCTGGTCAGCGGGCCGACCGCCTCTTCCGTGCACAGGTGGATGGCCATGCGCAACGAGGTCAGCGGGGTGCGGAACTCGTGCGCGACCGTCGCGACCAGGTTGTTCTTCAACTCGTCGAAGCGAAACAAGCGCGTGATGTCCTGGAGCACGAGGGCCGTCCCGCCCACGCTACCGTTCTCGGCATAAATCGGCGTCGCGCGGGGAAGGTAGATGCGCTCACCGTCGGGTGTCCTGACCCGCAGGGCATCTTCGAAGCCTTTGGGGCTGTAGGCACCATGGCCACCCACCACATAGGTGCGCAAGCGGTCGAGCAGCGAGCGGACACCGGGATCGGCCCGCTCCAAGGAGGCGCTGCCGGTTTCTTCGGGGTCGATGTTCAACACGGTCCTTGCGGCCTCGTTGGTGCCCTGCAGATTGCCGGTCGCGTCCAGCATCAGCACCGGATCGGGAAGGCTGTCGATGGCGGCTTGGGATGCTTGTTGCGCCTGCAGCAGTTCGCCGAGCGAGCTTTTGCGGTAGCGTTCCAGGTGGTCGGCCATGGTGTTGAATTCTTGCGCCAGCTGGGCGATGTCGTCCTCGCCATCGACGTTGGCGCGCACCTGGGTGTCGCCCTGCCCGAAGCGCCGCACCGCGGACGAGACGACGCCAAGCGGGCGCAACAGGCGTGTGGTCAGGCTGACCGACGCCAAGAGGCCCAGAACCGAAGCGACGATGACCGCCAAGGTGAGGATGTGTTCGAAGCGCGCGGCCCGGCGTTCGGTCCGCTGGCCTTTGCGCACGACCGCATCTTGATTGAGGTTGAGGATTTCATCGGCCGCTTGTTTCACCTGGACGAAGGCTTGGTCCATGAGTCCGAAGCAAATCGCCCGCCGTTTGTCTAGGTCCGTCTCCGAGTGGAAACGCGCCAGGATAGTCTGGAAGGCAGCCCAGCTGTTTCGTGTTCTGGCCACCGCCGCGGCCTCGCCGGGCTCGGTGATGTTGGCGGCCTCGGCGGCAAGCTCGCGATCGAATTGCTCGGCGTATTCAGAGGTGGCGATGGCCGCTTCTTCGGGGTGCAAGAGCTCGATGAGGGCGGCGGAATGGATGCGCTCGACGTCCTCCTTCATGCGCTGGCCGGCCAGGACGCTGCGGTAGTTATCTTTCCAGATGTGGCTCGGTTCGCGGGCCAGAATGCCCGTGACGGTGCCCGAGACGATGCCTACCGCTGCCAACGACACCACCAGCGGCATCATGGTCAGCATGAGTTTGCTCTTGAAAGTCATGCGGTCGGCTCGTCTGCGAGGGAAACGATGTGCACGTCGAATTGGGCTGCTTCGCGCACCAGGCGCAGCGGAATGGAACGCCCGAGCAGTTGCTTCCACCACGGCTGTTGCGAACGGCCGACGACGATATGGCCTATGTTGTGGGATCGGGCGAAGTCGAGAATGGCCTCGACCGGATCTTTGCTCTTCAAACGCACGGTCTCGGCGCCAAGCTCCTTGGCCCTTTCGATATTGGCGAAGAGAAGGCGCTGGAGCTCGGCGTCGATCTGATCGGGCGCTTCGCCCGGGGTTTCGACGAACACCACGAACCAATCGGTGTTGAATCGGCCGGCCATGCGCGAACCTCGACGTAGCAGCATGGGTGTGCGGGAAGAGCCCGACGATACGCACACCATGACCCGGCTGCGCGTGGCCACCATGGCGCCGCCGCTGTCGCCGGTCACCGGGTGGGCGACGGTGGCGCGCTCGATGCTTTCGGCGACTTCCCGTAGCGCGAGCTCGCGCAGGTGCCCCAGGTTTTGCTCCTGGAAGAAATGCTCGAGGGCCCACGGGATGCGGTCCACGGGATAGATCTTGCCGGCGCGCAAGCGCTCTTGCAGATCTTCGACGGTAAGGTCGAGGTTGACCACTTGATCGGCTTGCTTGAGGAAGCTGTCCGGAATCGTCTCGCGCACCACCACGCCAGTCGCGCGTTCGACCAGGTCGTTCAGGCTTTCCAGGTGCTGGACGTTGAAGGCGCCGATGACGTTGATGCCGGCGTTGAGCAGCTCGAGGACGTCGAGGTAGCGCCGCTTGTTGCGGCTGCCCGGCGGGTTGGTGTGTGCCAGCTCGTCGACCAGCGCGACGGCCGGACTGCGCTTGAGGACCTTGTTCAGGCTCATCTCTTCGATGACCACGCCCCTGTATTCCACCTGGCGTAACGGCACGACTTCCAGGTCTGGCAGCAAGGCGGCCGTTTCCAGGCGTCCGTGGGTCTCGATGAACCCGACCACCACGTCCACGCCGCGCTTCTTGAGGGCGTGCGCCTCTTCCAACATGCGGTAGGTCTTGCCCACGCCAGCGGCGAAGCCGATGTAAAGCTTCAGGCGCCCGCGCTTGCTCTTCTGGACGAGCTCCAGAAAGTCCTCGGCGCGGGGTCGTGGGGCAGGGTTGGTCATGAGTGCAACGACTGTCTATCTACAGGATAGCAAGAGGAGGGCCAGCGCTGCGCACCAGGAATGGCGGCTCTTTCGGATGGCGGCACTGCATTTTACAACCTACGCAGGCGGCGTCGTTTCCGTTTGCAACCCGCCATCGGCGACGCGGCCACGATCTCCTCGGTTTGCCGAGGCCCACACCCTGGCACGACCGATGCTGTAGCCAGCAGTCGAATGCCATGAAAGATCTACTTTTCTGTTTCATCACGGTCGGCTTTTTCGCTGCAGCTTGGTTCTACACCAAGGCCTGCGAGAAGCTTTGAGGAGAACATCATGAGTCTCGACTATGCGTTGGGTGCCCTGCTGTCGGCTGCCCTTGCCGTGTACCTGGTCTATGCCCTCATCAAACCGGAGCGATTCTGATGACAAGCAACGGTTGGCTTCAAATCGTCTTCTTCTTGCTGGTGATCTTGGTCATCACCAAGCCGCTGGGAATCTACCTTCATCGCGTGTTCGAGGGGGACGAGCAGCCCTTTCGCCGCACCCTCGGTGCGTGCGAGCGATTCCTGCTGCGTCTGTGCGGCCTGCAGCGTCCCGCCGGGCAGAACTGGAAGCAATATACCGCCGCCCTGCTGGTCTTCAGCGCGATCGGTATCGTGGTGACCTACGCGCTTCAGCGCCTGCAGCACGTGCTGCCCCTGAATCCGGAGAAGCTGGCGGCGCCGGCCGAGCACCTGGCTTTCAACACGGCGGTCAGCTTCAACACCAACACCAATTGGCAGTCCTATTCGGGCGAGACCACCATGAGTTACCTCACCCAGATGGCGGGATTGGCCTGGCACAATTTCACGTCGGCGGCGGCGGGCCTGGGCGTGGCGCTGGCCTTGGCACGCGGGCTGACCCGCAAGCCGGCGGTAGACGACAAGGGCGACCAGGGGCTAGGCAATTTCTGGGTCGATCTGATTCGCGCCATCGTCTACGTCCTTTTGCCCATCAGCGTGATCTTCACGTTGGTCCTGGTATCGCAGGGGGTGGTGCAGACGTTCGGTTCGTACCTGCACTTGACAAGCTTGGAGGGCGCCTCGCAGGTGATTCCGCTCGGGCCGGTGGCCTCGCAGGAGGCGATCAAAGAGCTGGGGACCAACGGCGGCGGCTTCTTCAACGCCAACAGCTCCCACCCGTTCGAAAACCCGACGCCGCTGACCAACCTCTTTGAGATGGTGCTCATTCTGTGCATCCCAGCCGCCCTCACCTACACCTTTGGCCGGATGGCGGGCAACCAGAAGCAGGGGTGGGCCATTCTGGCCGCCATGGCTATCCTCCTGCTGGCCGGGATCACGACGGCCTATGCCTCCGAGACCCGACCGAGTGCGGCCCTTGCGACGATGTCAGTTGACCACACAGCGGGCAACATGGAGGGGAAGGAGACGCGCTTTGGCGTGGCGAATTCCGCGCTGTTTGCCACGGTCACCACCGGTACGTCATGCGGCGCCGTCAATTCCATGCACGACAGCTTCAATCCCTTGGGCGGCATGATTCCTCTCATCAACATCAAGCTGGGCGAGGTGGTCTTTGGCGGCGTTGGCGCTGGACTGTTCGGCATGCTGATGTTCGTGCTGTTGTCGGTGTTCATCGCGGGCCTGATGGTGGGTCGAACGCCCGAGTACCTGGGTAAGAAGATCGAGGGCAAGGAGATGAAGCTCGCCATGCTCTATATCCTGATCTTCCCCCTTATCATCCTGGGCTTTTCCGCGTGGTCGGCGGCGGCGAGCTACGGCACGTCGTCGCTGAACAACGCCGGTCCCCACGGTCTGTCGGAAATTCTCTACGCCTACGCCAGCGCCACCGGCAACAACGGTTCTGCCTTTGCCGGCCTGAACGCCAACACGCCGTGGTGGAACACCACCTTGGGTGTTTCGATGTTGTTCGGTCGTTTCTTCATGATCATCCCGGTCATGGCTATCGCCGGCTCGATGCGCGGCAAGCGCCCCGTGCCTGCCGGGCCGGGCACCTTCCCCACGCAGGGTCTCTTGTTCTCGGGCCTGTTGGTGTCGGTCATCGTCATCGTGGGTGCCTTGACGTTCTTCCCTGCCCTCTCGCTCGGCCCGGTGGCCGAGCACTTCGTCGCCCTTGCCGGAAAGGTATTCTGATGCGTTCCCAAGCCCAAGCCGTTGCGCTTTTCGATAGCAAGATCCTCAAAGAAGCCGGGTGGGAGAGCGTGCGCAAGCTCTCGCCCACCAAGGTCATCCGCAATCCCGTGATGTTCGTGGTCGAGATCGGCAGCGTGTTGACCACCCTGGTTGCCATTCGCGATGCCATAGCGCCCAACGCCGAATCCGCGCCTTTGTGGTTCACCATCAGTATCTCGCTCTGGCTGTGGTTCACCGTCCTGTTCGCCAATCTTGCCGAGGCGGTGGCCGAGGGACGGGGCAAGGCGCAGGCGGCAAGCCTGCGCAAGATGCGCACCCAAACCAGCGCGCGCAAGCTCAAGACGCCCAAGGGTCCGGAAGAAGTTGTGGGTGCCGATAGCCTGCGCACCGGCGACCTGGTCATGGTGGATGCCGGCGAGTTGATCCCCGGCGACGGCGAAGTCGTCGAGGGCGTGGCCTCCGTGGACGAGTCGGCCATCACCGGTGAGTCGGCGCCGGTGATTCGCGAGAGCGGCGGTGACCGCTCGGCGGTTACGGGCGGGACGCGCGTGCTGTCCGACCACATTGTCGTCAAGATCACCTCGGATCCCGGTCACACCTTCCTCGACCGCATGATTGCGCTGGTCGAAGGTGCCAGCCGGCAGAAGACGCCCAACGAGATCGCGCTCCACATCTTGCTGGTGGGTATGACCATCGTGTTCCTGCTCGCCTGCGTGACCCTGGTGCCGCTGGCCAACTATTCCTCCATTCATCTTTCGGCAACTGTCATCGTGGCGCTCTTGGTCTGCCTGATTCCCACCACCATCGGTGGGCTGCTCTCTGCCATCGGTATCGCCGGCATGGATCGCCTGATCCGCAAGAACGTCATCGCCATGAGTGGCCGGGCCATCGAGGCGGCAGGCGACGTCGACACCCTGCTGCTCGACAAGACCGGCACCATCACCCTGGGCAACCGCATGGCGACAGAATTCATCCCCGTCGGTGGCACGCCGGTGAATGCGCTTGCCGATGCCGCCCAGCTGGCCAGCCTGGCCGACGAGACGCCCGAAGGGCGCTCCATCGTGGTGCTCGCCAAGGAGAAATTCAACCTGCGCGCCCGCAACGTCGAAGAACTGGGGGCAACCTTCGTCAAGTTCTCGGCGCTCACCCGCATGAGCGGGTGCGACCTCGACGGTCGCAAGATTCGCAAGGGCGCTGTCGATGCCATCACGTCCTGGGTGGCGTCGCTGGGCGGCGAGGTGCCGGCGGCCCTGACCGAGATCGCGCAGACCATCGCCGATCAGGGCGCGACGCCGCTGGCGGTAGCCGAAGGAAAGCAAGTGCTTGGCGTGGTTCGCCTGAACGACGTGGTCAAGGGTGGCATCAAAGAGCGCTTCGACCGCTTCCGCGCCATGGGCATTCGTACCATCATGATCACGGGCGACAATCCGCGCACGGCGGCTGCCATCGCCCGCGAAGCCGGCGTCGACGATTTCCTGGCCGAGGCCACGCCCGAGGCCAAGATGCGCCTGATCAAGACCGAGCAGGCCAAGGGCAAGCTGGTGGCCATGACCGGCGACGGGACCAACGATGCGCCGGCGCTGGCCCAGGCCGACGTGGGGGTGGCCATGAACAGCGGCACCCAGGCGGCAAAAGAAGCCGGCAACATGATCGACCTCGAGTCGAACCCGACCAATCTGCTGGAGGTGGTCGAGGTAGGCAAGCATCTGCTCATGACCCGCGGTGCCCTGACCACGTTTTCCATCGCCAACGACGTGGCCAAGTACTTCGCTATCTTGCCCGCCATGTTCATGGGGGCGTTCCCCGAAATCGCCCCGCTGAACGTGATGGGCTTGGCGTCTCCGTCCAGCGCCATCTTGTCGGCGGTGATCTTCAACGCCATCATCATCGTGCTGCTAATCCCGCTGGCCTTGCGCGGGGTGAAGTACCGTCCGCTGGGCGCCGCGGCCCTCTTCCGCCGCTCCATGTTCCTCTACGGCGTGGGCGGCATCATTGCGCCCTTTGTCGGTATCAAGCTCGTCGACCTCGTGCTCAAGGCGCTCCATCTCGTGTGAGGAATTCCATCATGAAGACATTCATCATCGCTCTACGTGCAACGTTGGTCACCCTGGTGCTTACCGGCGTGCTTTATCCCTTGGGCATGACGGCGCTGGCCCAGATGCTCTTCCCGAATGCGGCCAATGGCAGCTTGGCCAAGGACGAAAACGGCAAGGTGGTGGGCTCGCGTCTGCTTGGGCAAGCCTTCTCCAACCCGGCCTATTTCCAGCCGCGCCCTTCCGCGGCGGGCACTGGCTACGACGGTTTGGCGTCGGGCGGATCGAACTTCGGTCCGACATCGGCCAAATTGCGCGAACGTGTCCAGTCAGACATGGCGCGCCTCCGCAAGGAAAATCCTGAAGCAACCGGCGACCTTCCCGCCGAGCTCGTCGCTGCATCGGGCAGCGGGCTGGATCCTCACATCAGCCCCGCAGCGGCGCGCTGGCAGATTGCGCGCGTGGCCAGGGCGCGCGGGGTCACGGTCACCCGCATCAGCGATGCAGTGGAAGAGTCCGTGTCTGGTCGCGACCTTGGCTTTCTCGGTGAACCCACGGTGAACGTGCTGGACCTCAACCTGCTGCTCGACAGGCAATTCGGCCAACCCGTCGTCTTGCCGGCCCATTCGCCGCCGGTGGCCGAGTAGGCTACGCGGGCTCCTCGTAGCGCTTGCGCTTGCGCCACAGGGTCGAGGCGTCGATGCCAAGGATGGCGGCTGCGTTGTCCAGGGAGGGGACGCGCGCCATCACCGAAAGGATGTGGCTTCGTTCGATGGCCTCGACGGTGAAATCGCCGCCCACGGTTGGACCACGTTCTTTGGCGCCCGCGATGCGCTCGGGAAAGGCTTGCGGCTCCAGGCGAGGCGAGGGCCACAAGATGATCGCGCGTTCCATGGCGTTGCGGAGCTCGCGGATGTTGCCGGGCCAGGCATAGTCTTGCAGCATGTGCTCGGCGGCTGGAGAAATTTCGGGTGCGGCCCGGCCCATGGATCGGGCGAAAAACGCCGAAAAGTGGCGGGCCAGCGGCAGGATGTCTTCGCGCCGGTCGCGCAAGGCCGGGACGTGGACTTCCACCACGTTCAACCGGTAAAGCAAGTCTTCGCGGAATGCGCCACTTTTCACATCGGCATCCAGGTCGCGGTTGGTGGCGGCGACCACCCGCACATCGGCCTGCCGCGTACGCGTCTCGCCGATGCGCTCGAACTGCTTTTCCTGCAGGAAACGCAGCAGTTTGGCCTGGAGGTTGGCGGCCATCTCCCCGATTTCGTCCAGGAACAGCGTTCCGCCTTCCGCGCTTTCCACGCGTCCGATTTGGTCGCGGATGGCGCCGGTGAACGATCCCTTGGCGTGCCCGAACAACTCGCCGGCCAGTAGCTCCGTGGAGAGGGTAGGACAATTGACCAGGACGAAGGGCCGCCCTTGTCGTTTGCTTTGCTGGTGCAGGGCGCGCGCGAACACCCCCTTCCCGGTGCCGCTTTCGCCCCGAAAAAGCACCGCTGCATCCGACTGTGCCGCCCGCGCGATGGTGTCCAGAACGATGCGAATCGCCGGCGATGCCGAGGTGAGCAGGATGTCCGGCGTTTCCGCCCCGAGACGGCTTTCGAGATCGGCAGCGCGCACCATCAGCGTGCGCTGCTTGAGGATGCGTTCCAGGGTCTGGCGGATTTGCGCAGGCGTGAAGGGCTTGGGTAGGTAGTCCCAGGCGCCGCGCCGGATGGCCTCGACCGCGGTTTCGATGGTCGCGTAGGCAGTCACGACCACGATCGTCAGGTTGGGATTCTCCCCCAGCAGCTGAGGAATCAGATCCAAGCCGCTTTGGCTACCGAGTTTGAGATCGAGGAAGGCGACGTCATACGTCGTTCGCCCCATGGTCTCCAGCGCCGCTTGCGACGACGCGGCCTCGCCGACTTTGGCCCCGATGGCCTCGATGCAAATGCGCAGGGTATGGCGGATATTCTTTTCGTCGTCGACGATGAGAACGTTCAAAGGCTCCACGCCGACAGTCTACCGCACAGTCGCCGCAGACGAAGCACCACAAAGCCATTGTAAGTTGCAAGCTGGCGCGTCGGAAAAACACCACGAGCCCGTTCTCCTGAGCTGTTGCCGCTATATACTTCCGCCCCGTGAGCCGTACACCCGATCTCATTCTCGCCTCGGCGTCGCCGCGCCGGCGCGACCTTTTGGAAAGCCTGGGCTTGGCCCTGACCATCGTGCCCGTCGACATCGACGAAGCTGCGCGCACCAACGAACCGGTGCGCGACTACGCCGCGCGTGTGGCAGGCGAAAAGTGCGACGCCGCGGTTGCCCGGCTGGGCACGCCCAACCTGGCCGTGCTGGCCGCCGACACCATCGTTTCCCTGAACAAGGAAATCCTGGGCAAGCCAGCCGACGAGAAGCACGCCGAGGCGATGCTGCAGCTTCTTGCCGGCCACCGCCACGAGGTGCTGACTGCCTACCGCATTCGCCTTGGTGACCGCCAGGTCGAGCGCTTGGTGACCACCTTCGTGACCTTTCGTTCGCTGGATGTGCGCGAGGTCGCGGCGTATTTGGCCTCTCGCGAATGGCAGGGCAAGGCGGGCGCCTACGCCATCCAGGGCATCGCCGGCAGTTTCGTGACCGAAATGCGGGGCTCGTTCAGTAATGTGGTGGGACTGCCCTTGGCCGAGGTCATCGCCGATTTGCGCGCTCTCGAGGCTCTGCCTGACTATCCGCCTCCCGCCTTCGGGGTTGCGCCGTGACCCGCGCCGAACAGATCGTCGCGAACCTGGTCGAGGTACGGGCGCGCCTGGCCGCCGCGCTCGCCGAGGCTCGGCGGAAACCGGGCGCACCCGCCAGCGTGGGCTTGCTGGCCGTCAGCAAGACGGTTCCACCCGAAGAGATCGTGACTGCCTTGCAGGCGGGGCAACGCGATTTCGCAGAAAACTACGGCCAGGAATTTCGCGACAAATACGCCGCCGTGGCCAGCTTGGTGGCGGCGACGCCTGGCCTCGCTACGCCGCGCTGGCATTTCATCGGCCCTTTGCAAAGCAACAAAGTGAAGTACGTCGCCGGTAAAGTCGCGTTGGTGCAATCGGTTGCCTCGCCCGAGGTATTGGCCGAGTTGGAGCGCAAGTCCGCCGCACTGGGCGTCGTCCAAGACTGTCTCATTCAGGTGAACGTGGCGGGCGAAGTGCAGAAAAGCGGAATCTCACCGGCCGTTCTGCCGTCGATTTTGGACAGCTTCGCCGAACGGCCCCATCTGCGCTGTACCGGCTTGATGGTCATCCCGCCCTACGATGAAACCCCCGAGCTGTCCCGGCCCCACTTCGCGGCGTTGCGTCGTTTGCGCGATGACCAGCGCGCGCAAACGCGTCCGAACGTCGTGCTGACGGAACTTTCGATGGGGATGAGCCACGACATGGAGGTGGCCATCGCCGAGGGCGCCACCATCGTTAGGGTAGGCACCGCGATTTTCGGCGCGCGCACCTATGGAGGCAGCCCATGAGCGAGCCGTCGATGCCAGATAAGCAGCGTTTCCTGACCCTGGCCGTGGACGAGGCGATTCGTGGCGCCCGGGCGGGGCAGGGCGGCCCCTTCGGGACGGTCGTCGTGAAAGATGGTGTGGTCATCGCCAAGGCAGCCAACGCGGTGATCGCCAACAACGATCCAACCGCACATGCCGAAGTGCAGGCCATTCGCGCCGCCTGCGCCACCTTGGCTTCCTTTCAGCTCGACGGCTGCGACGTCTACGCCAGCTGCGAGCCCTGTCCCATGTGTCTCGGGGCCCTTTTGTGGGCGCGGCCGCGCGCTGTCTACTACGCGGCCACGCGCCAGGACGCGGCGGCTGCCGGTTTCGATGATGCCGTCTTCTACCAGACCCTTGGCGTCGGCGCTGGTTGCAGCGCCGGTGACGTGGGCGCTGTCAGTGGTCCTTGCCCCCCGCTCGCGCGCACGCACGTGCCGTCGGACCGGGCGGGTGAACCCTTCGCCGTCTACGCCACCATGCCTTCGAAAATTCGCTATTAGAAGTCCGCCGCTGTCGACCCTGGTAAACTGCGGCCAACATGAAGCTCTCGTCTGTGCGCTGGCTTGGCTCGGTCGCTGTCCTCGCGTCGGCTTGTGCCGGGCAAACCCCGCCGCCGCAAGCCCCCGTCACCGTGCCCGTGCCCGACGCATCTGCGACCATGGGGCCACCTCCGTTCACTCCTTTGACGGCCGATGGCGGCCCGGGCGCTACGGCGATCGGGCTGGGCCAGGTTCGCCTCAAGATCCGGCAGGAGATCTTCACGGCGGCTTGGACGGCGGTGCGTGACAAGGATTTCGACAAGACCCTGGCCGGGCTCGACTGGGAGGCGCTTCGCGCGAAGTACCAACCTCTGGCTCTTTCCGCGCCCGACGAGCCGACCTTCTACCGTTTTCTGAATGAAATGCTGGCCTCGCT
>Ga0302323_100002754_pt1 | contig 14297 bp, 9 predicted proteins | sample Fen_T0_3_FD_201950 | JGI IMG/M metagenome (GOLD analysis project Ga0302323, IMG submission 201950) | Peat permafrost microbial communities from Stordalen Mire near Abisko, Sweden - Fen_T0_3 | ecosystem: Environmental > Terrestrial > Soil > Wetlands > Permafrost | place: Sweden: Abisko... | reverse complement strand
GGGTGGGGCACAACTGTCGGTGGCGAGCGCCCGCGGACCGCCACAAACAAACCGCGGATTGCTCGACACCGACGGCGAGACGTGCCACTGGGGGTCGTCGGTGGAAACCGTCCAGACGATACTTGGCAGGGCAAAATCAAGGTGGTCCGGGGTATCCTCGTCCAAGGAACTGCAACCGGCCACGACCAGGCCGAGACAGAGCACATTGAAGAGTGGTCGCAGGGAATTACCCAGGAACATACAAACCCGAGAGTAGCAGAACTTCACCATGATCTCGCCGACATCGCCGGGCATACGGAATGCGCCGAATTCCCTCGTGAGCCGATGAACCGCTTGGCCGCGCTCAATTCACTCGCCGTCGCTGGCCCCCAAGCCTCAAGTCACCTCACCGATCTGGTTCTCATCGTCGGCATCGCCGCCCTGCTCGCGACGGTTTTCCAGCGACTGGCCTTGCCCATCGTGCTCGGCTACTTGCTGGCTGGGCTCATCGTCGGGCCTTCGGCGCCGCTTGGCATGTCGGTTTCGCTGGACCTGGCCCGGCCGCTGTCGGATGTGGGCGTCATCCTCATCATGTTTTCTCTCGGCCTGGAATTCAGCATTCGGCGGCTGATTCGGATCGCGCCCAGCGGCGGCTTGGTGGCACTCATCGAGTGCAGCTTGGTGGCATGGCTGGGCTACTTCTCGAGCCGCGTGCTCGGCTTCGAGGCCACCGAAAGCCTCTTTGTCGCAGCCATGTGCGCCATCTCCAGCACCACGATCATCGCCAAGACCTTCTCGGAAAGCGGCATTCACGGACGGCTCAGCGAAGTGGTGTTCGGGGTGTTGGTGGCCGAGGATTTGATCGCCATTCTGCTCTTGGCCGTGTTGACCGCGACCAGCACCGGTGTAGGCGACGTGCCCACCGCAGCGCTCGGTCGTGCTGCGGGCCGCTTGGCCTTGGTCATGGCCGGTATGGTGGTAGTCGGGATGCTGGTGATCCCGCGCTTGGTGCGCTTCGTGGCCCGCTCAGGGCGGAGCGAGACCTTGGTCATGTCGTGCCTCGCGATTGCGTCGGTGCTGGCCTACCTGTCGCAAAAGGCCGGCTACTCGGTGGCATTCGGCGCATTCCTGGCGGGAGCGTTGGTCGCGGAATCGGGCGAGGCCAAGGTCGCCGAGCGCCTGGTTCGGCCGATCCGGGACATCTTCGCCGGCGTGTTTTTCGTCTCGGTGGGGATGCTGCTCGACCTCGGGGCCATTCGCCAAAACTTGCCAGCGGTCCTGGTGCTGACCGTCGTGGTGGTGGTCGGAAAGCTGGTCGGGGTCACCCTGGGAGCCTTCGTGGCGGGCAACGGAGTCAGGATGTCCCTCCAGGCGGGCATGAGCCTGGGCCAAATTGGCGAATTTTCGTTCATCCTCGCCTCGGTCGGTACCAACGCCGGCGTGCTGCGCAGCTTTCTGTTTCCAGTCGCCATCGCAGTCTCGGCGCTCACGATGCTGCTGACGCCGTTCATGATCCGTGGCTCGGCCGCCTTTGCCGCGACCGTGGACCGGCGGCTGCCCCACGCCGTGCAAACCTACGCAGCCCTGTATGGCTCGTGGGTGCAGGCCCTGGGCGAGGCACGCCGCCGGCCGACCGAGTGGTCGCGCATCCGTCGGCTAGCCCGCTTCCTTTTCTTGGACGTGACCATCGTCGCCGGCATCGTGATCGCCACTTCGCTAGGCCAAAAGCGGGTGACGCTGGCTCTGGTTCCCGGGCGCAGTCCAACCCTCGTCCGGGCGCTGGTCACGGTGGCGGCTTTCCTGCTGGCCTTGCCATTCTTCGTCGGTGCGCTGAGGGCCGCGCGACGGCTGGGTTTGCTGCTGGCCGAAGGCGCCTTTCCCAGGACTTCAGACGGGGTGGACCTGGCCGATGCGCCGCGCCGTGCGTTGCGAGCAACCCTGGAACTTGCCATTCTATTCGCCGCAGGCGCGCCCCTGGTCGCCCTCACCCAGCCGTTTCTTCCACCGCAGTTTCCGTTCGGGGCGGCGCTCATCGTCGGTGTCGGGCTGCTGGCCCTCCCCTTCTGGCGAAGCGCCACCAATCTCCAGGGCCACGTGCGCGCCGGTGCCCAAGCCGTGCTCGAGGTGCTGGTGGCGCAAAGCCGCAGTCATCAGCCGGCAGCCACCAAGCTGGAAGAGCTACGCACCATGATGCCGGGCATGGGCGAGCCCACTGCGTTCACGGTAGCCACCGGCGCATCGTGCATCGGTCGCAGTCTCAAGGAGCTCAACCTGCGCGGCTTGACAGGCGCTACCGTTCTGGCCATCGAGCGCAGCAACGGTGACGTGGTCGTGCCGTCCGCCGACGAAACCATCCGCGAGCAGGACGTCTTGGTCCTGACCGGAACCCACGATGCCGTCCAGGCAGCCTGCCAGCTCCTGCGCCAGTCGCGACGCTCTTCGCTCGCTGCGAGCGACGGCGACCTGGTGGGGTGAGCGAGCCAGCGCGGTTCTCGAGCCGCGCTGGCTCCAGAAATTGGCTCTAGAAGAAATAGACCTGCCACTGCAAGTTGAACTGATTGGTGCCTCTGTCGGCGCCGTCCACCTTGAGGTGTGTGTAGAAGAGCTTGAGGTTGCTGTTGTGTCCGTAGGGCCAGAAAGCAAGCCCGCCGCCCAGGATGGTCTGGTCCGCCAGCGTGCCACTGCCCCACAGGCGCTCGGCGCGGATGATCGGGCTTAACCCGATTCCCGCCACGAGATACCCCGCTTCACCCATGAGCGCCGTCTGCTTCAGCAGCCCTGGAATGAAGGTATCACCATCCCAGTGGGCCAAGTTCACCTGTGCCGTGAGGACGCCGGGACCTAGCGGCAGGTCGGCGAAGCCGTCTACCGCGAAGTACTTGTACTTATCCTGGAAATCGTAGGACGCGCCGACAGACAAGATCTTCTTCGACCCGAGGTAGCTGCCCGCATAGAAAAAACCGGGCTCGGCGTCGAGCAGGTTGACTTGCAGGCGCGCAGTCACACGGAAGAAGTTTCGGGCTTCCATCTCGGTGGCGGTTCGGTTGTCGCGCAACCCCTGGAACATACCGACGCGGTACTCCACGTGCCCGCCGACCAACAAACCGCGAAGCTGAACACCGACATCCCGACCGATAGGATTGGCTGAGCTTCCGAACGAGTTGCCATGCCGGAAGCTGTAAGTGAAGTAGTCCCAGCTATAAAGCGTGGTCGCCCCTTGAAGGGCGTTGTGCGCCAGGGGGGGGAGCATGTAGCCCACGTCGACCTTCAACATGTCGCCCATGGGCTTGTAGGTGACGAACACATCCTGGATGTTCATGCCCGGCGTGGATTTGGCAAAGGCTTCAGGAGCCCCGGCGGCGGCGGTGTTGCTGTCCAAGAACAGATTCGGATAATCGGTATCGATGAAGTAGTCGAATTTGTCGAAGAGTGAGCCGCCCACGATGAGTCGCGTGCGGCGAAGGTAGAGGTTCTTTGCGTAGCCATCGAGCGTTGGACTGCTCATCGCCTGGAATTGCGGCTGAATCAGCAACCCGAAACGAATACTGGAACCGTTTGGCCCCTCAATGCGCAGCGGGCTCGCTGGCGCCGGAATAACCAGTGCAGTGCCGGCCGGCTGCGCCGGCCTGGGAGCCTCGGCGGGCTCGGCGGGCACCACGGCTGGCGGCCCCTCGGTTCCAGCGCTGGAAGCCGCAGGGACCTCGGCGGCTGGCGGTTGTTCTTGGGCGTAACCGGTCGAAACGGTGACGGCGAATGCAAGGGCAAGAGCGGAAAACCCGCGGACGAAACTTCGCAATAGATCGATCATCCTCATGTCTCCAATGAATGCGTCAGCCCAGACGGGCTTGGCGCGGGAAGGGTGTTTGTCCGCACCACCCGGCACGGACGGATTGTTGTGGCGCGGTTGCCGGCTAGGCCGGCTCGGACAAAGCGTCGGGCTCGATCCTGCCTATCTCGGCCTCGATCTTGTGGTCCTTGGTTTCCCGAATGAAGATGCCGCCCACGATCGCAGTCACGATGCAGATCGCGATGGGATAGATCAGTCCCGCGTAGATCGCGTTTCCTCCAAAGGTCGACTTGGCCCACGCCGAGGCCGTCACCGCCGTCGCGATGAGCGGCAAGAAACCGCCGAACCAGCCGTTGCCCAAGTGGTACGGAACCGACATCGACGTGTAGCGGATCTTGGTCGGGAAAAGTTCGACCAAGAAGGCGGCGACGGGACCGTACACCATGCACACGTAGACCATCTGAATCGACAGCAGCAGAATCATCATCGGCCAGTTCAGGGCCGAGTCGGGGGCGACGGCCAATCCCGCCGGATTCGAGTAGGCCTTGAGTCCCATGTAGATGGGCACGTAGGTCAGTGCGCCCAATATGCAGCCGGCCATCATGATCCTCTTGCGTCCGATCCTGTCCGACAGACGTCCGAAGTAGACGAAGAGTGGCGTGGTGATGAGAAGTGCGGCGGACATCATCAGGTAGGCCGACTTCCAGGGAACCTTCAGCACGCTCTGCATGAAGGTCAGCGCATAGAACTGACCGCAATACCAGACCACGCCCTGCCCGGCTGTGGCGCCGAACAGCGCCACCAGAACATAGTTGCGGTTCACGCGGTTGGCGAAGGTCTCCTTGAGCGGATTCTTGGAAGTCTTGCCGCTCGACTTCAGACGCGAAAACACCGGCGACTCCTTCATCTTCAGGCGAACGTAGAGCGACACGGCCAGAAGCGCGAAGGAAAGCAGGAATGGAATCCGCCAGCCATAGTGCTTGAAGCCGTCCTCGCCAAGTACGAGTCGCGTGGTGCCGATGATGCCCATGCTGAGGAAGAACCCGAGGGTTGCGGTGGTCTGGATGAAGCTGGTGTAGAAGCCTCGCTTGTGATCTGGCACGTGCTCCGCGATGTACGTGGCCGCCCCGCCGTATTCACCGCCCAAGGCCAGTCCCTGCAACAATCTCAGCAGCACCAGCAGCACTGTCGCGGTCAATCCCACCGAAGCGTACGTGGGCAAAAGCCCGATCAACGCCGTGGATAGGCCCATGGTCGCCATGGTGATGAGGAACGTGTACTTACGACCGACGAGATCGCCCACATGCCCAAACACCAGCGCGCCAAGGGGACGAACACCGAATCCGGCGCCGAAGGTGGCGAGGCTGGCGAGCAATTGTGCGGTTTCGTTGCCCTTCGGAAAGAACAGCCCGCCGAAGAACACCGCCAAACTGCCGTAGAGATAGAAATCGTACCACTCGAACAAGGTCCCAAGGGACGCCGCCAGGATAATCCGCTTGAGCCCAGCATCACTCGGCGCTACGGACGCCGGAGGCAGTGCCCCAACCGCTTCAGTTGCCATGACCTATCCTCTCGCAAGGAAGTTAATAAGTTGTTTTGAGAAAGGTTCCCGAAGGGACCGAGACAACACGTCGCTACCGCTGATTGATGGGCGGCGCCGCGGCCTTGGTGACCAGTGCATCGACGATGCTCGGGTCGGCCAGCGTCGTCGTGTCACCCAGATCACCCGTCTCGCCTGCCGCGATCCTGCGCAGGATCCGCCGCATGATCTTGCCAGATCGGGTCTTGGGCAGACCTGGCGCAACCAAGACGATGTCGGGAGTCGCGAAGGGACCGATGTGGTGGCGAACTTCGTTCTTCAATTCGCCGATGAGCTCCGTGCTTTCGGTCCACCCCTCGTTGAGGATGACGAAGGCGAAGAGGCCCTGTCCCTTGATGTCGTGGGGATAGCCGACCACGGCGGCTTCGGCGCAGGCCGGATGCGTGACGAGCGCGCTCTCGACCTCGGCGGTGCCCAGCCGGTGACCGGACACGTTGATGACGTCATCCACCCGGCCCGTGATCCAGTAGTAGCCGTCCTCATCGCGCCGACTGCCGTCACCGGTGAGGTAATAGCCTCGATACGGTCGCAGATAGGTCTGGATGAAGCGTTCGTGGTCGTTCTGAATGGTCCGGGCCATTCCCGGCCATGGGCGCTTGATGGCCAGCAGCCCCGAAACGTTGGTGCCATGGAGCTCGTTGCCCTGTTCGTCGAGCAGCACCGGCTCGATGCCGAAGAAGGGCAGCGTGGCCGAGCCAGGCTTGAGCGCCGTCGCGCCCGGTAGCGGCGAGATCATGATGCCGCCTGTCTCCGTCTGCCACCACGTGTCCACGATCGGGCAGCGTCCCTCGCCGACCACTTCATGGTACCAACGCCAGGCCTCTGGGTTGATGGGCTCACCGACCGTGCCAAGCACCCGCAGCGACGAACGGTCGTGCGCCTTCACGAATTCATCGCCTTCGCGGGCGATGGCTCGGATGGCGGTGGGCGCGGTGTAAAATTGCGTGACCTTGTGTCGCTCGACCAGATCCCAGTAGCGGCCAGCGTCCGGATACAGCGGCACACTTTCGAACAAAACCGTGGTGGCGCCGTTGCACAAAGGACCGTACACGACGTACGAGTGTCCCGTGATCCAGCCGATGTCCGCCACGCACGCGTAGATATCGCCGTCCTGGTAATCGAACACGTAGCGGTGGGTGAGCGCCACCTGCAACAAGTAGCCCGCGGTGGTATGCGCGACGCCCTTGGGCCGGCCCGTGCTGCCCGAGGTGTAAAGAAGGAACAGCGTGTCCTCGCTGTCCTGATGTTCGATGGGACAATAGGTGCGCTCGCCATCCATGGCTTCGCGCAACCAGATGTCGCGCTGTGGGTAAAAAGGAACCTTGTTGGCGGTTCGTCGCGCGACGAACACGGTCTTCACGGTGGGACAGGCCATGACCGCCTCGTCGACCGTGCGCTTGAGCTGAATCGTCTTACCACCGCGCATGCCCTCGTCGGCGGTGATCACTGTGGTGCACTTGGCGTCGTTGATCCGATCGCGCAAGCTCTCGGCCGAAAATCCGGCAAACACCACGTTGTGAACGGCGCCGATGCGGGCACAGGCAAGCATGGCGTACACAGCTTCCGGAATCATCGGCATGTAAATCGCCACGCGATCCCCTTTACGGACACCGTTGTGGCGCAAGACATTCGCTAGCCGGCAGACCTCGCGCTGCAATTCGCGGTACGTGACCTTGCTCCCCTGCCCTGGCGTGTCCGCCTCCCAGATCAGCGCGACTTGATCGCCCCGGGTCGCTACGTGCCGGTCCACGCAGTTATAACAGGCGTTGAGTCGGCCATTGAGGAACCAAGCAACTTGTCCATGCTCGAAATCACAGTCGCTGGTCTGACTGAACGGGTGAAACCAGGTCAGCGTTTCCTGTGCCACACGCTGCCAGAAGGCATCCGGGTCTCGAAGACTCTCCGCGTGCAAGGTGCGGTAGGCGTCGAACGAGGGGATATGCGCTCGGCGACTGAAGTTTGCGGCCGACAACGGCGCAGACTCAGGTGTCGCGGCCTTGGGCAACGTCGCTGGCATACGGTAGCCTCCCCGGGTAGTTGTCGCGGGTAGATGTCGGCCGGTGCCAATCGGTTACAGCGATGGCAAATCTCTACTGGCCGAATCAGGATTCGAAGCACAAAGAAGCCAATCGCGATCCGCTTTGTGCAGAAGCGGCACCATCAAGACCGAGGGGGCGTTACTGGTTCGTCACTTACTCGCCGCTCGGCTTGGAGCTCGTCACCGGCACCGCGGCGGCGGATTCCTGCTCGAAGAACCGAGCGGGCTTGGCTTGCGACAGGTCGAGCTCGAAGTCGGGCACAGCCTTGGGCGCGAGCGCGGCGAGCAGTTCATCGGCCTCTCGGCGCGAAAGCCCCTTGGCTTCCATCTCGGCGTGCGACAGTTGTCCCTGGGCGAAGACACCATCTGTCGACGGGCGGAGGAGCGCGCGCAAGACCTCGAGCTCCATGCGAGACAGCCGCGCACCGCACAGGTCGTAGTCGATCCACGCCTCGTACGACAGGGGTGCAATCCGCTTGAGCATGCCGGCCATCACCCGTCCGTATTCGCGAATTTCCCATTGCGCGTGACCATCCACCCGCAGGCTGAGGAAGTGCAGAAGGTTGTGTAGGTCGATCTTCCAGTACCACTGGGTGTACGTGGACAGCGGCAGATCGATGCGCGCCAATTCACGGGCGACCTCATTGCCGCACAGCCATTCGTAGTTGGCCACGGCGCTTTCGCGCGACGCCGCCCAACGCTGGTAGGCCTCCTTGCGCAGTGTCTCGTCCAGAATCTCGCCCGACCTGCCCTGGTTGTTCTTCGCGTTCTGCACCTGCACCTGCTCGGGCGGCGGTGTGTAGAACAGCATGGGCATCAGGCTGTAGCGGCCCGACATCTCGTTCAGGTTGGCCGTGCGGTGGCGAATCCACTGCCGCGCCACGAAGATGGGCATCGAGCAATGGAACTTCAGCTCGACCATCTCGCTTGGGCTGGTGTGCTTGTGGCGGCGCAAATAGCGGATGAGACCTCGCGTCTGGCTAGCCTTGCGCGTGCCGAAGCCGTAGCTGACCCGGGCCGCGCGCTCGATGTCCACGTCGGTACCCATGTAGTCCACCAAGGACACGAACCCGTGGTCGAGGACCGGGAAGTAGCGGCCGAGGATCTCCTCGGCGCCAGGGCTGGTGCTCCGCCGGGTTTGATTGAGCTGCGTGTCGGTTGGTGCTTCGTCCGCCACGGCTAGCTCAACTTGTCGAGGCCGCCGGACTCGACGAACGCGCCCATGCGACGGTATTTCTGGTAGCGCTGTTCCTTCAGCTCTTGAGCAGAAAGCTTCGTCAGCTCGGCCAAGTGCTTGCGAATCGCGGCAGCAAGGTTCTGCGCCGTCACATCGAAATCGCGATGGGCGCCGCCGGACGCCTCGGGAATAATCTCGTCGATCACACCCATGCGCAGAATTTCCGGCGCGGTGATCTTCATCGCCGCGGCAGCGTCAGCTTTGCGATCGTCGCTGCGGAATAGAATCGAAGCGCAACCTTCCGGAGAGATAACCGAGTAGACCGCGTTCTCCAGCATCATCACGCGGTCGGCGACGCCGATGGCCAGTGCACCGCCTGAACCGCCCTCGCCGATGACGATGGAAAGGATGGGCACCGGCAGGCTTGCCATCACCTCGAGGCTCTTCGCCACGGCTTCGGCCTGGCCGCGTTCCTCGGCATCAATGCCAGGGAACGCACCGGGCGTGTCCAGCAGACAAATCACCGGCCGGCCAAAACGTGCCGCCAGGTCCATCATGCGCATCGATTTGCGGTAACCCTCGGGCTTCACCATGCCGAGGTTGCGCGCCAGCTTCTCCTTGGTCTTGCGCCCCTTCTGCTGTCCCAGAACGACCACCGGGCTGCCATCGAAAAAGCCCAGGCCAGCAATCATGGCGGCGTCGTCAGCAAAGCGTCGATCACCGTGCAGTTCGCGGAAGTCCGTCAGAATGCGCGACACGTAGTCGAGGGTGTAGGGACGCGCCGGATGGCGGGCCAGCTGGACTTTCTGCCACGGCGTCAGATCGGAAAAGATGCGCTTTTGCAGCTCTTCGGCGTGCGCTTCAAGCACGTGGATTTCCCGCGCCAAATCCGTCGCTGGCCGACTCCGGTGTTTAAGCGCCGCGATCTTGCGCTGCAGCTCGACGATCGGCTTTTCAAAGTCCAGGACGGGGATGTCGGGCGTCTTTTCTTTCTTGGCTGCCATGGAGAGTTACGCATCCTCTTTCGGCCGAGGCCAACAGTCAACCCTTGCGTGCCTTGCGCGGGGGCGGGCCGCACTGCTGCTGCGCGGCTTTAGAATGAACGCTTGTGCTGGCTCGTCTTATTTTTGGAGGAGACGAAACATGAGGACCATCGTAGGCATTGCATCGCTGGCGCTTTGTCTCGGAGCCAGCAGCTCGGCCGGGGCGCAGCCGCCGGACCGCAACGAACGGCGCCACGAACAGCAAGAACAGCGGCGCGAAGAGCACGAGCAACGCGTGCAAACGCGCGAACAGCATAGCGACGAGCACGGGATGCGTCGCGAAGACCGGGAACGCGCCCAGGAGCAACACGAGCAACACGAGCAACGTGAGATGGCAGCCGAACACGTGCGCGAGGGCCATCCCGGACCAGGCCTTCGCGTGCGTGTCGCACCGCCTCCGATGCGTCAAGATGTACGGCCGGCCGCACCGTCGCCTCGCCATGTCTGGCGAGGTGGCTACTGGGGCTGGGAGGGCGGCCGCCACGTTTGGCTTTCTGGGCGTTGGGACCTGCCACCTGCGCCCGGTCAAGTCTGGGTGGAAGGCCGATGGCTAAACGACGGCGGCGAGTGGGGCTTCACGCCGGGCTATTGGTCCGGCGGCCCCGCCGTCGTGAATCCCATCCCGCCAGCACCTGCTTACGCTCCGCCGGGCGAGATCATGGTGACCGTCGGCCCCCGCCGCCCTCGCCCTGAAGTCATGGCGCCGCAGCCCGGCCCTGGTTACTTCTGGGTGGCCGGTAATTGGCTGTGGGACGGACGCAGACAGGTGTGGGTGCCGGGACACTGGGAGGCGCAGCGCCCAGGCTGGGTCTGGGAGCCCGTACACTGGCAACGCGGCTCGCACCAGTGGCGCTACCGTCCCGGCCACTGGCGCCCGCAGTAAGCCCTAAAGTGGCGGGTTGGCGTTGCGGACCAGGTCGAGAAAGTAGGACTCGAACCACTTTCCGGCCTGGGGCGCGCCAGGCGCCGCGTCAGCCACGGCGCACATTTCGTCGAAGCGCGGCTGGGTCGGATCCGCCACGCCATCCGACTCTCCCGGTGGCTTGACCCAAAAGTACGCGTCGATGCCTCGGACCGGCTCGGCCCGCGGTCTTTCTCCAAGCCCAGCGCCCCTGATGTTGCACCAGTTGCCCCACTGGTGGCGAATCCCGCCGCGGCCATTGCGAGAGGTGTCGATGATGAATCCCTTGGCCTTGATGCTGTACATCTCAAGCGTCTCCGCCAACATCTTCACGTAGGTCAGCTCGTTGGGGCATGGGTTGGTTAGCGCCAAGGCGGCACCGTCGCGGTTCGACAGGTGCGTGTAGTTCGAAACGTTGGTGGCGAAGCCTCGAATCATGTCCGGGCCACCCGCTTCGTCGAGGATGCGCTTGAATACAACCGCCATGCGCTCGCGATTCTTGTCCCAGCCCAGCCAACCGGCATGGGCGGCGTCGAGGTAGACGCTGACGTTGGGCAGCGCCAGGTGTTTGATGGCATAGACAATCGACTGGCGATACGCGTCCACCGACGCCGCGCACTTCGGGTAGTGCAGATTGGTGGTGAAATTGGCGAGAGAATCGGGTTCGATGATCACCGCGATAGGTTGCTCGGGATGCGCCCGGAACTGGGCGGCGATGGGATCGATGAACTCGGTCTGGTAGCGAGCCACGCCGTTGGCTTCCACGGCCAGCTCGCCCGCTGAAGCGTTCGCCGCACAGTCGCGGTTGGGTAAATTGCACAGAACGAAAAGCGACAGAGTCGGCTGCCCGTTCGCATCTTGCTGCTTCTTCGCTTCGTCGAGGAAGCGCGGCATCGTGGAGACCTCGGCGATCGTGTCCATCCAGATGGCCGTCGGATGCTGCTCGACCTTGCGGATCTGGACCGCCATCTCGGGATGGTTGGCGGCGGTTCCTTCCACCTGCTGGATGTAATCCGGGTTCAAAAAGAAGCTGACGCCCTTGAAGGGATTTTTGCCCGCGGAGTCGCTGACGAACGTGATGGCCGGGCCCTGGTCGGACTTGCTGCCCAACAAGCGGCACCCAGAGCTGGCGAGAAACGCCATTGTGTACAGGAGCAAGCACGTCTTCTTCATGGAAGCTTCATATTGTCCGATCACGGGCTGATGCGACCGATTTTGTTGCCCACTTCTTCCGTGAACCACAGGTTTCCATCGGGACCGGCCACGATTCCCGCCGGGTCGCTGTGCGGATTGGGCAAATCGAATTCACTCAGCTCACCTGACGGCGAGATGCGGCCGATCTTGCCGGCGTAGTTTTCGGTAAACCATAGGTTCCCGTCGGGGCCCGCAGCGATGCCCATGGGGTAGCTATGCCCGCCGGGGATGGGGAACTCGGTGATTTCTCCCGCTGGGCTGATTCGGCCGATGCGGTGGCCGGCGTATTCGGTAAACCAGAGATTGCCGTCGGGACCGGCGGTGATGCCCCACGGGCGGCTGTTGTCGCCCGGCAATCGGTACCAGGCAGGGGGACGATCGAGCCCCACCCGCGCGATGTAATCGGCGGCATTTTCGGTGAGCCATAGGTTGCCGTCAGGACCCGTCGCGAGACCGAGCCACACGCCGGCGAACCCGCATGGAACAGCCTGGACCGTGCCTCCTGCGATGCGCCCCAGGCTGTCGTCCCGGTATCCCGTGAACCACAGCCGGCTGTCTGGCCCAACCGCGATGCTCTTCGGCGGGCCAGCGGCGTTGTCGAGGAGCTGCTCGACGACCTTGCCGTCGGCGTCGACCGATGCGATCCGACGGGCGAGAACCTCCGTGAACCACAGCTTGCCGTCTCGGCCAGCCGCGATACCGAAGGGACCAGCCTCTTGGGTCGGGACCGGAAATTCCGTAATTTGGCCCGCGGGCGTGATGCGGGCGACGTTGTCGCCGCCGTATTCGGTAAACCAAAGGTTGCCGTCGGGACCCGCAGCAATGGCGCGAGGCTGGCTCCTATCCGTCGGCACGTCGAACTCGACGATGACGTGGGGTCGTTCCTTGTTTCCGGCCGTGCCTCCGGTTCCGATAGGTCCCAGACCTGCGCCACCTGTGCTAGCCGGCGGCTCGTCCGGGTCTTGCGTGCCCTGCCCGACCGTCGGCGACAAAAGCTCCGAACGGCCGCAACCGCCGACCCAGAGCAGAGCTGCGAGAATGGTCAAAAGTCGTCTCATCCTGCGCTCTCCGCTTCGGGCGAGCATAGCAGAACGCGCCTGGGCATAGCAGGACGGTCCGATGGCAAATTGCTGCTACGCTAGACAGCGTCTTCATGGTGCGACCAAGCGATACCCTCTTTGTCGACGGCCCCGTTGGACCGCTGCAAACACTCGTCGACGAGCCCGACCAAGTCCGAGGTCTGGCCGTCGTCTCGCATCCACATCCGCTGTTCGGCGGGGCAAACAACAACAAGGTCGTCTACACGCTTGCCCACACGCTACGCGACCTTGGGCATGTGGTCCTGCGTCCCAATTTCCGAGGCGTCGGCAAGAGCGCCGGTTCGCACGACGAAGGACGCGGCGAAACCGATGATCTGCTGGCGGTCCTCGACAACGCGATCAAGCGATGGGACCCGGCGGGCTCGCTCCCCGTTGTGCTGGCGGGATTCTCTTTCGGCGCATTCGTGCAGACGCAGGTGGCGAAGCGGCTTCACGACGCCGGTCGACCGCCCCCGCGACTGGTGCTGGTTGGGACCGCCGTGGGCGAGGTCGAGGGCACCCGCGCTTACCAGCCGCCCGCGATTCCCCGCGGCAGCATCCTCATTCATGGCGACCGCGACGAGGTCGTGCCACTGCCAAACCTGCTCGCGTACGCCGAGAAGCACGACCTGGCGGTCACGGTCATCGCGGGCGCCGATCACTTCTTCCACGGACGATTGACGTCGATCCGCGACGTCATCGAGCGGTCGTGGCGGGGCGCCGGATACTGAGCGCTCTAGCGGCGTCCACCACCGTGGCCGCCACCCACGCTGTGTCCGCCAAAACCACCATGCATAGCCCCGCCGTGGAAGCTGCCGGCGGGTGCCGGCGAGGTGCCACGAAATCCGCCACCTGGTGCCGGCCCGCGATACCCCGGCGCTGGGGGCTGGGCGTGATATCCCCCGCCCGTCGCTGGTGCCGGGCCTCGGACACCTCCCCTTTCGTACAATCCGCGCGGCGGTATCCCCTGATTCGCCCCGCCCCCTCGGGAACCGCCGCCTCTCGGCCCACCGAATCCCTGCAGCGGACCTCCTCCTCGATAGTGGTTCCAGCCCCAGCCGCCTCGGTACAGGCCGTGATACCAGCCAAAGTGCCACGGCCCCCAAACGCCAAAGGAAGGATACGGCCCCCACCCCCACACCCACGGCGCAGCCAACCAGAGCCAGCCGGAGTCCGGGTAGTAGACGAATGCGGAGGGGTACTCGTCATAGCTAGTTCCCTCGTGAACGTATTGGTCCCCGTACGGCATGAAGACCCAACCGTACTGGCCCGTGTAGACCCACTGTCCGGCCGCTTGCCCCTCGGACGGCGCAGCCGGGGTCTGGGCCTGCTGGTCATCTGGTGTCTCGGGCGGAGGCGGTGGTTGAGGTGGCGGGGCCGGCGGCAGCTGGGCAGGTGCAGCCGACGGAGGCTGGACGGCCTCGGGTGGCTGCCCAGGCTCGGGGGAGGCCAAGGGCTCTGGCGCAGGGTCGACGTCGGCAAAGGCCGACGTCGACCCC
>Ga0302323_100002753_pt1 | contig 14305 bp, 14 predicted proteins | sample Fen_T0_3_FD_201950 | JGI IMG/M metagenome (GOLD analysis project Ga0302323, IMG submission 201950) | Peat permafrost microbial communities from Stordalen Mire near Abisko, Sweden - Fen_T0_3 | ecosystem: Environmental > Terrestrial > Soil > Wetlands > Permafrost | place: Sweden: Abisko... | reverse complement strand
GTGGCCGACCCCCTCAACAGCGGCGACACCGAAGCCGCGCCGGACCAGTCGCATCGCCACAGCCTCGAGCCGGCAATGCCCGACACCTACCTGGAGCTGTCGCTGCGCACGTTGCCGCGGCCATGGTGGCTGCGGCTGCCCATCGTGCTGATGGGGGTGTTCTTGTCGCTGATCGGCGTCGCCACCGCGCTGCTGCGCTGGCAGGTCAACGAGGTGCTGCGCACGCAGGCCGCGCTGCGCACCGAGGCGGCGTGGCGCCAGGCGATGGAGGACTCGCTGACCGTGGGCCTGCGCGCGCGCGACCTCGAAGGCAAGCTGGTCTACGTCAACCGCGCCTTCTGCGACCTGGTCGGCTTCGCGCCCGAGGAACTGGTGGGCCACTCCACGCCCATGCCTTACTGGCCGCGCGACGCGATCGCCGACAGCATGTCGCGCCACCTGCGCAACCTGGCCGGCGGCGCACCGCGCGAAGGCTACGAGGCGCGCTGGGTGCGCGCGGACGGCCGGCCGATCGACGTCATGCTGTTCGAGGCGCCGCTGGTCGACGCCAGCGGCCAGCAGATCGGCTGGATGGGCTCCATCCTCGACATCACCGAGCGCAAGCGCCTCGAGGAGCGCGAGCGCCACCAGACCGACGCCGTCGCGCACCAGGCGCGCCTGACCATGCTGGGGGAGGTCGCCTCCGCGCTGGCGCACCAGCTCAATCAGCCGCTGACGTCCATCACCGGCTACGCGGCTGGCGTCAAGCGGCTGCTGGAGCGCGCGGGCCAGCCCGACGCCCGGCTCGTCGACGCGATGTCGCGCCTGGGCGACCAGGCGGCCGAGGCCGGGCGCATCGTCAAGCGCATCCGCGAGTTCCTCACCCGGCGCAGTCCGCAGCGCGAAACCATGGACCTCGACGCCGCCGCGCACCGCGCGCTGGCGCTGCTCACGCGCGAATTGCGCCGGCTGCAGCTGCATGTGGAGTGGGTCGTGGCGCCCGAGTTGCCGGCGGTCGACGCCGACCCGGTGCTGATCGAGCAGGTGGTGCTCAATCTCGTGCGCAATGCCTGCGACGAGATGGCCGGGCTGCCGGCGGCCCAGCGCAAGCTGCGCATCGCCATCGCGCGCGCCGGCTCCAGCGCGACCCCGGGCGCGAGCGACGCCGAAGGCTTCCTGCGCCTGGACGTCGACGACAGCGGCCCCGGCCTGCGCGGGCGCAGCGTCGAACAGCTGGTCACGCCGTTCTATTCGACCAAGCCCGATGGCATGGGCATGGGCCTGGCGATCTGCCGCTCGATCATCGAGGCCCACCATGGCGCCTTCGACGCCGCCGCCGGCGTCCTGGGCGGCGCCCGCTTCTCGTTCACGCTGCCGGTCGCCGGCGCGTGGCCATCTTCCGCGGCGCCGCGCGAGGACGCGGCGTCGCTGTCCCCTGCCTCGGGTGCCGAGCCCGATTCCCTGTCTGAAACCGAGGTTCGATCATGAACGCCGCCCCGTCGAGCGCCCGTCCCACCGAGCCCATGGTGCACCTCGTCGACGACGAGGCGCCCGTGCGCGACGCGCTCGCCTTCCTGTTCCAGTCGCACGGACTCGCGGTGCGCGCCTATGCGAGCGGCCCGGAGTTCCTCGACGCCGCCGACGAGGCGCCGCTCGCCGGCTGCATCCTGCTCGATGTGCGCATGGAGCCGATGTCCGGCCTGCAGGTGCATGACGCACTCGTCGCGCGCGGCAGCGGCGTGCCGGTGCTGTTCCTCACCGGACACGGCGACATCCCGATGGCCGTCGAGGCCTTGAAGAAGGGCGCCTTCGATTTCGTCGAGAAGCCGTCGGGCGACGTCGCGCTGGTCGAGCGCGTCACGCGGGCGCTGGCCGTCGACGCCGCGCGCCAGGCCGCCGACTCGCAGGGCGAGGAGGCCGCCGCGCGGCTGGCGAGCCTGTCGGAGCGCGAACGCGAGGTCATGCAACGCGTGGCCGCCGGCAAGTTGAACAAGGTCATCGCCGACGAGCTGTGCATTTCCGTGCGCACCGTCGAAGTCCACCGCGCGCGCGTGTTCGGCAAGCTCGGCGTGCGCTCGGCGGCCGAAGTGGCGACGCTGCTGGCGCGCGGCCGATAGAGTCCGTCGATACTGTTTACCGTATCGATGGTTTTGGAGGCAAGCCTGGTGGGGTATACCTGCCCGCGACCCTGTAGGGATTTCTAGACCCCTTGAATCGCAGCCCTGAATTCGCTGGCTGGGGGTACGTCCCTACCTATGCAAAGTCGCTGGAATCGTGACAATGCAAGTGCGGCGGTGCCTTTTGGAGCGCTGTCGGTGGAGGGTCAAAAAAATGTCAGTGCTTGTCGATGAACAAAGCAAGAGCGAAATGCTCAACCGCCTCAAGCGAGCCGAAGGGCAGCTGCGAGGCATCCAGCGAATGATCGAATCCGGCCAGCCCGGCATCGATGTCGCAAGCCAGCTCGTCGCCGTGCGGCGCGCGCTGGACAGCACCTACGTGCACATGACGGTCAGCCTGGTCGAACAGGAGCTGGGCAGCCGGCTCGGTGGCGACTCGCGCGGGCGCAAGCAGATCGCGGAAGTCCTGGGCGAGCTGACGGCGCTTCTGGCCAAGGTCCGCTGACCGGTTCCGCCCAAGCGCTCCGCCTGCACCGGCGCCGCTCCTGCAAGGGGGCGGTGCCGGATGGTGGCGCGTGCCTGCGGGCGGCGGCGTGTGGCCTGACCCGCTCGGCTCGGCTCGGCGGCCGGGCGGGCGGGCGGGCGGGCGGGCGGGCGGCCGTGCGGGCGGCCCATATGCGAAAAACGCTTAGCAAAACGCACTCCTATTCGTTGAGCGAATAGCGGCGGGTCCGCATGATGACGCCATCAGCGGACTGTTCCGCGGCTTCCGGCTCACCGTCATGAGTATTCTCGCCATCAACGTCCGCAACCAGTTCCGAGGCAAGGTCAAGGAAATCATCGAGGGGCCGGTGGTCTCCGAGGTCGACGTGGAAACTCCGTCGGGCCTGATCGTGACCTCGGTGATCACCACCCGCTCGGTCAACGAACTGGGCCTGAAGGTGGGCAAGGACGTCGTCGCGCTGGTCAAGTCGACCGAGGTCTCGATCGCGACGCTCTGAACCGCCGTCGGCGGTGTGCGGGTTCTGCGACGCCGCTGGGGTCGCCGAACGCGCGGTCGTGCGCCGAACGAATAGCGAATAAGCAAGCTCGGTTCGATTCTTTGCCGCAGTGCAGCAATGCCGTAGAGTCGCCCGACGCCGGGCGTCAGCCCTGCCGGCGGCGCCGGCGGCCGGCGCGGCCTCCCCACCGTCCCCCCCGAAATCCCAAGAAACAAGGCGTCCTGTCATGGCCACGCGCGCCCTCCTGCTGCGGCGTCACAGCGTATTGCCCGGGTTCAACCTCGCCCTCGGCTTCGCGCTCCTGTACCTCTGCTTCATCGTCCTCATCCCGCTGTCCGCGGTGTTCCTCAAGACCTTCACGGTCAGCTGGAGCACCATCTGGGCCACGGTGTCGTCGCCGCGCGTCGTCGCGTCGTATCGGCTCACCTTCGGCGCTTCCCTGGTCGGGGCGCTGATCAACGCGGTGTTCGGCTTGCTCGTGTCCTGGGTGCTGGTGCGCTACCGCTTTCCCGGCAAGCGGCTCGTCGACGCGCTGGTCGACCTGCCGTTCGCACTGCCCACGGCCGTGGCGGGCATCGCCCTGACCAGCCTCTACGCGCGCAACGGCTGGATAGGCGGCCTGTTGCCGTTCAAGGTCAGCTATACCCCCTTGGGTGTTCTGGTCGCCCTGACCTTCATCGGCCTGCCCTTCGTCGTGCGCACGGTGCAGCCGGTGCTCGAGGACCTGCAGCAGGAGCTCGAGGAGGCGGCGGCCACGCTGGGCGCCACCCGGCTGCAGACCTTCACGCGCGTCATCTTCCCGGCGCTGATGCCGGCCCTGCTGACCGGCTTCGCGCTCGCGTTCGCGCGCGCGCTGGGCGAGTACGGCTCCGTCATCTTCATCGCCGGCAACATGCCCATGGTGTCGGAGATCACTTCCTTGCTGATCATCACCAAGCTCGAGCAGTACGACTACGCCGGGGCCACGGCCATCGCCGTCGTCATGCTGGTCACCGCCTTCGTGCTGCTGCTGCTGATCAACCTGCTGCAAGCCTGGGCGCGCAAGCGCCAGGGGGCGCTGACATGAGCGCCGCACGGCCGTCCGAAGGCGCTCGCACCGCAGCCGTCAGGCGGAGGGTAGTCCAGTGAGCGCCATTCCTTCCGACGCACTGAGCGCCGCCGCGGACACCGCCAAGCCGGCACGCCCGCTCGCGCCGCCGCGCCTGGCCGGCGCCACCAGCGAGCCGGCCTGGGTGCGGCGCACGCTGATCGGCGTGGCGCTGGCTTTTCTCACGCTGTTCCTGTTCGTGCCGCTGATCGCCGTGTTCGTCCAGGCCTTCGCCAAGGGGCTCGACGTCTACTGGGCCGCGCTCACCGATTCCGACGCCGTCTCGGCGCTCAAGCTCACGCTGATCGCCGCGGCCTTCTCGGTGCCTTCCAACCTGGTGTTCGGCGTCGCCGCCGCGTGGGCAATCGCCAAGTTCGACTTCCGCGGCAAGAACCTGCTGCTGACGCTGATCGACCTGCCGTTTTCGGTCTCGCCGGTGATTGCAGGCCTGATCTACCTGCTGATCTTCGGCCTGCAGGGCTGGTGGGGCGAATGGCTGCGCGACCACGACCTCAAGATCGTCTTCGCGGTGCCCGGCATCGTGCTGGCCACGGTGTTCGTGACCTTCCCGTTCATCGCGCGCGAGCTGATCCCGCTCATGCAGGCCCAGGGCCAGGAGCAGGAGGAGGCGGCGCGCGTGCTGGGCGCCTCGGGTTGGCAGATCCTGTGGCGCGTCACCTTGCCCAATGTCCGCTGGGCGCTGTTGTACGGCGTGATCCTGTGCAATGCGCGGGCCATGGGCGAGTTCGGCGCCGTCAGCGTCGTGTCGGGCCATATCCGCGGCCAGACCAACACGCTGCCGCTGCACATCGAAATCCTCTACAACGACTACCAGTTCGCCGCCGCCTTCGCCGTTGCCTCGCTGCTGGCCGCGCTCGCGCTGGTGACGCTGGTGCTGAAGTACATCGTCGAACGGCGCGCGAAGGCCTCGTACGGCGAGGAGCCGCGGTCTTGAGCAATTCCGGCCGGCATGGCGCGGCGCATTGCCCCGCGCAGCCCGGTCAACGTCAGAGAACCGGCGTTCACAGCGCCGGGACACATCCATGAGCATCGAAGTCCGCAACGTCACCAAGAAGTACGGCGACCTGGCCGTCTGCAACAACCTGAGCCTGGACATCCCGGACGGCGAGCTCGTCGCTCTGCTGGGTCCGTCGGGCTCGGGCAAGACCACCTTGCTGCGCATCATCGCCGGGCTCGAAGTGCCGGACTCCGGCAGCGTGCTGTTCCATGGCGAGGACGCGACCAACACCGCCGTCCGCGAGCGCAACGTCGGCTTCGTGTTCCAGCATTACGCGCTGTTCGGCCACATGACCATCGCCGAGAACATCGCGTTCGGGCTGCGCGTGCGGCCCAAGGCCACGCGGCCGTCGGAGCGCGATATCCGCGCCAAGGTGGCCCAGTTGCTCAAGCTCGTGCAGCTCGATTGGCTCGCCGACCGCCATCCGCACCAGCTCTCCGGCGGCCAGCGCCAGCGCGTCGCGCTCGCCCGTGCGCTGGCGGTCGAGCCCAAGGTGCTGCTGCTGGACGAACCGTTCGGCGCGCTCGACGCCAAGGTGCGCAAGGAATTGCGGCGCTGGCTGCGCCGCCTGCACGACGAGATGCACGTGACCAGCGTCTTCGTCACCCATGACCAGGAAGAGGCGATGGAAGTGGCCGACCGCGTGGTCGTGATGCACGACGGCAAGATCGAGCAACAAGGCGCGCCGGCCGAGGTCTACGACAACCCGGCCACGCCCTTCGTGCTGCAGTTCCTCGGCGACGTGAACCTGTTCCGCCGTCCCGGCGCCCCGGCGGGCTCCGAGGTGGAGTACGTGCGGCCGCACGAGATCGACATCGTCGACCAGCCGGCGGCCGACACCTGGCCCGTCACGCTGGGCCAGATGCTCACCGTGGGGCCCAACACGCGCATCGAGTTCAAGCGCGACGACGACGGCAGCTTCGTGGACGTCGAGCTGACGCGCCAGGAGTTCGTCGAGGCGCGCGAGCGGCTGCGCCTGGCGGTCGGCTCGCGAGTCTTTCTCAAGCCGCGCCGAGCGACGCGGTTCGCGGCGGCCTGAGGCCGGGCGCGACGCCCGGAGCTCGAAGGCCCGGAGGCCGAAAGTTTGGACTTCGGAGTCCGGAATCCGGCGGGCCCCGGCCGGCCCAGGTCCGGCTACAGCGGCGCCTGTTCAGTGTCGCTGGGCGCCGACTGCGCCGCCTCCACCACCTGGCGCGTCAGGTGCGACGCGAAGGTCTGGATGAAGTCGTAGGCGTAGCCGCGCAGCAGCCCGCCGCGGCGCACGGCCACGCTGGTGGTGTTGATCGAGAACAGGTGGCGCGCGTCGACCGCGCGCAGCCGCCCAGGCTGGTCCTCGTCCATCGCGATCGAGGCCAGGATGCCGACGCCGAGGCCCAGGTCGACATAGGTCTTGATGATGTCGGCGTCCATGGCCGTGATGACGATCTCCGGGCGCAGGCCGGCGCGCTTGAACGCGGCGTCTATGCTCCAGCGGCCGGTCAGCCCGATGTCGTAGGTGATGATCGGATACTTGGCCAGGCGCTCCAGCGTGACCGCGCCGTCGGCCAGCAGCGGGTGGCCCTCGGGCACGACGATGGAGTGGGTCCAGCGGTAGCAGGGCAGGGCCACCAGTTCGGGCCGCTCGGCGAGCAGGTGCGAGGCGATGCCGATGTCGACGGTGCCCGTCAGCAGCATCTGCGCGATCTGCTCGGGCGAGCCCTGGTGCAACTGCAGCTGGACGTTGGGGTGGGCCGAGCGGAAGTCGCGCACCGCGGTCGGCAGCGCGTAGCGCGCCTGGGAGTGGGTGGCGGCGATGCTCAGCACGCCGCTGGTGCCCTGCGTGAACTCCTCGCTGGCGCGCTGCAGGCTCTCGGCGTCCTGCAGCAGGCGCTCGACCCACGGCAGCACGGCGACGCCGGGCTGCGTGAGCCCGGTCAGGCGCTTGCCCACGCGCACGAAGATCTCGACGCCCAGCTCCTCCTCGAGTTCGCGGATCTGCCGGCTGACCCCCGGCTGCGAGGTGTGCAGGGCCTGGGCGACCTCGGTGAGGTTGAAGCCGCGACGCACGGCCTCGCGCACGGAGCGCAATTGCTGGAAATTCATGGCAGTACGGCTGACGGGCCGCCTGAATCGTTATGTGACAAACGATTATCAACCCTGCTCTTCTATGAGCTCATAGTCATTGGTCAGTTCCTTACTCGAAATGCAAGCAAGGACCGACGCGCCACCTTCAGGCCGCCGCGACGACGAGCGCGATGGTGAGCGCGGCCGGCAGCGCCTGGATGAACAGGATCTTGCGCCCGACCGTGGCGCCGCCGTAGAGCCCCGCCACCAGGATGCAGCCGAGGAAGAACAGCCGCGTCGCGACGCCGGCTGGGCCCTGTGCGAGCCCCCACGCCAGTCCGGCGGCGAGGAAGCCGTTGTAGAGCCCCTGGTTGGCCGCCAGCCGCTTGCTGGCTTCGGCGAATTCGGGCGTCAGGCCGAATGCGCGGCGCCCGCGCGGCGTCGTCCACAGGAACATCTCCAGCACGAGGATGTAGACGTGCAGCAGGGCCATCAGGGCGACGAGGACGTTGGCGGTCTGATAGAGCATTCGGGAATCCTTGGGGCGGTGTGGCGGTATGCACTGCACCGATGGGTGGCCGGGCGCCGCAGCATGCCACGAAGCGCAGGCCAGGCCGCTGAGCCAGTGAAAACGCAATGGACTCGCGGCACCGCGCAAGCGACACGCCGCGCCGTGGCGCCGCGGTCCGGATCAGCCCAGCGTGACGGCCGACTCGATGACGCCGCCGCCCAGGCAGACGTCGCCGTCATAAAGCACGGCGGATTGACCGGGAGTGACTGCCCACTGTGCATCCGGGAACGACAGCGTGATCGACGCCGCGCCGGGGCTCGTGCCCGGCTCGAGCATGCACGCTGCGTCTGCCTGGCGGTAACGCGCCTTGGCGGCCAGCCGGCCCGGCGGCGGCGCCGTGCCGGCGACCCAGCTCAGGTCGGCCGCGACCAGCCGATGCGACAGCAGCCACGGGTGGTCGTGGCCCTGCACCACGCGCAGCGTGTTGGTGTCGAGGTCCTTGCGGGCGACGAACCAGGGCGCGTGTTCGCCGCCGCCGCGCGCGTCGCCCTTGTCCTTGACCCCGCCTATGCCCAGGCCCTGGCGCTGGCCCAGCGTGTAGAAGCTGAGCCCGACGTGCTGGCCCAGCGTGCGGCCGCGATCGTCCTTGATCGGGCCCGGGTCGTGCGCGAGATACTTGTTCAGGAATTCGCGGAACGGGCGTTCGCCGATGAAGCAGATCCCGGTGGAGTCCTTCTTGCGCGCGTTGGGCAGGCCGATCTCGTCGGCGATGCGCCGCACCTCCGTCTTGTGCAGCTCGCCCACCGGAAACAGGGTCTGCGCCAGCTGTGCCTGGTTCAGCCGGTGCAGGAAGTAGCTCTGGTCCTTGCCCGGGTCCAGTCCCTTGAGCAACTCGTGCAGCCCGGTCGCGTCGTTGCGGCGCACGCGGGCGTAGTGTCCGGTGGCGATGCGGTCGGCCCCGAGCCGCATCGCGTGGTCGAGGAAGGCCTTGAACTTGATCTCGGCGTTGCACAGCACGTCGGGGTTGGGCGTGCGGCCGGCGCGGTGCTCGCGCAGGAACTCGGCGAACACGCGGTCCTTGTACTCGGCGGCGAAGTTGACGTGCTCGATCTCGATGCCCAGCACGTCGGCCACGCTGGCGGCATCGAGGAAGTCCTGGCGCGACGAGCAGTATTCGTCGTCGTCGTCGTCTTCCCAGTTCTTCATGAAGATGCCGACGACCTCGTGCCCCTGCTTCTTCAGCAGCCAGGCCGTCACCGCCGAATCGACTCCGCCGGACAGGCCGACCACCACGCGTTTCAAGGACATGACCCGATTGTAGGAAATGCGCGGCGGCGGCCGCTGCCGGTCGCGCGCCGGCCCCGCGCCCCGCACGGCCTTGGGGCGCGGCGGGCGTTCAGCAGGGCGGCGGCGCGCCCGCGGGCGGGTCCGCGGGTTCGGCGGTGGCGAGCGCGGCGTCGGGGGCGAACACGCTGGCGTGCGTGTAGGCCACGTCCAGCGGCAGGCGCTTGCCGGCGCGGTGGTCGAGGACGCATTGCAGGACCAGCGGCCCACGCAGGCGGTCGCAGGCCAGGACTTCGTCGGCGGTCATCCAGAGGGTGCGTACGACCGGGCTGTCCAGCGGCCGGCCCGGGACCGGCTCGCTGGCGCTGCCGCAGAAGGCGAAGCGCAGGTAGGTGACGCCCGGACCGGCCGCGGTGTCGGGGTTGCGGGCCATGTAGACGCCCAGGAAGGCCTCGGGCGTGAAGTGGCAGGCGGTCTCTTCCAGCGCCTCGCGCCGGGCGCCGTCGATCAGGGCCTCGCCGGGCTCGAGGCCGCCGGCGGGGTTGTTGATGCGCAGGCCGTCGCGCGTCATCTCTTCGATCATCAGGTAGCGGCCGTCGCGTTCGATGACGGCGGCCACGGTGACACTCGGTTTCCAGCGTTGAGATCGCATGGCTCGCGATTGTCGCGCCCGCCGGCCGCGCCGGCCAGCCAATTCGGCCCGCCACCGGGGCCTTGTTGCGCGCACCCCTCTGCGTGCTTGCGCTGCGGGCCGGCGCTACTCAACGCCGACATGCAAGTTGTGTAAGCTGCGCGTCATATTGCGCCGCCGTCCGGGCAGGGCCGCGCACCTGGCGACGCGTTCCGCCGCGCCGCCGGGCGCCAGGGACGGCACGGCCCCCATGATGATTTCGTTGGCAAGGAGACTTCCATGTTGATCGGTGTTCCGCTGGAAACCGCGGCGGGCGAGACGCGCGTGGCCGTCACGCCGGAGACAGCCAGGAAGCTCAAGGCCCAGGGCCACGCCGTGCGCATGCAATCCGGCGCAGGCCTGGCCGCCAGCGCCACCGACGAGGCCTATGCCGCCGCCGGCGCCGAGATCGTCGATCGCGCCGCCGCGCTCGGCGCCGACCTGGTGCTCAAGGTGCGCCCGCCGCAGGACGACGAATTGGGCCTGATGAAGGCGGGCGCGGTGCTGGTGGGCATGCTCAACCCGTTCGACCGCGAGGGCCTGCAGCGTCTTGCCGGCGCCGGGCTCACCGCCTTCGCCCTCGAGGCGGCGCCCCGTACCACGCGCGCCCAGAGCATGGACGTGCTGTCTTCGCAGGCCAACATCGCCGGCTACAAGGCGGTGATGATCGCCGCCGACAAGTACCAGCGCCTGTTCCCGATGCTGATGACCGCGGCCGGCACCATCAAGGCCGCGCGCGTCGTGGTGCTGGGCGTGGGCGTGGCGGGCCTGCAGGCCATCGCCACCGCCAAGCGGCTCGGCGCCGTGATCGAGGCGACTGACGTGCGTCCCAGCGTCAAGGAGCAGGTCGAATCGCTGGGCGCGAAGTTCATCGACGTGCCCACCGAGACCGCCGAGGAGAAGGCGGCCGCCGAAGGGGTCGGCGGCTACGCGAAGCCGATGCCGCCGGCTTGGCTCGAGCGCCAGAAGCTGGAGGTGGCCAAGCGGGTGGCGCTGGCCGACGTCGTCATCACCACTGCGCTGATTCCCGGCCGCGCCGCGCCGCTGCTGGTAACCGAGGAGATGGTGCGCTCGATGAAGCCCGGCTCGGTGATCGTCGACCTCGCCGCCGGGCGCGGCCCCTCTGGCAGCGACGGCAACTGCCCGCTCACCGAGGCCGGTCGCAGCGTGATCCGGCATGGCGTGACGCTGGTCGGCGAGACCAACCTGCCGGCCTTGGTGGCGGCCGACTCGTCGTCGCTGTATGCCCGCAACGTGCTCGATTTCCTCAAGCTGGTCGTGACCAAGGAAGCGGCGTTCCACCTCGACCTCGAAGACGACATCGTCGCCGCATGCCTGGTCGCGCATGCCGGCGAGCTCAGGCGCAAACCGTGAGCCGCCCGCGCGCACCGCGGTGCCCCAAATCCACGTCGCGCCGCGTGCGCGCCGTGCCCCTTGCCTCCACGCAGGCCGGCCCAACCCGCCGCGCCCGCCCTGCCTGAACGGGAACCCAAGATGGACATCGTCTCTCCCACGATCATCAACCTGATCATCTTCGTACTGGCGATCTACGTCGGCTACCACGTGGTCTGGAACGTCACGCCGGCGCTGCACACGCCGCTGATGGCGGTGACCAACGCGATCTCGGCGATCGTCATCGTCGGCGCGATGCTGGCCGCGGCGCTCACCGAAGGGCCGCTGGCCAAGACCATGGGCGTGCTGGCCGTCACGCTGGCCGCGGTCAACGTCTTCGGCGGCTTCCTGGTGACGCGGCGCATGCTGGAGATGTTCCGCAAGAAGGAGCGGCCGGCGGCGCAGGACGGGAAGAAGTGATGGCCGGACTGTCCGGATCTCCGGCGCCGGCGGCCGAAGCGCGCGGCCCGTTCTGGCGCGCGCTGAAGGTGATCGTGGGCGTCGCGCTGTTCCTCTACGCGCTGCGCCTGCTCGCGCCCATGCCCATCGAGCGCGGCCCGTTCGTGTTGCTCGCGGCGCTGCTGGCCGCCGGCGCGATGGCGCTGGCCGACTCCGCGATCGGCCTCGTCGCCAACGTCCTCGCGAACCTCCGGAAAGGGCCCAAGCCATGAGCCTCAATCTCGTCACGCTGCTGTACCTGGTGGCCAGCGTCTGCTTCATCCAGGCGCTCAAGGGCCTGTCCCACCCGACGACCTCCATCCGCGGCAACGTGTTCGGCATGACGGGCATGGCGATCGCGGCGTTCACCACCGCGGCGCTGATCTGGACGCTCGCCGGCACGGCCACCGGCCTGGCCTGGGTGTTGCTGGGCCTGGTCGCGGGCGGCGGCTACGGCGCCTGGCGGGCGAAGACGGTCGAGATGACCAAGATGCCCGAACTGGTGGCGTTCTTCCACAGCATGATCGGGCTGGCGGCGGTCTTCATCGCGGTCGCGGCGGTGGCCGAACCGTGGGCGATGGAGCACGGGCTGGCCCGGGGCGAGGCCATCCCGACCGGCAACCGCATCGAGCTGTTTCTCGGCGCGGCCATCGGCGCGATCACCTTCAGCGGCTCGGTCATCGCGTTCGGCAAGCTCTCGGGCACCTACAAGTTCCGCCTGTTCAAGGGCGCGCCGGTGGTCTTCGCCGGCCAGCACCTGCTCAATCTCGCGCTCGGCCTCGCGATGCTGGCTTGCGGCATCGGCTTCGTCGCCACCGAGAACGCGGCCGCCTTCGGCGCGATGCTGGCCCTGAGCTTCGTGCTGGGCGTGCTGATCATCATCCCGATCGGCGGCGCCGACATGCCCGTCGTCGTCTCCATGTTGAACAGCTATTCGGGCTGGGCCGCGGCCGGCATCGGCTTCTCGTTGAACAACGCGATGCTGATCATCGCCGGCTCGCTCGTGGGCAGCTCGGGCGCCATCCTCAGCTACATCATGTGCAAGGCGATGAACCGCTCGTTCTTCAGCGTGATCCTGGGCGGCTTCGGCGCCGAGCCGGGCGCGGTCGCGGCCGGCGCGGTCGAGGCACGGCCGGTGCGCACCGGCAGCGCCGACGACGCCGCCTTCATCCTCGGCAACGCCGAGACGGTGATCATCGTGCCGGGCTACGGCCTGGCCGTGGCACGCGCGCAGCATGCCGTCAAGGAGCTGGCGGCCAAGCTCACGAGCAAGGGCGTCAGCGTCAAGTACGCGATCCACCCGGTGGCCGGGCGCATGCCGGGCCACATGAACGTGCTGCTCGCCGAGGCCGAGGTGCCGTACGACCAGGTGTTCGAGATGGACGACATCAACGGCGAGTTCGGCCAGGCCGACGTGGCCATCATCCTGGGCGCCAACGACGTCGTGAACCCCGCGGCGCTGACCAAGGGCACGCCGATCTACGGCATGCCCATCCTGGAGGCCTACAAGGCCAAGACCGTGATCGTCAACAAGCGCTCGATGGCGGCCGGCTACGCCGGCCTCGACAACGAGCTGTTCTACATGGACAAGACGATGATGGTGTTCGGCGACGCCAAGAAGGTGGTCGAGGACATGCTCAAGGCCCTCGAATAGCCCCACCCGTACCGGTACACCGGGCCCGAGTCGCGCAGGCGATGACCGATCGCAAGGATCGGGCGGGCGGCGCGCGGCCGAACAATTCTTTTCTGCTTACATTCCTATTTCTGACAATATTCCCGCTCGCGGAGACAAGATGGAACGCAACTGGTTGAAGAACTACCCCGCCGGGGTGGTGCCGCACCTGAAGGCGAGCGAATACGCCTCGCTGGTCGAACTGCTCGATAACAGCTTCCGCAAGTACGCCAAGCTGAGCGCGTACAAGTTCATGGGCAAGGACTACAGCTATGCGCAGATCGACGCGGCCTCGCGTGCCTTCGCCGCCTACCTGCAGACCCTCGGCCTCGCCCCCGGCGACCGCGTCGCGCTCATGATGCCCAACGTCCCCCAGTACCCGGTCGCCGTCGCCGCCGTGCTGCGCGCCGGGCTGGTGGTGGTCAACGTCAATCCGCTCTACACGCCGCGCGAGCTCGAACACCAGCTGAAGGATTCGGGCGCGAAGGCCATCGTCATCTTCGAGAACTTCGCCGGCACGCTGCAACGCGTGTTCGACGCGGTGCCGACCAAGAAGGTCGTGCTCACCGCCATGGGCGACATGCTGGGCCTCCTCAAGGGCAGCGTCGTCAACCTCGTCGTGCGCAAGGTCAAGAAGCTGGTGCCGGCGTTCGAGCTGCCCGGCGCGGTGCGCTTCAACGACGCGCTGGCGCTGGGCCGGCGCGCCACCTTCACGCCCGTCAAGGTGGGGCCGGAGGACATCGCGGTGCTGCAGTACACGGGCGGCACCACCGGCGTGAGCAAGGGCGCCGTGCTGCTGCATCGCAACCTGGTCGCCAACGTGCTGCAGTCCGAGGCCTGGTACCAGCCGGCGCTCAGCAAGGTCAAGCCGGGCGTCCAGTTCGTCACCATCTGCGCGCTGCCGCTCTATCACATCTTCGGTTTCAACACCAACATGATGCTGGGCCTGCGCATGGGCGGCTGCAATCTGCTGATCGTCAATCCGCGCGACATCCCGGCCATGCTGGCCGACCTGCGCCGCCAGCCCTTCCACAGCCTGCCGGCCGTCAACACGCTGTTCAACGCGCTGGCCAACCACCCCGACTTCGACCAG
>Ga0302323_100002751_pt1 | contig 14308 bp, 7 predicted proteins | sample Fen_T0_3_FD_201950 | JGI IMG/M metagenome (GOLD analysis project Ga0302323, IMG submission 201950) | Peat permafrost microbial communities from Stordalen Mire near Abisko, Sweden - Fen_T0_3 | ecosystem: Environmental > Terrestrial > Soil > Wetlands > Permafrost | place: Sweden: Abisko... | reverse complement strand
CACCAGGACGGGAAACTCCGGCGCCCGGCGCGCGTCGAGCGCGATGCGCGCGCCGTCGAGCGTATAGGCCGGGACCTCGGTCCAGCTGCGCTCGCTGCCGGCCGGCGCATACGCGACCACGAGGTCGCCGCCGCGGGACGCGGCGGGCTCGTACAGCCACGCCTCGGGCACGGCGCCCGGCTCTGCATAGCCGAGATCCGTCGCCGCCAGCGCCGGGATCTCGGTCAACGCGGTCGGCCCGCGCTGACGAAGCGCATCGAGCACCGCGGCTCGAATCGCCGGATCCGACAGCACCGCGGCAGCCTGTGCGGCGGCGGTCTGCTTGAATGCTTGCCGGGCGCCGGAGGCGCCGGTGTCGGTCGGCGCCGGAGTCGCTTCCGTGGCGCTGGTCGCGCACCCCAGTGCGCCAACCATGATGCAGGCGATCGCGGATGTCCTTCGAACCATGAAGTTCTCCTCTGCAAGCCGTGGTGAACACACACGTCCGGCCTCCCGTCCCGAGTGCTTGCGGTACCGCGCGATCGTACACGAGTCGACCGAGCGCGCGGATCGCGCGACGATCGCGGCCGGTGGAGATCGGCCGCACCGACACCACCGTGTGCGCGCCGCTGCGTGCGTGCGCACACGGCCGTCCCGGCGAGATCGCCGGTCGGCTCGAAATCCACGCGCGACCGCCGCCGTGCCGTCACATACCGGCTCGGGGGGCCGACGCGGCGGCGCGGATCGCGCGGGGCAGCCCAGGGTCAGACGCCGGCCGCGCCGAGCGCGTTGATCACGGCGTTCATCGACGCCGCGAGCTGCGGATGGCGGGTCTCGATGCTCGCGGACGCGGCCCGTAGCCGTTCGCTGAGGCCTTGATAGTGCGGTGCGTGCGCAGGATCGGCGAGCACCGAGTCGATGTGACTCGCGACGGGGTCGACCTCGGGCGCGGTGGACTTCGCCTCGGCGAGCTGGGTGCGCAGCAGACGCACCCGCTCGATGATCTCGGGAGTAGGCATGGGCACAGTCTGGCACGTCGAGCAGCGATGCGTACGCTCGCGTCCGCCCTGGCTTCGCCGCCGTGCGCGAGCCGGGCCGTCACGGCGCGACGCGCAAGATCACGCGTCGGGTCACGTCGCAGTACGGCTCGATCGCGAGCTGCTCCTCATCGGGGGCCGGCTTGCCCGGGGCCAGCAGCACGATGGCGAGGCCGTCGAAGCCGGGGTCGACCGCCGCCGGGGTCGGCAGCGTCGCGGTCCGGGTCGTGCCGTCCAGCGCCTGCGCGATGTGAAACGAGGTCGCACCCGAGAAGTTGCCGGTCTTCGAGTCGTAGTCGTAGAGCGCGACCTGCGCGGTGTCGATCGACCCTGCGTAGTTCCTGACCGTGCCGGTCCACGCCACGACCACCGGTTCACCGAGCTTCACCGTGGCGCCATCCGCCGGCGCGGTCGTCACGACGTCCGGGCAATCGAAGGTGTAGGTCAGCCGGCTCGCCCCGGCTTCGGCCACCAGCTCGACCCGGCTCCCCGCACCGATGTGCAGGTCGGGTGCCGTGACCGACGTGAAGCTACCCACCTGGTTGCGCGACAGCGAGATCCCGTTCAGCGTGACCGTCGCGTCGATGGCTGCGACCGGGTGGCCACCGACCGAGCGTGAGACATCGATGATGGCGGACACGCCGCTCGAGCCGCGGAACGGCTCGGGATGGTCGTAGATCTGAAGCCCACCATGCAGATCGAGGTGCAGGTCGTCGGCTCGCGCATCCGCGTCCGCAGCGTCCACGGGCGTCTCCGCGGGTTCACGGTGTGAAGAACAAGCGACAACAAAACAGGCAAAACACGGCAATAGCGTGCTGTTTCCCAACACGGAGTCTCCTCCTGCATTGAGAAGCAACACCCGTGCCTGTGCTCGCTGACAGCCACCAGCGAACGCTCCGTGCTTGCACGTGCAAAACGACAAGAGGCCGGCGCCGAGATCATCGGGCCGGCCCGTCGTGACACGTGTGCCGATCTGCGCAAACTACGATCGCCGATCGGCGACACGTTGCGGCCGGGACCACAGCAGCCCCGGCACGCCGCAAGCCCGACGTTTAGTCGGCCTTGACTGTACGACAGCCGCCAGCGCGGACCTTGGTCTTGATCTTCATATGATCTCCTCTGCAGGTTGTTGAGTTAGCAGTGAGCAACACGCTCACTGCTGTTCGCAGCCGTCTCGACGCCTAGTTGGCTGGGGAGTTGCGACAACTGCCGCCAGCGCGGACCTTGGTCTTGATCTTCATATGATCTCCTCTGCAGGTTGTTGAGTTAGCAGCAAGCAACACACTCGCTGCTGTTCGCGGCGACGTCGCCGCGGAACGCGCTAAACGAGCTGCACGCTCGTCCGTCTTTACACAAACGCCACGATCACAGACAGCCGATCTGGGCTCCGATCACCCACAACTCTCGTCTGCCGGTCACATTACATCACGACTGTTCAGATGCAATCTCAAAAGACACAACAGCGACGGCCACAGCGCGGCAAAAGACGGATCATCAGATAGACGGGGGCCGTGCATTTTGCGGCCAGCGAATAAGCCCTGCCGACTACCGACAACCAGGGATGTGCCGATCTGCAAAGTGCCAGTACTTGCCGGCCGCGACTTCGAGGTCCAACAAAGCCGTTCCCAGATCATCGAGTCGGCTTTCATGAACACCGCTACGACTGACAGGCCATTGCCACTTCACCGCAGATCGGCAGGCGCGAGCGCCATTCACCATCGGCTCGGCAGGCGGGCGATCTACGATCTCGCTGTTGCGTCAACGCGAGAAGCGCGCGCCGGCGTCCGACAACCGATTTCAGGTGGACCACTCGTGACAACAGGCTCGCGAGCTCGAATCCTCGGGGTAAACGACGAGGAGCCGGCACCGAGGTGATCGGGCCGGCTCGTCGTGGGCCGTGCAGCCGATACGCACGAGATATCGTGGCGGATCAGCGAGACGGTGCGAATGGAATTGCTGCTGTGTCGGCGTGGTACTCGGCGAGCCGGCGCGCAAGCAATCCCGGGGTTGGCTAGTCGGACTTGGTGGCGGTGCGACAGCCGCCCGCGCGGACCTTGGTCTTGATCTTCATGGCGATCTCCTTGAATTTACTGACAACAGATCAGCGCACGCTGCTGCCGGGGGACCAGATTGGCCCACGCACGTACGCGGCTCGGACGTTGATTACTCGCTCTTGGGGCTGTTGACACGACAGCCGCCAGCGCGGACCTTGGTCTTGATCTTCATAGCGATCTCCTTGAGTTGTTGTTAGCGGTCCGCACATTCCCGCCGGGAACCGACGAGCCTCATGTGCGTAGTCCGACGTTGGCTAGTTGGACTTGGTGGTAGCGCGACAGCCGCCGCCGGCGCGGACCTTGGTCTTGATCTTCATCGTGATCTCCTGGGATTGTGTGTTCTGTGTAGATCAGCAATCGAGTGCTGATGGGCCGCTGTGGCCCCGACGTAACGCAACCTCGACGTTGCTTACGCCTTGACGACGACAGTGCGACAGCCGCCGCCTGCGCGGACCTTCGTCTTGATCTTCATGATGATCTCCTTTGAATTATGAAATCGTAGCGAGCAACATGCGCGCTACGGTTCGCGGCAACGTCGCCGCGGAACGCGTTGAAACGAGAGCTCCGCTCGGATGTCGTCTATCGCGCGGATATCTCGATCGCCTCTGGGGTACAGTCGATGCGAATGTCGAGCTCCTGCTCGATCGCTTCGACCACGTATGTAAAGGTGCTTCGGCCTAGCGTGTAATAGGCATGAATGTCTTTCACGCTGAGCGCGCGCGCCGGGCTCGGCCGCCCGAGCATCGCGTTGATCGCTGTCTGGAAGCGTGTCCCCGATGCTGCGACCGCTTGCTCCTCGCGCAGGTAATCGATCAGCCGGTCGACCAGGAGCTCGACTTCGCTGTCCCCCAACCGCGCGCGCAGCAGCGCACGAAGCTGATCGGCGGCGCGGGCATGCATCGGGCCCGCGGGACCGATCGCGACCTCCTCGGCGAGCGTCGCAAACCCGGTCGGCGCGGCGGCGGCGTTGCGGACCTGCTGATACGCGGCGTCGTAGACCGCGAAGTGCGCCGTCAGCTCGGCTTCTGTGGTGAACCGCACGGTCTCGAATCGCTGCAAGTCGGCGCGTAGCCGCTTGCGCAGTCGCCCGAACACCACGTTATCGGTGGGCGCGGCGCGGTCCAGGATCGCGAGCAGCGCCGTGTAGGCACGGCTGCCCGGAAACCAGGCCGCTGCCGCCACACACCAGACCTGCATGCTGACCAGGGCATAGTCGACCGCCGCTGGCATCTGCGCGAGCAGCGCACGAACCTCGTCGGGTAGCTCGCGAGGGTCGGCGCGCTCGACCGGCTTACCATCGACCACCGCGGCGAGGAACTCGCGGATCAGGTGCTCCGGCCCTGCGCAGACCCCGGTGTCGCCGAGCAGCAGATTGGTGTGCTCGGCGAACGCGTAGAGCTCGTCCGCGCCGAGCGGGTCATCGGCGTGATGCGTCGGCTCGGGCGCGAACAGCATCTGGAACGTCGTCATCCGGATTCCGTCGGTGATCCGGAACAGCGACGAAAGCACGGGGTGCAGCGGCGGCGGTGAGTCGGTGCCGCCGCCCAGCATCAGCGGAAACGCCGGCAGCGCGAGCACTACCGACGAGAGCGTGTGAAGCTCGTTGACCGTCCAGGGCCCGGTCGTCCGCCCGAGCCGCCGGCCGAGCTCGCGGCGCACCTCGAGGATCGCCGCCATCATCGGCTTCCAGTGCTTGATCATCGCCTTGAGCGCGGTCACGTTCATCGGCTTGTCGTCGCGATAGCGGCTGCCGACGTACTGGCACGTCCGCCACTCGGTCGGGCGGTCGAGCCGCAGGCCCTGCGGATACACGTTGGCCTCGCCGACCTGGCGATCGTCCGCGTCCAGCGCCGGATGAACGATCCGGAATACCGGCACGACCACTTCAAGGTAGCCGAGCTCGATCGGCCGGTTCGCGAGGTCCTGCATGATCGACTCGCAGTCGGACGGCGACCACATGCGCGCGACCGGGCACGCCGAGGGGGGCAGCAGCGAGGGCACGAGCCCGCCGGGGCGGGCTTCGTCGCCGTCGCCGCGCTGCAGGATGCCCTCGGCGAGCAGGTGCGCGAGCAGCGGCTGCAGCTCATCCCATGCGTAGCCGGGCCCCCAGCCGACCGCGTCCTCACCCCGGAAGGACGGCTCGCGACAGATGTGCTCGCCGAATGCGAACAGGCGCTCCTCGTCGAACGTGATCTCCTTGATACCGTAGTCGATTCGCAGCTCGCGCACGCCGTCGCTGTTGATCGTGTACGTGTGCGACAGCCGCTTGCGATGCGGAACAAACAAGCGCTCGCCGGCGCTGATCTCGACCTCGCTCATGCCAGCCTCTCCCAATAACCCGAACCTCGGGTAGTCACAACTCAACGTGTAGCGGCGTACATTACATCACGATCGGGCAGACGCAATCGAGAAACGCAACTGTCTGTGCGACGCAGGGCGCCGTGGCAACGAGTCTCCACCGATGCGACCAGACATCGCGCCTCGTGCGGCATGCCGATAGATCCTGCCGTGCGCCGGTGCGCGCGGGGCAGACAGCGTCGGTGGCGCTCGGATGCCAGGACCTACCGCCCGAGGACGTCAGCAGCATGGGCCGTGCGCGACGCCCGGCGCGGACCGCCGTAGCGCGGTCCAACATATGATGTGATATCAGACGTGCGGCGACGCGCTGTGGTCACCTGTCCCCACTACCGCTGTCCCCTGTCCCCCTGTCCCCTGTCCCCTGTCCCGGTGCGACAGCGACGTGACTCGGCGATGGCGAGCGCAGCACGCAGAGGAGCCGGCTCCGAGGTCATCGGGCCGGCTCGTCGGAACCTCGGTGGTCCCTGCAGTCACGATCCGCGAGCTGATCAGTTAGCGGACTTGGTCGTGGTGGTGCCGCCGCGACAGCCGCCGGCACGGACCTTGGTCTTGATCTTCATAGCAATCTCCTTGGTGTGGTTGAAATAGCAGTGTGCAAAAAGCACACTACTGTTCGAGGCAACTCGCCCCGAAGCGCGCGACCGTATCCCCGACGCTGGTCAGTTCGTGTTGGCGCCGCCGCCGCGGCAGCCGCCGGCACGGACCTTGGTCTTGATCTTCATAGCAATCTCCTTCATTTTGTTGAGAATGGCAGTGTGCATAGAGCACACTGCCGTTCGAGGCAACTCGCCTCGAGCCGTCTCGACACGCAATCCCGACGCTGGTTAGTCGGTGCTGACGGGCGTGGGGCCACTACCGCCACGACAACCGCCAGCACGAACCTTGGTCTTGATCTTCATAGCAATCTCCTTCATTTTGTTGAGCTAATAGCGCGCAGACATGCACGCTACGGTTCGCGGCAACTCGCCGCGGACCGCTGCGGAACGCAATCCCGACGCCGGTTAATCGGACGTGCTGGCCGGAGTCGATCCACCACCGCCGCGGCAGCCACCAGCACGAACCTTGGTCTTGATCTTCATAGCATCTCCTTCATTTTGTTGAGCTAGTAGCGTGCAAACACGCACGCTACTGTTCGCGGCAACGCTGCCGCGGAACGCGTTGGACGAGCTGCGAGCCCGTCGGACTACTGCGCATATGGCGATCGCGCCCCCGGCGCTGATCGCTACGTCGTCTTCATCGCTCGTTCCAGTCGCTCCCCGGTGACCCGAACTTCAGGTGTCACAACTCCGCGGCAGACAACGGCACACTACAACACCAAAATGTAGACGCAATAGCGAAACGCAACTGTCTACGCGACGCATGGCGCCGGGAGCACGAGATTCCTTGGCGGCACCGGGGATTGCGCATAATGCGGCACCCGCGGTGGGGTCATGCAACCAGGGAGTGCATGCAACGCCGTTGACTCACGCATGCCAGTACGTGCTAGCGCGTTCGCCCGCGAGCGAAGGAAGCGCGATGAGCTCGCGATCGAGGAACGCGGCGCGCCGGATCCATCGCCCTGCCGCGCTGGCGCGAGACAACGCGCGCGATCGCGGCCTCGAGCATCGCCGCGGCGGGCACGGGCGAGCCGGTGAGCGCGCGCCTGCGCGCGGGCGCTCAGGGCGCGAGCCGCGTTGGCACGTGATCTGATATCCAGCGTGTGATGCGCTATCGCGCGCGCCTCCCCACTGCCGCTCTGGTGCCGTCGCACTGCGGGGTGCGACCCGGATGCGACCGCCGCCGACGCACGGCGCGCGTGGGAACCGCCCCGCAAACCGGCGATCACGGTCGCTGCGCGCCGGCCGCCGTCGCCGCCGGATGATAGAACGGACGGCGAATGACGCCTTCCCGCTTCCTCCTCGTCGCGTTGATCGCGGCGCCGCTCGCGTGCACCCGCCCCGCGGCCGAGCCACCGCAGCCGCCCAGGGCCACCGCGGCCTCGCCGCCGGCAGCGCCCGTCGTCGCCGGCGCCGCCCCGGGCGGCTGGCAGCTCGACCGGTCCACGTTCGACCCGGCGGCGGATCCGTGCACCGACTTCTATCAGCACGTGTGTGGCGGGTTCGCCACGGTCGATCATATCCCCGCCGATCGCGCGGAGGCCTACTGGTCACACGACGCCGCGGCCGAGGCCAACGATCGCGCGATCCAGCAGCTGCTGACCGGCGACGACGCGGCCGACGACCCGGAGCTCGGGCGGCTGCGCACGTTCTTCGCGTCCTGCATGGCGCGCGGCGCGGACGCCGAGCACACGCGTGAGGCCACGCTCTCGCGCTGGCTCCGCCGCATCGATGGCGCCAAGACCCGCGCCGGCGTGATGGCGGTGGTTCGCGAGCTCCATGGCCATGGCGTCGACGCGCTGTTTCACTACACCGGCGAGCCGGACCGCACGGATCAGAAGCGCTACCGCGGCGAGCTCCATCAGGGGAGCTTTGGAGCCGGCCGGTTGGGCCGGCTGTCGATGTACACGGACAGCACACCGGCCGGGACGGAGCGGCTCGACGCGTACCGCGCGCATGTGACGACGATGCTGGAGCTGTCCGGCGTCCCCGCGGCCCGCGCCGGAGAGGACGCGCGCACCGTGGTCGCGCTCGAGGCCGCGCTGGCCGCAGTCGCGCTGCCGTTCGGAGCGCAGTGGGATCCCGCGATCAGCGAGCACCCGATGACGCCCAACGCGCTCGCGGCGCTGGCGCCCCACCTCGAGTGGCCGGCCTACCTCGCGATGGTGGGTCACCCGGCGGACCAGCCGGTCAACGTGACCTCGCCGAGCTATCTGACGGTGGTGGACGGCGTGCTCGCGACGCGCCCGGTCGCGGCGCTGCGCAGCTACCTGCGCTGGCAGTTCCTCGCCTCGCTGGCGCCGGCCCTGCCCGCGCGGTTGGCCGACGAGCGCGACCGGTTCTCGACCCTGGCCGGCGTCGAGCGCGGCGCGCTCGCCCGCACCTGCCAGCTCGAGACGCTCAAGGCGATGGGGGTGGAGCTGTCGCGCGAGTTCTCGACCCGGTTCATCGGCCCCGAGGCGCGCGCCCGCGCACGCGCGGCGGCCGAGCGAATCCAGGCCGAGATGGCCAGCTCGGTGAAAGCCATGACGTGGTTATCACCGGTGGCGCGCGCGGCGACCGAGGACCACATCCGGCTGCTCGCGGTGAAGTCCGGGTTCCCGGATCGCTGGCCGGCCACCGGCTCGTTCGCGCTGCGCGGCGACGCGTTCCTCGACAACGTGCTGGCCGCGCGCGCGTTCGAGCAGCAGCGCGCGTGGGCGCGCGCCCGCGCCGAGCGCCGGCGCGATTCGTGGGAGGCGATCGTCTATCCCAACGCCGCGGCCGGCATGGCCGCCGCCCGGCTCACGATCGCCAATGGGTTTCCCGACGTGCTATCGAACTCGATCATCTTCACGGCGGCCTACCTGCGCTCCCCGCTGTTCCAGGCCGATGCGCCGCCGGAGGTCCAGTACGGCGGATTCGGCGCGGTGGCCGGGCACGAGTTCGTCCACGTGCTCGAGAACCACGAGTTCGACAGCATCGGCGAGATGCACGACGCCTGGACGCCGGCCGACGTGCACGCGCACGACGCCCGCAAGGCGTGTGTCGTCGAGCAGGCCAGCCAGTTCGCGGTGTCCGATGCGGTCCACCTGGATGGCGGCAAGACCTTCGACGAGAACGTCGCCGATCTCAGCGGCGTCAGCCATGCCTACGCGGCGATGATCCAGCAGCTCGGCCCGCGCGCCCGCGAGCGCGGCTCCGACGGCCTCAGCGCCGCCCAGCGATTCTTTTTCGCCTATGCCCAGCACTGGTGTCACGCCGAGCGGCCGGCGGCCGCCCAGGCCAACCTGCGCGACGATGGCCACGCGCCCGCCCGGTTCCGGGTCAACGGTCCCCTCGCGAACCTCCCCGCGTTCGCCGAGGCATTCAGCTGCCGGAGCGGCGCGGCGATGGTGCGCCCTGCGGCGAGCCGCTGCGCCGTGTGGTGACCGCTGTGGCATGATGTGTCCGGTGCACATCGTCATTCCAAAACACGATGAGCGGGCACACAGATCCTGAGGTTGGCAGCGAGTCGGCGGTCGAATGCACACCGAATCCTGCAGAACGCACTGCACGACATCGCGCCGGTTTGACAGCATCGCAGGCATGCCTGAGTCCAGCGCTCGCACTTCGTCGGCTCGCGCGCTTCGGTGCGCGGCCATTCCCCTGGCCGGTGCGCTGTGCGCCGCGTGCTCCGCGCCGTTGCCGTTCGGCGCACCGCCCGGCAGCGACGAGCCGGCCCCGGAGGCCGCGCCGCAGATCGCGAGCGCGGCGCCCACGTTCTGGGCCGCGCCGGCGAGCGACGCGGCCGCCGCGGTCGACTTCCCGTATGTATTGACCAACAACGACGAGCCGTACCGCGGCCAGTTCCATGTCACGGCGCCGACCGGTTGGCTCAACGACGTCAATGGAATCTGGTATTCGGGGGGCGTTTATCATCTGGCGTACCAGGCCTATCCGTATGCGATCCACGCACCCGGCGACACCAAGCTGTGGGGCCACGCGACCAGCCGCGATCTCGTCCACTGGACGCACGTGCCGATCATGCTCGACCCCGACGTCAGTCATGTGCCGGGCTCGGCGTGGTCGGGCTCGACCGTGGTCGACACCAACAACACGTCGGGGCTGCGCACCGGGACCAACCCCGTCTTCGTCGCGATCTACACCGCGACGTCGATCGGCACCAGCCTCGCGTTCAGCAACGATCTCGGGGCGACCTGGCAGGCCTACGATCACAACCCGGTCGCGATCGGAGGGCCCAATGCCTCGACCCGGGACCCCCACGTGTTCTGGCACGCCCCCAGCCAGCGCTGGATCTGCGTGTTCTACGAGAACGGCACCAGCTTCTATACGTCGCCGGATCTCAAGTCGTGGACGAAGGTCAGCCACATCGACTTCGGCTTCGAGTGCCCCGATCTCTACGAGCTGCCGATCGACGGCAACGCGGCCAACAAGCGCTGGGTGTTGCAGGACGCGTCGGGTACGTACCTGATCGGCAGCTTCGACGGCACGACGTTCACGCCCGACGCCACCGGCACGCACCGGATGGACGTCAGCTCGCAGTTCTACGCGGCGCAGACGTTCTATCGCGGGACGTTTCCCGATCAGCGCGTCGTGCAGATGGCGTGGATCCGCGGCCTGGACGGCACCACCGGACCGTGGAATCAGTCGATCAGCTTCCCGGTCGAGCTCAAGCTCGAGACCCGTGCCGAAGGGGTTCGCGTGACGCGCACGCCGATCGCCGAGCTGTCGGCGCTGTACGGTGCGCAGCTCCACTGGGGCGCGCAATCGCTGGCCGCGGGGAGCAACCCGCTCGACGGCGTGGCATCGCGCGGCTACGACCTCGAGGTGGTGATCGACGTCGCGGCGAGCGCGGCGCGCTCGATCCAGCTCAAGCTCGGCAGCCGGACCCTGACCTACAACGTCGCGGCGCAGACCCTGCAGGGCAACGCGCTGCCGCTGGTCGGCGGCAAGCTGAAGCTGCGCGCGCTGGTCGACTGGGGCCAGCTCGAGGTGTTCGGCAACGGCGGCAGCTTCTCGTCGACCGAGGGCGTCGCGTTCAGCGCCACGGATACCTCGCTATCGCTGACCGGCGACGGCGCGGTCGCGCTGGTCTCGGCGGACTTCCGGTCGGTGCGCCGCGCGTGGCCCGGCACCGCCGCGGTCACGAGCTCGATCGTCGACGACCGCGGCAGCGGCGTGCGCTACACCGGCAACTCGTTCGTGTCGAATGAAGATCGCTACTTCGGCGGGTCCTGCACCGTGCTGCGCGACACCGACACCGCGGTCACCGCGACGTTCACCGGGACCCGCGTCGACTGGTACGGGCTCAAGAACGTGGATCTCGGCCGCGCCGACGTCTACCTCGACGGCGCGCTCGTCATGGCCGGCATCGATTGCTACAGCGCCACGCGCCAGAACATGCGGCTGTTCACCGCGTCGGGGCTGACCAGCGAGCCGCACGTGATCAAGGTCGTCGTCGCGGGCACCAAGGCGGACGCGTCCGCCGGCACCGCGCTGGTCCATGACTACTTCGTGGCCTACGTGGATCGCTGAGCTCGAGACGCCGCGGGCGCCGATTCAGAATAGTATTCGCGGGTCGTGACGGGCTGCGTTGAAGGCGCGGCCGACGACGCTGCGGGAGCAATGGCGCATCGCGCAAACCGGATCTCGCAGGAGCCCGGCTTGATCTATTCGATCCGTCCCGACTAGAGTCGCTCAATCGCCATGCAGCAATCCATCCAGAGATCCGGAAGCCAGCCTCGCACCACCCGTCGGTCGTCTGCCCTGGCATCCGTGACGCTCGGACTGCTGGTGTGCACGTCCGCCGCCGCGTCCGCCGACGACGTCGTCATCGGCCTCGTCACCAAGACCGATACCAATCCTTTCTTCGTCAAGATGAAGGAAGGCGCCACGGCGGAGGCCAAGGCCAAGGGCGCCAAGCTGATGACCGCGGCCGGCAAGATCGACGGCGACAATGCATCTCAGGTCACCGCGATCGAGAACATGGTGACCGCGGGCGCCAAGGCGATCCTCATCACGCCGAGCGACACCAAGGCGATCGTCCGCACGATCAAGAAGGCGCGCGACGCCGGCGTCCTGGTCATCGCGCTTGACACGCCGACCGATCCGCAGGACGCGACCGACGCGCTGTTCGCGACTGACAACCTCAAGGCCGGTGTGTTGATCGGCCAGTACGCCAAGGCGGCGATGGCCGGCAAGCCGGCGAAGATCGCGACGCTCGACCTCGCGCCCGGCATCACCGTCGGCAAGCTCCGCCACGACGGCTTCCTCCAGGGCTACGGGATCAAGGAAGGCGACGCCAGCATCGTGTGCAGTCAGGACACCCAGGGCGATCAGGCCAAGGGCCAGACCGCGATGGAGAACTGCCTGCAGAAGGCGCCGGACATCAATGTCGTCTATACGATCAACGAACCGGCGGCGGCGGGCGCCTACCAGGCGCTCAAGGCGGCCGGCAAGCAGAAGGGCGTGCTGATCGTCTCGGTCGACGGCGGCTGCGCCGGCGTGAAGAACGTCAAGGCGGGCGTGATCGCCGCGACCGCCCAGCAGTACCCGCTGAAGATGGCGTCGATGGGCGTCGCCGCCGGGGTCGAGTTCGCCAAGACCGGCAAGAAGGCGTCGGGCTACACCGATACCGGCGTGACCCTGATCTCCGACAAGGCGATGCCCGGGGTCACCAGCAAGGACAGCAAGTTCGGCCTCGATGCCTGCTGGGGCACCAGGTAAGTCGACGGCGAACCCGTGGGGTCCCGCATGACTGGGTCGGCGACTGCGCCGGCGGCCGCGCCCACGGGCTGGCATGCGCTGCGCGAGCGCTTGCCTCCGCTCTCGATCATCGGTCCGTTCGTCGCGCTGCTCATCGCCTGCATCTTCTTCTCCCTCGAGAGCAAGCGTTTCCTCACCGGCCAGAACTTCTCGCTGATCGCCCAGCAGGTCATGGTCGTCGGCGTCGTCGCGATCGGCCAGACGATCATCATCCTGACCGGGGGCATCGATCTGGCGTGCGGCATGGTGATGGCGCTGGGCTCGATGGTGATGGCCAAGCTCGCGGTCGAGGCCGGCGTGAGCCCGCACGTCGCGATCGGCTGCGGCCTCTTGCTGACGACGTTCTTCGGCTGGCTCAATGGCATGCTGGTGACCTTCATCCGCCTGCCGCCGTTCATCGTCACGCTCGGCACGCTGAACATCGCCTTCGCGATCACGCAGATCTACTCGGACGCACAGACGGTCTCCGATCTGCCGGAGCCGCTGGTGTTCTTCGGCGAGACGTTCCAGATCGGCTCGACCGCGGTCAGCTACGGCACGGTCTTGATGCTGGTCCTGTATCTGGTGTTCTGGCTGGTGTTGCGCGAGACCGCGGTCGGTAAGCATGTCTATGCGGTCGGCAATCACGCCGAGGCCGCGCGGCTCATGGGGATCTCGACCCGGCGGGTGCTGATCGGCGTCTACACCGTCGCCGGGCTGCTCTACGGACTCGCCGGCCTGTTGACCGTGGCGCGCACCGGCGTCGGCGATCCCCAGGCCGGCCAGACCGACAACCTCGACAGCATCACCGCGGTGGTGCTCGGCGGTACGAGCCTGTTCGGCGGTCGCGGCGTGATCACCGGCTCGCTGATCGGCGCGCTGATCGTCGGCGTGTTCCGCAACGGGCTCACCCTGATGGGCGTCGCGTCGGTCTACCAGGTGCTCGTCACCGGCGTGCTCGTCATCCTCGCGGTCGCCACCGACCGCATCACCCGGCGCGGGACCTAGGCGGGTCGTGTCGACCCCCGCCGAACCCAGCGCCGCCGCCGAGCCGCCCGGCGCCCCGGTGCTCGAGGCGCGCGGGCTCGTCAAGCGCTACGGCCAGGTCACCGCGCTCGACGGCACCGACTTCGAGCTCCGCCGCGGCGAGATCCTCGCCGTGATCGGCGACAACGGCGCCGGCAAGTCGTCGCTGATCAAGGCGCTGTCGGGCGCGCTGGTCCCCGACGAAGGCGAGATCCTGCTCGACGGCGCGCCGATCAAGCTGCGCAGCCCGATCGACGCCCGCCGTCACGGCATCGAGACCGTGTATCAGGATCTCGCGGTCGCGCCGGCGATGTCGATCGCCGAGAACCTGTTCCTCGGGCGCGAGCTGCGCCGGCCGGGCGTGCTCGGCCGGGTGTTCCGCATGCTCGACAAGAAGAAGATGCTCGCGCAGACGATCGGCTTCATGCAGGACCTGCAGATCGGCATCCGCTCGATGCGGCAGCCGGTCGAGACCCTGTCGGGTGGCCAGCGCCAGGGCGTGGCCGTCGCGCGCAGCGCCGCGTTCGCCCGC